>Ga0209342_10000862_pt1 | contig 35015 bp, 31 predicted proteins | sample RifCSP16_2_FD_184023 | JGI IMG/M metagenome (GOLD analysis project Ga0209342, IMG submission 184023) | Soil microbial communities from Rifle, Colorado - Rifle CSP2_sed 16_2 (SPAdes) (version 2) | ecosystem: Environmental > Terrestrial > Deep subsurface > Rock core/Sediment | place: Rifle...
TTCCGGGCATACGGAGATAGGCACATGGGGGGACTTCGTCTCCATGGCGGTACATACGGCGGTGGGGTTCCTTGTCCTCGGAGCGGGCTTCGTGGCGTCGACATTGCGGCATTGCGCCGTTGAAGAGAGGTTCTTACTCCAGTGGCTTCCGCTCATTATCGGCGTAGGCATACTTTCCTGCACGATCCTCTTGTGGAGGTTTTCGGCGGCGCTTGAGCGGGCTAATATCGAAAAGATGCTTCAGCTTAAGACAGCCGTGTTAAGTGCGGATATTAACAGCCAGCTGGAGTCCCGCGTGCAGGCCCTCATACGGATGGCAAACCGCTGGAAGATGCACGGGAAGCCCGAGAGAAAGGAATGGGAGGCTGACGCAGAGCTTTATCTAAGGCATTTTAATGTTTACCAGAGCATCATGTGGGTGGACCCGACGCTCCGCGCCCGCTGGATCGCCCCTTTTAATAAGTGGAATGAAGCCGACACAAATAAGTACCTTTTATCTGATCTGGGCGGCTCAAAAGCGCTTGAAGCGGCGCGAGAGAAACGCGAAGCGTGGATATCACCGGCTGTGCCCGAAAAGGGAGGCAAGGTATTCGCGGCGTACATGCCAATCTATGTCCCCGTCTTCAATAACAGGTTCGACGGATTCATCGTAGGCGTTTTCGATGTCCGTCAATTCTTCGATACGATACTCAACGATGAAGATATAAACGGGTACTCCATCTCCGTAGCCAATAACGGCAGGGTCATTTACGGAAGCGGCGGTGATGAAACGAATAAATGGGCACGCGAGGCGCGGTTAAATCATTACGGGATGGATTTGAGCGTAAAGGTCTCGCCAAGGAAGGAATATCTCGCGGGGATGAGGTCTTTGCTGCCCGGCGTCATTCTGGTCTCGGGCATCCTTGTATCCGCGCTTCTGGCCCTTGTCGGTTATTTCGCCGAGAAAGCCCAGAGACGCGCCAGGACGGCGGAGACCGCTAACAGTCAACTGGAACTCGAGATAAACGAGCGCAAGCGTATCGAGGAAGAGCTTCAGAGGAACTACGAAGTGATAGAACGCAACGCCAGGGAGCTTAAGCGCTCAAACTCTGAGCTCGAGCAGTTCGCCTCTGTTGCTTCCCATGATCTCCAGGAGCCGCTCCGGGTAATAAACGGCTATCTCCAGCTTCTCTCCAGGCGCTACAGAGGAAAACTCGACAGAAGCGCCGAAGAGTTTATCGGATTCGCCATAGACGGGTCAACGCGTATGCAGAATATCATAAACGACCTCCTTGCCTTCTCAAGGGTCGGCTCCAGGGAAAAAAGCCTCGCCCCGGTGAATTGCGCCGAGGTCCTGCAACTGACCCGAAGGCACCTGTCAAAGGCCATAGAGGAAAGCGGCGCCGTTATCACGCACGACCCGCTCCCGACGGTAACCGCAGACGCTTCGCAGCTTGAGCAGCTTTTCATGAACCTCGTGGGAAACGCTATCAAGTACCGCGGGGAGGAGATACCTTCAATCCATGTCTCGGCGAAAGCATCGGACGGCGAATGGCTCTTTTTACTGACCGATAACGGGATCGGGTTCGACATGCAGTATTCGGAAAAGATCTTTGAGATGTTCAAACGCCTTCACGGCAGGGACAAGTATTCGGGCACGGGGATCGGGCTCGCAATCTGTAAAAAAGTCGTTGAAAACCATAACGGCCGTATCTGGGTGGAATCACAGCCTGGGGCTGGTTCAACATTCTTCTTCACAATCCCGGAAAAGTGGTAGACGCTGAACTTATAAGCGCCGCCTGCGACGGGAACTCCGATTTGAATATAGTCTTCAAGCCGAACGGCTCGTCGGCCACCGGCGTGATATGCGTCAAGGACGGCGCCAGTGCCGTGAAATACAGGGTAAGCGTAAACGCCACCAGCGGGAGAGCTGTCATAAACTGAGGCGCTTCGTCCCTTGCCGCTTTCAGATATTAAGATACCTGAACCCTTCCTGTCCGCCCTGAGAAAGCGCTAAAACAAGGAATATAAGCAGCAGGTACCAGAAGATAATGAGGGCATCGGCTGCGGCTTTCGGCAAAAATCGTCTAAGAAAACCGTACATGCTTCAAATCCAGAAAAAAAGTATTTTTCCAAGGACGCTGAGCCCTGAAGTCAGATCAGGCTCCTTGGTTATCGCAAACCCGAGTATCACGAAATTCATGGTCAGCAGATAGGATGCTCCTTCCGCGACATACTTCCCGCCGGCAAAACTCATCTCTGGAATATCCTGTTTCACCTTCTGGAAGCCCTGCCATATCGCGATGCCCGCTCCGTGGTAAACTCCCCAGGCCAGATACCTGGGCGAAAGCTCATGCCACACACCGAGCACAAGCATCGACGCGATTACCGCGGCCCACGGACGCCTGCCCGCGGACAGGGCCATCATGTAGATATAATCCCTGCACCAGCTTGACAGCGATATGTGCCACCTTTTCCAGAACTCGCTTATGTTCCTGGCAAGAAAAGGGTCGTTGAAGTTTTCGGCTACCCTGAAGCCGAGGAGCATTGAAAACCCGATAGCGATGTCCGAGTACCCTGAGAACTGAAAATACAGGTTGAGCCCGTATCTTAAGCAGTCAAGGTATGAGGCCAGTATTTCATGCTGAACCTCCAGGGCCTCTATGCGAATGCGCAATATATGAGAGACCTCGTAGTTGCCCAGGACGATTATTTTCACTGACCCGTAGAGGATCCTTTCGCACCCCTTTGAGAAAAGCGCCTTGTCAAACCTGTACCGTGAAAGGTTCCTGTGAAATTCCTGGAACCTGTTTATCGGGCCGGCCGCGAGCGTCGGCAGAAAGAACATGTAGCCCAGAAACTGACCGAAGGTGTGCGGCGGCAGCGTGCGCTTTATGGAGTCAAGCGTATGGTGCAGCGCCCTGAGCGTGTAGTAGCCAAACCCCAACGGCACAAGAGGCCCGCCCAGAGCGATGCCGGATTTGAACCATACGAAAATGGCCGCGACAGCGCCGCCGGCGGCCAGCGCCCCGGCCATTGATTGACGGCCGTACCTCATGGGGACATACCCGAGCGCCGTAAAGCTCGCGAGCACAGCGAACGACAACGGCGACAGATACAACAGCAACAGCGCGCCCGAGGCGGCAACTACATAGGGCTGAAACCTGCGCGGAACGGCCCAGAAGAGCGCGACGGTCGCTGCCATCCAGGCGAGCATCTGGAAGGATATAAGGTTCATATCCCGCCCGCCGTTTTTTTAAATTCCTCTATCAGCCAGAGTGAAAACTTCGCGCGGCCCTCACTATTGAGATGGGCGTGGTCCGAATAATATTCGGCCCTGATCTCACCCGGGAAGTTTAGCGATTTCAAGCCATAGTTTTTTAACAGCCTGGCGGTCTTCAGCCCGTCATCATGGATCAGCTTTTCAAACTCCGGGCTCCGTTGTATCCTGACCAGCTTCACGCTTATACCCTTGCGAGCGGCCTCACTGAAAAAAAACTTTATATCCTCGGGAGCGGACATCTTTCTCCGTTTCCAGGCATGGACGGCGGCGGCGAGCGCCCTGCCCCTGTTCTTTACCTGTACCGGGATGTCAAACTCATTATCAAGGTAGACCTTTTCAGCCTGAGGAAGAACAGGCCTCTTTGATTTCAGGCTTTCCATGAGCATTGCCCTGAAAAAATCCGCGTACTTTCTGAAAAAACGATCATCGCGCCTGTCGTACAAAACGCTGTCCGACTCGATGAGTATCAAATCAGGGCGGGAGCGGGCCAGCGCGTCGAGAAGCGGCCTGAAGCTCTTGAGGTCGGCGTTGGGACGGCTTACGCGCACAAACTCCAGCCCGGCAAGTCCCTGGCCCTCAGCGAGCTCCTCCATTTTTTTATCAAAGGGAACCGCCCTTCCCATGAGGGAACTGCCAAGAGCGATTACCCTCAGGCCTTTTTTTACCGTCCCGCGCTCTGGAAGCGATTCGAGCCTGCGGACGGAAGCGTCAAAAAACATTTTATCGCCGGAATTGTATTGGTTGAAAGCAGGCAGGCTTATGAGAAAAAGAACGGCTGACGCGGCCGCGACGATGAGCCATACGAAAAGAGGCGGAGCGGACAGAGCGGTCCTGGCGTCAGGCTGAGAGCTTCTCACCAACTGTCCTTTCAGCCTCGCCAATGGACTCGATCCTGATTATGTCTGAAGGCTCAAGTCTTATATTAAACGCCTCTTCAAGAGCAACCACGAACTGAAGATGCGCAAGGGAATCCCAGCCAGCGACATCGGCAGGTGTCGAATACTCTGAAAGCTCTGTGGCCGAGACCTTGAAAGCAGAGGCCGCTGCGTTCAGCACCCTGTCTTTCAAATCCCTGCCTGCCGTGGCCGAGGCTCCACCGGCTTCCAGCGCCATTTTCTTTGCCTGCTGTATTATCACCTTGCCTGAAGGCCCCATTGGAAGCTCCGAAAAAACATGTACGCGCTGTGGTACTTTATAGTGCGCCACCCTGCCCCGGCACCATTCGACAAGCTCTGCTTCGCCAGCGCGCTCGCCGGACGAAAGGACGACGCAGGAAGTCACCAGTTCACCCCAGATATTGTCCTCGACGCCAAAGGTAACCGCTTCCAGAACGCCCGCGTGGGCTTTCAGGACCCCGGTCACCTCCTCGGGCTGGACATTCAATCCGCCGGTGATAATGAGGTTCTTTTTCCTTCCGGCTATCCTGTAAAAGCCGCCCGATTCCCTGACCGCGATATCGCCTGTGTGCAGCCAGCCGCCCTTGAGCGCCTGGCCTGTCGCCTCGTCGTCCTCAAAATAGCCTGTCATGACATTGTCTCCCCTGATAAGCAGCTCGCCGGAGGCTCCGTCTGGGGCGGGAGAGCCGTCTTCGAGAACTGTCATGGCCTCGCAGTCAACAGGCCTGCCCACTGTCCCGACGCGGCGGTCATCCCCAGGGCCGCAGAAAAGCCCTCCTGCCACAGTCTCGGTAAGCCCGTAGACATTCGAGACCCTGACGCTGAACTTTTTCTCGAACTCCTCCCAGAGCTCTTTTTCAAGATGCGCGGCGGTGGAGATGACGACTTTCATGTCCTCAGTCGTAAAGCTGTCCTCATGGCCTTGGCCAAGCTTGCGTATAAGCGATAGCATCGCCGGGACGGCTACGAAGTGGGTTATCCTGTCTCTGTAAACCGCGTCCAGCAGGTCTGTAAGCCTCTGTATGGTGAAATCGAAAGGCCGGTATACTGTGGCGCGATTATACAGGGCCGAAAGCGGCCCCTGTATAATGCCGTCCGCGTGATTCAGCGGCAGGACATTCAGTATGCGCGAATCCCCGCAAAGGCCGAACTGCCTGGAAAGCGTTCCGAGATGTGAAAAAAGCGCTTTATGGCTTATCCTTACGCCCTTTGGGCGCGAGGTCGTCCCTGAAGTGAACATTATGTACGCGTCGAGACTTTCATCCACCCTATGGGGCGTGTCTATTGGCTCAATTCCTTCGAAGACAGAGGGGTAGGCGGCCCTGTCCTTTTTCAGGAACCTGCCGAGCATGCTTGCCTTTGTGGCCGCCCTCCCCAATTCATGCACAACCGGAACTTTTTTTGCCAGCTCCCTGAGCTCGGGGTCGATGAAGGCGCACCTCGCTTTTGCAGCCTGTGCGAGCAGCGACCATTCCGGGGCAGGAAGGCTTGAATCGAGCAATACAGGGGCAACGCCATTACGAAGAAGTCCGATGAAAGCGGCAGCAGCCTCGATATCATCTTTGCTCGACACTATAGCCCTGTCGCTCTCAGATACGCCGCTTTTCCTTAAGAGCCCGGTAAGAAGAGCCGTGCGCTCAAAGAGCGCGCCATATGTAAGCTCGCCGCCCGATGTCACGAGGAGGGGCTTGCCGGGTTTCACGGTTTTAGCGTTCTCAAAAACAGATACGATACCGCTCATCAAAGGGTCTCCCTCAGTTTTCTTCTAAGTATCTTCCCGTTTGTCCCCCTTGGAAGCGAGTCCACGAATCTGAAAACAGCGGGTGTTCTATAGGGGCCAAGCACGGCGAGAGCCTGGCGGCGCAATTCATTTGCCATGCTCTTTTCATCTGCTCCGTTAACCCTGGCGACCACGAAGGCCGCGGCAGCGGGACGGCCGTCTTCCGCGTCGAACCCGCAAACAGCCGCCTCGAGCACAAGGGGAAAGCCTTCGAGGACCTTTTCTATCTCGGACGGGTGCACAAGCTCTCCCCTCATGTCCTTAAAGGCGTCGTCAACGCGCCCCAGAAGCTCAATCGAGCCATCCGGCCTTTTGCGGCAGAAATCCTTTGTCCGAAACCAGCCGTCAACGATGGCCCTTTCCGTCGCGTCCCTGTCCTGATAATAACCACTCATCAGGCGTTCGCTCCGGATGAAAAGTTCCCCTGTTTCGCCATCATTAACTTCCCTGTTGTCCGGCCCGGCTATCTTGACCGAACAACCCAGAGGCACGCCTATCGCGCCTGATCCTATTTTCATTCCAGGGATCACGCCTATGCAAAGCCCGGCTGTCTCGGTCAGGCCGTAATAATTCAATACCGATTTTTTGTAGCGCTCTTCAAACTCCTCGGCAACCGCGCCCGGCAGGTTCGTCCCGGTGCACATGACAAACCTCAAGCGGCTCGTAAACCCGTTTGATATCTTTTCCTGAAACCTCGTGAACTGGGCGAGAAAAGCCGGGACAGTGCACAGTATGGTCGCGCCGAGCTTTTCCATGAGCACAGAGCATGCCGGGCCGCTGGCCCTTGCGGCCTGCGGGGCGATTATGAATGAGGCCCCCGCGCATAGCGCGGCAACCAGAGGGTTTCTCAAACCGCTCATGGTGTGAAAATCGCCTGTGGAAAGGACCCTGTCCTCCGGCCCCCATTCGTAGGTCCCGGCCAACAGATGCCCGCTTCCCGCAAGCGCGCCGTGAGAGAGCACGATGCCGTTGGGCTCGCCGGAAGTGCCGGAGGTGAAAAGGACTACGGCATCGTCCGAGCTTGAGACTGGCTCAGGGCGGTATTCACCGCTGCCTCCCTCAAGAAATTCGTGAAACCGCACAGAGCCGTATTCATGCCCACTGCTGTCAGAGGAATACGAAACGGACTTGATGCCTTCAAGAGCGCGCTTGAAGGCCGATTCCGTACTTGTGAAAACAATTTTGGGGCCGATGCTTTTTAAGATTCTGGTGAGCTTATCCGGCTGTGTGGTGCTGTCCACTGAAACGAAGACCGCGCCAGCGAGCATCGAGGCCCAGAAGACGAGCGCCGCTTCAGCGGAGGCGGCGGATACCGACACTACGCGCTCGCCCTTGCCTACGCCAGCGGCTTGAAGGCGGCCCGCGACCTCATGAGCGAGAGCACTGGCATCAGAGTAGCTCAAGGAGCTGTTGTCGTCGAAGAGGATGAGCGGGCTCGGGCCATAGAGGCTGGCTGCCCTCTCAAAAAGCGCCGAGACGCTCTCTCTCGGAATTTTATTGAAAATGTCAGAGGTCGTGTCCATCGCTATTCCTCTGTGTAAAAGATTTCCATGCAGCCTTTGCACAGTCCGTTTCCGCCGTATTGCCCGGTGCGGTGCTGCGCCCTGAAGTCAGCGTACCGCTCGCTGTTCCATATCTCTTTCAAAGACGAATCACGGATGTTCCCCATAGGGTTGACGCCGTTATAGTCCCTGCAGCACGGCACGACGGTGCCGTCCCATTGCACGACAAGGTATTGCCAGGGAAAAGGGCATGGCATGAAAGGCGGGTATTTCCTGACGATGCCGAGGGTCGTGAGCTCTTTTTCAGTCCACGGGAAGAACTCCCGCACCTCTACCGGCAGACCGAGTGATTCCCAATGGCGCGTGAACTCTTCCAGGCGCGCGCTGTTCCTGTTCAGCCGTATTATCCTGAGGGAGATTTTTGTCCCGGCAAGGCCGGCTTTTACCAGGCCCGCGGCATATTGAAGATTCGCGGAGGCTTTTTCATAATCAGCAGCCTGCCCGCGTATCTGCCTGTAGCTTTCACCGTCGTACCCGTCGAACGAGATTATGATCCTCAACGGGCCGCTTGCGGCAAGAGCGTCAAGGATTTGAGGGGTAAGCTCAGGGGCGTTTACGGAAAGGGTTACATTCAGGCCCTTACCGGAAGCGTATCCGGCCATCTCATCGATGCGCGGGTGCAGGAGCGATTCGCCGAAATGAAACAGCTCGATCTCTTTTTTGCGGACCGGCTCTGAAAAGCCGGATATCTCGTCGATTATTTTCCGGAAGAGTTCAATGTCCATGAACCCGACCTCGCGTTCCATGCGCTCGGGCCTCGGACACATGATGCAGGAATAGGGGCAGCTGTTTGTAGGCTCTATCTGATGGACATGCGGCTCAACCGTCCTTTTTAACTCAAGCAGCTCTGTCCATCCTGACCTGCTCCTCAAAGATGAAGGGAAAGGCTTCAATCTCATATCGTTATGACGGGCATTGTCGGGGACTCATTATCAGGGTAGTGGTTTATCTGAAGATAACAGAACGAGCCCCTTTTTTCCAGATAATAAGGCCGCTCTGAGCCGTTTGAACTCTTCTTCAAACACAGTAACCTGAGTCACAGTCCCACCACGGCGCCGGAGTTAATATCGCGTAATCCAACGAGGTTGAAGTAAGAAAAAAAATCTCATCACCGCTACCAGTCCGTCTTACGCAACCTCCTACCTTTAAAGGAGGTACGGTTCATGAGCAGTAGATTTTTCAAGATCTCTCGTATTCGCGATGTTGGCAGCTTCGGCCGCAATGTTTTCCAGCTGTGGCAGCGGCGGGGGCGGAGGCAGCCGGCAAATAAAAAAGATTTTTCCATGCCACCAAAATTCTCAGTCATTTACGCGGAGAATTTTGATAAAAAAAGGCGGGCAGCTTTTCAGCGCCCGCCTTTTCTATTTTCCGGCGATTATGAAGCCATCCGCTTCAGGGATGAAAACAGGAATTAATCCAGACTGTCTTGTTCCGTCAGCGGCCTATTCATTTACCCAGAGGACAGGACACGGGGAATTGGCGATAATGTCGTTTGTAAAAGCATTGGCGAGAAAGCCCTTTATCGACCAGCTGTGGTAGTTTGGAATGACTATCAAACTGACATTCTGTTCCACGGCTACCGCTATTGTCTCACAGGCCTTCTCGCCGCTTCTTATCACCTTTTTTATCGAGTACAGGCCCTGTGAGCGCAGGAACTCCTCTTTTTTATCGAGGAGCGCCAATGCTTCAGCGAGCCAGGTCTCGTGCACAGCCTTCCATTCAGGCGAATCCGTTGTAACAAAATCCGAATTGCGCCATTTTTCAACGACATGAAGCAATACGAGTCTGCCGCCGGACAGCCTGGCGATTTTAGCTGCCTCTATCTCGGTTTTTTCCAGCGGTTCTGAATCCCCGGCTACGCAAAGGACGCTTCCGTATTCTATCAATCCACGGCCTGCTCTGAAGTAAGAGCTTTACCGCCCTTGCCGACCCAGCTCCTGGTCCATCTGTGCTGGACTACAAGGAGGACTCCAAGCGCTACGACCGAAGTGATGCCATAGATTATGAAGCCGCCTGAGTAGGTGGCGAAAGTACCCATTGAAAAGCCCATGGCCATCGGTATGAAGGCACCGCCAAGCGCGCCGAATTCGCCGACAACGCCGGAGGTTATGGCCTTGGCATGGGGGTAGCGCAGCGGCAGCAGCTGGAAGACCGAGCCGTTGCCGACGCCCATGCCGGCGCTCATGAGGACTATGAAGAGTATGAACAGCTGTATCGGCGGGAGGAACGCCGCCCCGACAGCGCCGACAAGTATCAGAACATAGATGAAGGACAGGACCCTTATGCCGCCGAAGCGGTCGGCGCAGTAACCGCCTATGACCCTCACGGCAGAAGCGGTGAAGCCGATGAGTATCATGAACTGTCCCGCGGAGACCTTGCTCACGCCGTACTGGTCGGCCATCAGGGTCGGTATGAAGCTGGAGAAGCCGACATAGCCGCCGAAGGTGACCCAGTAGAGAATGTTGAATATCCAGATGTCCTTTTCACCGAGTACCTTGAGGTACGAGGCCATTGACTTCCTCTCGACCTTGTCCGGCGGCTCCTTCGCAAAAAACCACATGCCGATCATTACAAGCACTATGGGGATGGCGAAGAACCCGTAGACCGCGTTCCACCCGAACATCATCGCCAGCGGCGGGGCCAGAAGGCCCGCGAAGATGGTGCCGCTGTTGCCTGCCCCGGCTATGCCCATGGCAAGGCCCTGGCGCTCAGGAGGGAACCAGCCAGCACCCAGTGGCAGGGCCACCGCGAAGCTCGCGCCCGCGACGCCAAGGAAGCCGCCCATTATGAGTACTTCAGTGTAAGAACTGACGAAATAAAAGCCGTACATCATCGCTAAAATGGTTACGCTGAGACCGATGAGCGCGGCGGCCTTCCTGCCGACCATCTCGGCGACAAGCCCGAGCGGAATCCTCAAGAACGCTCCGGCGAAGACCGGGATCGAGAGCATCAAACCCTTTTCCGCGGAGGTAAGGTTGAACTGCTGGCTTATGAACGGCGCCATCGCGGCATTGACCATCCAGACCATGAAGCTCATGTCAAAGTACAGGAGCGCCATTATAAGCGTGGGCGGGTGCCCTGATTTCCAGAATCCTTTTAGTGACATGTCGTAATTCCTTTCCAGTATTTTTTTATATTGCTCAAATCAGGTACTTAGCGCAAAAATCCCCCCGTATGCCCTGCGCAAGACAGACCGGTTTTGCAGACGCGCACCAGCCAGCCGGATGAGCGAATAACTACGCACGCGATAACTCAGTTCATTGGTTTTATGGGTTGCTGCCAGTTACTAACGCAAAAACAGTGCCAAAAACAGAACAATAGGCACTTCACTGGCATTTATTGAATTCCGCGAGGTTGCCAAGGTGCTCCAGAAAGCCCAAGGTGGGGCTTTTTGCACCATCGATGGGGCTTTTTGCACCACAAAAATACCTGTTACCAGAAGGCAACCAGAGTAAAAGGGATTGGAAAAAGGGAGTTCGTTCAGTATATAATCGTATAAACCTTTTAAAAATCCGCGAGCAGGACTGCCCTGATGAGGATCAAGACCAAGATTCTGCTGTTGACGATATCCACCCTGGTGTCAATCCTCCTCATATCGACTTATTACGGCCACAAGGCCGGGGAAAGAGATCATGAGATTACATTAAGGGAGGACGCCTCAAAAATAGCCCGGCAGATAGAGTCCTACATACCCCCGGACGGGAAGATACGCAACCTCGAGGAGCTGGAGGCGCATTTTGACGAGCTCCTTTTCCTGAGCTCTCACATAGTCCGTGTTGACACCCACATTTTCAGGCCTGACGGCGGCCTTGAACCGGTACTGAGCAAATCAAAATTCCCCATTGAGCTCAGGCCCCTTGCCGCTTCCGACATCGAGAGAGCTAGAAACGGAGAGGTCCTGATGGACCTCGCGGCCGAAGGCGGGCAAAACTTCGTCAACTTCGTGGCGCCCCTGAGAAGCGGCGGCTCCGTATTCGGCGTCACCGCTTTCAAGGTCTCCCACGAAGAGTTCTTCAGCACGATGGCAAGCAAAAGAAAGACGATGATACTGGTGGCAGCCATCTCCCTTCTCGCTGTCGCAGGCGTGCTCATCCTTTCAATGGACCGACTCGTGAACAGGCCCATACAGAACCTGCTTTCCGCCATATCGCGGGTAAAAGACGGCGACCTGGCCGTGACCGTAGCCCCGGCGGCTACCGACGAGATAGGCGCTCTTACCGAGCACTTCAACGAGATGCTGGGCACGATAAAAAAGAGCGCGGATGAAAAAGAGGCGCTGCTGGCTCAGATAAACAGGCATAACGACGAGCTCCAGCATAAAATTGAGCTCGCAACCGTTGAGCTCGTGAAAAGGAACGAAGCCCTGAGGGCCGCCAACCAGTCCATATACGAGATACAGAAAAAACTCGGTCATTCCAGGAGGCTCGCGGCCGTGGGCCAGCTCGCGGCCACCGTGGCCCATGAGTTCGGCACCCCGCTCCATTCGGTATCAGGCCACCTTCAGTTGCTTATGGAAGAGCCCAACCTTTCAGCGGACACGACAAGACGCATTAAAATAATGCAGTCCCAGATAGAACGGATGACGAGCAGCATCCAGAACCTGCTCGATACGACCAGGCCCCCTGACAAATACGACCATCTCGATATCAACCGGATGATGGACGACATACTCCTGCTCGTCCTCCCCGAGATAACTTCCAGACAGATAACCGTATCAAGGGACTTTAAGAAAGGCCTCCCGGCGATTTACGGGTCAAGCAGCCGCATACAGGAGGTATTCCTCAATATCATCGACAACGCGATAGACGCGAGCCGTGAAGGCGGCGAAATAAGAATATCGACCTCCCTGGCCCTTCCCTCCGGGAAAGGCGTTCCAGCGAGAGTGCCGTCCACAGGCAAATGGGTCATGGTAAAGGTCGCCGACAGCGGGCGCGGGATACCCGAGGACCTCAAAGAGCATATATTCACGCCTTTTTACACGACCAAGGCCTATGGCCATGGCACCGGACTGGGGCTGGCGATATCGCAGGAGATAGTAGAAAGCTATAATGGGAATATAACTGTTGAAAGCCGCGTTGACGAAGGCAGCGTCTTTACCGTCTTTTTCCCGGCCGAATACAAAAAGGAGCTTGCCTGAGATGGCCTCACCTTCGATACTCGTAATAGACGACGACATAGTGGCCGCCGAGCTCCTCTCAGAGGTCCTGACAAAAGAAGGGTACTCGGTTACCATGTCCACCGACGGCCAGGACGCCGTCAGGATGGGCGAGGCGTCCTTTTTTGACATAGTCGTAACAGACCTGAAGATGCCGGAGTTCAGCGGGATCGATGTGCTGAACGCTTTCAAGCGGATCAGCCCGCAGACGATAGTCTTTGTAATAACCGCCTTCGGGTCGTTCGAAACGGCCATCAACGCCATACAGAACGGCGCGTACGACTACATGGTGAAGCCTTTCAAAATAGACGAAATAAAGACCAAGGTCAAAAGGTGCATCGAGCAGCACAGGGTCATCGTGTCGGAAAAGCTGGCCCACCACCCACCGCCGGACCTTACCTTCAAGGCGATAATCGGTAGCAGCACCAAGATGCTGGAGGTATACAAGACGGTCGCGATGGTAGCCTCAAGCGACGCTCCGGTCCTCATAATGGGCGAAAGCGGAACGGGAAAAGAACTGATAGCGAGGGCGCTGCATGAGAACAGCCCGAGAGCCGACAAGCCCTATGTCGTAGTCAACTGCGCGACATTCCCGGAGAACCTGCTGGAAAGCGAGCTGTTCGGCCATGTCAAGGGGGCGTTCACCAACGCGCTGATGGACAAAAAAGGCCTTTTCGAGGAAGCGGACGGCGGCACCTGCTTCCTTGACGAGATAGGCGACATGCCCGTCTCCCTTCAAGTCAAACTGCTGAGGGTTTTGCAGACCAGCGAGATACGCCGCATCGGAGGCACGACCAGCACATTCGTCAATGTCCGGTTCGTGGCCGCGACCAACAAGCACCTACCGTCCATGGTCAAGTCAAAAGAATTCAGGGAAGACCTCTTCTACAGGCTCCATGTCATCACCATAAACCTTCCGCCGCTCCGCGATCATCTCGACGACATACCGCTGCTGGCCGAGCATTTTTTCAGGAAGGCGGTCGCCAAGTCGAAAAAAGATGTCCGCTGCATATCAAAGGAAGCGATGGAAGTCCTCTCCTCCTATCATTGGCCCGGCAACATCAGGCAGCTTGAGAACTCTATCGAGCGCGCTATCGCCCTGACAAGCAACAAGGCCCTTCTTGTCAGCGACATCCCGGCTGAAGTGCTGAAAAAAACCGACGCCGCTCAAGGCGAAGGACCGGAATTTCCGACCCTGGCGGAGGTGAAGCTCGACTACATAGAGCAGGTGCTCCGGCATACGAACGGAAACCAGAAGCTCGCATCCGAGATCCTCGGCATAGACAGAAAAACCCTTTACAGGCTGCTGAGAAACCGTTAAAGGGCCGCGCTCTTTCATCCCCGTCTTTCCAACTCCAGATCGCGGCAGCTTATCCCGGGCCGAACCCGCGCCGCCTGTCCGGCCAAACAAGCCCCTGCCGGCATACCTGCGAGCTGGCTTGCAGGGCAATTGTACCCGGGGAAAAGCCTGTTATAATTTCAGATGGCGACTCCACCGTGCCCTGCGAAGCACAGGCCAGAGTACGCCTTAAAGGGTATAAAAAACCCTGAGAAAAAACACGCGGGGCATGACCGTAAACCACCCTAAGAACCAATATTAAAATCGCAGCGTAATATAGTGATTTAAATCACATTTTCTAATGTCAATCTGTTGTATCCTTTCTGCGTCAAGCAAACCTTTTGAATCACCAAGCAAGGAGGAAGTCTATGAAGAAAGGCTTTATTATTTTGGCGCTTTTTATCTTAAGCGCCATACCAGGGCTTGCCGACGCGGCCGTCCATTATGTACGGGCAGGCGCGGCGGGAAGCGGCTCTGACTGGTCTAACGCGATGGGGAATCTGCCCGCCACACTGGTTCGTGGCGACACCTATTACATAGCCGCCGGGTCTTACGGCAGCCATTCGTTCAATGACGCGCTGGCCGGGGCCACCTACATCTACATAAAGAAGGCCACGGCAGCGGACCACGGCACCGCTACCGGCTGGAACAGCGCCTATGCCGGTACGGCAACCTTCGGCAGCTTTAGCTTTTCCAAGGGCTACTACGACATCGACGGCAAGGTAGGCGGCGGGCCAGGCTCCTGGACCTCGGGTCACGGGTTCAAGATAACTTCGGCCGCCTCAGGCACCGGGAAGATCATTAACATCTCCAATGTCACCGGCATAAGGATCCGCCACGCAGAAATATACTTCAACAACCTCGTAGGCGCGTCCACCACGACCGCAACCGGCGACCTTATCTACGCGATCTCCGGCGGCAGCGACATCCTTGTCCAGTACTGCTGGCTGCACGATTCGGCGAGGACCATCTTCTACCCGATCAACTGGTCCAACATCACCTTCGAGTATAACAGGATAGAACGCAACGGCGTAAACTGGACCTCGACCAACCACTCCGAGCTGGTATCGGCAAGGCAGGTAAGCAATGTCACTTTCCGCTATAACTATATACTCGACTGGAAGAGCACCGGCGGGCTCATATTCGGCGGGGTCGTCTCTTCAGCAGCCGCGAGTACTTCCAGCAACATCAACATCTACGGCAATGTTTTTGAGTGGACCAAGAACTGGGGCAATACGGCGAACGACGGCGTAATAGGCAGCTGGAACCATGCCTGGATGTATGTGACCCGCGTGCGCATCTACAACAACACTTTCGTCAATATCACGGATTCCAACCCATCGGACGCCGCCTCGATATTCCCGATAGTCTCGCATCTTTCCGATTGCATCACATATAACAATGTCTGGTACAACGCGAACCCCAGGATAATCGCAGGCTCGCACAACTATAACTGGTTCAACAGCAATAACCATGCTGAGGCAAACGCCCAGGTTTCGACGGCAAACCCGTTCGTAAACTACTCCGGGAAAGACTACAGGCTCGCGTCCGCCACCCAGAGCGTAAGCGCCCTCGCATCTCCTTTCAACCTGGACATGCTTGGCAAGCTGAGAGGACAGGACGGCGTCTGGGACAGGGGCGCGTATGAGTTCGGCGGCACCTCGACCGTCAAACCTGTACCCGCGGTCCCGACAAGCGTTACAGTACAGTAATACGCAATAACCCGCCAGGGCTGGCCTGTAAAGGCCAGCCCTGGCTTTATTTCAGGCCTTGCCGGCTCGCCCTTACTCCCCGGCCTGAGCATCGCCCTCTGAAACAAACTCAACAAAAAACGGACGCCTCGCATGAACCCAATCAGGGCAGGAAGCCCCAGGCCGCCTGATTTTACAAACCTTATTTTCTACTTGCCGGATTGTACGCTGAAGAAAGCCTGCTATAATTTTTATTGAGCATATATGGTACTCCACGACTGAGCGCCCCTTGCCTGTGACAGCGCTGCGTTTAAGCGGAGCTGGCCACAATCGCGCATATGAACGCCGGGGTGGGTCATTCGATTGTTCATCCCTCAGGAGGAACGGCACATGACAGTCCGTGTTTCAGATGCGCCTTTAACGGATATCGGGCGCACCTCTTATGGAATCCCGTGTTCAAAAGAGAACCATTCCAGAAAATATGTTCTGATAACGCCCGCGCACAATGAGGAATCATACATAGAAAAAAGCATAAGGTCCGTCGTATCCCAGACGCTCACTCCCGCCGAATGGATAATCGTGAGCGACCGTTCGACTGACCGTACGGACAAAATAATCGAAAAGTACGCGGCTGACTATGATTTCATAAAACTCGTAAAGCTGCCGCCAGCGCAGGGGCGTGATTTCGCTTCAAAGGTTAAAGCCGTTACAGCGGGCTGGCGCTCCATCTCTGTGGGCGACTACAAATACATAGGTAACCTCGACGCGGATGTATCTTTCGCGCCGGACTATTACGAGAGCGTAATCAGGCTTTTCGAAAAAGAAGAAAAACTCGGCCTGGCTGGCGGGGTCATTCTGGAGTTGATTGGCACAAGGTACATAAAGCAGATGTCGAGCAGCAACAGCGTCGCGGGGGCCGTTCAGCTTTTCCGGAGGAAATGCTTCGAGGAGATAGGGGGCTATATCCCTATCAAATTCGGCGGCGAAGATTCGGTCGCCGAGATAACCGCGAGGATGAAAGGCTGGGAGGTCAAGGCCGTCGACGAGCTGGAGGTCCATCACCACAGGCGCGTATCAGGGAGCGCCGGACTGATGAAGGCGCGCTTCAGAAACGGGATCTCGCATTACCAGCTTGGATATAACCTTACTTTTCAACTCGCCTCGACTCTCTACAGGATGGCGGACAGGCCCTTCATAATCGGAAGCCTCCTTACATTTTTCGGCTACTCCTGGGCCTCGATAAAGCGATTCGAAAGACCGGTAAGCAGCAAGTTCATCCAATACCTCGAAACAGAGCAGTCCTCAAGGCTCCGTGCCATTTTGAACCTTAAACCGTCCTCCAATGTAACCATAAGGGGCCAGAAGTGCTGACCAGGGCGGGCCATGATTGACATCTCGATAATCATAGTTTCCTGGAATGCCAGGGACTACCTTGTGAAATGCCTCAAATCCCTGTCAGCTGGCGCGGCCGGGCTCACTGCCGAGATCATCGTCGTCGACAACGCCTCAAGCGACGGTTCGCCTGAAGCGGTCGAAATGCTTTTCCCGAATGTCAGGCTTATAAAGACAGGCTCAAACCTCGGATTTGCCAAAGCCAACAATGTAGGGATAACGGCAAGCGCGGGAAAGTATGTCTGCCTTGTCAACTCCGACATTGTGCTCCTCGACGGCTGCCTTCAGCGCCTGTACGCATGCATGGAGGCAAACCCGATGGCGGCTGTCGCGGGCCCAAAGGTACTTAACCCTGACATGACGCTTCAGCGGTCATGCAGGAGGTTCCCGGGCGTTAAAAACTCGCTCCTTTCAGCGGCAGGGCTGGAAAAATACAATTTTCTGCCTCACAGAGAGCTTGCTGAAGCCGAGGTCATAAGCGGGTGTTTTCTCATGGCGCGCCGTAAAGCCGTAAATGAGGTCGGCGTTCTTGATGAACGCTTCTTTTTTTATGCCGAGGACACGGATTGGTGCAAACGGTTCCATGATAACGGCTGGAAGCTCCTGTGGTGCCCTGATGCCAGGGCCATTCATTACGGGGGCGCAAGCTCGTCGCACGCTCCGGTAAAATTCTACATCGAGATGTATAAAGCTAACCTCAAATACTGGAGGAAACACAAGGGCAGGCTTCCTGCCGCGGCCTTCATGGCGATAACAGCCGCGCACCAGGTCACGAGGATACTGAAAGGAGCAGGCCTTTTCCTTTTCAGGCCTGAGAAAAAAAACGAAGGCGCGCACAACATAAAACGAAGCGCCGCCTTTCTTAAATGGCTCGTAAGCGGCAGAGGCGGCATTTAACCCACGGCGGCAACAGATAACCAGCCAAGTTATACTGCAAAAGGCTGCCCTGTCCAGGGCAGCCTTTTCTTTTCAAACAACGATCTTCATTGAATAATGAGATAAAATCATTTAAGGAACAGCTTTAATACGGAAGGAAAATACCATGCCGGCGAAAGTAAAAAAAATCACCAAAGGAAAGAAAAAAGGCCAATACAAAGTACAAACGCCTGAAGGGGTAACGACAGCAAAAGGCACCACTAAAGAAAAAGCCGAAGCGCAAAGAAGGCTGCTGGAAGGCGTAAAACACGGATGGAAGCCCACAGGCAGGAAAAAAGCCGCTTGAAAGCAAACACGGAGACAGGCTTGGAAACCTCAATAGCGCTTGCCATAAGTATCCTGTCGGCGGTCATTACGCCGGTTGTCCTCATATCAGCTTCGGCCCTTCTCACCATCTCAACTTCAACAAGGGTCAGCCGCGTGCTCGAAAGGGCCCGGGCCATGTCAGAGTTGTTGAACGAACTCGGGGAGACCAGTCCAGGCGAAGGCAGGCAAGGCCGCTATTCCATGCTCCTCCTTCAATTCGGAAGAGCTAAAAAACGCTCCGAACTCTTATCCAGAGCGCTCGCGAGCCAATACGCTTCAATAAGCGCGTTCGTAGCGGCGAGCGTCGCCATTGGCGCATCCAGCGTATGGCCGGGCTTCCCCGCGATACTTGTGGTGTTTTTGGGTTTTTCCGGCATCATGCTCCTTTTCTACTCGAGCGTCCTCCTGATAGCGGATTCAAGAATAGGGCTTGCCGCCCTCCACGACGAGATGGACCTCCTCCTCAGGCTTGCCAGGCAGGATGACCGGCAAAAAGCAGCCTGATTCGCGGGCAAAAGAAAACCAGGCTTTTAAGCCCGGTTTTCTGGATTGAAGATCCCCAGCGGCAGCCGCGCACACCGGAAATCTTCAAAACATGGAATGTCAGTTTCATTCAACTCAATCGAGGTCACACTCGTTTTTTATCTTTTCAACGGTGCCAGGCCCGAAGCCGGGTACATTCATGACATCGTCAAGGCTCCTGAACGGGCCATGCTCATCCCTGTAGCTGACGAGCCTTTCTGCCTCGTTTTCGCCTATTCCAACCGTCTTGATGATATCGTTTGTCTTTGAGCTGTTGATATGACATGATTTGCCGTCCATCAATTTTCCCTCCTCTCTGCATAAGGAAACGCGGGCCAACAGATGCCTGTTGCCATATAAAGATTTTAAGACTAAAAAAATAGTTGTCAAGTAGCTGTTTTTATTATATTTTGCAGTCCTCAGCGAAAAATCGCCAGCATGGGCTTCAGCTCTCCATACTCATGCGTGAGTGACCTCTCCGGCGCGTTTTGGTATAAAATCTGATTAATCTCCGTTTTACCGTCATTGCGAGGAGAGGAGCGACGACAATTTTTGCAGGATAGCAAAAATTGAACTTCGAGCTATCGCGGGCCCGAAGGGTCGAGCCCCATGAATGGGGCTCGATAAGCAATCCCAAGGGAATTGATTTACCAGGGACGAGATTGCTTCGCTTCGCTCGCAAAGACGAACAAAAATTAGACAGAGAACTAAAAGGGGGGCTTAAAAATGGCAAAACTCTTTTTCATACTTACCGCCTTTTTCCTTACCATCCAGGGCTGCGCTACCGTGCCCTATACGGAGCGCCAGCAGATAATGATGGTCTCTGAAGAGCAGGAATCGCAGATAGGGGCCACGCTGTTCACCGAGGTCAAGCAGGAATCGAAATTGAGCGGGGACGCGCGAATAAACTCGATGGTCTCCGAGGTAGGCAGGCGCATAGCCACGGCAGCGGACAAGCCCGATTACAAGTGGGAATTCGTTGTCATCGAGGACAAAAGCGTTAACGCCTTTGCCCTGCCGGGCGGCAAGGTAGCTTTCAACACGGGCATTATGCCCATCTGCCAGGACGAGGCCGGTATCGCGGCTGTCATGGGCCACGAAGTGGCGCACGCGCTCGCAAGGCACGGCTCTGAGCGGATGTCCCAACAGCAGGCCCTTTCAATTGGCGGCGTGGCCCTTATGGCCGCCATCTCAGGCAGGAGCCCTGTGGTAAGGGAAGGCGTGATGCAGGCCTACGGCCTGGGCGCTCAGGTCGGCGTTCTCCTGCCGTACAGCAGGAAACACGAGCTGGAGGCCGACAGAATAGGGATGATACTGATGGCAAAGGCAGGATATGACCCCAGGCAGGCTGTTTCGTTCTGGGAAAGGATGCTCGCGAGAAAAGAGGGCTCGGCCCCTCCCCCGTTCCTTTCGACCCACCCGAGCGACCAGAAGCGGGTCGAAGAGCTCAAGAGCTTTTTGCCGGAGGCCCTGAAATATTACAAAGGCAGGTAACGCCCTCCCATGAAGCATGGCGGCGTTTCAATCGCAGCGCATGTTGATTTATGTCATTTTATTGCGGCCCGTTCCGGGAAAGAATATAACAAGCGTCAGTCAAAACAGCGGCGCTCTGCGGCTTGAAAAAACTCAGGAGGAACAAGATAGATGGCTAAGATACTCGATGTAAGAGAGATGGTGCCGAAGGACAGGCACTCGACGATATTTGAAACCTTCAGAAACCTCGAACCGGGCGGGTCGTTCGTGCTTGTTAACGACCACGAGCCAAAGCCGCTCCTGTACCAGTTCCAGGCAGAGCATGACGGCGAGTTTGAATGGTGGCCGCTGGAGCAGGGACCCCAGGTCTGGCGTGTGCGCATCGTGAAGAGGGAGGCGGCCGGGACTGACAGGACCATAACCGACTACCTCCAGACAGACCACAGAAGGCTGGACGGCATAATGGAGAGCTTCCAGGGCGCCCTTCGCGCCGAGCGCTGGGAAGACGCTTTGAGTGACTTCCGGGAGTTCGTCCTGGGGCTGAGGAGGCATATACGGATAGAAGAAGAGATCCTCTTCCCGGTATTCGAGGAGAAAACCGGCATGATAGACGCCGGCCCGACCTTCGTCATGAAAATGGAGCATAAGGAGATCAACGAACTCCTCGACAGGACACTCTCCGCGACCGGCGGTCATGACAATGCTGCGGCCTCTGAGGCGGCAGGCGCGCTCATAAACATCCTCATGGACCACAACATGAAAGAAGAGCACATCCTCTACCCTGAATCAGACGCGTTCATCTCTGATACGGAACGGGCGCAGATAATTAAAAAGGCGCAGGCCGCTTAAGTTCGCTTGTAACTTTAAAGCCCCGGAGCAGATGCTCCGGGGCTTTTTTTATTTCAATATCCCAAGCTCCATCACTTTAAAAAGACACCCTCCCCTGAACCGGTGCCCCTTCCTGTCGGTATCTGAAAGCGTCTTTGAAAAGAACATGACGCAGCGCTCATCAGCGCAATGTCCAAGTCCGTATGTATGGCCCAGCTCATGGACAGCTTCGACAAGCGCCCTTTTCCTTAAAAGCATCTTGTCCTCCGGCCTGCCGTAAAAACCCTCCTTCAGCCTCGCGAGAGCTATGACAGCGGCCTTTGTGCCAGCCTCGCCGAAAACAAAGTTAAGCCCCGAGGTGAAAAGGTCCCTGTCCACTACCCCCAGGACTCTTTCAAAACCCATGAGCTCAGGCCTTTCCGTCAGGTCGTGCAGTATGGCGGACGAATTAAACTGCCCCCTTTCCCGGTTAACGGCGTACCCCGGCTCGGCCAGCGCGTCTCCTTCAGCGAACTCCCTTCTAAAAATGCCGCCGAGGTCGCGAATAAGGCCTTTCACCACCTCTTTTTCAACAGGCCCAAGGGGCAAAACCAGTATCGCCATCGCCCGGCGCCCTCCTTGTTGCTTTCCTGATGAAGCCAAACCTGCCTTTTTTTGAGATATAATCATATAAACGCATACCGGGCTTTTTCCCACAATTGCAACAAGGGAAAGGAGGATGAATCATGTCAATACCAAGAAGGCTTGAAGTGCTCCTGAAGGAGCGCCATGTGGATTTCAAGTCCCTTATCCACCCTGAGGCGTATACCGCCCAGGAAGTCGCCGCCGCGATGCATGTGAAAGGCCAGGAGCTTGCCAAAGCGGTCATGGTCAAGACGGACGGCAGTTTCATCATGACTGTGCTCCCTGCGACCGGGAGGATAGACTTCCAGAAGCTCAAGGACTTTCTCGGCAAAAAAGATGTGAGGCTCGCCTCTGAGGACGAGTTCCGAGGCCTTTTCCCTGATTGCGAAACCGGGGCTGAGCCGCCGTTCGGAAACCTTTACAATGTCGACACCGTAGTGGACGCCGCCCTTACCCATGACGAAGAAATATTTTTCAACGCCGGAAGCCATTACGAGGCCGTCGAGATGCGCTACAAGGACTACGAGGAGCTTGTAAAGCCGAAAATAGCCGACTTCAGCAGGCATAATTAACTGTCTTTATCCAGCACTTGGGCAATTCAGCCACCGGGGCTGAACGGGCTTTCCGCGCCAAAAACCTCGCTTATGCCTGCGCAGCCTTTGTTCAAGTGCGCCATGGTCATGGAAAAAACAGCCTGCAATGTTAAAGTTTAGCAGACAAACAGGCTTTTACCTGAGAATCCTTTGACAAGCCCGGGCTTTTGCTATAATTTGTTTTTTAATGGAAGAACATGGACTTACAGTCAGCGAAGCCCTCGTTTGGGCCTTCGGGGAGCTTTCAAAGGCGCTCATTCCGTTTGCGCGGGGTGAATCAGAATTTCTGCTGATGCATGTCCTGAACTGCAGAAGGCACGAGCTTTTCCTCAACGCCAGACGCCTTCTCACGCCTCAAGAGGCGCATCTGCTCAGGGAAGCGGCCGCAAGAAGGCTGAATCGCGAGCCGCTCCAGTACATCTTCGGGGAGGCCGAGTTCAGGGGACGCGCTTTCAAGGTTACAAGGGCCGTGCTGATACCGAGGCCTGAAACAGAGCTTCTGGTGGAAGAGGCAATAAAAGAGGCGCCCTCGTTCGGCGCAGGGTCCCTCACGATTATCGACCTTTGCACCGGAAGCGGCTGCATAGCGGTATCAGCCGCGTTAGAGTTCCAATGCGAAGTTTTCGCCACCGATATTTCCGAAAAGGCCCTGGACATGGCAAGGGAGAACGCGCAAAGGCTCGGGGCGGCCCAAAGGGTCTCATTCCTCAGCGGCGACCTGTTCGGGGCAATACCTGAAAAGCTGAAAGGCCGGACGCATATGGTCCTCACAAACCCACCTTATATCACAGAGAAGGACATGGCCGGGCTTGCTCCGGAGGTGAAGGATTTCGAGCCCGGGCAGGCCCTTTACGGCGGAAGCGACGGGCTGGATATAATAAGGCGGATAATTACGGAAACTCCAGCGTACCTTGTCCCTGGAGGGCTGCTTCTGATGGAGATCGGCTATGACCAGTCTGAAGCCGTTTTGATGCTGGCAGGAAACTCTGCCGGGTACAGCCATATAGAAATATTGAAAGATTACGCAGGGATAGGGCGGATACTTAAAGCCCGTTCAAAACAACAGGCGAGGTAAGAAACCTCGGTGAAAGAGAGCAGTTCACTCCAGGATTCAAGGAAAATATAAAAGTACCTCTCAGCCTTTTCATCTAAGGAACTTCTGATTAATTCCCAACGGTATGTCATTCTGAGCGTAGCGACAATTTTTGCAGGATAGTAAAAACTGAACTTCGAGCTATCGCGGGCCCGAAGGGTCGAGCCCCAAGGATGGGGCAAAGAATCTCGATCTAAATAAATCAGCAAGTTACGAGGTTCTTCGGTCGCTCCGCTCCCCGAGAATAATTGAGAAACATAAGGAAGTTCTGATTATTTTTTTGTGTCATTGCGAGGAGCAAAGCGACAAAGCAATCTCTAAGTATTTGATTTATGTAAAGACGAGATTGCTTCGCTTCGCTCGCAATGACAAATCAAAGAATTAAGCAGAGCTTCCCTGATTGTTTTTACTGCTTGAACGCGGAGAAAGGATTGATTTCAGAAGAAGGGTATAACTGGACGATAATTCCGGATGACTAAAAAAAAGGGGGCTATACCGCACCGACCGCGCTGACCAGTGGGGCAGTCAGCGGCCAGGGTACTCTCAGTGTGCTTGCCGTATTACTTTGCCAGGTGCTGGTTCAACATTTTTTCGCCCAGAAGGACGATATTAGCTACCTCCACCAGGCTCTTGTTCTGCTGTTCCATGAAGGAAAGCATGAGCTTCGACGCGTCCTGCTCGCTGATGCCTTTTGACCTTATCAGCACGCCTTTTGCTCTTTCTATCAGTTGGCGTTCCTTTAATTCACCCTTGAGCCGGTCAAGCTCTTCGGAAAGTTCGATCAGCGGCTTGCAGAGCGTATCACAGGCTTTCGGGTTTGAAGGCTCGTTCATCATTTCCACTTCCTTTGTCCCAGAGATTTTTGCCATAAAAATCCCACCTTACGGTTCTGAAGCAGTGTGAACCCTGAACAGGAATATCATATCAGAACAGAGCGGTAATTTTCATAAAAGATGCGGGCCGGAGAAACTCCGGCCCGCCCTTTTTTAACAGGTGTTACCCAAGTTATGCCAGAAGCGGCAATTACTTGTTGTGGCAGGTTCTGCAGAGGCCGGAACCGGTATTTCCGCCGACCCTTCTGAGGAACAGACCGTTGCTCTCGGGCTCCTGGTCAGAAACCTCAGCAGCGTAGCTGAAGTCGACCTCGTTAAAGGACTTGTTGTTGAAGTGGGGATCGTGGCAGCTGGAGCACTCAACCTTGGTATCCCTGAGGAGGTCAGCGATGGTCGCGGTGCTGGAAACATAGCCCTTCACGGCCCAGAGGTTCTTGAGCATGTTGCCGTTGTCATAGGTCGATGAGGAAGTTGCCAGATCAGCGGTCAGGTTGATGGTGGAGATGACGGTGTTCGTGGGCCTGAGACCGGCACGGTCAGCGTTATAAACAACGGAAACCGGATGGTCGTTGGAGAGGTTAAGGCCGATGTTCAACCTGCTGGAGGTCATGAAGTCGGACGCGGGGAGACCCACATCAGAGAAGGACCAGCCCAAGTCAGAACCGCCGGTAACCACGCCCTTCTTACCGGGGGCGTTAACGATGTTATCAAAGGTGGTCACGCCGTCGTGGCAGCTAAGGCAGGCCAGCGAGGTGGAGCCGATGTCCGATGAGTCTACCGAAGTGCCGCCAATCGTGGTGCCATAAGCGGTGAAGGAAGCGGGAGCGGAGGTGCCCCTGTTCCACATGGGCTTCAGGTTGTTAGCGGTGTTGGTGTGGTGAGGCGTATGACAGAATACGCATATCTCGCTGGTGCTGCCGGTCCTGATGTGCTCACCAAGGCTACCAAGGTTATGCCTCGAGTTACCGATGCCGTTGGCGCCGTCGCCGACGATGTATGTGTCTACAGCGGAGGCAGTGCCTACCGCGATGAAACCTACTGATGCTACTGCGAGTGCGAGTGTAAGAAACCTTTTCATTGTGATACTCCTTTCCACAAGTTAAAATTCTTTTTATAGTTTCTACCAGGCGACTTGGCCTTACCGGCTTCCGGACCTGTCATCGGCCCGCGTCCGGCACCCACAGCCTTTCGGCTGGAGGCTCCAGGGCACCTTTTCAGGTTGCCTTGGATCTGCTTCAGCTGCTACCTGGCAGCTTTCTGCTTTTTTACCGTCCCGCCAAGCCCGCCATGAGCTTAAGGATACGGTTGAGAGAGGCCCCAAGACCAAAAAAAAAGCCTTGATTACCGTTTTGCAACGGAAACCAAGGCATCATGGACTTGTTCCGGCACTGGGAGCCCGTCATGAGCTTTCCAGTGAAGGATTATGTTGTGTTCCTGGTAAGTCCTGAAGTTCAGGACTTTTGGCCTGGATGGCTGAGGCCTTCTTGGCCCGAGCCGTTTTCACAAACGGCCTTACTCTAAATCCAGGGCAAGACGCCCTGATGCTTAAGCTGCTCTACTGTCCGCGAAGAACTCTTAACCAGAACCCCTACTGCGGAAGTTTACTTGTTTCGATGATTGTCATAATATTCCAAACCATTAAAATTGTCAATAGGGAAAATTAGAAATTTTTAATTTTTCAATCACAAAATATAAAAACATCAACAAAATCGCCAAGCTAGCCAAAGCCACCCATTAGTTGAAAAGATTATACCGCAGGGTTGAAAGGTTTTTCAGCCTTGACATTTTAAAGGAGCTCTGACATTATTAATTTACATTTGAAAATAGAACTAATACCACTGAATCCAGGTAACCGGGCATACTACTAACGAACCAGAGCCATATTTTTATCCCGGGTTACTTAAATCATCTGGAGGTATTACAATGAGCAGCAGCGTAAAAGCAGGTACGCCCAGGGCCGACGTATGCGTGAATGTCTGCCGCCAATACTTTGAGCTTTATTCAGAAGTCTCTGCCCTGAAGCAAAAGCTTGAAGAAAGGGACATAATAGAAAAGGCTAAGTGGGCCATCGTCGCCAAAAAGAGCATGACCGAGGAAGAGGCACACGACTTCCTGATGAAATCGAGCAGAAAGACGAGGCTCAAACTCATAAAGGTCGCGGAACTCGTGCTGACAGGCCGGACAATCGGCTGACCTACGCCTCACCAGCCCCACAGCGCTTGAGAGCAGACAAGTTCAGCTTGAAACATCAAAGCCCATCTCCAAACAGAAGGAGACGGGCTTTTGTTTTTGCGCGTTACGCTCGCAATGATGAACCATGGGCGTTTTTACAACTTTCCTTCTTCCCCTGCCCCGCCATCCCTGGCGTCGGATACTATCTCCAGCATCTTGCATTTTTCCCAGAGGGTCTTTCTTGAGACCCCGAGGAGCTTTGCCGCCAGGGTCTTGTTCCCTTTTGTCTCTTCGAGCACCTTCAGTATGTACTGCTTCTCGAAGTCGCGGATCGCCTTTGTAAGGCGTTCATGGCTGTGCACGCTCTGTATGGCCTTGAGGCAGTCGCTAAGGTCCCCCCCGCCCATCTCCTCCGGCAAGTCGATTGTCTGCACCTCCTCGCCTTTACCCATGACAACGGCCCTCTCGACGGCGTGCTCAAGCTCCCTTACATTACCGGGAAACGGGTGCTTCAGAAGGAGCTCCATCGCGGCCGCGGAAAAACCTGTGACATTCTTATTGTAAAGTCCCGCGTAGTACTTAAGGAAGTGGTTCGAAAGGAGCATGATGTCGCCCTTGCGATCGCGCAGCGGCGGCAGAAGAAGAGGAACGACATTCAGCCTGTAGAAGAGGTCTTCCCTGAAAGCGCCTTTTGCGGCCTCTTTCCTCAGGTCCCTCTGCGTGGCGCAGATTATACGGAGGTCCACGCTTATCGTCCCTGCCCCCCCTAACCTGTCGAATTCCTTTTCCTGGAGCACGCGCAGCAGCTTCACCTGTATGACCGGCGACAGTTCGCCTATCTCGTCAAGGAATATGGTCCCTTTGTCAGCGAGCTCGAAACGGCCTTTTTTCTGTTTGACCGCGCCCGTGAACGCGCCCTTCTCGTACCCGAAGAGCTCGGCCTCGAGGAGCGTTTCCGGCAGGGCCGCGCAGCTCACCTTTATGAAAGGTTCGTTCTTTCTCGGGCTGTTATAGTGTATGGCGTTTGCGACAAGCTCTTTTCCTGTGCCGCTCTCGCCCAGTATGAGCACTGTGGAGTCGGTCTGCGAGATGATCTTTATCTTCTCGAAGATCTCCTTCATCTTCTCGCTCTTGCCGAGAATGCCGCTGAAGTTGTACCTGCCCTCCACCTGCTCTTTAAGAAGGATGTTCTCCTGCTCCAGGTCGCGCAGCCTCACCATCCTCCTTATCATGAGGAGCAGCTCTTCCATCCGGAATGGCTTGGTGATGTAATCGTAAGCGCCGTACTTCATCGCCTCGACGGCCGTCTCGACCGCGCCGTAAGCCGTTATGAGCACGACCATCGTCTCGGAAGAGGCCCTCTTGCAGGACTTCAGCACCTCAAGCCCGTCGAGGTCAGGAAGCCGAAGGTCGGTTATCACAATATCGAAAGAGGCGTCTTTCGCCAGCGAGACCCCTTCCCTGCCGGAAGCGGTCTCCGAGACCTCGTAGCCTTCTTCCTTCAACGCGTCGCTTATGGACATCCTCATAAGCGGCTCGTCGTCTATTATCAGAATCTTCGGAGCGCGCGGCAAAAATTCCTCCTTATGCCTGCGGCGGCACAGGCAGATACACCTTGAAGGTGCTGCCAACTCCCGCCTGGCTGTCTACTTCTATCCTGCCCTTGTGGCATTCGATTATACCACGGCTCACCGAAAGCCCCAAACCAGTACCCTTGCCCACGCCCTTCGTGGTAAAGAACGGGTCGAATACGCGGCTCATGTTCTCTTTGGATATGCCGCAGCCGTTGTCAGCGACCTCTATACGATACCAGCCGCCCTCAACGCTGGTCCTTACCTCTATCACCCCGCCGCCCGGGACGGCCTGCACCGCGTTCAATATGAGGTTCACGACAATCTGCTCTATCTGGTGCCTGTCGGCCATTATGGGCGGCAGGCCCTGGGCAAGCTTCGTGGAAAGGTTTATATCCCTGCCCTTGACCGAGTGGACGAACAGCGGTATGAGCCCCTCTATGATGGCGTTCACATCCGTGAGCTTAAGTTCCGGGGCGTGCTGCTGTGAAAAATCAAGTAGCTGCCTCACTATATTCTGCACCCTCTTGACGGCGTCTTCCATAAACTCGATGTACTCGGCCTTTCTTTCGTCGGTCAGCTTCTTGTTCCTGAAGTTGTACAGGCAGTTGAGTATGCCTCCGAGGGGGTTATTTACCTCGTGGGCTATTCCGGCCGCGAGCTGGCCCACGGCCGCGAGCTTCTCGCTTGATATTATGTTCGACTCCAGCTCTTTTTTCCTTGTGATGTCCTCTGACATCCAGACGACATACCCGGCCTGGGCAGCCTCCCCCGGAAGGACAGGAAAAACGCTCGTGAATATGACCTTCTCGCGGCCGCCCTCGCCTGCGACCCTGTACTCGAGGCTGCGCGCTTCGCCGGTTTCAAAAACGCCGTTTATAACCTCTCCCAACCCTTGCCTCAGGTCCTCGCCGGGCAGCAGGGCCAGCGCGTTCGTATGACGGCATGCGTCCTCAGAGTCCCTGCATATATGGCAGGCTTCCGAGGCGTGCTTGTTCCACAGCACTATCGTCTTGTCCTTATCCAGCACATAGAGGCAGTACGGCAGGCTGTTTATGATGGATTCGATGAGGACATTCTGGGTAGCGAGCTTCTCCTGGCTCTCTTTAATGCGCTCTTCGTGGTCGCGCAGGCTCTGGAGCATGGCCTCGAAGGTCCGCGCCAGGTCGGCTATCTCGTCGTTGCCTTCCTTCGCGGCCCCTATCCTTACATTGAGGTCGCCGGAGGCAACCAGCTGGGCTTTTTTCTTGAGCGACAGGATGGGGCGCGTGATGACATAGGTTATGAAGGAAGCCGCGCCGGTAGCGAGAAAAAGGCCTATCATCGAGATGGTGATGACGGCCTTTATGTTGTCGTACTGGAGCTCGACGAACTTTTCCTTCGGAACGCCGACGAATATGGAGCCGATTATCTTTGCCTCGTAATTTATGATCGGGTCAAAGGCGGACATGTACGGCTTGTGGGCGATGACCGTCTCGCCCCTGTAGCCCATCTGGCTTTTTATCGCGGCAAGCACATCCGCCGATATGGTCTGGCCGACGAGCCTTTTTCCGTTCTCGCCTTTCACATTGGTCGCCACCTGAACATCGCCCATCGAGATGGTGACAAGGGCCCCTGGTATCGATTCGGCAAACGCGTCCGGGACAAACGGGTCGTTGTTTATGAGGTCTCCGGTGACAATAGCGCCGAGCACATTACCGTGTTCGTCGGAAACAGGCGTGACGACGCAAAGCATCATGCCGTCAAGCAGCTCCTGGGCAGACCGCCTGCCGTTGTCCTCGACGGTGCGCACGACCCTTGCCGCCCTGTCTATCTTCTCGATGGACAGGAGCGAGCCGGGGATTATCTCGGTGGAGATGAACGGCTTTTTCTGGTCTATGGCCTTGCGGACAAGCCCGCCGAGGGCGATGGCGTAGCCTGACTCAGCGGTATTGCGGGAGGCGATCACAACGGCCCTGTTGTCCACAATGGCCCACATGTCTACATAGGGCCTGTGGGCTTTCCACGCAATGAGCTGGCCCTGCAGAAGCTTTTTGTCGCCGCTTCGCATGGCGTCCTGTATGAATTTTTCGGTCGAGGCCTGGAGCATGCCGTACTGCATCTGGTAGGCCCTCGCGTAATACTGCACCCACGCGGCCTTGAGATTATTATTTATAGTCTCCTGCGCGTCGTCCTTCTTGCTTGAGCTTATGAGTTGGGTCGTAAGAAATGCGAGAAGCATCGTTGGAAGAAAAGTGACAAGCAGAAACGAGAGTATGAGTTTTCTGCCTATGTTCATTTCATGGTTCCCGGCAGGCCCGGCAAAAGGGGGGAGATTTAAAAAACCTTATTTAAATCAGGTTATTATAAAAGGGCTGGAAAGTCAAAGAAAAATACAAAAAGGGAAGGGCCGCGATGCGGCCCTTCCCTTTGCTGAAGCCTACTTTAAAAAACTTCTCGATTCCAGGCTGCTCAAAAAGGTCCAGATGCAAGGCGTCGAGGAGCGAGAAATGAGGCGTACGCTTTTGTACGCCGCAATTACGAGTGACGATGACAACGACGCAGATGGGAACTTCAAACTAAAAACAAAAAAAAATGAGCATCGTTATATGTGTCCAGACTGCTCAAAAAGGTCCAGATGCAAGGCGTCGAGGAGCGAGAAATGAGGCGTACGCTTTTGTACGCCGCAATTACGAGTGACGATGACAACGACGCAGATGGGCCTTTTTCAGCAGTCTGGCAGGCTCAGGCGCTCTTGTCGGCTATAGCCTGTGCCCTGCGCTCGCCCGGTATGGTCACTTCGGTAACGCTCTTGAGCCTCTTTTTGAAAGAGCCTGCCCTGGAACGCTTGCCGAGGTCAAGGCCGGTGACAGCCGTCTTGTTTATGAGCTTCATGCGCCTGCCGTCGTTGTAGCCGAATATCTGGTGTATGACATACGGCTTGCCCTTGAGGTCGCCGATATGGAGCATCACATGGCCGTTGAGCGTCAGCAGGGTTATGCCAGGGTCAGCGCTCTTCAATGCCTTTGATATCTCGCTGTATGAGCGCGCCTCCGCAGCGCTGGCTTTGACATCTCCCGTTGAGCCCTGCTGTCTGGAGTTCCTGGGAAGGTTCAGCCCTACGGTCGCGAAAAGGTCCTTGATGAAAAGCGAGCAGTCCCTCCTGCCTTCCTTTCCGCCCCAGCCATATTCCTCACCAAGCATCTTGAAGGCCTGAGTAATTATGTTCCTCCTGGTATATGAAAGGTATCCCTTGTGCACATCGGCTTTGGGGCTTAAGTACGCCTCTGTCCAGACGAGTTCGCCTGCGGGCCCTTTTTCCGGGAACAACACCCTCCAGGGCTTTTTGCCCTTCCTTGAGTCGTCATAGCGCAAAAGCGCGCCCATCTTGACCTCGTCGATCGGCTCTTTCATCCGTGCGTCCCGGTAAACCTTTACCCTGCTGCCGGTAACCACGAGAAAGTCTTCATCCCGTGATATGATGTCCTCCCGGTCGCCAAAGGCTACCCTGTCCATCCTCATCCAGCCCCTCAGTGTCGAGGTCTGGAAAAACCCCCACTCGCCGTCCCTGCTCGTGTGCAGGAGAGCGACAGGCTCCGACGGGTGCGCGCTCGTGTACTGGATCGTGTCAAAGCCTCCGCTGCGGGCCGCGAGCATGGCGGTGTCGGTCGGCAGGGCCCTTATGTCGCCCCTGGCCACCACCACGGCGAACCTTATCTGAGCCTCTTCGGCTATTGCGTCCAGGCCCATGTTATAAGCCACGGCGTCCAGGAACTCTTCGGAAAGCTTCTGACCTGAAGCGTCGTACCTTACGCCGGGGTTCAGGAGAAAGCCCATCCAGAGCCATTCAAAGACCCGGTCGCCGGTCACGATGTCGGGCATGGACTCTATATCGGTCATGTGGTCGATGCTGTCGAGGATTATGGAGTTGAGGGTCTGAATCTCTTCGGTCGACAGAACAGTCTCGTCAGGGTTCTTTAATTTCTTTATCCAGAACTCCGGGTTGTTTATCGGAGAAGCCGCGTAAGACAGGACAGGTATCAGGAACAACAGGGCAAAAAGGAGGGCAATGACGATTTTTCTTGGGATATCGAGATTAAGATATTTTGCTTCGTTCGTCCCTGCGGAGTGCATCAGGCCTGCCCCCTTTCGCTCTTTTTTTGGCTCCCGCCCGGCCGGGCCCGGGTACAGGGGCTTGACCTTATATCGGAGGAAGTATTATCATCGTTGACTCCCTCCGGAAGGAGTGGAACCAATATACAACGGATGAGCCAAAAGAGGCTGTGACTGTGGTCTCAGCCTCTTCAAAGAGAGTGATGGAAATAAGAAAAAGAAATGAGCTTACAGGCTACGCTCTGGTAGCGGCTTCGGCCATTACATTTTCCGCGAAGGGCATATTCGCCAAGCTCCTGTACAGGTACGGCATCGACCCGGTAACGCTGCTGGCGTTGAGGTTTGCCATGTCAATGCCGCTTTTCTGGGCGGCGGTCCTGTTTTTCCCTTCGGAGCGGGTCTCGTGGAGAGATATTTTTTTCGTGGGCTTAAGCGGGCTTCTCGGCCTTTACCTGGCGGCCCTGGCTGACTTCTACGGCCTGTTGTACATAGACGCCTCCCTTGAGCGGGTAATACTTTACGCCTACCCGGCTTTTGTCGTCGTCTGGACTACTCTGTTTTTCAAGGAGCCGATGACCAGGCGGAAGCTCTTCTCGCTGGGGCTCACATACCTGGGGCTCGCGCTCGTGATGAAGCTGTTCCAGGGCGTGGAAAGGGCGCAGATGATAGGCGCTGTGCTTGTGCTCTTCTCGGCTGTCATCTATTCGCTCAGCTATATTTTTACGGAAGTCTTTTCGAGAAAGGTCTCGGGCGTGAAGATGTCGGCGTACGCGACGACGGCGGCGGCGTTCGCGTTCCTGGGGACATGGGGCGGCAAAACAGGGACCCTGCCCACGGAGACCGGGGCATGGTGGCTGTTGGCCGCGCTGGCGGTCGTATCGACTTTTGTGCCGGTGCTTACGATAAACCTGGGGATTAAAAGGATAGGAGCCAGCAGGGCCGCCATCGGAAGCTTCATAGGCCCTGTGTCAACGGCCGTGCTCGCATGGGCAGTGTTGGGAGAGAGCCTTGAGCCGGTGCAGCTTGCCGGAATGGCTCTGGTCATGGCCGGTGTGCTTGTTGTCTCTTTCGAGCGGAGGGTGAAACCCGCGGATGAGTAGCTGAGTCAGTCCCTCGCGTGCGCCGCGGTTTCGCTTTTGATGATATGGACGCCGAGCTTCTTATCCTCTCCGCCGATATGGTTTATGAGCCAGTCGACTACAAGCTGCTGTACTTTGACGACGAGCACGGCTGTCGCTCCAGTAGCGAACTCATGCCTCAAAGCGGCTACGGCCTCGATGAAACCGGTATGCTCCCGGAGGTGCTCCATCGCATGGGGAAAATCGTACTTGCTCATCGCCTGCTCTTCGGCGTCGAAATGCACTACAATATAGCTGTCAAGGAACCTGAAGACGCGGTCCAGTTCGTCTTTCCCCATGCCGACGCTCATGGCGTCCAGCAGGCCGTTGACCCTTTTGAACAGCTCCTTGTGATGCCTGTCCTGCCACTCCACTCCGGTGGAAAGGTTCCTGCTCCATTCGATCGCCATATACCGTCCCCTCCGATACGAATCCGGCCCTGGAAGGAAAGCCGGGCGCTGCAACCGAATCTACTTCAGGGGCCTATCGTATCTTTCTCACGCCCTCGACGGTCTTGAGGAACTCGCCTAACTTCTTATCCGGGCCGCAGATATGGTTCAACAGCCAGTCCACAACCTGCCTTTGCACCTTAATGACAAGGCCCGTTGAAGCCCCTTTTCCAAACTCTTCCCTGAGCGCGGCAATGTCCTCGATGAAGTGCGTGTGCTCTGCCGTATGCATGAACGCGCCAGGGTAGGCGTGCTTGCTCATGGCCTGCTCCTCGGCCTCGAAATGATAGACGATATATTCATCGAGGAACTTGAAAAGGGAGCCCACCTCTTCCTTGCCCTGCCCGAGGGTCATGGCGTCAAGAAGGCGGCTTATCTTATTGAACAGCTCCTTATGGTGCTTATCCTGCCATTCTATGCCGGTCGACAGGTTTGCCGTCCACTCTATCCCCATGTAAAAAACCCCTCAGGCGGTTGGGAAGCCCGGATCAATTTCGTTACGCTGTCAAAAAACGAGAAGCGAAGGGCAAAAGCAACCCTGTGCTTTTGATTTGGAAAGAGAATCGCTTGGCCGCTCTCTCGCGATGACAAACAATCAAATTTACCTTTGGTTATTTTAACAGGAAAAAACAGTTTGTGGGAAGAAAAAAGGAAACGCGCCGGAAAAACTAAATGGGCAGTTTAAGGTCGTGCCCGGGACCTTCTAGGGCAACCCTCACTACAGTGAGCCACCCTGGGGATCGCGTATCTTTTCATTTTTCTCCACCCCCTCCGGCTTGGTTTATTCAGCCCCCTCAAGGGCCGGTTCGCTTTCCATGTCCTCCATTTCACCGGAGTCCATGGCCAGCATGTCTTTCAGCATCTTTTTCTGATCCGGGTTGAGGACCTTCTTGAAATCCTCGAGGCTCCTTATTCCCAGCATCATCATATCAGTCTTTTTCTGGACGAGTTCGTTGACCTTCGCCCTTACCTTGTCGAGATTGACCGGGTCAGCGGCAAGAAGCTCATGCAGCTCTATGTGGGCCACCTTGACATCAGCCGCGGCCCTTACGGCCTTTTTCCTGAAGTCAGAGTGTATGGCGTCGGCCTTTGCCTTCTGCTCCGGCGTCAGGTTCATAGCCTTTATCGCCATCATTATTTTACCATACACAGGGCCGCCGTACATATCCATTTGACCACCCATGCCCATCATGGACTTGCCGGGGTGCCTGTGCATCTTGCCCATCCCGTCCATCTGGCCGTGGCCCGGGCATTGTCCGCCCATCTGAGGGCTCGATTTGCCCATGGGGCAATCCGCCCCCATGCCTTGGGCGTGCATCGGGCACTCG
>Ga0209342_10000863_pt1 | contig 35010 bp, 28 predicted proteins | sample RifCSP16_2_FD_184023 | JGI IMG/M metagenome (GOLD analysis project Ga0209342, IMG submission 184023) | Soil microbial communities from Rifle, Colorado - Rifle CSP2_sed 16_2 (SPAdes) (version 2) | ecosystem: Environmental > Terrestrial > Deep subsurface > Rock core/Sediment | place: Rifle...
GTCGCATGCGTTGCACGCGCCGCTGTTGAACAGGAGGATCCACGGCGATTTCCTTCGGGCCCAGCGGACGAGTCGTTCGAACATAGGGTGACGATTAACCGGTGCGGTCGTATTTGAACCGGACGTATTGGTCCTGGCGGAGGGTTCATGCGACAACGGAATCACCGCCCGACGAGCGCCGCCAGCGCGACCGCAAGGACCCCGAGATACAGGAGCGCGAGCGCTGCGGCGGGGCCCCCCGCGGCGGTCACGAGGAACAGCGCCGCCACGTGAAGGACGGTGAAAAACAGGGCCGCGTGGTAGAACTCGTAGGACGGTCTCGCGTCCGTCTCCCGGGGCGCCTCCCCGCCCGTGTACATCTCCTGCTTGTGTCCTCCGGGGGACGCCGGCGGCGCGAGAGAGCGGCCCCACAGGTACAGGATCCCCGCGACCGCGAGTGCCGCCGCGAAGACGATGAAGGGTGCGAGGAGGACGTCCACGTCACCCTCCCGCGAGCGCCCGGGCCGCCGGCTCGAGAACGACGAGCGCGAGGCCCGGCCACACGCCGAACAGGATCACGAGGGCCGCGAGGACGAGGAGGGGGAGCAGCAGGGAGACAGGAGGCCTCGTGGGCGGTGGAGCCCCGCCTCCGGAGAGCAGTCCGGTCACGGCGGGGACGTAGTATGCGAGCGAGAGGACGCTGTTCGCGATCAGGGCGAGGACGAGGAACACGCCGATCGCGCCCGCCTGGGCGGTCCCCGTCACGATGAGCAGCTTGCTGAGGAACCCGACGGTCGGCGGGACGCCCGCGAGGCCGAGCGCGAAGAGCGCGAACGTGAACCCGGCGGCGGGAACGGCACGGCCCGAGCCTCGAAGCGAATCGAGGTCTCTCGTGCCATACGAGCGCTGGAGGACGCCGGCGCTCAGGAACGCGCCGCCCTTGAGCAGGGCGTGGCTCAGCACGTGGAACAGCCCCCCGACGAGCGCTACAGTGAGTCCGAACTCGAGACCGACGCCGAGCCCGAGGAGGATGTACCCCATCTGGGCCACGCTCGAGTACGCGAGGAGCCGCTTGAGATCCCGCTGGTGCATCGCGAGGAGGTTCCCCACGGTCATCGTGAGGACCGCGAAGAGCGCGAGCAGGAGGCCGTACGAGGCGACCGCTGTCGCCCCGACCCCGAACACGACGAGGGCGCGGACCATCGCGAGGAGGGCGGCCTGGATCACGATCCCGCTCAGCATCGCGCTGATCCCGCTCGGAGCCGCCGCGTGCGCGTCCGGGAGCCACGTGTGCATCGGCACGATGGCCGCCTTCACGCCGAGTCCCGCGATGAGGAGGCCTGCCGCGAGCACGGCCAGGTCCCCCTGCAGTCCCGCCTGCGGGAAGGCCTCGAGGTCGAGGGTGCCTGCGGCCATGTAGATGAGGCCGATCCCCAGGAGCGCGAGGAGCGAGCCCGCGCCGCTCATCACGATGTACTTCATCCCCGCCTCGACCGCCTCCGCGCGATCCCGATGGAACGCGACGAGCGCGAAGGAGGGGATCGCCATGAGTTCGAACATCACGTAGAGGTTGAACAGGTCCCCGGCGAGGCCGATGCCGGCCACGCCCGCGACCAGGAGCAGCAGCAGGGCCCCGTAGGTCGCTCGATCCGACTCCTTCCGCATGTACGCGAAGGAGTACACGGCGACCGCAAGCCCTAGTCCCGTCCCCACGAGGCCCAGGAAGATGCCGAGGCCGTCCGCCCGCAAGGTCGCCTCGCCGGCGCCACGAAACTCCACTCCGTCCGTGACCGCCAGGGCCGCGAACGTGAGGAATGCAGCCGCGAGGAATGCGATGGCGGCGGCGGCGGACGCGTCGCCCCCCCTGCGGCGGGATGCGCGCCCCAGGGCGAACGAGACGACCGCCCCGCCGGCGAGGAAGGCGAGCGGTGTGGCGGCGGACAGCGCCCAGGCCATCACGCCATCTCCCAGAGGAGCCAGGACACGATGAGGGCGAGCGCAATCGCCAGGCCTACGAGGTTCCAGTTCAGGTCTCCCGTCTGGGAGCGGCGGGATGCATGCCCGATGCGGGCGATTGTCGCGACGAAGGCCTGGTACACGTGCCGGGAGGTGTCGAGCAGCGCGGTCGCAGCCGCGGCGGTCCCGCGTCCCGTTGCGAGATAGGCGACGTCCGCATCCTTCACCCGGGGCTCATGCGGGAGGAGCCACGTCCGTCCCACGGCGAGGAACGTCCCCGCCGCCGCGGCGAGGACGAGCACGGCGTCGAGGAGATGCGACGGGTCCCACGGGTCGTACGTGTTCCCCTGGGGGAGCAGTCCGAACAAGAGGGAGGGCACGAGCCCGATCACGACGCACAAGGCGGCGGTGGACGCCTGTGCCACGCGCATGGTCGCCGGCGGGTCCCGTCCCTCGACCTCCCCGGGCCGAAGGAACACGAAGTAGCCGACCTTTAGGAAGGAGAGGAACGTGCCGAACGCGGCGGCCTCCAGGAGGATGCGGAGGGGGAGGAGGTCGCGGGCGGCGTCGATCACCATGCCCTTCGAAACGTACCCGTTGAAGCCGGGGACCCCGCTGATTGCGAACGCCGCCACCCAGAACGTGGCGGCGGTCACCGGCATCTTCCGCCCGAGCCCCCCGAGCCGGTCCATCGTCTCGCGGCCGGTCGCGTGGATCACGGCGCCGATTGCCATGAAGAGGAGGGCCTTGTACAGGATGTGGTTGAACACGTGCGCCATGCCGCCGTTGACGCCCGCGGCCGTCCCGAGGCCCACGCCCGCGACCATGTAACCGACCTGGCTCACGATGTGGTACGAGAGGAGCTTGCGCATGTTGTTCTGGACCAGGGCGAAGGACACGCCGTAGAGCGCCATCACGCCACCCATGAGGGCGATCGCCTCGACCCCGGGCTGCGCGCGCGCGAAGAGGTACACGGCGGCCTTCGTCGTGTACACGCTGAGGAAGACGCTCGAGGCGATGTGGGCGCGCGGGTAGGTGTCCGGGAGCCACGTGTGGAGCGGGATGAACCCGACGTTCACCCCCGCGCCCAACGCGATCAGCACGGAGGACCACCCGCCGGAGACGGGGCCGACCGCGAGGTTTCCCGCTTCAAGGAAGTGTGCAGCGATCCCGCCCGCGAGGAGCGCGCCGCCGAACACGTGGAAGAGGAGGTAGCGGAGGCCCGCCGGGACCGCGTCCGCGCCGAGCTCCCAGACGAGGAGTGTCGAGGTGATCGCCATCAGCTCCCAGAACAGGAGGAGCGTCACGAAGTCGCCCGCGAACACCGCCCCGATGTTCGTACCGGCGTAGAGGAGGGCGTAGAGGTGCAGCCGGGGGCGGGCGAATGCCGCCGCGTAGAGTGCGGCCAGCAACGTGATCAGGGAGAAGATGTAGCCCATGAGGAGGGAAAGGCGGTCGACCCGCAGGAGGACGAGGTCGTACTCCATGAAGCGGACGCTCCAACCCGTTCCTTCCCCCAGGAGGAACGTCACGGCGGCCCCAACGGCCGCGAGCGCGACGAGGCAGACCTGCCGCGCGCGTCCCCGCAGGAGGAGAAGGAGGGGCGCGCCCAGGAGGTAGACGAGGAATGGCGGGACGAAGACGCTCACGGGAACAACCCCCTCGCCAGACTTCGGGCGATCTCAAAGGGCCCGAACGGGAGCGCGGTCCACACCCCGAGGACGAGCGCCCCGAGCGCGGTCGCGAGCACGGGGCCATACACTGGACGCGTCCCTTCCCCGCGCCCCCCCGGAGCGCCGAAGAAGAAGGCGCGCACCACGATCGGGAAGAAGTACGCGACGTTGAGCACCGAGGAGATCGCGAGGACGAGGACCGGGAGCCACTGGCCGGCCTCCCACGCTCCGACGGACAGGTACCACTTGCTCACGAACGGCGCCATCGGGGGCAGGCTCGCCATGGCGACCGCAGCGATCGCGAAGGCGACCATCGTCCCGGGCATCCTTCGCCCGATCCCGTCGAGCTCGCTGATCCGCGTCTTCCCCGTCTCCAGGGCGATGCTCCCCGCGACGAAGAACATGGACAGCTTGGCGAACCCGTGCGCGGCGATGTGGAAGGCCGCGCCGAGGAGGCCGGCGGGCGATAGGAGGGCGGCCCCGAGCACGATGTAGGAGAGCTGGCTGATCGTCGAATACGCGAGGCGGAGTTTGAGGTTGTCCTGGGTGAGCGCGAGGAAGGAACCGTAGAGGATCGTCGCGACCGCGAGGGTGAGGAGGACGGACTGGAGCCCGAGGGAGCCCGTGAGGCCAGGGCCCACGAAAAAGAACACGGTCCGGAGGATCCCGAACACTCCCGCCTTCACGACCGCCACGGCGTGGAGGAGTCCGCTCACGGGCGTGGGCGCGACCATCGCCGACGGGAGCCAACCCTGGAGCGGGAACAGGGTCGCCTTGACGCCGAAGCCCGCGAGGAGGAGGGCGCCGATCCCCTGAATCGTCTCGGGGGGCAGCGTGGCGAGGGACGGGTTGCCGCCCTCCACGAATGCGACGTCTCCGGTGGAGCCGAAGGAGATCGCAAGACCGGCGAGGATCGCCGCGCCGCCGCCCAGTGTGTAGATGAGGTACTTCCGCCCCGCCCGGTGCGCCTCTGCGGTCCCCTCGTGCGCGACGAGCGGGTACGTGGAGATCGTAAGGATCTCGTAGAAGACGAGGAGGGTGAACAGGTTCGCCGCGAGCGCGACGCCCATGGTCGCCCCGATCACGGAGGCGAAGCAGGCGAAGTACCGCGTCTGCGCATGCTCCTTCCGTCCCCGCATGTAGCCGATCGAGTACACGGTCGTGGGGATCCACAGGAGGGAGGCGACGGAGGCGAACAGGAGGCCGAGAAGGTCGGCCCGAAACCCGATCGACAGGCCCGGGGTGACTTCGATGACATCCCCGGCTGCGGGGGCGCCGGCGAGGCTCGACGGGATCAGGCTCGCGACGAGGACGAACGTGCCCACGGAAGCGAGGAGGCTGGCCGCCTCGCGCGGGTTCGGTTGTCGACGAAGCGCGAGGATCACCGGCACCGCGAGGAACGGCAGGGCGACCGCGAGCAGGAGTACGATCATCCGCGCAGCCTCCGAATCCCGCGAACGCTCAGGGACCCCGTCTGGCGGTAGACGTTCACCATGAGGGCGAGGGCGAGCGCCGCGACGATCACCTCGATGACGACGATCGTGAAGACAATCGACTGCGCCCTTCCAAGGTCGTCTCGGACGAACCCCGCGAGGACGAAAGTGACGGTCACCGCCTTCCCGAGGATCTCGAGGCCGAGGAGGACCTTTAGGAGACTCTCCTTCGCAACGAGTGCGTACAGTCCGGTGACGAAGAGGGCCGTGACCCCTGCTACGGCGGCATAGACCCAGGGTTCCATCATGGTTCCTCCCTTTTCGGCCCGAGGAGGTGCAGGATCCCGAGGACGCCGGCGAGGACGAGCAGCGACTGGACCGCTAGGTCGAGACCTCGCACTTCCCACAGCCATGGTCCGATCCACGGGGAATCGACGGCCCCCGACGGGCCGGCGGGTGCCGCGGCGAGCAGCACGACGAGGATCACGCCGCCAAGGACGACGAAGGCGAGCCCCGCGAGCACCTTGCGCCTATCCATCGGCATCCTCCCGCCCGGTCGTCAGCGTGATTGCGGTCAGGAACAGGACGGCGGTGAGGCCTGCGCCCACCGTCAGCTCGAGCACCGCCGCGTAGGGGGCGGCCAGGAGGGCGAACGCGCCCGCGAGGAACGCGCTCCCCAAGGCGAACGCGAGCACGGCGCGGACGAAGTCACGGAGCCCGATCGAGGCGACGAACCCCGCTAGGGCGGCGGCCAAGAGGCCGCCAAGGACGAGGGGGTCAGGCGGGACGGCCATCGTTCATCCTTTCGGGAGCAGACGATATCATCGTCCGGCATTTATTGTAGCGGGAAGTCGCGACTCCTCCCGGGCCGCCGGATCGACATATCCATACGAGCGCAGGTCGTTCCTCCGTCACCAGCGATACATACAAACCCTTCGCAAGGTTCTCGGGGCCGGAGGAGGAAGGGACCAGGATGTCTGCCCGCTCGAGCCTGGGCATGCGCAGGATCGTCGTCGCGGTCGATGGCTCCCCGGGGGCCTCGAACGCGGTGCGCGCCGCCATCCGGCTCGCCCTTCCCAGCCGCGCCCGGATCGACCTTGTGGGAGTCGTCCCGACGATCCCGGAGTTCTCGCGCCATCTGGATGTGGCCCGCGTACTGATCCAGCCTATGCGAGAGGACGCGGAGTCGTTCATGTCGCAGGCCCGGAAGATCGTGGACGAGGCGGGCCTCGAGCCCCACATCACGTTGCTGAAGGGCCATCCCGCGGAGGAGATCTGCGACTACGTGGAAAAGACCGTCCCGGACCTGACCGTTCTCGGCAGCCGCGGCCTCGGCGCCCAGAAGATTCACCTCGTCGGCAGCGTTGGGTACACCGTCGCCCATTTCGCCCGAACGCCAGTCCTGCTCGTGCGCGACGACACGCCGATGCGCAAGCTCTTGGTCCCGATCGATGGCTCGCCGGCGGCTTCCCGTGCGGCGCAGTGGGCCGCGGGGATCGCGAAGGCCCGAGGCGCGCCCGTCACGCTCCTTTACGTAATCCCGCAGGAGACGGAGGAGGTGAAGTTCACGGTCTCCCGCGGGGTTGGGGAGCCGTTCTTGGGGCCGCTTCTGAAGTCGTTCCGGGAACGGGGCATCACGGTCGAGCGACGGGTCGAATACGGTCGGCCCGCGGGGATGATCATCCACGTCGCGAGGGAGGGGCACGACCTCATCGTGCTCGGCCATCAGGGTCGGGGCGCGGACGCCACATTCTCCTTGGGTGGTGTGACGGACCGGGTCCTGCACTATGCGCCCTGCTCGACGTTGGTGGTCCGGTGACCGTACAGAAGCTGATTTACGCGCTGGCCGTCGGGACCGGCGACGCGTACGGCCTGACGGAGGACGCGGTCTCCGCCCTGAAGTGCATGGACGTGACGGCGGTGGAGCGCGAGGACCACCACTTCCTCATCGAGGGCTGGCTCCCCCAGGCCTGGTTCGACGACCTCGGGGACATCCTCGAGACGGGCTCGCGGGGACGCGTGACCTTGCTGTGGGACGATACCGTCCGACCCGCGATTGCCGCGCCTCCGACGTCCCTCGAAAACCCGCGCCTCGTGAAGCCGTTTGAGTCCCTCGTGGAGCTGTTCTCGCTGCCGGGCCGCGAGGGATTCGATCCCACGTTCCTGACCTTCCTGGTCCTTCCCGCGTTCTTCGGGTTCGTGATCGGCGACTTCGGGTACGGAGTCGCATTCGTCCTGATCGGCCTCTACGTTCGGCGAGCGATCCGGACGCCGCTCGGGGAGCTCGCGTCTACGTTCACCATCCTTGGCGGCTTCTGGTCCCTGATTTTCGGCACGGTCCTGTTCGCGGACTTCTTCGGCTTCCACGTGGAGATCGGTCCCCTCCGATATCACGTGCTCGACAAGCTCGAGGACATCCCGCAGCTCCTCCTCCTTTCCCTAGCGATCGGCCTCCTGCATCTCAATCTGGGGATCGCGATTGGGTTCGTGTACGAGCGTCGCCGTGCGGGCCTGCGCGCCGCGTTCCTGCGGAAGTTCAGCCTGTTCATCCTCGAAGCGGGCCTGGTGATGCTGGGCGTGACGCTGATCGGTCTCCTGGCGGTGTCATGGCTCTGGATTCCCGGAATGGCAGCGATCGCCTTCGCCGTCGCGCTCATCTCGCTCGGCGGTGGGTTCGTCGACGTCATCGAGGTCCCGGCGTTCGTGGGGAACATCATGTCATATCTCCGGCTCGGGATCCTGGGCGTCGCGGAGGGCGTTCTCAGCGTGGCGTTCAACCAGATCGTGATCCAGGCCCTTCTCCCGCAAGGAGTCATCGGCTGGATCGTGGGGGCACTGGTTTTCGTGGTCGCACACGCGGTCCTCATGGGCCTCGCGTTGATCGTCGTGAGCGTCCACGCCCTGCGCCTGCACTACGTGGAGTTCTATACGAAGTTCTATCCCCTCGAGGAGATCGGGGCCGCGCGTCCGTTCGAACCAACCGTCGAGCTGCCCAGACGGGTCGAGCCAGGCGGCAACGCGGCATGACCGTACCCCGAAGCGACCGAAGGTCGGATGTGTTGCCAGCTTGGACGGGGTTAATACGGACGCGCAGGCGTCACGGCTCGAAGATCGTCCAGTCCTCGGGGCCGCTCACCGTGAGGATACCCACGGAGCCCTTGTCAATCGCGCGGACGAGGGCGTGGTCCACGAGGACGTAGTTGCCGGGCACTTGGAGCGCGATGTCCACGATTGCGGCGCCGCCGGGTGGGACGAGGATCGTCTGGACCATCTGCGCGGGAGGGGACAAGACGTCGCCGAGGGAGTAGACGCGGTCGAACATTTCGCCGATCACGTGGAACGACGAGATGAGGTTTGGCCCGCCTACTCCGAAGTAGATCCGTATGGTCTCGTTCACGTTCGCCTGCAGTGCATCGGCGCCCGTGAGCGCCGCGAACTTCCCATTGAACACGACGTATGTCGGATTCTCGGCCACGAGCCGCGTGTCGTCGTGCACCTGGTGCCCCTTCGAACCCGCCGGCCACTTCGTGTAGATGTCTCCCTGGACGACGTAGAATTCGTGGTCCACGGCAGGCAGGCCGCCGTCGGGTTCCACGAGGATGAGGCCGTACATCCCCATGGCGATGTGCGACGGGATGTGCGGGCTCGCGCAGTGATAGACGTACAGACCCGGCGTGATTGCCTTGAACGTGAAATCCGTCGTCTGGCCGGCCGGCGTCTGAGTCGACACGGCGCCGCCACCCGGCCCCGTGACCGCGTGGAAGTCCACGGAGTGATTCTGGCTGCTCGTCGCGTGATTGCTGAAGTGGACGACGACCGTGTCGTTCACGAGGACGCGGAAGAACGGCCCCGGGACGCTCGCGTTGAACGTCCAGTAGTTGAACGTGGTCCCCGGCTCGATCTCTGCGACGACTTCGCGGGCGAGTAAGTAGATGTGGACGGTGCTCGGCGTCGTCCGGCCGAGGGGAGCCGGCACGCTCGTCGGGTCACGCGCGATGTTCAGCACGTCGGGCACCTGAGCGGGGCCGGGTCCAGGTGCGCTCCCCGCTTCGCCGACGATGAAAGTCCCCGCCATACCACTGGCCCGGTGGCCCGGAATCGTGCAATAGTACGCGAACGTGCCAACTTCGCTCGCCACGAACGTGACCGAGCCTTGCCTGCCGCTTGCGGTCAGGCCCGTGATGTGCTTGCCATACCCGTCGATGAAGAAGTCGTGCTCGATGCTCTGTCCGTTGCGCACCGTGATCGTGACCCGGTCGCCCTGCTTCACTTCGAGGGTGGGATTCGGATCTCCGGCGATGTCTCCTCCCTCGCCGACGAACCCGTCGATGAACGCCACGAGCGTGAACGACACAACCCCCTCCTGAGGCGGTTGCACGACGGTGGACCGCCCCGCGAGCCAGAAGCCGCCGCCCACCGCGACGGCACCCAAGAGAATCCCCACGGCGAACAGGGCGAGCACCGTGGGCCCGCCGGACCCCACCCGTCGGATCCTCGGGCTCGGAAAGTCCGCGGAGGTTCGCAGCCTGCGGCCGCTGGGGAAATCGATGCCCACTTGGCCCGGGTCCCGGAGTTCGTGCGCCATGTATCACCCGATTTGGCGTCCCGGGGACGGCCTAGACCTTTTCAGGATTATGTACATATCGCTGGTGGCGCGGACCGGCCCTATGGGGCGTCCGGTCTCGCCCCCGCCCGTTCATGGGGAGTCGCCAAGTCTCCGTGCTTGGCAATGTACTCGGCCAAGCCTCCCTCCGCCATGATGGCCTCCATGACGACTGGGAGGGGCGCAAAGGGGAGTTGGAATCCCGCGGTCCGGTCGAACACGACGCCCACAGCGAGGTCGACATCGAGTTCGTCCCCGTCGGCGATTCGGTCCGTGTCGCACACGATCGCGGCCAGACCGTTGTTGATCGCGTTCCGGAAGAAGATGCGTGCGAACGATTTCGCAAGGACCGCGCGGACGCCGCACATCTTGATCACGATGGGCGCGTGCTCCCGTGACGATCCCTTCCCGAAGTTGCGCCCGCCCACGACGAAGTCGCCGGGCCGCACCCCCGCCGCGAACTCGGGGCGCGCGTCCTCGAGCGTGTGTTTCGAGAGTTCCGGCAGGTTCGAACGGAGGTGGTAGAACCGCCCCGCGGAGATCAGGTCCGTGGAGATGTTGTCCCCGAACTTCCAGGCACGTCCCATCACACCACCGTCCGCGGGTCCGTGATCACGCCGTAGATCGCCGTGGCTCCCGCCGTCAGGGGAGAACCCAGGTAAACGGACGCGTTCGGATTCCCCATCCGGCCCTTGTAGTTCCGGTTCTGGGTGCTCAACACGTTCTCCCCGTCCCCAGGGATCCCGCCGTGGACGCCCGGGCACGCCGCGCAGCCGGGGCTGTTGATCATCGCCCCGAACTCGAGGAGCGTCTGCAGGTGGCCGGATTTCAGGGTGAGGACGTAGGCCTCCTTGCTCGCCGGGGTGATGATCACGCGGGTGTTCGGGTGTCGCGCTTCCCCGCGCACGACCTTCGAGAAGGCGGCGATGTCCTCGAATCGTCCGTTCGTGCACGCGCCGACGTAGACCTGGTGGATGGGCACGTCCCGGAGGGACGGATCCGTCACCGAGACGATGTTGTCCTCGCTTCCCGGTGTCGCCACGACAGGCTCCAGCGAGGGACCGTCGTAGTCGAACACCTTCGCGTACCGTGCCCCGGAGTCCGGTGCGATCGGCCTCCAGTCCGCCTCTCGGCCGTGGACTGCCAGATACGTGCGCGTCTCCCCATCCGAGGCGATGGGACCGCACTTCCCTCCTGCCTCGACGGCCATGTTGCTGAGGGTCATCCGCTCATGCATCGGCATGCGGTCGATGGCGCCACCGCCCCATTCCATGCTCTGGTACGCCGCACCGTCGGAGCGAATGTCCCCCAGGACGCGGAGGATGAGATCCTTCGACATCACGCCTCGGGGGAGCTCGCCCGTCACCTCAAACCGGAGGGTCTCCGGCACGCGCAGCCACGTCTTCCCGAGTCCGATCGCGACGCCGACGTCCGTGCTGCCCATGCCGGTGGCGAACGCGCCCATCGCGCCCCCCATGACCGTGTGAGAGTCCGCGCCGACCACGAGGTCCCATGGTCGGACGTACTTCTCGAACGCGACCTGGTGACACACGCCATCGCCGATGTCGTGGAGGATCATCCCCGTCCTGGCGGCGAACTCCCGGAGGTACACGTGGTCTGCCGCCAGTTCCCTCCTGGGCGGTGGGGAGGCATGGTCCAGAAACACGATGGACCTGGAGGGGGTTGCGGCGCGGGGGATGCCCATCTCCTCCATCTTGCGGAACGTGAGGGGCCCGGTCCCGTCCTGCACGTACGCGAGGTCCACAGGCACGACGACGATGTCGCCCGCCTTCACGGGACGCCCCACCTTGGCGGTGAGGATCTTCTCCGCAAGTGTCTGGTCCAAGCTCTCACTCATGGCGACGCCTCTCTTGAGGTCCACGTAATTACCCTTGGGTCCATGAGCATTCCCATCCCGGCCCCGGTCCTCAGACGCAGTAGTTCAGGACGAGGTAGCGGATGCTCTCCTGAAACCGCTGGTTCCTCCCCGGGTCACCCTCGGCTTCTTCCATCCGGCGGAATTCCGCGGCGATGGCTGCCCTCTTCCTCCGTCCCAGCCTCCGCGCGACCTCCGGAAGGAAACGCTCCTCCTCGGTTCGGATGTGCTCTCGAACCAGCCGGGTGTACAATCGGAGATCCCTCGCGAGGCGATCGCGCGCGGGGCCCTTGCGCCTTGCCGCCAGGGGGATCAGGTTTCGGATGGCACCCAGGAGTTTCCGGATCGTGAGATGATCCCCCGTGAGCTCTTGTACCATCGCGTTCCCCACGTTGGGCGAGGCTTTCGCAAGGATGGGGAACAGCGCCTCCTCCTTGGTCGTGTGGCAGCCGTCCGTGAACTCCGCGGCGATGCGAATGCCTTCCTCGATGTCCTCCTCGGGGAACTTCACGTCGTATCGGATGCGGTCGGCGATCCCCTCAAGTCCAAACAGGAGTCGCTCGATGATCTCATGCTCGTCTCGCAGGGTGTCGACAGGCTCAATCACAATCTCGTCATCCATGACGTACACCGGTCGGGGATGAATCTCTCGTATGGTTGGCATGTCCGAGTACGTGCGGTAAATACATCTGACGGGTGCCTCCCCGGCCGACGTCTTTCTCCATTCATGCCGCGGCGCTCCCCCACGACGTGGGTGTCGCAGGGTCTAGTAGGGCATCTCGCCCTGAACGAACGCACGCGTGCGCTCATCCCTCGGACTCGCGAAAAACGGCCCAACGTCGCCGGTCTCCACGATCTTGCCTTCGAGTAGGAAACCGGCGCGGCTCGCGACCCTTCTCGCTTGGAAGAGGTTATGAGTCACGATCAGGACCGTGGCGCCGCTCTCCCGGTGGTACGTGGTGACGGCGCTCTCGAGTTGCGCGACGTTTGCCGGGTCCAGGTTCGCGGTGAATTCGTCGAGGAGGAGCAGACTGGGGCGCACGACGATCGCCCTCGCGAAGGCTACGCGCTGCGTCTCGCCCGCGGACAGGTCTGACGCTCGCGCATCCGTGCGATTGCGCAGGCCGACGGCCGCCAAGGCCGCGTGCGTCCGGTCCTCCAGGCTCGGACCTTCAACTCCTCGGACGCAGAGTCCGAACGAGACGTTATAGAATACGGTTCCCCGGAAGAGGAGTGGGTTCTGGGTGACGAAGCCAATTCGGCGGCGGAGGGCGAGGCGCTCTGGCGGACTCGTCGCCGCCTCCCGTCCCCCGTAACGCAGGATGCCGCTCTCGGGCTGCAGGAGGAAGTCGACGCACCGGAGAAGCGTCGTCTTCCCCACACCGCTGGGACCCACGAGCGCGAACGTCTCCCCCGCCGCCACGTGCAGGTCGATTCCCCGGAGCACCCTGCGTTGGTCGAAGCCCTTCCACAGCCCCTCGACATCCAGGGACATCGTCATGGTAGCGTCCGCTCCTGGAGCCGATAGAGGAGCGAGTACACGACGGCGGCGATGATGAGGAGGACCGCCCCGAGGCCGACCGCATCTGCGTAGTCCGCCGCCTGAATGTCCGTGATGATCGAAGTCGTCAGAACCTGCGTCCTCCCTTCGATGTGGCCGCCGACGATGAAGACGGCCCCGACCTCCGAGATCGCGCGGCCGAATCCGACCATCACCCCGGTCAGAATCCCCGCGGCGGCTTCGTGCAACACGGTCACGGAGACTTGGCGGCGGTCCGCGCCCAGCGCAAACGCGGTATCCTTGACCCGCCGTTCCACGGTCGCGACGACGGACATCGTGATTCCGAGGAGGATGGGCGTCACGATGACGAACTGGGCGAGGATCATACCCAAGGGCGTGAAGAGGAGGCCGAGCGACCCGAGGGGTCCATCTCGCCGAAGGAGGAGGAAGACGAGGAGCCCCGCGAGGACCGGCGGGAGGCCGTACAGCGTGAACAGGATGTTCCGGAGGAGGCGCTGGCTCCCGATTTCCCGGAGGCCCAAGGTGACCCCGAGCGGGACGGCGACCAGCGTGGCGAGGAGCGTCGAAGTCCCGGACACGAGCAGAGAGAGGAGTGTAATGCCGACGAGGTCCCCCGCCACGACTAGCACGCCCCGACGGCGTCCGGATCCGCGTTCGGGGCGAAAATCACGTGGCCGTTCACCGTGAAGGCGGCGATGAGGGACTGGGCCCGTGCCTCGACGAGCCAGCTGGCAAACGCGACGGCGGGTTCGGACTTGACGCCGGGATGGGCGACAGGGTTGACCGGGATCACGGAGTACTGGTTCTGGAGGAGGAGATCCGCCCGATCGTACAACAGCGCCAGGTGAGGCAGGCTCCCCTCGCGGGCGTACCACGTGCCGTCATCCGAGAGCGTGTAGGCGTCGCGTTCACTTGCCAACGTGAGTGTCGCGCCCATCCCCTGCTCCGTCCTCTCGTACCATGCGCCGAATGCGGACGGGTTCAGGCCGAGTGCCTCCCAGAGCCGGAGCTCCTTGTTGTGCGTCCCGGAGCTGTCTGCGCGAGACTCGAAACGGGCTTCCGCAGAGCGGATTCGATTGAACGCGTCCGTCACATTCGCCGCGTCGCGAACCCCGGCGGGATCCGCCGGCGGACCGACGATCACGAAGCGGTTGAACATGATTGGGATCCGGCACAGCCCGTGTCCCGCAGCCATGAACGCCTTCTCGAGGCTCGGCGCGTGGACCATCACGACGTCCACGTCCCCTGCGCGGCCGAGGTCGAGGGCTTGGCCGGTCCCGACCGCGACGTATCGAACGTCGATCCCCGTGTCCGCGGTGAACGCCGGGAGGAGGTACGGTAGGAGGCCCGAGTCCCTCGTGCTCGTCGTCGTCGCCATGAGGACGAACGTTCGGGGGAAGGAGACGTAGACGCCTACCGCGGTGAAGGCAAGTGCGGCGACCACGAGGACGACGAACCATCGCGAGGCGAACCGGAAGTGCATGCGGGCGGCGAACGGGGGGCGAGAGATGAACCTTGGCGCCTCGGGCATTCCGGACTCTCCGCAGATCGGGGACGCCGCGGGCGCCGGGTTTTGTTGCATGTACGCGTCGGGCATTTCTGCCCCCGTCCGCATCCCTGACCCCATGCTGCGTGGAGATGTCTCGGGCCGTGTTCCCTTCGCCCTCCTGGCGGTGATCCTGCTCCTTGGCGTTGGCGTGAGCGGGTTGCTCGCCGCGAAACTCGGAAGGGAGGAAGGGGAGCGACGCGCCCACGAGGCGCAGCTCGAAGCGCTCGGACGGATCGCGGACCAAGTCCACAGCGAGATCACCTCCCAGGGGCGATTGATCGCCGCAGCCGCGATTGCCGAGGGCACCGACGGGTTGGTCAACGAGTCGCGCGTCGACGAGGTGTTTCGCGCGGGGGTCAAGGACTACCTCGCCCGGCACTTCCCGCGGGCGCTCCGTGGAATCACCATCGAAGTGGCGGCGGCCACGCTCTCAATCCGTTTGCTCGAACGAGAGATGGTGGACATCGTCCCGCCGAACCGAACCGTGACGGAACAGATCGACGGCACCGCAGTCGAAACGCCCGATTCCTCCGCGCCGGACGAGTGGAGGAATGTGAGTCGGTACACTTACTTTGAGATCGATGGGGCCGTGAACTACACTCTGCGATTCGGAAGCACGGAACTCCGACGGAACGAGACCGTCTCGCTCCCCGTGCCGATTCCCGCGCCCATGATGGAGGCAAAGCTGGAGCAGGCGACCCGGCGTGGGGCCGGAGACCTCGTCGGGGTCGGTCGCACGGTGAAGGCGATTCTCGCATCCCTCGTACAGTATCGCCTCATGGACGGCTATGCATCGTACGTCTCGCCCGGCACGTCGACGGTTGACATTCTCAGCGAGCGGGAGGTCGCGTTGGCGGTGAACTTCGCGATTGTCCTCGAGGAGGTCCGCCTGTTCCGCACCTTCGACCGGGACGCCGCCATCGCGCTCGACGAAGCGTTGGGGGTCCTGCCGGATGTGCCCTCGGATCTCCCACCGCCGACCGCGGAGCGTGCGCTCGCCCAACTCCTGGATCGATACGGGAGGGGGGGAACGCTCGACGCCGTCGATCTGTACGCGCTCTGGCGCCGCTTCGACGTGGTGGGGGTCTCCGTAGAGTCGGTCTTCGCGCAAGCAATCGCAGCCGTGCAGGACCAAATCGCCCTCAAGTTGCTGGATTACCTGGGCCTCATGCCCCTCGCGGACTTCCTGACCGGGATCACGGAGTGGCTTTCGCAGGCATGGGAGGATTTCCTCGGCTGGCTAGGTTTCGAGACGCGAAAACTCCAGCAGATGCGCCAGTATGTTCGCGAGATCTTCGGACACGCAGGCGAGACCACGCGCTTCGCATCGCCGATGGAGATCCCCCTCGCGGAGCGGACGTACGCCGTGTGGAACGGCTCTGCGGACGTGCCCATCACGGTGTCCGCCCATGCAGTACTCGCCACCTTCGTGGAGCGCGACCTCCTCTCGGACGACTTCCGGACGTTCTGGGAGGAGTGCTTCGGTCTGTTCGCAGGTCGCCTCAAGTCGGTCCACGACGGGGCTCGGGACCTCGCCAACGACGTCGCCTCGAACATCGCGCGCGTCGCGGTCGAGTCCGGGCTGTTGCACGCACGCGTGTCCGCCGTCATCGACCCGAAGGACCGGGTCTCGTTCCTGGAGTCGCTCACCACGCAGGTCGGCCGCGACGTCGACGCCGCCATGGTGGGACTTCGCGAGAACCCCCATCGGATCCGTGAGCTCACGCAGGGCCTTTGGTCCTCGTACGCTGCGCTGCTCCAAGACCTCGTGGATCACCTCGCCGCCTCGTACGACAGGCTCTCGGGACCCACGGAGCAGGTCGTGTTCGGCCGTCTCGGGCTGCAGGTGCAGCTTGAATCCCTGGCCCGGAACGATCCGGACTTCGACGACCTGGGGGCCTTTGGCGAGGGGAACTTGAGGGAAGTCATCCAGGTGGACATCGTCGAGAACCGCCTCGTGGAGGTGGCGTGGGAAGACCGTCGCACCGAGGACATCGCCCGGTGGCATGCGGTCCGCGACACGCTCACGGGCGTCGACCTTCCGGACGATCCGCACCTTCGGAGGCAACTCGTCGACGCCGTCCTCGGTGCGAGTGGTTGGCTCGTCCTCGCACGCGGGACGATTGACCGGTTCCTTGATGAGGTCGCGCGCGCCCAGAACGTCGCCGCCCTGAGGGCGGTGTACTCCGTGAGCCTGGGAGGGCTCGAGGTCTGGGATCCCCGCGACCCGACGGACGTCCGCACGGAGCGGTTCCGAGTGAGTCACACCCCCAATGTGCTCCGACCCACGGCCGCGAACTGGCACGACCCCTCCTCCCTGCGCGAAGGCGACCTGTGGGTGAACGTCCTCGACCCCTCCGGGTGGTCGCCCTCCAACGAACGCACCCCCAACGTCCACTACACCAACCCGAGCGAGACCTCCTACCGGCCGTTCGCGACGGGCTGGGCGGTCCAGCTCCTCGCGGCGGTGCGCCTGCGCGTGGAGACGGAGGGACGCCCGATCCTCGGTCCGGGAGGGCAGGAACCGTTCGCCGTCGAGAAGGTGTGGCCCCTCGAGTTCGCCTTCTCCATCCAGGGGTACAGCGGTTGGAGCGTGGAAGGCATCGCGTACCGGAGTTCCCAGACGTTTCTGGGGGATCTCTGGGGAAAGATCATGGATTTCCTCAAGGGGGTCTGGGATGGCCTCGTCGGCGTCGTGAGGTGGATCTTGGACCAGCTCGGCAGGGCGGTCCAGTTCCTCATGGACCTCCTGGAGCCCCTGTTCGCGTTCGCCCAGGAGGTCGTCAAGTTCCTCTCGGACCTGCTCGGCAAAGCGGTCGACCTCCTGCACGACCTCCTCGTGAGGGCCGTGGGCTTCGTCGGCGGCATCGTCGACGCGCTCATCGACATCGCATTCCCCGCGAACCAGCGGTTCACGATCTCGTTGTTCGGATTCACCTTCGGCGTCCTCGTGAACGGCGACGACGGAACCGAGGTCGAGGTCGTCATCGATACCCCCGTATTCGATGTCTCCTTCGCCTTCATCGACCTCAGAGAGCGCGGGATCATCCGAGCGGATGGCCTCCCGTTCGACATCACGGCAACGTGGCGCATCGACGTGGGCCCGTTCTCGCTCGAGGCGGCCTTCGACCCGTTCGCCGCCGTGTACCCGGAGGTCGTGGGCGGTTCGGCCTCTTGGCGTGGCAGCTGGGCGGTCGACCTGTCGGCCCTGGAGATCGAGACCACGGTACAGGCTCGGATCGCCGTCAAGTGGACGCTTGCGGTGGCGGACGTCGAGATCGGGCTGTATGCGGACTTCTTGGAGGATCCGGGGAGTTTCTGGGACCTCGTGGAACGGTCCGTCTCGGAGGCCCTCGAGTTCTTCGGTAGCGCGGATGCCTCGTGGGAGTCCCTCGGGCGTTTCGCCCGGAGGTTCGCGGAACGCCTTGCCGCGAACTTAGAGGCCGCGGTGGCCCAGGGGCTCCTCGAGGCGGGCCTCTATGTGGAGGTCCTTTGGAAGCCACTCATGGCCGCCGGTGTCGGGTTCCGCGTGTCGTTCGTGGCGGATGCGACGGCGCTGCTCGAAGTCCTCCGTTGGGTCGTCCACAACGTCGTGACGTTCTTCGACCGGATGCTCGACCCCCTCGCGCCCGCGGATTACCGAGCCCTGCCGCCGGGCATCCCGGAGCACCTCTACGTCCGGTTCGAGGGCTTCTTCGCGCTCGAGCTGCCGAAGGTAGCGGACTACCTGGGACTCTCCGGGGTGCCGAGCGGTCACCTCGCGGGGATGATCGCGCCGAACGTGGCCGCGTTCGGAGCGCTGTTCGGCCAGAACTGGGGGCGATGGGAGGTCGCCTTCGGGGTGTACGTCGACCTCGTCGTCCCCGTGCGCTCGCTCGCCTTCGGGTCCGTGGACATGACGACGACCCTGTGGCTCCTCCGCGGCTCGATTCACGGGTACTGAGGGCGCATCCTTTATGAGCGGGGCCCCTCCATGCCCCGCCCCGTGTACGGGTGGATCGCGTACGACTTCATCACGGACGCCTCCCGATTCGTCCAGGAGACGCTGTGGGTCATCGCGGCCATCGTCCTCTACGCGGCGGTGATGGTGTACGCCCTCGCCTACCTCGCCCGGCGATTCGAGGTGAGCCGCGTCGTCCTTGAGACGCAGGAGTCGCGGTACCTCGACGTGGGGACGCTCGACTTCATCCGCCGCGTCCTCGAGTGGCTCTGGATCGGAATCCTGATTCTCGGGATCATGGGCATCGCCTCCCTGCGGGTCCAGGAGGCCCAGGAACTCCTGCGCCAGTTCATCGTCCGATTCCCCGCAATCGTGTTCGTCATCCTCACGTTCTTGGGGGCCGTGATCCTCGTCCGCGGGTTGCGGCGGTTCGGCGCGTACCTCCGAGGGGAACTGCGGGTGAAGCCCCGCATCCTCGCGCAGCCGCGGCTGTGGGGCGTGACGGAGCTGTTCCTGAAGTACATGGTCATCGGGGTCGCGATCCTGGTCGCCTTCGTCGGGGCCGTGGACATCCTTCCCGCGGACGTGCCCGAGAGGCCGTTCCTCCTCGGTGTTCGGAACAGCTTGACCACGCCGTCCTCCCAGCTGTTCTTGGGGCTCGCGATCGCGATCGTTGGCGCAGTCGTCTCGTTCGCCCTCGCCCGGTTCTCGGATTCCCTGTTCGACGACATGAAACAGCGGGCGAGGAAGCATGGGTCCAAGGCCCTCGACCAGTTCAAGGTCCTCACGCGCCGCGCCGTGTACATCCTCTCGTTCGTGACCATCTTCTTCTTGGAGCTCGGTCTGTTCCTGAACCCAACCCAGCTCCTCGCGTTCGCGATCCCCTTCGTCCTGGTCGCCGTCGTCGGCGTCCTGATCTCGTCAGACACGATTCGGAACGCGTTTGCCGGCCTGTCGCTGATGCAGGCGGACCCGTTCTCCGTCAACGACCGCGTGAAGATCGGGGACGACCTCATTGGCGACGTGACGGCGATCACCCTGACGATGACGCAGATCCGGACGGGCCGCGGGGAGACCGTCACGCTCCCCAACCGCCAAGTCCTGTCCAAGGCGGTCCTCAACTTCACCCGCTCCGAACATCACCCGATCTTCGTGGAGGCTGCGGTGGGGTGGGATGTCGCGCACGGGACCGTGGAGCAGTTGCTCCTCGAGGCCGCACGCCGGACGCCCGGAATTCTGGGGAGCCCTCCGGCGCAGGTGTTCGGGAAGGACGTCCAGGGAAACGCGATCGTCCACCAGCTCCTCGCGTACACGGACGACCCGGAGCGGATGAAGCAGGTGAAGAGCGCCCTCCTGTACACGATCCAGGACCTGTTCCACGAGAAGGGGCTGAAGGCGCTCGCGTCAGTCTCCTGAGGCGGCCCGCTCCCCCTTCCGGTAGATGAGGACGGGGCATCGGGCGCTCGCCGCGATCGCTTCCACGGCGGAGCCGAACGCGCTGCGACGAAGGGCCCACCGCTCGCCGGCGTCGAGGACGAGGAGGTCATGATGCGCGCTCTCCGCGACGACGGCGGCCACGGGGGTCTTTGCGGTGACGCGCTTCACCGCCACGGTCAGCCCCGCCTTTCGGAGCTGCTCCACGGTGGCCTCGGCCCCGGGCGGCGCGGGCTTCCCCTCCTCAAGGACATCCAGCACCGTGACCTTGCCGTGCGTGCCCGCCATGGCCCTGGCAATCTCCGCAGCTCCCAGCGCGTGCTCCGGATGCCGGGTGTGCAGCAGGACGGAACGGACGTCCTCCTTCAGCCCTTTCGCGCGGGCGACGATGACGTCGCACGGGGCCTTCTGGACCAGGTAGTCGATCGTGTCGCCGAGGATGCGAAACTCGCCGCCCGTGCGTCCGCCCCTCCAGCCGAGCACGAGGAGGTTCACGTCCTCCTCGCCGATCGCACGGAGGACGATCTCGTACGGAAGGTGCCCGATGCGGACGACGGTCCGGGTGTCGACGTTTGTCTCGCGGACTTCCTTCCCCAGGCGTCGCAGGGCCTTGATCCGCTCGTCGACGTAGTGGAAGCGGATCGCCTTCGGCGGGAGCGTCCGCGGGATCTCGAGGACGTTCAGAATCGCGAGCTCCCCCCTCCGGAATGCCGCGAGACGGGCGGCAAGGCGGACGAGGGGGAGGTTCGTGAACTCGCGCAGGGGGAGGAGGACGCGGTATTTCTCGAGGACCACGGGAGGGGCCTCCGCCGCCAGGAGCTGGGCGACGTCGATCCGCTTCGGGAGTGGTCTCGTGATCTCCGCGTGGCCGCGAAACAGGTAGTACAGCAGGAGGCCAACGCCGATCCACAGCACGATCACGGTCCATGCGAGACGGCCCGGGCCAGGTTGGATGGCAAGCCACGCCACGAGGACGAGGTTCGCACCGATCGCGAGCGCGGGAAATAAGGGAAAGAGAGGGGCCGTGAAGCCGCGCCGGACCTCCTGATGTGCGACCCGCCACCGGACCAGGGCGGCGTTGACGAACACGAAGGCGAGGAGGAACGCGAGGCCCGCGGCGGTCGCCACGACCCGCAGGTCGGAGAACAGGACGAGGAACAGGATCACGGACCCGCTCACGAGGATCGCGGTGCTCGGGGCCCGGAACTTGGGGTGGACTCGGCCCAGGGACGGCGGGAGCATCCGATCGCGTCCCATCGCAAAGGAGAGTCGGGAAGCGGAGAACAGCGTCGCATTCAGCGCCGCCAGCGTGGCGACCAGACCGCCGAGGCCCAGGAGGGGGGCCCCGATCTGGGGGATGAGCTGGCCGCCGACCTCCACGATGAGGGCGGCCTCGAAACCGGTCAAGGGCGCTCCCCACGAGGCCATCGGGGGAAGGCCCGTGCTGGCGGCGAGAACCACCGCAGCGACTGCGAGGTACAGCACGAGCACGACCCCCAGGGAGGTGAACATCGCCCTCGGAATCGTGCGCTCCGGATCCCGGATCTCCTCCCCCGCCTGCGCGATCCCCTCGAACCCCTGGAACGCGAGGAACGTGACGGACATCGCCGCAAGCACGCCGAACGAGCCGTCGACCAGGAAGGGCTGCAGCGGGTTCGCGGCGCCCCGGGTCAGCGCGAGGAGGCCGAACCCGACGAAGACGGCGAGGATCGCGATCTTCACGAACCCCACGAGGCCGAACACCCGTCCGCGGGTCTGGAGGCCTGCGTAGCCGATCGCGACGTACACGCACGTCACGATGAGGGCGATCAGGATCGCCGCGCCGCCTTGGCTCAGGGGACCGAGCCATCCCTGCGCCGCGAGGCCCCACGAGACGTAGTGGCCGAACCCGAGGGCTCCGACCGCTCCGGCGATCATGTGCCCGAACCACGTCATCCAACCGGCGGCGAACGCGAGGGGATTCGGGAGGGCCTCTCGGACCCACAGGTAGCCCCCGCCGGCCTCCGGGAACGTCGTGCCGAGGTCCGCGTACGTCACCGCGGTAAGGCCCGCGACGAGGCCATTGAGGGCGATGGCGAGGAGCACCGAGGGCCCCGCGGCGCCGACCGCGAATCCGAGGAGGATGAAGATCCCGGCGCCCACGGTCGCGCCGATGCCCATCATCGTGGCCCCGAGGAGGGTCAGGTCCCGGGACAGTCGGACCTCGACCACGCCGACGTCCTCGTCCACGTCGGCGGTATCCAACGTTCCGCTTAAGGATTCGCGGACGGGATTGCGCGTTGCGCGATCTCCGCCCCGAGAGTCTGGAACGCGACTTCCACGTTCTGGCCCGTCTTCGCGCTCGTGTAGAGGGATGTCGCGCCGAACGCCGCGGCGGCCTCTCGCACCTGGGGCTCCCCGAACGCCGCCCGATCCTGCAGATCGGCCTTGTTCACCGCGAACACGATGGGGATGGGCTTCACGGTCCGGAACACGGCCTCGATCCACTCGTCCAGGTCCGTCAGTGTGTCGTATCGAGTGATGTCGCACGCCGCCAGGATCCCCTGGGCGCCGTGGAAGTACGCCTCGCGAAGGAGCTCCCGGAAGCCCTTGGATCCCATGATGTCCCACACGGTCATGTCCATGTGGATGTCCCCGCGCGCGCCGAGCGCGAAGGTCATCTCGCGCTTGCTGACCTTCGCGCCAAGGGTGACGACGTACCGGTCATCGAACTCGTCGAGCACGTACCGGCGGATCAGGGAGGTCTTGCCGACCCCGTGTTCTCCGACGAGGCACACCTTCACCTTGATCCGCTTTGGTTCCGCCGCCACGTCGTGACCGTCCCCGGGCGTCCTGTTTACCCCGACCCGCATCCCCGGGACGCATCTGCGCGCGGCTATTTAGCCGATTCGCCGTTGGCTCACCGGACGACGTCGACCCCTGCCTTCGCCGTCCCTTCGAACCCGGTCTTCCGCCCGAGGATCTGTTTGCTCTTCACGCCCGTCGCGACGAGGAGCACGCGCATTGTGTGCTCGAGCCCGGGGTCCACGGAAGCACCCCAGATGATCCGCGCGTTGGGGGACACGCGTGCCTGAGCAACTTCCGCAACCTTCTCCGCCTCGCCCATGGTCATGTCGGGTCCGCCGGTGACGTTCACAAGCACCGCGGTCGCGCCCGAGACGTCCACCTCGAGGAGCGGCGAGTTGATCGCCTCCTCGATGGCTTCCATTGCCCGCTGGTCCCCCACGGCCTGCGATTCGCCGAGGCCGATCATCGCCACGCCGCCGCCCTTCATTATCGTCTTTACGTCGTTGAAATCCAGGTTCACGAGCCCGGGCTTTGTGATCAGTTCGGTTAGGCCCGTGATCGCGCGCATCAGGACCTCATCCGCAAACTTGAACGCCGCCTGCAGGGAGAGACGAGGGACGAGGTCTAGGAGCTTGTCGTTCGGGATCGTGATCACCGTGTCCGCTGCCTCCCGAAGGCGATCGAGCCCCCACTCCGCCGCCTCGTGGCGCAGACGCCCCTCGCCGCGGAACGGCATCGTGACGACCCCGATCGTGAGGGCGCCCATCTCCTTCGCGAGTCGCGCGATGTAGCCGGATCCGCCCGTCCCGGTCCCCCCGCCCATGCCGCAGGTGACGAAGACGAGATCAGCCCCGTTCAACACCGCTCGCAACTCGTCCTCCGCTTCCCGCGCGGCCTCCTCGCCGACTTGGGGAAGCGCCCCCGCGCCGAGCCCGCGCGTCACGCGCCTCCCGAGGAGGATCTTCTTCGGCGATCGGACCGCGAGCAGGTGCTGCGCGTCCGTGTTCGCGGCGAAGAGTTCCGCGCCGTGGACTCCCTCGCTGTAGATCCGCGCGATCGTGTTCGATCCGCCGCCGCCGACGCCCACGATCTTGACGCTCGTGCGGAGCTTGTTCAGCATCTCCTCGAGCTCTTGGTCGACCCGTACGTCTTCCAAGTCCGGCCCACGCCGCGCCGCGCTGTCATTCGGTAGGGGAATCATCCAGCCACCTCAGAACTATCAGTGATCCCATCCCTTGGGATGCGGGGGCATGGGACCTTCGCGTATAAAAATGTCGCTCAGGGGCCGGTTCGTCAGGGAGGACGCGCCGACGTGACCCCCGCCTAGGCGAACAGGACCCGCTCGGCGACCTTCGCGACCGCCGCACGGTTTCGAGGGTTCGCAGCGATCATGACGACCCAGTCGGAGACTTGGCGGAGCTGGAGCGCGCGACCCAGCGGGCTGAGCCTCCGGAACGTTCGGACCTTCCCCTCGTCGAGGATCTTCACGTCGGTCATCGTGATCCGGGGCTCGCTGAGAAGGAGCTCCGGGAGCGGGATGTCGATCAACGCGCTTCCCTCTGGGATCCCCGCGCGTGTGCAGATCGCGTCCTCCGCCCGGCGTCGCCCAGGGGGATCCGACAGGTCGAGGAGGGCCTTCCGCTCCGGTTCCGTGAGATCCTCCCTCCCGCGCTCCCAAACGCGCTTGTACAGTTTCCGATATTTGATGCGGAGCGCGATCTCCTGAGGCAACGGGCCCTGCCCGAGGAGCCAATGCAAGAGCTCCGCGTCGACCATCTTCTGGACCTTGCGGACGTCCGGGACTGCTCGTTCCACGGCGCGCGCGACCATCGCCTCCGCGATGCGGACGGTCTTGTGGAAGTACACGGAGGAGTACATGAGGGCACGGGCGACGAGCATCCCCTCGAGCGCGGGCATTCCCTTGCGATCCACGACGACCTCCCCGCCGTGGAGCGCGACGGTCTGATAGATGCGGTTCGCGTCGATCATGCCGTGCGCGGCGCCCGTGTAGTGTGCATCCCGCATGAGGTAGTCGATCTGGTCCGCGTCGATCGCGCTGTGTATGATCTGCCCGAGGTACCGCCTCTCGAGCTCGCTCCGGCCGGACTTCAGTGTGACCTGCTCAGGCGGGCCGCGGATCAAGGCCGCGACGAGGCGCGGGGCCACGCCGTGGGTGTTGAGAACCTCCGGGATTCGAGGAACGTCCGGGAACGCCTCCCGCTCGTCCGGTCGGACGTTGTCGTCCTCGCCGAGGATGATCGCCTGGGTCAGGTGCATGTGGTCGATCGCAAGTCGACTGCTCAGGATGTGCTCGAGGGTATGGGAGAAAGGCCCGTGGCCCAAGTCGTGGAGCAGACCCGCCGCCATGACGAGCCTCCGCTCGTCGTCCTCGAGGCCAATCGCCTCCGCGAGCTTCCCCGCGACATGGGAAACGCCCAGGCAGTGCTCGAGCCGCGAATGGTTTGCGCCGGGGAACACCAGGTACGTCAGGCCGAGCTGGCGAATGCCGGAGAGCCGCTGGACCTCCAGGGTTTCCAGGAGGTCGAGGACCATCGGGTCCAGGCGAATCGTCCCGTGGACCGTGTCGTTGATCGACTTGGCCTCCGCCACGGTTCCTCGCATGAACCCGTGCTCATAAAAGGGTGCTCGTGCGAAGCGATTGTTCTCGCCGGCGGAACTGCGCTCGGAACCTTCTTGTGGCGGGACGCGGGGGGAGTCGACGTGACCCTGTTCACGTATCGCAGCCCGGTCCGCCGGTGGGGCCTTCTCTTCGTCGGGGGCGGCGCGGCACTCTTTGTCGGCTCCCTCTGGCTGTTCGTGACCGCCGTCGTGGAGGCGGGACAGACCGGCGGGTCTGTCTTGGGGGCGATGTTCGCACCGCTCATTCTCGCGTTGATCGCGCTCGCCCTCATCGTCGGTGGCGGGACGGGTCTGTTCGTCTCGTGGTTCGGACCGACGAGCCTGGACGACGACGAGGGGCCGGGCGATGACGTGATTTGGGGGCGGTGTCCCCGATGCGGGCGCAAGAACGCGAAGGGTGCGCCTTCCTGTGTGCAGTGCAGTCGCTCCCTCTAGACCCGGCGGTCTTCGGCGGCCGGCCCTGGTCTCCGTGTCCCGGATGCGGGTTCCCCAAGAGGCCTTCGGGAGCGGGGTCGATCGGATGGCCGGTCCCGCCAACTTATCTACCGGCGGTCCATGTGGCGGCCATGGTCGGGAGGCCAGGGGTTTCGTGGGCAATCTGGGGGGTCGTGGCGGTCATATTCCTGGCGGGGCTCTCGTACGGCATGGGCGCGGTCTCTGCGGAGGCGGGCGTGCAACCCCAGGCCGGATACGATCCGGTGGTCGCAGCGCTTATCGGGGACGTGTCCTTGGGGCGGCTTTACACAGACCTGTACGCGTTGCAGAACTTCTCCACGCGCTACACGTTTAGCACCGGCATCGTGGGGGCCTCGCAGTACATCTTCGACCGCTTCGCGGAGAACTCGAACCTCCAGGTGGCCTTCCAGGACTTCACATACCAGGGGACGCCCGTGCGGAACGTGCTCGCCGTCCTCCCCGGCACGGACCCCACGAACGAGACGCTGTACATCCTCGGCGCGCATTACGACAGCATCACGCTGGGTCCGGGCGCAGACCCGATGAACTGGGCCCCCGGCGCGGACGACGACGGGAGCGGCACGGTGGGGGTGATGGAGGCCGCCCGCGTGATGAGCGCGCATCGCTTCAATGCGACCCTGGTCTTCGCCGCCTGGACCGCGGAGGAGTTGGGCCTCGTGGGGAGCGACTACTACTGCACCTGTCTCGCCGGCCTCCGGGGGGATGTGGGGCTGTACCTGAACATGGACATGATCGGGAACGACCCGCTGGACTTTCAGGGGATCGAGGTGATCCACGACCTCCCCTCCGAGTGGGCAGCGGACGCGTTCCTCACGCTCGTGAGCGATTATGGCCTGGGGCTCTGGCCGACGAAGTCGTTCAACACGTCCCCCAACAGCGACCACGCCTCCTTCTGGGCCCAAGGGTATCCCGCGATCTTCCTGGCCGAGACGGACTTCAGCCCGAACTGGCACCGGCCCACGGACACGATTGACAATGTGAACATGAACCTCATCACGAACACCACGAAGGGCGCGGTCGGGCTTCTCGCGACCCTCGCGGGGGTCCAGGATCCCGCCTACGGCGCCCTCTTCTTCGAGCAGAGCGCATTCCCAGTCCCGGGCGGGGCCGGCCTTGTCCTGACCGATGCGGACCTGAACGCCGACCCGGGGTTCCCGGAATCGGTCGTCGTCTCCGCGACGAGCCCGCAGGAGCCCGCCGGCGAGGCCGTCGTCCTGCTCGAGACCGCGCCGGACACGGGGGCCTTCCGAGGGGCAGTCCCGCTCGGCACCGCGCCCGCCGTCCCCGGGGAGCTTCAGGTCGCCCCCGGCGCGACGATCACCGCGTCCTACACGGACGCCTCCCCGCCCGGGACGCGAACGGCCACGGCGAGGATCGACGGCACGATTCCCGCGATCCGGAACGTCGCCGCGGTTCCCGGCATCACGACGGCCACCGTCGCATGGGAGACCTCGGAACCCGCGGACTCGACCGTGCGGTTCGGGCCGACCCCGTCGCTCGGCGAGGCGGCGGTCGACCCGCGTCTCTCCACCTCGCATCGCCTGGAACTCGATGGGCTTCAACCGGACGCGGCGTACTACTTCGATGTGGAGTCCTCCGACGAGGCGGGGCTGCTGGCCGTTGCGGACAACGATGGCCTACACTACGCCTTTCATACACTCACGGGGATCGTGGCGATTCCGAACCCTGGCCACGTGGGATACGTACGGTCCGGTGGGGACCCGCGACCGAACTTCCTCGATTCCGACCGCATGCTGTCGGGGTTCAGCGCGGCCACGGGGCGCACCTATCGCGCGGCGGCCCAGTTCGACACCACGGGCGCGCCGTTCCCCCCGGTGGCGGTACTGACGGGCGGCTGGTTGGACCTCCATGCGCAGGAGTGGGTGTACACTGCGCAGGGACAGTGGACCGTCCGGTACCTGAACGACACGATCGACGCGAATTGGGCCTCGCACGGCTACGCGGCGATCGCGAACGCCCTCGTGGACTTCGCGCTTCCGCCGACGCTCGCGAACGCAGACCTCCGGCCGGGGGAGTGGATCCAGATGTCCCTCCCCGCAGCGCAGCTGCCCGCCGTGAGGGACCGGATCGCAACCGGCGCGGTCTCAATCCGCATCGACGGGCCTGCTTCCGGGGCGGGCAGCATCTTCGCGTGGTCCACGGGATACCCGAGCCCGTGCGCAGACGTGCCGCCAACACACCCGAAGTTATCCGCGACGTACTCGATCACGGGGGACACGGAAGGCCCGGCGGTCACCGCCTTGGGCGCGGACCCGAACCCGACGATGGCGGCCGCGACGACGGCGCTGACCGCGACGGTGAGCGACGCTGCCATGGGGGACACGCCGATCGCGAGTGTCGAGTACTTCGTTGGCGCGGACCCGGGTCCGGGCCGCGGGACGCCGATGGGCGCGGCGGATGGATCCTTTGACCAGCCGACCGAGGATGCCGCTCTGGAGCTCGACGCGTCGGCGATTCCGTTCGGAGTCTACACGGTCTGGGTCCGCGGTCGGGATCGCGCGGGGAACTGGGGGGCGCCCACGAGCTTCGATCTTTACGTGGGAGTTTGGGACATGGTCCCGCCGACCGTCACGGTCTGGGACGCCCCGGACCCCGCCTCCTCGGGGGTCCCCGTCACGATCACCGCCAGCGTCATCGACGATGTCGGCGTCGCCCAGGTCGAAGTGGCGGTCACGAACCCGGGCGGTACCTCCACGACCTCCTTCACGATGACGAACGTCGGTCCGGACTATGTCCACACCGCCACGTACACGGACCTCGGCGACTGGACCTACACCGTAACTGCCATGGATGAGAGCGGGAAGTCGGGAACGGCCCAGGGAGGGTTCCAGGTCGAGGACACGTCCTCGCCCGCAATCTCTGGGCTGGAAGCGACGCCGAACCCCGGGGAGGTGTTCGGGCTCGTGAATGTTTCCGCCGAGGTACGGGACCCGTTCTTGGACGAGGTCACGCTGCGGATCGACCCGCCGACGGGGGCGTGGATCGACGCGCTCCCTGCCTTCGATTCCGCGACGGAGCGCTTCTACTACCTCGGCGTCTTCGACACGGTCGGCGTCCACCAGTACTCCTTCTCGGCCCGTGACTCCAGCGGGAACTCCGCGGTCGCATCCGCGTCGTTCTTCATCCAGGACACGACGGCCCCTGCCCTGTCGGCATTCCCGGATCCGCCGACCCAGACAGTGGGGGCCCTCGTGACGATCCGCGCGCAGGCGGGGGACAACTACGCGCTCTCGGACGTCATCGTCGAGATCTGGGATCCGGGGAACGCCCGAGTCGCCGCCGCCGCGATGGCCTACGATGGAGGGAGCGGCGCCTACGTTCATGGGTTCCGGCCCGACGTGATGGGGACGTATTCATACGTCGTCACGGCGAGGGATTCCTCCGGAAACACCGCGAGCGATGGGGGCATGTTCCGATCGATCGACGCCGTCCCCCCGCGCGTCGACGCCGTGTTCGTGGACCCGAGCCTCGCGGAACAGAGCCTCCGGACGTACCTCGGCGCGACCGCATCCGACGACATCGGCGTCGCCGGCCTGACCTTCGCGGTGTACACCGCCACCGGCGCCCTCGTCGGGAACTTCTCCGCGTCGTTCCACGAACCTTCGGGTCGGTGGGAATGGACCCGCGCGTACGACACCGGGGCGTTCGATTTCATCGCCTGGGCGCGGGACGTCGGGGGGAACTTCGGCTCGGCATCGGGCTCGTTCGCGGTCGCATCCATTTCTCCAGAGGCCTCCGCGGGGCCAGACCAGCGGATCGAGCGGGGGCGGGCGGCGACGCTGAACGGCAGTGGTTCGACGGACGACATCGGGATCACGCGCTGGGAATGGACGGTGACGGGCCCCGGCGGCACGGTCGTCTTCACGACGCCCGTCGTGGAGTTCACGCCGCCGGCCCTCGGGCGGTACACCGCCACCCTGCGAGTGTGGGACGCGGGCGGCCGCATGGACGAGGACGTTGCGTCCCTCACCGTCGAAACCCCAGCGCCCTCCGACACGGCCGTTGCGGACTGGGCTTGGATTGCGGCGGCCATCCTCGTCGGAGTCCTCGCGGTGGTCGTCATCGCACGCAGGAAGAAGAAGGCGGAGGACCCGCCGCCGGAGGGGCCGACCTGAGCTGCCGCGGTCACAAGCTATATGGCGGCCCACCCGCTTCGCACCCGCGCGCCCGGGTGACAGAGCGGCTAATGTGACCGACTGCAGATCGGTTCTAAGGGGGTTCGACTCCCTCCCCGGGCACTCGTGAGGTCGACCGATCAGTTCCGATTCGGGTCGGCCTTAGGTCGCCCTCCTAGGCGCCGGCTCTTAGCGTCGCACGGTCATCGTCGCATCCGGGATGGTGCGCAAACTGCGATTTGCTCAGGAAGATTCTTCCGGGGGCCCCCCTTCGGATTCGCCGATGCGTCGTGGGCCCTCGCTTCGGCCGCGGACGCACCCGGTCATCTCGGATGGTCCCCTACCATGTTGAAGGTCGTGATCGCCGGGGACCGCGGGTCCGGGAAGACCACGTTCCTGGGCATGCTCTACGCGACCGGCGTGAGGTCCGGGTCCGACAAGCGCGACGAGTTCCGGTTTCATGCCCCGTACGAGTCGCTCGAGGAGATCACCGGCCTCTTCGAACGACTGATGTCCGGCGGGTTCCCCGACCGAGCGACGAAAGAGGGAATCCGCGGGGTCAAGTTCCAGATCGGATCCCGGCGATCCGGCCTCCTCTCGCGCTTCCGAGATCGCGAGTGGGATCCGAGCGGGTTCGTCACGGTCCGGTTCACCCTCCTCCGGGCGGTCGAGGAGGAGGTGTCCCGTCTCCTGAAGGGGAGCGTGGTCGCCAAGGACCAGATGCATGAAGTCCTCGACGGGGACGTCGTCGCGGTCCTCGTGGACAGCACGAAGCTCGCGGCAAGGGGCGAGCGGGACGCGCCGTCCCCAATGGGAAAGTTCGACCAGGCGATTGAGTGGCTGTTCGCGGTGACCTACCGGCTGGGTTCGCACCCCGGCCGGAACCTAATCCACCCGCTGTTCGTGTTCACGAAGTTCGACCGAGTGGGCAGGGACGTGCTCCGCGCCGCGAAGGTCGGGGCCAAGCCGCCGCCGGTCGGCCGTCGAAGCGAACGGGCCGCGTACGCCGAGGCGCTTCTGCGGCACAACCTACCGAGGACCCTCGCGAGGATTCGAGAACGGGACGGAGGGAGAGTGATATTCGCACGGCCGTCGTACTTCTTCGCCTGGCTCCGCACCGCGTCGACCGGCGCAGGGGCGCCCGAAAAGGTCCTCCTCCGGCGGGTCGGCGTGGGGGGGTGGGAGCCCGAGTACTCCCGGGACGAATACCTCGCATTCCTGAGTTGTCTCCAAGGAATCGCGCCGCATGTCGGGGGGTGAGATGGTTTTGCTCTCGGAACCGATACTGTTGCGGGCAGAATTAAATACTGATACCTTCTGAAGAACAATTATGCCATGCGCCCTCCTCGGGGACCGAGCTTCTGGCAAGACGACCTTCCTGGGACTCCTCTACTCCGCGCAGGTCAAGTACGGTACGGGCATCACCGACGACTTCCGATTCCACGCCCCCAGCGGGTCCCTGAACGTGATGTCCGCGGTCTACGAAGGGATGAAGGACGGTCGGTTCCCGAGCGCCACCCTCAAAGAGGAGATCACGGAGCTGAGCTTCGTCTTCGGCTATCTCCGGAAGATCGTGGGGAAGCTTCCGTACTACATTCGACAGCAAAACTGGTCGCGTCCGTTCTCGACCCTCCGGTTCTCCGCGTATGACGTCTCCGGCGAAGACATCGAGGAATTCATCGACACGGGGATCGCCTCGAGGCCCCTCATCCAGCAGCTGCTGAAGAGCGTCGTCGTCGTCGTGCTCGTGGACTGCAGCAAGATGACGACGGACATCGACACGACCCCCTACCGGAAGATGCTCCGGTACGACAGCACCGTCGCCAAGCTCCTCGTCTCCTTCCAGACGTACAAGAGGCAGGAGTACAGCCACCTCCGGGACTCGGGCGTCCGCGCGGACACACCGGTCATCTACCCGGCATTCGTCCTCTCGAAGTTCGACAGCCTGCGGGACGATGTCCTGGCCCGTCTCGGCCTGCACCGCGGGTTCCCGTCGTTGGACGACAAGCGGGCGCGGAAGGAGTACGCGGAGGCCCTCCTCCGCGTGTTCGTCCCGCAGACCCTCTCCCAGATCCGCGGCGGCAAGGTCGCCGGCGTGAGCATGGACAGGGCGGAGTACTTCCTGAGCTGGGTTCGGACGGAGACCGCGGAGGGGATGGACGTAGTCGGCGCGCCCCGGATTGTCCGTCAGGGCTTCCGCCCCGAGGGCGGCGGCGAGCCCGACTTCTCGTACGATGAGTACGTGGCGTTCATCGAGCACTTCCGCGACATCGCTCACAAGATTCCCGACGAAGTCCTGGAGTCGGAGAAGTTCCACACGCAGGCATCCTGATTCGGCTCCCCTCGGAGGTCGGTGCCATGGAAATCGAGGAACAAGGGGAACGGGCAACGGATCGGGAACTCGTCCAGGTGGATCACTGGATCTACGGCGTGGTCCCGGGCGTCGGGTACACGACGAAGGCGTTCTCCCGGGGCTTCGACGCCGGGTTGTACGACCCGTATCTGCGTGGGCACTACACCCCAATCCGACCCGCGACCGCCCAGACCGCCGAGATGGAAGTGAATCTGCACATGATCCACCCCATCGTGTCCGGTCAGGAAATCCTCCTGTCCCGGATCAGTCGAGGGGCCCCGGACGAGGCGGGCCGACCGACCTTCACGAACCACACCGTCGTGATCCCCTCCAGCGTAATCCGGTCGGGGCGCCTGACCCTGACCGCGGCGTTTCATGCCGTCGAGAAGTTCGATCGGGAGGCTGCGAACGTTCGGGGGGAGATGGGCCTTCTGGGCATCCCCTTGCGGGCGAAGGACGAGAGCCCGCTCAGCCTCGGCGCCGGGATCCACCGCCACATCACCCTTCCGGCCCTAGAGACGCTGGCGACCCGCATGATGGCGGAGCCCGGCGGGAGGACCTTGCTGCTGTGCCGGAACACGACCCCCGATGCCCGGAACACGACGCTCCACCTGATCGTGGAGCTCCTGGGCCTCGGATGTGGGCTCCCCTTCTTCCCAGCGATCAGCGATGCCCCGCGGGCCTCCGCGCTCAACTTCTTCAACCTCGTCATCGCCCCCCGGGGCGTGCGCTCCGATGCGAGCTGGGTGCTCCTCGAGAGCGCCCTGGGAGAGAACGTGTTGCCGCGGGTCTCCGGTCGGGATGACGTGTACCAGATCATCTCCTCCGTGTACAAGCAGGCCAAGGACGCGCGTGTCGCGCGGTAGGCTACGTCGCGGGCTTGCGGAGAGCGCGGTACGTGCGCGCGTTCCCCGCGCGGATCTCGCGTCCCACCATCCACCCATGGCCGATGTCCCACGGTCCTCCCCTCGGCTCGCGGTTCGCGTGTCCGGTGTCGAGGAGGTCCAGCTCCGCGTCGAGATAGTCCCCGTCCGTCTCCACCTCGGGCGACCAGGTCCCCTCGACGAGGAGGTCACAGAGGAGGTTGAGGCCAGCGGGCTTCCCCTTCCAGTGGACGGTCCGGAAGGCCTTCCGCGCGGGGGCGTCCTCGAGGAGGAGGTCCCGGAGGCCCTTGTACGAGTCCCGGTCCCGAGCCTTGCCGGGGGGCGCGGGGAGCCGCCCCTTCCGCTTCTCGAGGGTCTCGAGCGCCGTGATCCACTCCTCCTTGCGCACGTCCTCGCGCTCCCAGAGGGACGCGGGGTCCGCCTCGGCCGCCGAGTCCGGTTGCCCCGGCGCGTTGGGGAGGGGCTCCTGCGGCTGGACCAGGTCGTACGTGGCGGCCGCCTCCGTTCCCGTCGGCGCGACCACGCGGATGATGACCGTGTTCATGTCGGGGTGGAAGCGCTTATCGAGGACGACGAGCAACCCGGCGGATCCGATTCGGGGGAAGAGCTCGCTCAGGGTCCGGGTCACGTCGGCCGAGCCGTTCCTGCGGGCGACCTCGCTCACCCGCTCCAGGGGGAACGGAAGATTCTCGTCGCGGACTCCGGAGGCAAGGTCGTCGAGGAACGCCTGCGCGACGAGCTGCAGGATGGGCCCGAACATCCGCTTGGAGGAGTCGCCGAATCCGCTCGTCTTCGTCATCGCGCGGTACGGGCCGGCGGCAAGGCTGCGAAGACGGCCCCGCCAGCCGCCCGCCTTCGAACTCTCGATGTACAGGTTCGCCAAGCGGACCGCGAGCTTCCGGCTGAGCCGGCCGCCCGGGACCCGCGACTCGTGGAAGATCCCGCCCCACCGGAGCGGCATCGTCTCCGCCCAGCCGGGCTCCCAAGGGCTCCGTCGGTACCACTCAAGCGTCTTCGCCCGCAGGATCGCGCCGACGAGCGTCGGTTCCTCCGTCTCGGCCTTGATGCGGGGCATCAGGATCTTCGTCATTCGAGAGACGTCCCGCAGCAGCCCGTCGTTTCGCCGGGCTTGGGCCAGCAAGGCCTGCAGGTCGAGCGCGTTGATCGTCTCGATATCGAACCGGTCGTCGGGGTTCATCTGCAGGAGCGCTTCGAGGTCGCCGGGGTCCAGGACCGTGGACGGTCGAGGTCTGGGGCGTCCCGCGTACGTGCTCGCCAACGTGCTGCTGTCGCCCAGCGCGAACGACACGAGTCCCAAGAGCGTCGCTAGCGAAACCGGGGGGACAATCCCCATAGCGACGGACCCACGCGCGTAATGTTCGATAAACCTGTATGCGGCGATTATCGGTGGTGATAGGCGACCCCGCCGCTCGCGCCTCCGGCGGGGGCCCCGAGGCCTCGGGGCATCGCTCGAGGGGAAGTCTCAAGCGTCGGACCCACGTTGGCCGCGCCGGCGGTTCCATGGCGGCGATGGGCCTCACGCACAAGCTGATCAAGAAACACCTCGTCGAGGGCCGGATGGTCCCGGGCGAGGAAATTGCGCTCGCGATGGATCAGGCGCTACTCCAGGACGCGACCGGCACCCTGGCGTGGCTCGAGTTCGAGCAGATGGGCGTGGACCGGGTGCGCGTGACGCGGGCGACGCAGTACGTGGACCACAACATCCTGCAGACGGGGTTCGAGAACGCGGACGACCATGTGTTCCTCG
>Ga0209342_10000864_pt1 | contig 34998 bp, 36 predicted proteins | sample RifCSP16_2_FD_184023 | JGI IMG/M metagenome (GOLD analysis project Ga0209342, IMG submission 184023) | Soil microbial communities from Rifle, Colorado - Rifle CSP2_sed 16_2 (SPAdes) (version 2) | ecosystem: Environmental > Terrestrial > Deep subsurface > Rock core/Sediment | place: Rifle...
CTACGCAACGCCAGAGGAATTGGGCAAGTCCCAGGCTCCCTGTCCGCAATCGTCGGTTCCTTCAAATCGGCCTCTTCTCGCAGGATCAACCAGCTTCGCGGCACGCCCGGCGCCCCCGTCTGGCAGCGCGGGTTCTACGATCACGTCATCCGCAACGACGAAGACCTCGCCCGGATCCGCGAATACATCGCCACGAATCCATTCCGATGGTCCCTCGACGAGGAGAACCCTGCCTATTCGCGGCGAAGATGAACCCTACTTTCATCCGCGTGAACTTGTCCTGCCCTCGTAGGGGCTAGGCATGCCTCGCCCCTACGGGCCGCAATCGTGCGCTGATCGCGCGTGCGATGTGACCCTGCCCCGGCCGCAGCAGCGATACGAGTTGCGGTGAGGGTTCCTGCCTGTGGCGGGTCAGGCAACCCCGCTTTCCTAGCGATCCTCCGCGGGCACCATGTTCTCCGGGACCTGCACCGCGACCACCTCACCTCGCGCGCAGACCTCACCCCGCGCGGAGAGCGTTGCCGCCACAACGATCTTCCGGCCTTTGACCTCCTTCACGGTGCCGCGGACCTCGAGCGGGACGCCGAGCGGCGTCGGCTTGAGGTAGTCGACATGGAGCGAGGCCGTCACAAAACGAAACGCCGGCTCCGTGCCCATTTCCCGGCCGGCGGCCCGATAGGCGGCCGCAGCCGCGGTGCCCGTGCCGTGGCAGTCGATCAGCGAGGCGATCAGGCCGCCATACACGTATCCGGTGATGGCAATGTGATGGGGCCGTGGCGTAAACCGCGTGACGCTCTCCTCGCCCTCCCAATGGGTCTTGATCTGGAGCCCGTCCGGGTTGAGCCTGCCACAGCCGTAGCAATAGGCAAAGGACCCCGTGTAGTAGTCTTGAAACGCTTTCGCATCCATGCTTCTCCTGGGCTCCTTCCCGTCCAATCCCATGGCCGTCACGGCCGCATCACTTGCGCGCCATCGGCGGCCTCACAGAGATAGGCGGCCGGCTCCAGGCTGCAGGCATCCTGATAGGCCCGGCAGACTCGCCCGGCAAACTCATCGGCCTCCTCGGCTCTCACCAACGCGACGACGCAGCCTCCGAACCCCGCCCCGGTGAGGCGGGCCCCAAAGCAGGCCGGATCGCCTGCCGCAAGCTCGAAGAGCAGGTCCAGCTCGCGGCTCGAGACCTCGAAATCGTCCCGCAGGCTGACGTGGCTCGCGTTCATCAAGTGGCCGAAACTCACAACGTCGCCTTTCGAGAGGGCCTCGGCCGCCTCCAGGGTGCGCTCGATCTCGGTGATCACATGGCGTGCCCGCCGCCTGACGTTCCCGGGCAGTTCGGCGGCCCTCCCCTCGAACTCCGCGCGGCTCACGTCGCGCAATGCCGGCCGGCCGAGACGCCGGGCGGCCTCCTCGCACTGCGCCCGGCGCTCGTTGTACGCCGACTCCACAAGCCCACGTCTCGTCGCCGAATCGACGACCACGACGCCGGCTCCCGCCGGGAGGGGCAGATACCGGAGCTCCAGCGACCGGCAGTCGATAAGCAGGACGTGGCCGGCGCGGGCTGCGGCCGAGACCATCTGGTCCATGATCCCACAGCGCACGCCCACCCATTCGTTTTCCGCTTTTTGCGCCAGGAGGGCCATCGATGCAGGGCGCCACTCCAAAGCGCTCACCGCAGCGAAAGCCCGGGCGGCGGCTATCTCGAGCGCAGCCGAGGATGAGAGGCCGGCGCCAATCGGCACCTCGCCCCCCACAACGCCTCGCCACCCCGCCAGACGGTGCCCGGCGTCGTTCATCGCCCAAGCCACGCCCTTCACGTATTCTCCCCACTCCGGCCCACCATGCTCCGGACGACTGACGCGAAACTCGACGGTTCCCTCGAAATCGAGCGAGCGCGCGACCACGCTCTCGTCCGGCGCCCGGCCAAGAGCGATCCAAACTGCCCGCTGGATAGCCATCGGCAGGACGAACCCCTCGTTGTAGTCGGTATGCTCGCCGATCAGGTTCACGCGGCCGGGCGCGCGCACGACAAACTCCGGCGAGGCGCCAAACTGTGCACCGAATGCTCGCCTCACTCGGCTGCGGGTCGAATCCGGTGATTCAGGCCCGATCGGCATAGCGGGCTTCCGGTAGAGAACGGAGACGCGCGGCGGCCTCTTCGGGCGTCAGATCCCGCTGCGGCTCAGCGAGCATCTCGTAGCCGACCATGAACTTCTTCACCAGCGGCGACCGAAGAAGCGGGGGATAGAAGTGAGCATGCACCACCCAATGGCCCTCGTCCTTCCCCGACCCAGGAGCCTGGTGCCAGCCCATCGAGTAGGGGAACGGCGCCTGGAAGAGGTTGTCGTAGCGAACAAGGAGGCGTCTCAAGGCGCGCGCCAGCGAGCGGCGCTCCTCTTGATCCAGCTCCGCAAGCCGGCCGACCCTGCGCCGCGGCAGGAGCAACGTCTCATACGGCCATACCGCCCAGTAGGGCACAACGGCCACCCAGCCTTCCTCCTCGATCACCATGCGCTCACCGAGGGACGATTCCAACGAGGCATAGTCTTCGAGCAGGGATCGGGCATGCGACTTCCGATAGGCGCGCTGGGCCCGATCCTCTTTGCCCGCCTCATTGGGCAGCGAGGCCTGCGCCCAAACCTGCCCGTGGGGATGCGGATTGGAGCAGCCCATGATTTCCCCTTTGTTCTCGAAGACCTGCACCCAGGAGTAGCGGGCGCCAAGGTCAGCGGTCTGTTCAGCCCAGGCCTCGATGACGATTCGGATTTCTTCCTCGGGCAGCTCGGCCAGTGTGAGGTCATGACGCGGTGAGAAGCAAATCACCCGGCAGGCGCCGGGTTCCGGCCGGGAATCGAGAAGGCCTCCCGGCTGCACCGGGCGCGAGGGCGAGACGGGCAGCAGGGCGGGGAAGTCGTTTTCAAAGACAAAGGCGTGCTCGTACGCCGGGTTGCGGTCGCCGCCGGCGCGGGAGTTGCCCGGGCAGAGGTAGCAGCCGGGGTCGAAGGCTGCGAGGCGCTGGCGTGCTCCCCGCTCGACATCCCCTTGCCACGGACGCAAGGCGCGCTGTGGCGAGACGAGCACCCATTCTCCCGTGAGCGGGTTTCGGCGTCGATGCGGGTGACGAACGGGATCGAAGTCCATCCGGCCCGGGCCGGCAGGCGGCGCCTCAGCGGAAGGCAGGGCTCTCGATGCCTGCGCTCTCCCAGAAAGGCGCCCAGGCAAGGGCAACGAGCGCCACCGAGACATCGGCCTTCTTCGGCCTTAGAGTAAGGCTCTCCAACTCCTCGATTTGGGGATCGATCTTCGCTTCGAGGGCCTCCGTCTCGGCGCGGAACTCCTCCTCGAGAGGCGAGAGCCTCTGCCGAAGACTCTCGACGGTCTCCTGCGCCCGCCCAATGTCTTCCTGCTCTTTCATCGTCCGGCTCACGCCACGGGCCGCGGTGGTGGCGCGCCCGAGCGTCGTGGCGCTCAGGGCGCGGCGCCCGACGAAGGCCCCAAGCAGAGTGGCGCCGAAGGAGATGGCTGTCTGCGTCTTCTGCTGCCTAACCTGTTCGGTCTCGCGGGCGACGGACTGCTCCGCCCGTCGCAGCCGGTCTTGGAGCGCCGCGATCTTGGGGGCATACTTCTGACGCAGCGCTTCCCCCGCCCGGTCGCGTTGTTCCCGCGCCACCTGCTGAAGACGGACGCGGAAATCGCGTTCGCTTTCACCCGGCCGCGAGAGCTGCTTCAGGCCCGGGCTCTTCCAGAGCGTCAGGCGCTGACTCCCGTAGACCCACGTGGCGAAGTCTTTCTCCCAGGCGGCGTAGCTTCTTGGTTTGGCCGCCGCCTCCGGCAGCGCGGCGAACCCGCCTGCTGGCGCAGGGCCTTTCTCGAGATCGGAGGCGGAGAAACCCGCCTCGGCTGCTTCCTCCCACCGAACCGGAATGGCCTCCTCGGAGATTGGCGTCAAGAAGGTGAGCTCCTGAGTGGTATCCACCTTCGCCTTGGCGTCGGAGAAGGTCACCCGGGCCACTCCGATCAGGTGCGGGCGATAGACGGGCGAGCTCCCGGCCGGCTGAGCCGCTCGGATCGGGACGAAGTATTGGGGCACCCCCGGCGCCACGGAGGGCGCGGCAGCCGCCTGCGCAGCCATGGGGGCCGCTCGCCGGGCGGCGGCTTTTCTCGACTCTGCCTGGGGACCAGCTTTCTTGATGGGATCCATCAGAGCCTTGATCTGCGGCCCGGTGATGGGCCCGCGCAAGTAGGACATCGCCCACCGCGTCTGGAAGACGACAGGTGCGTCGTCGTGGACGTTGTTCATCACGAAGATCCGTTGGCCGAGCCCGGAGAGGATCTCTTCCATCTCGTTCCGATCGAATGAGGTCGAGGCTGCGGCCGCGGCGCCCTCCAAGCCCTCGAGCACGCGGGCCTTGTCGCGCTCCGCCTGCAGGCGGCCGAGAAACCAGGTGCCAGCGTTGGAGAGGGCTTTGTAGTCGAGATCGGCCGGATTCTGAGTCGCCAGCACGACGCCCAGGCCGAAGGCGCGGGCTTGCTTGATCAAGCGCAGCAGAGGCGGTTTCGAGGGCGGATTGGCGACCGGGGGGAAGTAGCCGAAGATCTCATCCATGTAGAGGACGGCGCGCAGGCTATTCGTGCCCTTCTGCGAGTGCATCCAGCTGAGCACATGCGAGAGGACGAGTGAGACGAAGAACATGCGCTCGGCGTCGCTGAGATGGGCGATGGAAAAGACGCAGTGCCGTGGCTTGCCCTTGGGCGTGTGCAGCATGGCGCCGATATCCAGCGGCTCGCCTTCCATCCAGGCCGCGAAACCCGGAGCGGCCAGGAGGTTGTTGATCGCCATCACGAGCTGGAAGCGCTCCTTGGCCGGATAGAAGGCTTCGAGTTCGAGCACGCCGATCTTCGGAATGGGCGGTTCCTGCACGTAGCGGATCAGCGCTTCCAGGGTGAGGTCCTCGCCTCGTTTCCACGCCCAACCGAACAGGCTGGAGAGCAGGATGTGGTCCCGGCTCTTGACCGCGTCCGCCTCCAGGCCCACCAAGACGAGCAGGCTGGTGGCGGTCGTGCTGATGCGGTCTTGCAGCGCTTCGGCGTCGTCGAGGACGGCCTGATCGGGCGCGGCGAACGAAGACAGGATCGAGACCGGGATCCCGGTGCTCGCGCCGGGCGTGTAGACGACAAACTCGGCGGCGTCACGAAGACGCTGGATTCGCTCGCCGCTCTGCCCCCACTCTGCGAGGCCTTCCTTCCACAGAGCGGCCTGCTCGACGGCGAACTGCTCGGGGGAGAGGCCCTTTTTCCGGGCTTCCTCCTCGTTCACCCAGGGTAGGAAGTCTTCGGGGCGGAGCTGGGGGAACGTCAGGAGGAGATTCGGCAGATCGCCCTTGGGGTCGATGAGGATCGCCGGGATTCCATCCAGGGCGGCCTCTTCGAGCAACGTCAGGCACAAGCCGGTCTTTCCGCTCCCGGTCATGCCCACACACACGGCGTGAGTCACCAAGTCCTTCGAGTCATAGAGCAGTAGACCCTGGCCGGGTTTCTTCTTCTCGAGGTCATAGGGCCGGCCGAGGTAGAACGTCCCCAGCTTCTCGAAGTCTTCCATCATCACTTCGCTCCTTGGAGATCTGCCCCTCCGGGCCGCTCCCAACAGGTCATGCCAACGCTCCGCCCGTGGGTTTGCTCGGCTCAGGGACAAGCCTTCGTCCGCCCGACGGGCGCTCAGGGCACCGCCAGATCGAAGACCCTCTCGAATTCTATCAGGAAGAGGGAAGCGATCGGTTGGCTGTAGAGAATGAGAACGTTCTCGTCGTTGCTCTCTTCGGCGTTCGTGCTGAAGTTGTACGAGCCCGTGATCACCAGGGAGCCGTCGATGACGATCACCTTGTGGTGCATGTTGCGAGAATTGCCATCCAGGCGAACGTCGAGCCCGGCCGCGAGGAAATCCCACAGTTCCGAGCCCTCGTTCCCCGACTGATCCGCTTCCATCACGCCGCGGACTCGCACGCCCTCCCCTGCGCGCTCGAGAAGGGCGGCCCCCAGGGGATCGAGGGTGAAGGAAAACGCCAGGAAATCGACGCTCTCCTGGGCACCCAGGATGAGCTCTTCTATTCGCTCTGCCGCGCCGTCGTCCGGGGAAAACCACGCCTCCACCCTTGCGCCGCCGACCATCGCCTGGCGCGGCGACGTGTCGGCCAGAGAGAGGGCGCCGAACCGGTCCTCAAGAAACATCTCCTCGAACTCACGGGAGTAGCTTTCGGCCACGTCGGGCGATCGAAGTCGGATCAGGTTGTTGTCGTTGAGATACCCGTCGCTCACCGTGTAGTTCATGGATCCGGTCCACACCTCGATTCCATCGATCACCGTGAACTTGTGGTGCATGAGAGGCTGGCGGCGATCGCCCAAGACCGGGATCCCCGCTTCTACCAGCGCGCCGACTTCCGGGGCGAGCATGTTGTCGCTGTCGATGACCACCCGCACGCGGACGCCGCGCCCGGCGGCCCGGATCAGCGCGTCGCGCACGCTCCACAGGTTGAGGTTATACACGGCGACGTCCACAGTGTGAACCGCAGCGTCAATGGCTTCCGCCAGGGCCGCGTCCGGGCCGCCCCGGAAGCTCTCCGCCGCTGGCGATCCCGGGACGGTGAAATAGATTTCAATCGGCGCCTGGGAGAAGGCGGAGGACTCGGCCGGGGATGGTGCCTGAGATCCCCCAGGCTGGAAAAGCAGGAAAAGCACCGCCATCACAACCAGCAGGATGGCAGCCACCAACGGAGGGTCTGACCTGCGGCCGAGCCATGACGGCCAAGCGCCGGGCAGGCAAGACGGGACGAGGTTCATTGGTCTGCGCAGCCACGAAGCGCGCCTGTGGTGACGGCGCGACGACCTTCCAGGTCAGGGAGCCAGCGTCAGTTGAAGCGAGCCTTCCGCTCCGATGAACGGAAGCCCCCAGAGGACGGGGGATTCCAGGTCGAGGTGAAACGAAACCGCTCGCAGCTGATCTCGCCTCTCAGCCTCCACGCTGAGCACCGCGAATTCCGCCAGGATCTTTGCCTCCTCGGCTCCCACCGTCACCCTCTGAAGAACACCTGCGCTTCCCGGCGAAAGCCCCGGCGGGTGGCGCAGAAAGCCGAGCCCCCAGGTTCCCGCCTCCTCCAACGTGCACGCGAAGGCCGGCAGCACGAACGTCTGCGGCGAGGCCCACAGTTCGTCGGGGCCGCGATCGCGCCCGTAAGTCTGCCGGACCTCGAACCTCACGCGACCCACGGCCACCCAGAACGGCTTCCACGTGAGGCCAGCCTCGACTGCCGCACGGGCAAAACGCACGTCAAGCGGCCGAATGCCTTTCTCTTCATCCAAAGTGAGACCCTGGCCGCATGTCGCGCACAACCACGCCACTTCGTCCTGCGCCGCGGGCACGGCCGTGCCGCAACGAGTGCAAAACAGAGGGACAACTTCGACCGTGGCGCTCACAGCTCCACCTTGACCCCGATCTCGTCGAGCAGCCCACCCAGAGGCCCCTGCGGAGGGGCGGGCTTCCGTCCCACTCGCAGCCGGTGCTCCACTTGCTCTCCGTAGCGAAAGGCGCGATAGGCCGCCGCCATCAGCGCCGCGCCGGCCAGGAAGGGGACGACGAGGAAGACCAGAGATCCCTCGTCGGATCCCGAGAGCAGGCTGAGCGCCAACGCCGTGCCGTCGACCATGAGCAGGGCTCCCAGCGCCGTTCCTCCCACGAGCGCCGCCGCCCGATACCAGGTGTTGCCCGGGGCCCTCCCATACAGAACCTCCCCGGAAAATCCGTCGATGACCACCTGAAAGGCGCGTCCGCGGTAGAGGTAGCGCCCCACCCAAAGCGGGAAGTACACGAGCCCCAACCGTTTGCCCAGCAACCGAACGTAGATCGACCCGATGCGATCGAGGTGCGCCGCGTGGCGCACCTCGGCCTCGAAGCTCTGTTGCGCCAGGCGTTCGCCTTCCGTGACTGATCCAACGGGCTCGAAGACCATGCCATCCGCGTGGAGCGCTGCCGGCTGGAACGGCTCCATCGCCCGCCCTTCGAGCCTCACCGCCTCGACCCCGAACTCGGCGACATCACAGGCGGCCGCGTTCCAGTTCATCGGCCTTTGGATTTTCACCTCGCGCGGCTCGTAGCGCCGGTGGTCGCCACTCCCCACCCGTTTTTCGCCCAGCACCCACCCGGCGGCGTTCGCCCACACCGACCAGAATGGGAGGTAGGCGGTGAATAACTCGGTAAGCCGAGACTTCGACGCCAAATCGGGCGCCCGATTCAGCCCGCGCAGGAAACCTCGCAACGACGCCAGCGCCCGTTCGCGGTCAATGCGGCGGGTCACCTGATACCGATAGACTCCTCGCTCGCCACGGACGAGCGATCGTTGGCTGCAGTAGGGGCAGATCACGATCCGAGTGCCTTCGGGGATCTCGAGGCGTCCCTGGCAGCTTGGGCAGGCGAGGCCGGTGATCGTCTCGGGCATCTTGTGTCCTCGCGCCAGCGGGTGCCGCTAGACGCGCGCCGCCACCCACGCGGCGAAGGCAAACAGGATCGGTGCGGCCACCAACCCCAGGCCGCCACACACTAGAAGGCCCAAACCCATTCCCTCCGAGCCGCCGGAGGCATACGCGATCAGCGGAGTCATCGAGAGACACAGGAACGTCCCGGCTGCGGCCGCCCCGGCGGCCAGGAAGGGGGCTTCCGCCTTGGCCGGGTAGATATTGGCAAAGACGGTTCCGGTGGCCGCCTCCACCAGAACGGTGTAGGCCCGGCCGTCATAGGTGTATTTGAAGGTGTAGAGGGGCAGGTGTACCAGCGCCGCCTCGGCGAGCTGTTCCCGAGCCACACCGCGCTCGGCGAGCCACCCAAGGACGGTGTCGAACGGCACCGTGGGCGGCACCGACTGGGCCTCCAGGCCGGCCTCATACTTGCGCAGGTCCCCGGCGGGCAGGCGGAGGCTCTTCAGCTCCGTCACCGAGGTCGCCGCCGCCGGCTCGAGCACCGCCTCCTCGCGGCCAGCGACCTTCTGGCGGACGTGCCAGACGGGGAAATACGCGAACGAGATCCCCGTCAACTGCGATTTGCGATCGAGGTCTTTGACGGTCTGGTTTCCTGCCATCCAGCGCGCCAGGGCAGCCTTCGCCTGCGCCTCGTCGAGCGTCGGCGCCAGATACCAGTGGAATACGATGCGGGACTTGTCGGCGTGGACGGCGGAACCGCAGAATGGGCAAGTGAGGAAGATCTGCCCTTCGTCGGGGTGAAGCTCCCCGCTGCATTGCGGGCAAAGGAGGACGCCTGGAGGCGCAGCACTCATGGCTGGAGGATTATACAACGCCGCGGTTCGCGGATTCGGCGCCGAAGCTCCACGTCTCTCTTCGCCTCTGCCATGCACGAGCCGGCGGACCAAGAAGCGCGGCTCTAAGGCCCTCCGCGAGGGCCAGAGAGACCGGCTCGTCGAAATCCCGGGAAGCCGGTCCGCGGCCCGAAGCCGCCAGGCCGGCGCCCGCGCGGAGATCGCCAGAACCTCGCGGGCCCGCGTCAGGGAAGGCGCCCGGTGTTCGGGAATCGGATGGTCAACCAAGACCGTGCGCCTAGGCTCTGGGGCCTTGCCTCTGCGATCCCTATATCCAATCCTTGCGGATGAAGATCACGACTACTCCCCCAGCCAGGAGAAGGGAGGCCCCGATCGGCACGGCGAAGTCGTACGGCCAGGGCAAGTGCTCGAACGGCAGGCTGATGTTCATCCCGTAGATGCTGGCGATCAGGGTGGGCAGTGCCAGGAGTATCGTCACCGAAGTGAGGAATTTCATCACCACGTTCAGATTGTTCGAAATGATCGAGGCGAAAGCATCCATCATCTGGCTGAGGATCCCGCTGGAGATGGCGGTCATTTCCTGCGCCTGGCCGATCTCCGTCAGAACGTCATCGAGCAGGTCCTCATCCTCGGGATACATCCGGAACAGCCTGCCCTTCTGCAGCCGGCCCATCATCAATTCGTTGGCCTTGAGCGCGGTCGTGAAATAGGTGAGCGACTTCTGATACTTCAGGAGCTCGAGCACTTCCCGGTTGCGGAGAGAGAGCTGCAGCTTATCTTCCAGGGAATCGACGTTGCGATTGATCTCACGCAGATGGAGCAGGAACTTCTTGGCCGCAACGAGGAAGAGGACGAGGAAGAAACGGCTCCGCTTGGTGGTGCTCAGGCCCCGCGGGTGGCTGGCGACAAGCTCCTCGATGATCGGGCTCGCCACTTTGCACACCGTTACGATCACCCGCTCGGTGAGAATGATCCCGAGAGGAACGGTGGCGTAAGGGATATCCGCGGTCGGCCCCTGGTGCTGGGGGACCCGCAAGACGATCAGCAGCGCCTCCTCCTCCTTCTCCATCCGCGCCGTCTCGTCAAGGTCGAGGGCTGAGGTGAGCATGTCGGACGGGATTCGATACTCCTGGCTCAACAGCCCCACATCCTCCGGGCTGGGGTTTACCAGATTCACCCAGCTGCCGTCCGCCAGCGTTTCGATCTTCTCCAGCCCGGTGTCTGTGCTCCTCAAGATGGTGATCATGGTCTTGTCCTCCGCACCGTCGTATGACCCGAGTGGCCCGATCGCCAGCGGCGTGCGTGCGGAGGCGCCTACTGATAGGTTCTGGGGAGTGAACGCGTGCGGACTCTCAGCGCGAAAGAAGCGCAGACGCGATCCAGCGCCGGCGCGTGGGCGGCCGGGCGGTTGTCTTTTCGCAGCAGGGAATTCGGGCGTCGAGCCATCGGGCTGGCGCTCCTGGTCCGCTGAAACTGGGCGGTGCCCTGGCTTACGGGCCTGTGCCCTTCGGACCGCCAGCCCGCCGAGCGGGGCTATCCGGGGAAGAGCCGGAGGCGTATGCCTGGGCTGGGGCGGGCAGGCGGGCCCGCCCTATCGGGTGTCTGACTGCAATCCTCGTCCATCACATCCCGGTCGATTGCCAAAGACCAACCTCACTCCTTTTCCGCGCGAGTTATACCACAGAAGACTTCGGCGAGTTGATGGGAGATCGGTCGTAGGGGCCGAAGGGAAGGTTTTCCCGCCCTCCCCTTTATGCTACCATGGCGACGCCAACGGGAGGCCTGGCCGTGCCTCTGGCAGGGATTGGCGGCATTCCCACTCGCTCGGAGGTCATCCGCGCCCACAAGTCCGCGGGCGGCGGGATCGCGGCCGTGTTCCCCATCCACAGCCCACGGGCGCTGCTCCGCGCCTTCGGCTTGCTGCCGGTCGAGGTCTGGGGGCCGCCTCACGTCGACGTCAGCCACGGCGCGGCCCACCTCCAGCCCTACGTTTGCTCGATCGTCCGCAATGCCCTCTCCTTCGTTCTTGCCGGAGGCCTCGACGTGGCCGACGTGCTCGTCGTCCCCCACGCCTGCGACTCCCTCCAGGGACTGGGAAGCATCCTGATCGACTTCGTGCGTCCCCGCCAGACTGTCCTTCCTTTCTACCCTCCGAGAGGCACGCGCCCGTCGGACTTCGACTACCTCACCGCCGAGCTGCGAGCTCTCTACACGCGCCTGCAGGCTGTCACCGGCCTCACTCCTTCCGGCGAGACCTTGCGCGATGGCATCACCCGGGAAGAGGATGCGGACAGAGTGCTCACCTTGCTCCATGACCTACGGCGGGGCCTCGGCCTCAACTCGGCGGAGTTCTACACCCTGGCTCGCTCCCGAGAGTACTTGCCCGCCGAAGTGTTTTCAGCGATTGCCCGCCAGGCGCTCGAGCGGCCTCCCGTCCCGGCTCCCTCAGGCCTGCCCGTCCTCCTCTCCGGGATCGTCCCGGAGCCCGCCGGGGTTCTGCAAGCTTTCGACCGAATCGGCGCCACCATCGTTGCCGACGATTTCGCCTGCTCCGGCCGGCGCCTCTACCCGCCCGGCCGTGACCCGGACCCCTTCCGGCGTATGGCCGAGGGCCTTCTCGGCGGCCCTCCCGACCCCACCCGAGGCAGCCCGATCGCCGAGCGCCTCCGCCGCCTCATCGCTCTCTCCCGTCGCAGCGGAGCGCGGGGAGTGATCTTCTACACGCTGAAGTTCTGCGAGCCCGAGCTCTTCGATCTGCCCAGCCTGCGTGGCGGCCTCCAGCGGGCCGGGCTCCCCACCACCTCCGTCGAGGTGGACCTGAGCGAGGGTCTTCCCGAGCAGGTCCAGACCCGCCTCGAAGCTTTCCTGGAGATGATCGCGTGAGCGCCGGCGCTGCGGCTCGCTATCACACCGGTGTGGCGTTCGGCAGGGCGGCTCTGCGCCTCCAACGCCTGCGCAGCGAAATCCGGCCCGCGCGCTCTCCCAGCGAGCACCTCGGCCCGCCCCTCCGCCTGGCCCCACGCACAAAGGAGCTCGTCGCCCGCCACTGGCTCGAGGGCCGCTACGCGAATCCACACCGCAAGGTCGCCTGGGTCACTTCCGGTGCGCCGGTGGAGCTCCTCAAGGCGCTGGGGTTCTACGTCGTCTATCCCGAGAACCACGCTGCCATCTGCGGCACGGCCCGAGTGGCGGTGAGCATCGCCTCGGAGGCCGAGGCCAGGGGCTACTCGCGTGACCTGTGCTCCTACGCCCGCACCGATCTCGGGGCCGCCTTCTCCGGCAAGACGCCGGTGGGGCGCCTGCCGCGGCCGGATCTCCTGCTGGCCTGCACCAACATCTGCCAGACCGTCCTCTTCTGGTATCGAGTCCTAGCCGAACACTTCGGCGCCCCTCTCTTGCTGATCGACACTCCCTTCGTGTACTACGATGTGGCTCCTCCGCACGCCATCGACTACGTCCGACGGCAACTCGAAGACGCCGTCCCGCTGGCCGAGCGCATCGCCGGCCGTCGCCTGGTCGATGCGGATCTGCGCCGCGTGGCCCGGCTCAGCAAGCAGGCCTCCGAGCTCTGGATGGAGGTGATGCAGCGCAACCGGCATCGCCCCGCCCCGATCTCGGCCATCGATCAGTTCATTCAGATGGCGCCGATTGTGGAGATGCGCGGCGACGCGGTCACGGTGGATTTCTACGCCGACCTGCTGCGCGAGGTCGACGAGCGGATTCGGGATGGGGTGGCCGCGGTGCGGCTCGAGCGCCACCGCCTGCTTTGGGACAATCTCCCCATCTGGTATCGGCTCCGCTACCTGGGCGAGACGCTCGGCGCGCAGGGCGTCGTTCTCGCCGCCTCCACCTACACCAACGCCTGGGGCGAGCTCGCTCCCCTCATCGATCCCGATCAGCCGCTCGAATCCGCCGCCCGCACCTATCTCTACCCGATCCTCAATCGCAGCACCGGGCACAAGCTCAAGACGATGCTCGCCATGGCGCAGGACTACGCGCTCGACGGCGTCATCCTGCATTCCGACCGCTCCTGCAAGCCCTACTCGATGGGACAGATGGATCAGCGCGACCGGTTGATCCGCGAGCAGGGCCTCCCCGCGCTGCTCCTGGAAGCCGACCACAACGACACGCGCTGCTTCAATGAGGAGCAGGCCTCCTCCCGCCTGGCAGCGTTCCTCGAGATGCTGGAGGCCCGGCCGTGACCTCCCTGCGCGCCCTGGGGATCGACCTCGGCTCGACGACCGCCAAGATCGTCGGCGTCGACGCCGGAGGTGAGATTGCCTGGCACTGTCTCGAGCCGGCTGCGCCGAGGCCGGAGGAGCAAGTCGAGAGGCTTCTCGCCCTGGCCCTGGTGGCGGCCGCCGATGCCTCCGGGCTTCCCCTCGTGGCCACGGGCTATGGGAGACATCTGGTTCATGTGGCCCAGCGCAAGGTAACGGAGATTACCTGCCACGCCCGGGGTATCTTCCGCGAAGTCGCCCATGGAGGCACGCTGGTCGATCTCGGCGGGCAAGACAGCAAGGTGATCGTGCTCGGCGACCGCGGCGAAGTGATCGATTTCTCAATGAACGACAAGTGCGCTGCAGGCACCGGCCGTTTCCTGGAGAACACCGCCTCGCGGCTGGGGGTTCCGCTGGAGCAGATGGGCCCGCTGTCGCTTGCCTCCAGGGATGAAGTGCCCATTTCGAGCACGTGCACGGTCTTCGCCGAGTCGGAAGTGATCTCGCTTCTGGCCCGGGGCGTCGCCATCGAGGCGATCCTGTGCGGCCTTCACCGGGCGCTCGTGCGCCGCGTCGTGGCGTTGATCCGTGCCGTCGGCCTCACCCCGCCGCTGATGCTCTCCGGGGGCGTGGCGCACAATCAGGCGGTGCGAGCCCTCCTCGAAGAGGAGACCGGCGAGCCGGTCACCCTTCCCCGCCAGCCCGAGCTCACGGGAGCCTACGGGGCGGCGCTCATCGCCCTAGATATGGCGGCCGCGCCGGCCCACGCCCCCTGATACCGTTCGCAATACACATCACAGGGCCTGCCACGTCCCCCGCTACAGGCCGTCACGCCCGATGCAGTGCCCTGTCTTGTACTCTTCCACCTCACCCCCCTGCCCGCGCGACACCTGCACCTGCGGCGCACCGCACACCTGCACCTGCGACACACCGCAGGTGCGGTGCAGGTGGGTGCGGTGCAGGTGAGCCCCCCGAGGCAGAAGCCGAGGGGCCTCTCCGCTTGGCACGGAAGTCCCAGTCCTCGCGCCAGAGCGGAGAGGGGGATGAAGGTCTAAGGAGGCGTCCTTAGGTAACCTCCCCTCCCCCGGCAGATCCTCAACACTCAGGCAATGGGAGCAACTGCCGGGGGTCCCTCCGCTCACCTGCACTGCACCTGCGTGCAAGTGCAGGTGCATGTGGCGCTCCGGGATGCACGCGAAGGGGCCGGGGGCCGTCTCGCCCCGGCGGGCCGAGGCTTCGCGGCCCGAACGGGCCGAAGGCCTCCGTCGATCCCTTTCGTCCCCTGTAACAACACGCGTCTCCGTGAATCCGTAGGGGCGACGCATGCGTCGCCCCTACGGCTGTCGTGCGGCCCGCGTCCTCGCGGGAATGCCGTCAACATGCACCGTCGAGCCACGCGCCACCAGCTTCGAGGTCACCCTCGCAACGCGCCTTCGCTGCCGCGAAGGGGGCGCGGCCCGAAGGGGGTGCGCTGCAGGTGGCTGCGGAGGGCGCGGCCGTTCTCGATCACCCGTGCCCAATGCGCCACCCCGTGAATGGCATCCCAGGGAAGTCGGTATTGCGACAGGATCTCGGCAAGGAGACCGGCGGTCAGCACGGGGCCCCCGCGGGCACGGCCTGTCTCCTCTCGCCTTCTACGCTTCGCCTCGGGCGGTCTCGGCTGCGGCGCGGATCAAAGCCGCCAGCGCCTCCCGTTCGAGGTCTTCGTCTTTCTCCAGCCGCACGAAACGCTCTTTGCGCCCCGCGCCCTCGAGCAACCCGGATGGATCGGGCAAGTCGCTGCCGCGAACGAAGTTGAGATTCAGCCATCCCTTGTGCGGAGCGAACGAGCAGAATTGCACCTTCATCCCGCTGCCGCAGGCGAAGGCGATGGCCTGCCAGACGTCGATGGCTTCTTCTTCGGCATCGGGCACAAGCGAGTGGATCACCCGGCGCGCCCGGTCGGCGAGCGCCCGGATAGGGGACTCATATCCGGCCAGAACCTCGGCAACCTCGTCGCTCATGCCCCACTCCTTGCCTTCGACCCGCACCTCGGAACCGCAGCCAGCGCCGACGCCTACAGACAGCACCGTTCAAGCGAAGGCACGCACTCGCCTACGTCCGGGCGGCTCAGGAGGCGATTCTACACACAGGGGGGTGGGCAGGGAAAGGCCGAGGGCGGGGATCGGCCGTGAGTCAGCCTTTGCCCGCCTGGGCACAGTCGGGGCACCAGCCTTCGAGGGTGAAGGTGGCTCTCTGGATCTCCCAGTGATTCCGGCGTGTGAGATCATCGAGCAAACGCTCGACGGCGGGGGACTCAAACTCGAAGACCCGGCCGCAGCGAGTACAGGTGAAATGATAGTGCTCGGGCCTGCCCGTGGCCTCGTAGTGTTCGTGGTCGTGGCCGGGGCCGAAGTAGCGAAGCTCCACGAGCCCTGCCTGGCGCAGCGCCCGCATCGTTCGATAGACCGTCGCCAGGCTGACGTTGGCGTCTTCCTCGCGAGCGGCGGCGTAGATCTCCTCGGCGTCGAGGTGCGAGCCACGCCGATGAATGATCTCCAGCACTCGAGCGCGCTGCTCCGTCACCCGCAGGCCGGCTGATCTCAGCCGATCTTCCAGTGTTCCTTTAAGCTCCATGTTCGTCTCCTTCCTTCGGCCTCACCACGACCAACCGCGCCAACTGCTCATCGACGGCGAATTGGCTGTGACCTATCCGGAAAACAACGGCCGGTGAACTTCGAACCACCTCTAGCTCCACGCCGGGAAGCACGCCCAACACCATGAGGCGCTGAGCCAGGCGGCGGCGCTTGGCCGGGCTGAGCAGGCGCACCACGGTTCCCCTCCGCCCAGGCTCCAGCTCCTTCAACGTCTGCCCGGCCGGACATTCGCCCGAGGGTTGGCTCTCCCCTCGGTGGCGCCTACGCTGACGCCATCCCCCCAGGCTTCGCCCCAGGCGCGAGGGCCTGACGTCCTCGTAGCCGCAGCGCGGGCAGCGAACCCGGCCGCAGTTCGCCGCGAGAACACACGGCCGGCAGGCCGCGGCAGCCTCTTCCTCATCGTAGTCATGGCCGCAGAATGGGCAGTTCAAAGGGTCACCCCCAGGGCGCCGATGGCCTTCGAGAGCAGCCAGCCGACCAGGAAGGCGAACGGGAAGATGAACCCGGCAACCGCCACAGCCATCTTCCATCCTCGCTCTTTGAGCATCACCGAAAACTGCGCCACGCACGGGAGGAAGAGCGTGAGCGTCACGGCCGCCACCGTGAGCTGAGCGCCCGTCATTTGGGCTCGAAGGTCATAGAGGCCCGCCGCTCCGTAGTCCCGCCGGAAAAACCCAAAGAGGAAAGCGACGGCGGTCTCTCGAGGCAGCCCAAGCGCGCCGATGGGGCCGCTGAGCACGCCGATCAGCCAGGGGAAGACGCCCGTCACCTGCCCGAGCCAGATCAGCAAGCTCGCCAGAAGAAAGAGAGGGATCACCTCGCGCAGATACCATTCCATGCGCGTCAGCGTCTTCACGGCCACGTTTCCCGGGCGGGGAGCGCGCAGCGGCGGGAGTTCCATCGAAAAGGCCGGCTCCTCGCCGGGCATCAGCCGGGCGGCCAGGAAACCCACCAAGAGAAAGACGATTGCCACGACGCCCGCCCAGATCGCGAGGCCCCCGGGATGGATGGAAAGCATGGCCAGGATGACGCCAAGCTGAGCCGAGCAAGGGATCGCCAGCGCAAGGAGCAGTGTAGCGATGGCCCGCTCACGCCTCGTTTCCAGCGTGCGCGTCACCAGGGTGGCCATGGTGTCGCACCCGAATCCAAGCACCATGGGGATCACCGCCCGGCCGTTCAATCCGATCCGCTTGAAGAGGCGGTCGATCAACATTGCCAGGCGCGGCAGGTAGCCGCTGTCTTCAATCAAGGAAAAGGCAAGGAAGAAGGTGCCGACGATCGGAAGAATGAGGGCGATCGAGTAGCGCAGGCCGAGCGTGAAGATCCCGTACGGGCCCGCCAGGAGATCGCGCCCGGCTTGCCAGGGGACGGCCGCGTCCACCAGGCGGACGACCGCCGGGCTCAGCCAGCGCTCGAACAACCCCTGCTCCAACCAGCCCACAAACACCTGTGCACCGAGGACGCCCACCATCAGATAGAGCCCGGCGAGCGCCAGCAGCAAGATCGGCACTCCCGTCAGCGGGTTGATCATCGCTTCGCTCAGCCGTTCGGCCAGCCTCCGTCCGGCGAAGCCACCCTCCCGCATCACGCCATCCAGCAACAACTGGGCAGCAGTGTGGCGGCTTTCGGCCAGCCGCAGGGCGAGCGGCTCGGCACTGCCCTCGCCGGCCGCCCGGGCGAGAGCCAGGACAGCATCGGCCTCGGCGCCTTCCTTCGCCCGGACGAGGGCCTCGATCTCCTCATCCCCTGTCAGAAGAAGCAGCGCCACGGCGCGGGCTGAGAACCCGTAGTTGCCGCGCAACCCCGGGACCAGCCCGCCGACAGCCGCCTCAGTGGCAGCGTCGTATCGCAGCGTCTGGGTTGACATACTGAGCAACAACCTCCCGAAGCCTTTCAAGGCCCCGGCCGGAGGTGAGGACGGTTCCGACCACCGGGATCCCGAGCCGGCCTTCCAGCACGCCCAGGTCGAGGCTCACCCCCCGATCCTCGGCCTCGTCCAGCAGGTTGACGGCCAGGGCCACAGGCAGGCCCGCCTCCATCAGCGCCAGCGTCATGGGGAGCATTCTCGGAATGTTCTTCGCATCGGTGACGTGCAGCACCAGAGAAGGCCTTTCCTGCAATAGGATGCGGCGGGCGACTCGCTCCTCCTCGCTGAGCGGAGAAAGATCATACATTCCAGGGGTATCGACGATCTCGATCTCCCCTGCGCACCCTGCCAGTCGGGCGCGACCTCGGGCCACCTCGACCGTCGTGCCGGGATAGTTCGAGACGGTGGCGTAGGCGCCCGTCAACCGGTTGAAGAGCAGGCTCTTGCCGACGTTGGGCGGCCCCACGATCGCGACCCGCGGCAGGCCGTCCCTCCCATCCTGAGGGCCGCCATGGCACGACCCATGGGCTCTGCTGCGCCTGCGAAATCGGCTTTCCCGCTCTCGGCTCATCTGCAAATGCTACTCACTCTCATCTTACGGCTGGCCGCGCAGCCGAGTCTCGGGTCAAACCTCTCTCTTCTCGGGATGAAAATCACCTTCGACCCAGCCAGAACAGATGATCTACCCTCGAAACGCGGCTCGCCAGCCCCACCCCGACCTGCGCAGCCGGGCCAACATTGCCAGGAATCTCGCACGCAGGTGCGGCGTCGAAACCGCGCTGCGTCTTGCGCGCGCCCATTTCATTCGCACGACCCCCCTTGCGCGCGCACTTTCCCTAGAATCAAATTGGAGTACAATCAGCGCTGAAATCCAGCCAAAGGATGGCTTGTTCATTAGGGAACCGAAGGAGGAAACCCATGGCCGTTGCTCGTAAGAAGACAACCAAGAAGGCGAAGAAGGCAGTCAAGAAGACCCGCAAGACCGCACTGAGGGCCAAAGCCACCCGCAAGAAGGTGGCGGCGAGGCGGCCGGCCAAGAAGGTGGTCAAGAAGGCCGCCAAACGACCCGTCAAAAAGGCCGTGAAACGACCTGCCAAGAAGGCCGTCAAGAAGGCCGTCAAAAAGGCCCCGGCCAAGAAGGTCGTTAAGAAGGCTGCCCCTGCCCCTAAGCCTGCAGCGGCCATGGCCATGCCCAAGCCAATGGCCCCATCGACAGGCGCCCCGGTCGCGGCTCCACCGCGGATCAAGGCCTGGCACGTTGTCACCAGCGCCGACACCCCCTCCTCGATCACCCAGAAGTATTACGGGACGAGCGATCCGGCCAAGTGGTCGGCAGTCTACGAGGTCAACAAGACCGTCATCGGCACCGACATGAACCAGCTCAAACCAGGACTTCTCCTGCGCATCCCCGAGGCCTAAGCGATTGCCCCTCTGTGAATCCGCCCGCCAATTCCGGCGGGCGGCTTCGCGTCCTCACCCTTCGGCTTGCCTCACACCCTCAGCCCCTTCAGGACCTCGCGCGCCAGGCCCGGGCCACGGTAGACCAACCCCGTGTAGACCTGAACAAGGACCGCTCCCGCATCGAGCTTCTCACGCGCCTCCTCCGGCCCGAAGACTCCACCAACCCCGACCACCGGCAGGCGCCCTTCGCTCAGGCCGACGATCCGACGGACCACCTCCGTCGAACGGGCGCGCAGCGGCCGGCCGCTTAACCCGCCAGTCTCCCCGCCCCGAGGCGAGAGCAGGCCGCGCCGAGTCACCGTGGTATTGGTGGCGATGACACCATCCATCCCCGACCGGATAATCGCCTCGATCGCGTCTGCCAGTTCGTCATCCTCGAGATCCGGGGCGAGCTTCACCAGCATGGGGATCCGGCTGCCGCTATTCGCCGCAAGCTGGAGGCGCTCGTCCGCCAGGGCTCGGAGAAGCGCCTCCAGTTGGTTGCGCGCTTGAAGCCGGCGAAGGCCGAGCGTGTTCGGCGAGGAGACGTTGATCGCCAGGTAGTCGCACGATCCATGGAAAAGACGAAGGAGCGTGAGATAGTCCTCCACGGCCCGCTCGAGCGGCGTTTCGACGCCCTTGCCGATGTTCACTCCCACGCGCACCCCCTCCGCCCGGCCGCGCCCGAGCCGCCTCAGGAGCGCCTCCCCGCCAGCATTCGGGAATCCCATTCGATTGACGAGCCCCTCATCCTCGGGGAGCCTGAAGAGACGAGGCCTGGGATTTCCCGCCTGGGGGCGTGGCGTCACCGTGCCGAGCTCGACGTGGCCGAAGCCCAGGCACGCCAGCCCGGCCAGCGCGGCGCCGTCCTTGTCATACCCGGCGGCCAGCCCCAGTGGATTGGGGAACTTCAGCCCAAAGGCCTCGACGCTCAGTCCTGGATCCTCCAGGCAGAACACGCGGCGCAGCCACGCCCGCAGCGGAGCGAGGCCGCCAGCCGCGGCGAGCAAACGCAGAGTGAGCGCGTGGGCCCGTTCGGGGTCGAGGCGGAAGAGGAGAGGGCGGAGGCGTTGGTAGATGGGCATTGAGTAGTGATCAGTGATCGGTGATCAGTGATCGGTTACTCGGTTATGGAGTGATCGGTGATCGGTTACTCGGTAGTCGGTTACTCGGTGGTCGGTTACTCGGTGATCGGTTACTCGGTGATCGGTTGCTCCGCCTGCGGAAGCATCTTCCCGATCACCGATCACTGATCACCGATCACCAACTTATATGGCGGCCCATTCTCGCGCAGCCTGCCCCCTCGCCTGCACAAGCACGGCTCCCGCGGCGGTTAACCCATCCCCAGCACCTGGCTCAGCGTGAGGCTCTCGTCGAGGAAGAGCCAGGCCAGGATGGCCACCTGGATCAGCATCGTCCCGTTGATGATGCTCGACTCGGCCAGGCCGCCCCAGCCGCGAAAGGTGAGCGCACGCAAGCCCCGCGCCACGGGGCGTCGCAGCGCGAGGGGGGCGAGGCACGCCGCTGCAAGGGCATACCGCAGACCGGCGAAAGTGAGCGGTGGGATCTCACGCAGCCCATTCTTCACCAGGATGAAGGAGGTCGACCAAAGCAACGTGACCAGAAGCGCCAGGAAAACCGCTGCCGGGCGTGAGGGCCGCGTCCTCATCCCCCGCCGGAGCCTTCGCCGGCCAGGAAGCGCCGGACGGCCCCCGCCTGTTCGGCGGTGATGGATCCGCGGCTGTGCCAATACTCGATGAGCTCGGCCAGGGTGAAGACGGCATGCAGGCGAACGCCCGCGCGGGCGAGGGCCTCCGCCGCGCCGCTCAGCCGGTCGACCAAGACCACAACGTCGTGCGCACGGAGGCCGACGGCCTCCAGGCGGTCGATCGCCTCGAATTTGCTCCCGCCCGTGGTGGCTACATCGTCGAGCAGGACGACGGTCTCCCCCTCGTGGTATTCACCCTCGACCTCGGCCTTCGTCCCATACTCCTTGACCTCCTTGCGCGGATAGACCATGGGCCGGCCGGTCTGCTGCGAGATCACGGTGCCAATCGGGAGGGCGGCATAAGGAAGGGGCGCCAGGCGGTCGTAGGCAAGGTTTGAGAGTAGGGGGAGATAAGCGGCCGCGGCCTGCGCCAGAAGGCCGGGATAGGAGGCCAGCCGCCGGAGGTCGAGGTAGATCGGCGAAACCACACCCGACTTCAGGGTGAAGCTCCCGAAGCGGACACACCCGGCCTCAAGCAGCCCATCAGCCAGGCGCGCTCTCGCACCGCTCAGGGCGTGTCCGCTCGCGGCCGGGAGCGCCTCGCGCGCGGTGTTAATGGCCAGGCGAAGCGCCCGAGCTTCACGCTTCGGATCCTCGGCCCGGGCCAGGGCGCGCGAGGTGGGGATGAGCAGGCCGAGGCCGTCGGCCCGGAGCCCGGCCCGCACCGCCTTTTCCAGATCCGCGCCTTGCGCCCCAACGCCTGGCGCCAGGATCCATAGCTCAGGCGCGGCCTCCCGCACCATGGTCAGCGCCTCGGGGTGGGTGGCGCCGACAACCAGGCCCAGGTTGTCGGCCCGGTTCCAGGCCGCCGCCTGGCGGGCAACTCTCAGGAAGAGCGGCTCGCCTCCGCTCAGGGTGAGATCCTGGAGATCTTGTGACCCCGGATTCGATGTCTTGCAGAGCAGGAAAGCTCCACGCTCCGGATCCGCAAGGAAGGGCGCTAGAGAGTCCAGGCCGAGGTAGGGGCTGAGGGTGACGGCGTGAGCGCCGAGCCGCTCGAAGGCGGCCCGCGCGTAGGCTTCGGCCGTGGAAGAGATGTCGCCGCGCTTGGCGTCCAGGATGACCGGGAGCCCAGCAGGAACAGCCCGGATGATGGCCTCGAGTGCCTCCATGCCCGCGGCCCCCAGGGCTTCGAAGAATGCGCTGTTGGGCTTGAAAGCGCAGGCCTCATCGGCTGTGGCTTCGATCAGGCGCAGGCAGTATTCGCGCGCACTGGCAGCTCCCCCGCCTCCCAAGAATTCCGGATGCGGGTCGAGCCCCACGCAGAGGAGGGATTCGGCGGCAAGCGCGCGCGAGGTTAGGAAGGAAAAGAATGACATGGCAAGAAGGAGGTGATCAGTGATCAGTGATCAGTGAACAGTGATCAGTGGTCAGTGATCGGTTCCTGGACACCCAGGCACTTGGGCACCAGGGCACCTAGGGACAAGTGCCCGAGTGCCGAATCACCGGGTGCCTAGGTGCCCATCCTGATCACTGAGTAACTGATCACTGATCACTTTCCTCCCATCTTACGCCTTCCCCAGCACCATCGCCAGGAGGGCCATGCGGATGTAGAGGCCGTATTCCATTTGCCGGAAGTAGGCGGCGCGAGGATCGGCGTCGAGATCCATGCTGATCTCCCCCACTCTGGGCAGGGGATGCATCACAATCATCCGGTCCTTGGCGTCCCGCAGCGTCTCCGGCGTGATGACATAGGCGCCTTTCACCTTCTCATACTCCTCCAAGCTCTCAAAGCGTTCCTTCTGAACCCGAGTCACATAGAGCACATCGGTGGCGGAGAGCGCCGGGCCGAGGGTGTCATGCTCCGATTGCGGCAGGCCTTTCTCCTTGAGCTCCGTCACGAGCTCGGCAGGCATCCTCAAGACCTGGGGCGAGACGTAGTTGACGCGGACCACAAAGAGGGAGAGCAGGCGGGCCAACGAGTGGACCGTTCGGCCGTATTTCAGATCCCCGAGCATCGTCACCGTGAGGCCGTCGACGTGATCGAGCTCCTCCACGATCGTGAAGAGATCGAGCAGCGCCTGGGTGGGATGTTCGCCGACGCCGTCGCCGGCGTTGATGATCGGCTTGCGGGCGAACTGGGCCGCCTGGGCCGAGGCGCCCACCTCGGGGTGCCGCAAGACGATCACGTCGGCGTAGCACTCCAGCGTGCGGACGGTATCGGGAAGCGACTCGCCTTTGGCCACCGACGAGTAGCGCACCTCGTTGATGGGGATCACGCTTCCGCCGAGACGCTCCATGGCCGAGGTGAACGAGGATGAGGTGCGGGTGGATGGCTCGTAGAAGAGGTTGGCAAGGATCTTCCCTTTGAGCAGGTCGAACGTCCCCACGCGCTCCACCATCGCCCGCATCTCCTTGGCCACATCGAAGATGTAGTCGAGGTCGGCGCGGCTGAACTGGGAGACGGAGAGAATGTCCTTTCCATAGAAAGGCGCCTCGCGCCGATCGCCAAAGGGCAAGTGCGGGCTGATGGCTCGGCGTTCGGTCGGCGGCACAAAGGTAGCCATGGCATCCTCCTCGATCCAACAATCGTCAAGACGGTCGGCCCCATGAGCCCAGGTTTCGGGCTCATTGAGCCCCAATCAGCTGAACAGGTCGCTGCCTGTCCCAGGCTGCGCCAACACTTGCCCGTCTTCATAGGCGAGCTTCCCGCGAAGCACGACGCGGCGCACTTTCCCCCGCAGCCTCATCCCCTCAAAGGGCGTCCAGCCACAATGAGTGTGCATCTCCGAGGCACGGACTTCCCACTCCTGATCGGGATCCGCCTCGATGGTCGTCTCCGGTTGCTCTGGAAGGCCGAAGATCCGGCGTGGGTTGGTGTGCATCCTTCGGACAAGATCTTCGCTCGTGAGTCGTCCCTCGCCCACGGCCGTCAGCAGGAGCCCCAGCGCCGTCTCCAGGCCCGGGAAACCCGGCGGGGGATTCTTGCCGTCCTTCTCGGCGAGCGTGTGCGGCGCGTGGTCCGTGGCAAAGCAGTCGATCACCTCGAGGTTCTCCCAGAGGGCGGCGCGGTCGCGGGCGGAGGCCAGGCGCGGGCGGACCTCACTCCGCCCGGCGCCCAATCGAGGGATGTCTTCCTCCGTCAGGAAGAGATGATGGGGCGTCACCTCGCATGTGACGCGCAGCCCCCTCTCCTTGGCAGCCCGGATGAGCAGGATCTCGTCGCGCTGGGAGACATGGCAGACATGCAGTGGCCTTTCCGCGAGCGATGCAAGGAGGAGGGCCGCCGCCAGGCTGCGCCCTTCGGCGTGGACCGCGATCGGCCGGGCTGCCGGCCAGGACGACATGTGCGCCTGCAGAGCCTCCAGGTCGTCGAGGCGGAGGGGGCCATAGGTCTGGTCGAGATACATCTTCAGGCCGCACACGCGTCCGGCGAGGGAGGAGGCCTCACGTGCGTTGCCGGCGCCGGCCCCCAGGAAGAGGGCGTAGTCGCAGCGGGCCTTGTGGCGGGCGAGGTCCTTGGCCAGTGAGAGGCTCGGGCCGTCGGTGAGCGGCGGGCGAGTGTTGGGCATGGCCAGCACCGCCGTGAAGCCGCCGGCGAGGGCGGCGGCGGTGCCGCTGTCGAAGTCCTCTTTGTGCGTGCCGCCGGGCTCGCGCAGGTGGACGTGCGGGTCGATCAAGCCGGGGAGGCGGATCATGGGAGGCCTCCGGGCCTTCCCCCACCGGCACCAGGCAAAAAAAGAGAGCCTTTCGGCTCTGGCTGGGGGAAGAAAACGGCCCGCCGATGGGCGCGGGCCTGATCTTCAACGGGTAATCTCTTGGATCCTGAGCGCATGGGCATGGTCCGCCGCAGATTCTACGACAAGGGGCCTTCATGTCAAGGGATGACGCCCGGCACCGCTAGCATCTGGCGGTTCAACTCGAGGGCCCGCGCGCAGCCAGGGCGAGCCGCTGCCCCGAGCGGTCGTGAGGGGCTGCGGCCAGCCCTGCAACGCTGAACGATCCTCGCGAACACGCATCTAGGCTTCGGGCGAAAGCTCCTTCTCGTGTTCGACGCTCTCGTGCTCGAGCGTCACCATCCAGAGGAACCATCCCACGGGGATCGTGATCCGAGGGCCGTCCGGCACCCGCCAGTCGTAGCGCCGGGTCGCTTCGAGGCGCTCGGTGGTGAGCAGGCCGGCCGATGTGAAGAGAAGATGCAGCGCCGTGGCCGCCTCGACGGCCATCGACTGGATGCGCGGCCAGGGCCACGCGGCGTGTTTCGCCGCCTGCCGCGCGTTAAACTCGTCCAGCGTCCGATAGCCGCCCGACGCGCCGTCGATTTCGACGTAGCGTTCCTTAGCCATGATCCCGGGCCACTCGACGCCGGCCAGCATCTCCCCAGCGGAGATGACAAAGTATCGATCCCACTCCATGATGTGCCCCACGACTTGCGCCAGAGTCCTCCCCTCGGGGCAGCGCAGCCCGGCGGCCTCGGCGGTGATGGATCCCACGCGTCCGAGATACCAGGCCACCACCTCATCGTGCAGGTGAGCCATCCGGCGGTGGCGTTCGTGGGGGGTGTCGGCGAAGATCTGCGCCACGCGAGGATAGAAGACCTCCGCCTTCACGCCGCGTCTCCGGCTCTTGCTGAGGCAGAGGCGATGGCTTTCTCGATCTCCTCCCGGTGTTTCCGGCGGTGCTCGAAGCGTCGGAGCTTAAGGCTGCCCAGCCTCTCGATCTCTCGGGCCAGATCCGGCGAGACCCCTTCGAGCGCCCGGTCGATCGCCTCCGCCGCCTGGACGGCCAGCTCGGCAGCCTTATCCGGCTCGATGGCCAGACAGAGGGGCAGGATCGAATCGTTGATGACGTCGGTATCGGCTTCCGAGGGCGATGGGCCTCGATCCTTCCACCGGGTGAGGAGCACGAGGGCCCGCCGGTCCCAGAACGCCAGATGGGCGAGCGCAGCGCCCACGGTCCAACCCTCTCCCAACGGCAATCGAAGCTCCTCGAGGCTGAGCCGCCCCGCCAGATCTCGAATTCGCTCGGTCTCCGCCCGATTCTCGCGCGAGATCGAGGGGTCCATTCTTTCCTCCTTATAAGCGGTGGCGGTGCGCACCGCGCAGGGAAGGCGTGTAGTGCGCTCCGGCGATTCGACGAGAAGGGTGCATGCACAGGCTCTCGCAATTCATTCACGGGCTCCCCCTATCTCGAGCTTGAACGGAAGCAGCCTGCCAAGTGGTCGTCGACCATTCCGACGGCCTGCATGAAGGCGTAGCACACCGTCGCGCCGACGAAGCGAAATCCCTTCGCCTTCAGGTCCCTGGCGAGAGCGTCGGACTCGCGGCTCGAGGCGGGCACTTGATCCCAGGCGCGCGCTCTGGGGCCGCGCAGAGCCCGTCCGCCGACGAAGCTCCACACATACTCGTCGAACGACCCGACGGCCTCGGCGATCTCCAGGAAGGCGCGGGCGTTGGCCACGGCCGCCTCCACCTTCAGCCGGTTGCGAACGATCCCCGGATCGCGAAGCAGGCGCTGGATCTCGCGCCTGCCGTAGCGCGCCACCCGCTCGGGGTCAAACCTCTCGAACGCCTTGCGGAAGTTGTCGCGCTTATGAAGGATGGTCCTCCAGGAGAGGCCTGCCTGGAAGCAATCGAGGATCAGGTGCTCATAGAGCTCCCGGTCATCGTGCACGGGGAAACCCCACTCATGGTCGTGATACGCCTCCATGAGCGGGTCCCCCGTGCCGAAGCAGCGATCGATCTTGGCAGAGCTCAATGAGGCAACCTCGCGAAAGCGCCCGACACCCCGAGCTCATCGCCCGGGGTCCCGTCGCCATGACCTCGAAGGAAGGTCCAGGCCGGATCGGGCTTCGGGTCGCCAGCTAGCGGCGCGCTGCCTTGGGCCGGGCCTGCCGGGCCCGAGGCCCTGGCTCAGCCCCAAGCGCCCTGCGGGCCGCTTCCTTCTTGTAACTCATCCACTTGATCAGGTCGTTGAAGCCCTTCGTGCCGCTCGTGAGGAAGAGCGCCGTCAGGATCACATCGAGCCAGGGCGCCTCCTCGTAGCCCAGAGAGGCCAGGAGGCGAAACCTGAGCCCCAGCGTCACGATCAGGGCCATGCCCAGAGCAATTGCGCTCAGGATCCACTTCTTGTGCGGTTGGACCCACTTCTCGAGCACGGGATCGGCGAGCTCGAGTAGCTGCTGGATGGCCATGGCAGCCACCAGCCCGGGTCCGAGCACCTTCGCCAGCGTCTCCATCGTCTCACCTCCGTTTGGCGCCGGATAGTGAACATCAGGATCCGTCGCGGCGCAATCGCCTGCGAAGGGCGCAACTCGGCCGTTGACATTACTCCGCGGGTGATGTAGAGGTTCACCTGCGCCCGGCGGCTTCCCCGCCGCGAACCGCCATGCACGATCTTCGGCCGCTCTACCGCACCCCCGAGGGGCTCGCCTCCGCCATGGCCGCCTACGAGGCGGCGCTTACGCGACTGCGGGTACCCTTCGAGGCCCTCACAGTTCCCACGCGCTTCGGCGAGACTCACGTCCTGACCGCCGGGCCGCGGGAGGCTCCGGCCGTCGTCATGCCGCACGGCTGGAACGGCAATGCCACCGGTTGGTGGCCGCAGATCAACACGCTCGCCGCTTCGCTCAGGCTCTACGCGCCGGATACCATCGGCCAGGCAGGCCGCAGCGCGCCGGCGCGCCCTCCCAGGCGCGGGCCGGCTTACGGCCAATGGCTGATCGACGTGCTGGATGCGCTTCGCCTGGAGAAGGCCTCCCTGGTGGGCGGCTCGGGAGGGGCCTGGCTGATCCTCAAGCTGGCCGAAGTGGCACCGGACCGGATCGAGCGCGCCGTCCTTCTCTCGCCGGCGGGCTTCGTCCCTCCTCGCCTCGGCTTTCTCCTGCGGGCGGCGTGGATGGGGATGCTGCGCCCCGACGATACCACGCCCCTTCGCTACGCGCGGTTGGCCTCGCCGCCCCCGCTCCGGGTCGACGAGGCCGAGGTGCGCCTTGGGGCTCCAGCGCTTCTCCACCTCAAGCCCCAGCTTTCGCCGCCCACCCTCTCCGATAGAGCCCTCCGTTGCTTGAGAGCGCCCACGATGGTCCTCGTCGGCGAGCACGAGGCGATCTTCCCCCCGCAAGCGGTCCTCGGCCGGGCACGGCGCACGCTCACCAACCTCGTTCATGCGGAGATCATCCCGATGGCGGGGCACAACCTGAGCTATGAGCAGCCGGCCATCGTCAATCAGCGGATTCTCGGCTTCGTGCTGGCTTGAAGCCCGCGCGATTGGGGATCGAGGCCTGGCGGAATGTCAGCAATCGGGCAGGGCAATCATCGACCCGCATGCCGTTTTGTGATAGAAATCCATCCAACCGTTGTTCAGCGAGCGTGAACGATGTCTACCAATCCGAAGCGCACGCCCTGGTTCCTCTGGCCGTTCGTCGCCCTCTGGCGCCTCCTGGCCGGGATCGTCGAGGTCACCGGCCGGCTGGTGGCCGTGATCCTCGGCGCGGTGCTGATGATCGTCGGCGCCCTGGTCAGCCTGACCGTGGTGGGAGCGGTCGTCGGCGTCCCCCTGGCCATCCTGGGCTTTCTCTTGATCCTACGCGGCCTGTTCTAGCCCGGCTCGCCGTCGCCTCTGAAGGCGACTCAGGCTAGACTCGCAGCTCGGTGCGGACCGGCACCCGGGCTCCTGCCCAGGACTTGGCCATTTCCTCCGTCCATACAACCACAGCCTCGAGCGTTTCAGCGGCCCTGGCGGTCGTCCTTCTCGCCGCGTCATGCGTCCCCGCCGTTCCATCCGGCCCCACGCCGGTTCCGGCGACCCCAAGCGCCCCCGCGCCGTCGGGCTCCTCACAAGTCTCACCCGGAGGGCCTGCCGCCGCGCTTCCGGCGATTGGCGACGTCCACTCCTGGCTCTACCTCCTCGACACGGACCTTGACGACGGCACGCTGGCCGAGATCGAGGCTTCCGCTTACGACATGGTCGTGATCGACTTCATCTCCTCCCAGGCCGGTAGCGCCGACTATCCAATGGCGGAGGCAATCGCTCGCCTCCACCGCTCCCCGCACCCCAAGATCGTTCTGGCCTACCTCAATATCGGCGAGGCGGAGGACTATCGCGCCTACTGGCAGCCGGGTTGGCAGGCGGGAAATCCGGAGTGGATGCTGAGGGATGATCCCGAGGGTTGGCTGGGGGATTTCCCCGTGGCCTACTGGCACGACGAGTGGCGCGAGATCTGGCTCGGGCAGGTGGGCCTCATCCGGCAAGTCGTGGACGCGGGCTTCGACGGGATGTATCTCGACTGGGTGGAGGCCTATGACGACGAGGCCGTGATCGCCGCTGCCGCCCACGACGCCGTCGACCCCAGAGCGGAAATGGTCCGCTGGGTTGGAGAGCTGGCGAGCGCAGCCCGCACCTCCCGCCCCGGTTTTCTGGTGATTGCCCAAAACGCTGCCAGCCTGCTGCCGGAGGAGGCCTACGCCCTCGTGCTCGACGGCGTGGCGCAGGAGCAGATCTGGTTTGACGGAGGGCCCGACGACCATCCGCCGGGCGACTGCCCGCTGCCCCGGATGGAGGCCGAGGTCGACTCGGACGCCTATGTGGAGAGCCTCTCCCCGGCCTGCCGGCGCCTGTACGCCGACAATCCCGACGGCACGCTGCACACGAGCACGGAGGAATACCTGGATCTGCTCAGCCCAGCCTCCAAATCCGATCTGCCGGTTTTCACCGTTGACTACGCGGTGGAGCCGGCCAACGTCGCCTGGATCTACGCGGAATCGCGGCGCCTCGGCTGGATCCCCTATGTCAGCAATCGAGCGCTGGATACGTTCCTCCCGCGCACTCCCTGACGCCTGTGTCACGCTGAATACCCAGAGAGGCTTCTGTCAGCCCAGGATGCCTGAGTCCTCTATCGACGTCTTGCATCTGTCCCGGAGATCCGCTCCTCAGGAGCACGGCTACTGAACAGCGAACCGCGACGAGTTTGCCACCTCCCTGGGACCGCCAGCGCCTGGATCTCCAGGGGCTCCGGGGTGCGATCCGCCCAACGGTTGCCCTCTTCAGAGCCCGCCCGGAGGGGTATCATTCTGGCATCGACGGCCCCGTTGCTGAATGTTCCTCCGAGGTGAGACGATGTTGACGATCCCCCCGCTTCTCGTTGGGCTGGCCCTGGCGACCCTGGGCAGGAAGCTCTTCTGGCTCTTCGTCGCGGGAGTCGGCTTTCTGGCGGCCCTGAGCCTCGCCTCCCGCTGGCTCGGAGGCAGCCCGGAATGGCTCGTGATCGGCCTGGGGATAGTGGCTGGGCTGGTCGGCGCGCTCCTGGCGGTGTTCGTCCAGAAGGTGGCGGTGGCCTTGGCCGGGTTCCTCGGAGGCGGTTTCCTGCTCCTGGGGATCCTGAATCTCGTCGGCTTCGACCCCGGCCGCTTTGGATGGCTCGCCTTCCTCGTCGGTGGCATCCTGGGGGCAATTTTGGTGGCCGCCGCCTTCGACTGGGCGTTGATCCTTCTTTCGTCCCTGGCCGGAGCCTCGCTTGTCTCTGAGGCGCTGGCTGCTGGCAGGCCGGCCGCCGTGATCCTCTACGTGGGGATTCTGATCCTCGGCATCATCGTCCAGGCCGCGCTGCTGCGTCAGGAGAAGCGCGGGGTCGTCTAGCCGGAGGGATTCCGCATCGGGCTCTTCGGGCGCCCCCGATCGCGCCCCCCTCAGCAGGGAGGCGGAGCGAGGCCATCGGGCATCCGTGGCCGCGCCACGGAGGAGAAATGAGTCGCGAGTTGAGCGCCAGCGCCCGGCGGGTGCAGGACGCGCTTCACGAGTTTGGGCTGATGCTGGAGGTCGTGGAGCTTCCCGCCTCGACGCGCACTTCCGCCGAAGCCGCCCTGGCGGTGGGGTGCGCGGTAGGTCAGATCGCCAAGTCGCTGGTATTCCGCGGCGATCAGAGCGGCAAGGCGGTCCTGGTGATCGCCAGCGGCGCCCACCGCGTGGATGAGGCCCGCCTGGCAAGCACGCTTGGCGAGCCCGCCATGAAGGCCGACGCCGAGTTCGTCCGGCGCCATACGGGATTTGCCATCGGCGGTGTGCCCCCGGTTGGCCACGCCGAGCCGATGCGCATTTTCATCGACGAGGCCCTTCTCCAGCATGATGAGATCTGGGCAGCCGCCGGCACGCCCCACGCCGTCTTTCGCCTCTCGCCGGCAGACCTGCTCCGCATGACCGCGGGCGAGGTGATCGCCATCGCGCCCTCCGACCCTCCCTCGACCTGAGCCCCTCCGCCAGAGGAACCATGACCTCGACCATCGACGAAGCTCTCAGCCACTACGCCGAACTCGCAATCAAGGTGGGCCTGAACCTTCAGCCCGGGCAACGCCTGATGATCACCGACATCCATCGCGGCGGCGTGCCACTCGAGATCGCGCCCCTCGTCCGCTGGCTTACAGCTCACGCCTATGCCGCGGGCTCGCCACTGGTCCAGGTGGTATGGCGCGACGATGCGCTGCTGCGGGCTCGCTTCGAGCACGCCCCGCGCGATTCCTTCGGTGAATACCCCGACTGGGTGGCGCGAGGCCTGCTCGAGCATGCCCAGCAGGGCGGCGCCCACCTCACCATCCTGGCCGCAAACCCCGACCTGCTCAACGACCAGGACCCGGCCCTCGTGGCTTCCGTCCAGAAGCTCGCCTGGGAACGGAACAGGGAGGTCCGCGACCTCTTTGTACGCAGCGCCGTCAACTGGCTGGCGATCTCTGCCGCGTATCCAGGATGGGCAGCCAAGGTGTTTCCCGACGTGCCGCCGGAGGCGGCGGTTGCCCGCCTCTGGGAGGCGCTCTTCCGCGTCTGCCGCGTCGACCGGGCGGACCCCGTCGCCGCCTGGCGGGAACACATCCGCCAGCTGGTTGCCCGCTGTGATCGCCTTAACGATCGCGGCTACCGCGCCCTGCACTTCACCGGCCCCGGGACCGACCTGACCCTCGGCCTGCCTCGCGGCCACCGCTGGATGAGCGCACGCTTCGCCTCGGAACGCGGCGTCGAGTTCACCGCCAATCTCCCCAGCGAGGAGATCTTCACCCTGCCCCACCTTGCCCAGACCGAGGGGGTCGTCACCGCCACACGTCCTCTGAACTACGGAGACTCCCTGATCGAGGGATTCCGCGTGACATTTGCAGGCGGGCGTGCGGTCGATGTGACCGCTCGCACGGGCGAGGCCGTGCTCCGCAGTCTTCTCGATGCCGATGAGGGAGCCCGGCGCCTGGGCGAGGTGGCGCTCGTGCCCCATAGTTCGCCGGTTTCGCAATCCGGCCTCACCTTCTACAACACCCTGCTCGACGAAAACTGCGCCAGCCATGTCGCTCTCGGCGAGGCCTATCGCTTCAGCCTCCGTGGAGGCGAGAAGATGACGCATGGGGAATTTGCCGCCGCCGGCGGGAACCTGAGCCTCGTCCATGTCGATTTCATGATCGGATCGGGTGACGTGGATGTCGATGGGCTCACAGAGGCGGGCTCGAGCGAGCCCATCATGCGCCGAGGTGAGTGGGCCTTCGAGGTCTGAGCGTGGAATCATCGGAAAACGTCGTTCCGGGCAGTCTCGAGGTTCATTCTCCCTTCAGGCTCACCGGGCGTTGGCTCCCGGCTGCCGCCCTCGGCTTTGGCGTGGCGATCGCGGCGGCAGGGGCTTATCTCATTCTCTCCCACACCCCCTGGGGGGTGGGGGTCACCCACGACGGCCTCTTTTACCTCAGCGCCGCCCAGAACTTCGCCGCGGGCGAAGGTGTCTCATGGATCGGCTCCGGCGGGCAACTCAAGCCCCTGGTGCATTTTCCGCCGTTCTACCCCGTCGTGCTCGGGCTTCTCGTGCGGTTCGGCACCTCCCCTGCGGAGGCGGCACGCTGGCTGTCGGCCGTCCTATTTGGTCTGAGCGCATCGCTGCTGGGCTTCGCCATCCATCGAGGCACCCGCCATCTCTGGCTGGGCCTGGTGGCCGCGGTGATCTGGCTGACGTCTCCCGTGCTGCTCTCGGTCCATCTCGCCGCGATGTCCGAACCTCTCTACCTCGCCCTCGCGTTGCTCGGCCTCGTTTCGATGGCCTCCTACATCGTCCGGCCCTCGAGGCGAGCATTGGTCCTTTCAGCAGCGGCGGTCGGGATGGCATGGTTTACGAGGTGGGTGGGTGCCTCCCTCGTGGCCGCATTCGCGGTCGCGTTGTTGACCTTGAGGAGAGAATCTCTGCGCGACCGGCTCCGAGTCACGATAACGTTCCTCACGATCGCGGTGCTCCCCGTGGCTCTCTGGCTGGCCCGCAACATCGCCCTCACAGGCTCGCCCACCAATCGCACGCTCGGCTACCATCCCCCAACCCTGGATACGCTCCGGCAGCTGCTCGACGTCCTCACCCGTTGGGTGACGACGGCCCATCTCTCCCATTGGCTCGAAGCAAGCGTCCTCGCGGCTGGCGTCGTTCTTATGGGAGCGATCTCCATCCGGCAACTCACCGTGGGACGAGCGGGCCGGGCCTATGGGGCTACCCTTTCGCTCATCGGCCTATTCAGCCTCGTTTCCTACCTTCTGTTTCTTACAGCCTCCCTGACTTTCTTCGACGCCTCGACACGCGTGGACGACCGGATTCTCTCACCGGTCCTTCCCCTGGGAGTCTTGGTGATCCTCACCAGCCTGGGCTCTCTCCTCCCCGACGACTGGCGCTCTCTGTTGGCAGCACCGCTCGTCGTCGCCGCTCTCTGGGTGACCCTTCCCAATGCCTGGGCCAGGTCAGGCATGCTACTGACCTCGATGCGGGAGGAAGGCCTCGGGTTTGCCAGCCGTACCTGGCAACAATCCGCGACCGTTGAGTGGATTCGAGGGCTCCCCCGGGAGGCGATCCTCTATACCAACGAGCCGGCGGCCCTGCAGTATCTGGCCTCGCGCGCAGCTCGCGGCATCCCGCAGCGGTATGATCCAGTCACCTTGATCCCCCACACCGACTATCTTGAGCAGCTTGAGGGCATGCGATCGGAGCTCCGCCAGCCAGGCTCAGCACTGGTGATCTTCTCACCGGGTAGCTGGCCAGATGAGGCGGCGCCTATGCGGGACCTGACCGCCGGCCTGGTCGTGCTCGCATCCACCCCAGACGCGCAGATCTACGTTCATCCGGACAGCCCGGAGATGCCCTCGCCCCCGTGACGGCCCGCTCAGAGAGGCACCTCGACGCCTGCTTGGTGGAGACGGCGAGACTCATGCTGAAGGTGGGACGGCCCATGTCCGCTCCCGCCGAAGTATTGGCCGGGGCGTGCCCGGTCCTCCTCCCCCACATCATGCATCGAGCGGCGTGCGGCGCCCTCTATTCCCCCGCCAGCCGCACGATGGTGACGCCTTCGCCGCCTTCGGATTCGAGGCCGCCGTCAAACGAGGCCACCAACGGGTTACCTTTGAGCGTCTCACGGATCGCCTGGCGGAGCCGGCCCGTCCCCTTGCCGTGGATCACTCGCACAAAGGGCATTCCCGCCATGGCGGCGGCGTCGAGGCGGCGCTCTAGCTCCTGGAGCGCGTCCTCCACCTGCGTCCCGCGGAGGTCGAGCTCCAGCGGGGGTGCGGCCGCGATGACCGAGGGGGCGCGAGCCGGCGCAGCCTCCTCGAGCAGGCGCCGCTTCTTAGAACTCGAAGGCTCGCCGCTGGGCGGCGTGAGCTCCTCCAGGCGAGCCCGCACGCGCAGGCGCCCGATCTGCACCTCGGCCTGATCCTCGGCGATCGAGGTGACCACGCCTTCGGCGCGGAGTGAGGGCAGCCGCACTCGATCACCGAGCCGGATGGGCCGCGTCTCTCGAGGAAGGGTGGTACCTTCCCGCTC
>Ga0209342_10000865_pt1 | contig 34985 bp, 38 predicted proteins | sample RifCSP16_2_FD_184023 | JGI IMG/M metagenome (GOLD analysis project Ga0209342, IMG submission 184023) | Soil microbial communities from Rifle, Colorado - Rifle CSP2_sed 16_2 (SPAdes) (version 2) | ecosystem: Environmental > Terrestrial > Deep subsurface > Rock core/Sediment | place: Rifle...
CACGCCCCCCTTCTCTCCGGCCTTGACCATGTTGATGTAGAGGCGCGAGAAGGGGCGCGGGTGGTGCTTGGCCAGGGCCTCCGCGAGCGAGCTTCCGCTTCTCACGCTTCGCTGAAGGTCGTTGACCACCGTACGGAGCTTCGGAGAGGGCGCGAGCTCTTCGAGGATCCCGAGGGAGCGGTCCAGCGGAAGCCCGGCTTCGAAGAGCGTGGCGAGTTGCTGGGTGAATGCCAGGAGGTCGCGCTCCCTGATCCCGATGGAGAACGAAGGCCAGAACCGCCGCCCCTCACTTTGCGGCGCGACCTTAATAGGGAAGTATTCTTCCCGCTGAAGCCGCTCGATCACGGCCCGCTGATCCGGCGCTTCCATCACGCCGTCGATCGTCTTTCCGATCCGGTCAGCCGCTTTATAGACAAAAACTGCCATGTCTATTCTCTTCGGTACCCTCCGGATTCGCCATGCGCCATTCCTTTTCCCGTTGGCCTCACCGGGGAGAATTCAGGTGAGGCGGACTGCTCGTAAGGGTTTAGTCTTCTTGTTCGCCAAAAGGCTGCACGTTTCTATCAGACTTTGATCTTGACACCCGCTCGCGCCGTGGCGAGAAGCGAGCAGATCGAGGCCCGAGGGAGGAGGGACCCGGAGGCGTACGCAGTTCACTCGGAGGGGGGCAGGCCCCCCTTCCGAACCTCCCCCAAGCTTGCGCCGGCAAAGCCGGCGCTCGAACAAAGAGAACACTCGCAATGCCCGACCGAGAACGCGGTTGGGCGAGCCGCAGCCGAAGGCGAGGCGAGCAACTCGATGAGATCGAGGAGAGAGAGCGAGTCGATGCGACGCTTATCGCCACGGCGCTAGTCTTCTTGGGTGACTCGGAGGATTTCTTCGACCGTGGTGGTTCCCAGCTTCGCTTTGGTCCAACCATCTTCTCGGAGGGAGACCATGCCCAGCTCAGTTGCGCGGCGGCGAATCTCACCAGTCGGGGCCTTCCGGATGATCATGCTCCGGATCTCTTCACTGATGGGGAGGAGCTCGTAGATTCCTGTCCGCCCGCGGTACCCGGTTCCGCGGCATTGGTCGCAGCCGACCCCGCGGTACAGACGGGCGCCTTTCTGCAGCGCCTCGGCGATGCCGAGCGCGCGCAGGTCCTTGGCATCCACTTGCGTTTCGACTTTGCAGTTGGCGCAGATCCGGCGTATCAATCGTTGGGCCAGGACGCCTTCGAGCACCGACGCGACGAGGTAACCCTCCACCCCCATATCCTGCAGCCTGGTGATCGCGCCGGGCGCATCGTTGGTGTGAAGCGTGGAGAAGACCAGGTGGCCGGTCAGGGCCGCGTGGATCGCGATCTCCGCGGTTTCCAGGTCTCTGATCTCTCCGACCATGATCACGTCCGGGTCCTGGCGCACGATGTGCCGCAAGCCGTTGGCGAAGGAGAGCCCGATCTTCGACTTCACCGGGATCTGATTGACTCCCTTCAGTTGGTACTCGACCGGGTCCTCGATCGTGATGATCTTTTTCTCAGGCGAGTTGATCTTGTCGAGCGCGCCATAGAGCGTCGTCGTCTTCCCTGAGCCGGTGGGGCCGGTCACGAGGAGCATCCCGTGCGGGCGGGAAATCAGCCGTTCGAACCCGACCTGCGTCTCGGGAGCGAAGCCGAGGTTCTCAAGCGTGAGGAAGATGGTGGAGCGGTCGAGTAACCGCATGACGATCGATTCCCCGTGCACCGTGGGCACGGTCGAGACGCGGATGTCCAGGCGACGGCTGTGGATGGCGATCCGGATGCGGCCGTCCTGAGGCAGACGGCGCTCTGCGATGTTCATCTCGGCCATGATCTTGATTCGCGAGGTGACGGCAGACTGGAGTCGCCGCGGCGGAGACTCGACGTCGTAGAGAATCCCGTCGATCCGATAGCGGACGCGCAGGCTGTCCTCGAACGGCTCGACGTGGATATCCGAGGCGTCCGAGGCGACCGCATTCTCGATCAAGAGGTTCACGAGTCGCACCACGGGGGCCTCGAAGGCCATGTCACGGAGCTGGTTTACGTCCTCGTCACCCTCACCCGACGGCAACGCCTCGTCTCCAATCCGGTCGACGATCCGCTGAAGCGGGCTGGCCGATCCTGCTCCGTAGGTCCGCTCGATTGCTTCCAGAATCGGCTCCTCAGTGGCGACAACTTGCGTCACTATCAACCCCAGGGTGTGACGAAGATCGTCAGTCAGAAGGGGGTTCAGAGGGTCTGCCGTGGCGATCGTCAGCGCGCCAGCTTCCACGGCTAAGGGGCAAAAACGGTACTGACGCATGTACTTCGGGGAGACCCGTTGAAGCACCGGCAGCGTGGAAGGGAACTCCTCGCGGGAGAGGTAGGCCAGGCCTTGTTGTTGAGCCAGCGCGCGGAGCACGTCTTCTCGCTTCACGGCTCCGAGCGCCACGAGCGCCTCGCCGATTCGCTCGCCGGTTGTCTTCTGGCGCTCAAGCGCGCGCTCGAGATCTCGATCACTGATCAGGTGTCCGTCAAGCAAAATTTTCCCGAGCGGTGTGGCAAGAAGTGCCGTCCCTTTCATAAGTGCCCCGTATTATACCTCATTGCCCAGAAAAATTTTCTTGCAAGTCTCGGTCCAAAATTTGGCAGAAGGCTGACCGCGGCTTGACACCCTTGAAGACGCGGATTAAGCTTCCCCACGTGACCGGCCCGAGAACGTCGCAGTCCGCGAAACAAGTATGAGCGTGTTCGAGTGGAGCCTCCTCTTAGGCGCGGTGGCCGGTCTCGCGGATGTGGCGGGCGGGCTCGTCGTTACGATTCCAAAAGCGGGGAATCGGGCCTTTCTGAAATACTTCCTCGCCATCGGCGCGGGGTTCATGCTCGCGACCGCGTTCGTGCGGATGCTTCCCGAGAGCCTGGAGAAGCTCCCCCACGCCTTCTTCTTCGTGCTCCTCGGGTACTTCGTGGTGCATCTCTCCGAGCACACACTCGTGCCGCACTTTCACTTCGGGGAGGAAGAGCACCACGAGGCGCTGATCCATCCATCGGTTAGCTTTCTCGCGTTGGGCGGGCTCGCGATCCACACCTTCTTTGATGGGGTGACGATTGCCTCGGGGTTCATCATCGGCCCCGCGCTTGGGCTCCTTCTCTTTTTTGCCGTGTTGCTCCACAAGCTGCCCGAAGGGTTTACAATGGCGTCGGTGATGTTGGCCGCGGGACACAGTCGCACCACCGCGCTGGTCGCAGCAGGCGGGCTTGGAGCCGCGACGATTCTGGGGGTGCTCCTCACGTCATTCTTTTCCGAGCACGTCGGGTACGCGCTCGCGCTCTCAGCCGGGGTCACGATTTATGTGGCCGCTTCAGACCTCATCCCCGAGGTGAATCGGGAACGAGGACCAGGCGTGGCGTGGGCGGTTTTTGGTGGCGTGGTGCTGTACGGCGTCGCTGATTGGCTCTTCACCTCTATGGGCCTGCACTGATTGCAGCGCGGGCGCCCGGGCTCACGCCCGCCCGCGCTCTTTCACTGATCAGCAACGACATCTTGCTGGAGGAGAGGTGAGTATGGCACAGCAGCGGAGAGCACGGGGGAATGCGTCGCGGCGGATTCTGGTCCTCCACGGTCCGAACCTGAACCTGTTAGGCACGCGGGAGCCCGAGCAGTACGGCAGTCTCACGTTAGCGCAGGTGAACGCGGCAATCCAGCGCCACGCCAAGGCGCGAGGAGTGCGCGTGGTCTGCCAGCAATCAAACGACGAAGCCAAGCTGGTGGGCGCAATCCAGACCGCGGCTCGTCGTGGCTTCGGCGCGGTCGTGCTGAACCCGGGCGCGTTCACCCACTACAGCTATGCGCTTCGGGATGCCATCTCGGGCGTGAAGCTCCCGGTCGTGGAGGTCCACCTCTCGAACGTTCACGCCCGGGAGGAGTTTCGCCGCCACTCCGTCATTTCGCCCGTCGCTCGCGGCGTGATCTCCGGACTTGGCCTTCAGAGCTATCTCCTTGGGGTCGATGCGGTCCTGGCCGTTCTGAGCCCCCCGGCGTGAATTGATTCCTGACAGTCAGCGTCTAAAAGCTGACTGATGTCACCGGACAGCACGAGTGACGGACGACGACCGCCAGCTCGTCGAGCGAGCGCAGAAGGGCGATCTCCACGCCTTCGAGCAGCTCGTGGAAAAGTATCGGCAGAAGGTCTGGCGACTCGCGATTCGGCTGCTCCGGGACGAAGAGGAGGCGTTGGACCTGTCGCAGGAGGTCTTTGTTCGGGCGTACCAATCGCTCAGACACTTTCGGGGGCAGTCGGCGTTTTACACGTGGCTCTTTCGGATCACCGTGAACTTGGCCACGGACCGCCAGCGCCAGCGCGCGTCTCGTCAGCGCGCGTTCGGCAGTGAGGCGGTCCCTGAAGACGAGTGGACCCGTACCCTCCCCGACCCCTCGCGGAGGCCGGATGACGAGGCCGCCCGCGCCGAGGAGCGCGAGAGGATCCGGCGCGCGTTGGACGCCTTGCCTGCTCACCACCGAACGATTATCATGCTGAGCGATATCGAGGGGCTCACATACCGGGAGATTGCCGAGGTGCTACAATGTCCCATTGGGACAGTGATGTCGCGCCTGCATAACGCACGAAAGCAATTGAGGGGCCTGCTCTCCTCGCTGCTGGGGTTACTGCTCGTCTTTTGCGTGGGCTGGTCCACGCAAGCTCTGGCCCAAGCGCCCACCGTCAGTTTCGAAGCTCGCGTGCTCCACGCATCGAACCCTTCCCCGCCGGTGTCTCGCGCGCCTCACACGCCGGGTCAGACGCTCGTTCCTCCGTCTCGAGACCCCGATCCTCAGGTGCGCCCTCACGTCAATCGGCTCCGCCAAGTCTTTGGGTATCAGAGCTACGAGCAGCTCGATCTTCTGACGGGGAGAATTCCAGTAGGCTCGACCCGGCGCTTCGGGCTCCCCGGCGGGCGCGAGATGGAGGTGACGCCGAATGAGATTCGCGGGCAAAATGTGCGGATGGCCGTAAAAATCCTCAGTGGCGGCGCTCCGGTCGCGTCAATGGTGGTTGAGGTGCCGCCCGGTCGACCGGCCATGGTTGGCGGTCCGCCTTACAGCGGCGGCGTCCTGATCATCGTCATCAGCGCCCATCCGGAGTAAATCAGCTCTCAGCTCCGAACTGTCTCTATTTTCTCAAAAGCTGACCGCTGAAGGCTGATGGCTAGTAGTAGCGCTTGCCGGTGTACTCGCTCACGTGGTCCAGCATGATCTTTCCGGTCCGCTCGATGAGCTCGCCGAGATTCGTCTTGCCGCCAGGCCCTTGCTTGCCGTAGATCGAGCTGGTGTTGAAGATGAGGTACTTCGCTTTCCCCTCATCTTTCAAGGCGGCGAAGCGCTCAGCCTCGAACTTGTCATCCGGCGCGAGCAGGTACGGGTTATACCACGACTCTGCCTTGATCGTGCCGATCTCCTCCGGGTTGATCGTGGCCCCGGCCTGCACCATGAACTCACCCTTGCGGAGGACCTCCACCACCTCTTGCGTCGAGAGCTCCTTCATGTAGGGGCTTACGTCGTCCCGCCGGAGCAGGATCACCAGATTCACCGGGGTGCGGTAGCACATCGGCGAGATCTCAGCCGGGTTGATCATCACGCGTGAGTTCGGGACCTTGTTGTACATGCGCCGCGAGTTGATGATCGGGACGTTTTCCGCCGGGTTCCGCTCGAAGATCTCGAACTGCTGGCGCATGACCGGATCACTGTTGACCCGACTCAAATCATCTCCGTTCTCCGGATTGTCCTGGACCGAATTGGAGCGCACGTAGATCTGCCGCTCGGAGGGGTTGGCGACGTAGGTGTTCCCGTCTTTCTGGATGTACACCCAGTCATCCGAGTTGATCTTGCCGTAGCGCGCGAGCCAGTTCGTGTAGGTGGACTTCCCGGTGCCGGTTGGGGCGATGATTACGACGCCCGCCCCGTCGATCTCGACGCACGCGCCGTGGCACGAGTGGATCTTGAAGTCCGCGAGCCCGACCCCCGCCGCGCCGAGCGCCCAACTCTTGCACTGGCCGTAGTAGTCGGTGTTGAGGAAGACAACCTGGCGGTTTTCCGGGCAGAAGTACGCGGAGGCGGTCGGCTTCAACGCGGCGCGGTCGGCGAGGTTGGTGAGGGTTTTGCTCGGGTCAATCGCAGCGCGAATGGTGATGAAGGACTTTCCCAGCCGCGCCTCCACTGCCTTCGAATCGCCGAGATACCAGTTAAGGCCCCAGAAGTTCGCCAGGTGAGGAGAGTTGGTCCTCAGATGCACCGGCATCCCGCTGATCAGCGCGACCAAATCGTAGACCTTCCGGCTTTTAGCGAAGAAGTCTTCAGCCCGGTCGATGAGCGTGGTGATCTCTTTCAGAGAGGCCTGCTTGTTGTTCACGGGGGTCCGGGCCGTGACCACCGTATCCCACGTATATGTTTGCGGCGCGATGTCGCGTGAGGGATCTCTTGGATCATACAGGGTGGCGGGATTGGGGATCCGGGTAAACGGACCTTTGCCATCATTGAACACAACAGGGACCTTGTATTCGTCAGTCATCGGTTCTCCTCGCGTCACGCAAACATTGCGTTCAGTTTCGCCGAAACGTCATCAAAAACTCTAACGACTTCTTGAGGAGGTGTCAACTTTGAAAGGGGCAGCGCTCTTGCCACTCCGGGCTTGCTCTCGTATAGTCGGATCGGTTTGCTGAGCGATTCTTCGCATGATGAAGCTCGCTGACGCGGTCTGCTTTCTTACCATTGTGCCGGTGCCGGGGCGCCCGGGAGGGGCTCCTGGTCCGAGCGCTCATTGGTTCCCCGTTGTCGGGTTCGGTCTCGGGACCATCCTGAGCATTGCAGACCTTTCCCTCGGGTATCTCTTTCCTCCCGCCCTCACGGCCATGCTCGTGCTCACGATCTGGGAACTTCTCACCGGTGGTCTTCACTTGGACGGGCTGGCGGACAGTCTTGACGGCTTGGCCGGGCGTGACAGGGATCAGTCGATTCGGATCATGCGCGACGGGCGTGTGGGGGTCTTCGGCAGCGCCGGGCTCATTCTCTTGCTGTTGTTGAAGAGCGCGGCACTGATTCAGCTCACTGATCTCGCTCGATGGCGAGCGCTGCTTGTCGCTCCGGCGATTGGCCGCGCGTCGCCGCTCCTGCTCGCGGCATGCTTCTCTCCCGCGACCCCCGGAGAGGGGAAGGGAAGCGCGTTTCTCGGGGGTGTGACTCGAAACGCCATTGTCGTCGGACTCGTTATCGCCTTCGCAGGGTCCACCTGGCTCTTTTGGCCATGGGGCGCGCTGATCAGTCTCGCAGGGTTCGCTGTTGCGGTCGCGTGGGCTGCGTTCTTCACGCGACGCCTCGGGGGGCTGACCGGTGACACTCTGGGGGGCGCCGTGGAGATCGCCGAACTGGTCAGCTTGCTTTGTATCGTGGCGCTCCAACACCTCAGGGTATTGTGAAGCGTGAAAACGGGGTCCGGGGCCAGGGGTCCGGGGTCCGCACTGCGAGCCCCAAGCCCCAAACCCCGAGCCCCGAGAGAGAAGCGTGAAGACAGAGTCGACGTGGCTCTATCTGATTCGTCACGGTGACGTTGTCGGCGCCTCAACCCGCCGTTTTATCGGCCACCTCGATGTTCCGCTCTCGCCTGCCGGAGAAGCGCGGCTTCATGCGCTGGCTCGGGAGCTCGCGTCCAAGCCGCTTACCGCGATCTACTCGAGCGACCTCACGCGCGCGCGCCGGAGCGCGGAAATTCTGGCCGCGCCACACGGCCTGAGGCCGATCGTGACTCCCGCGCTTCGAGAGATGTCCATGGGGCGCTGGGAGGGGCTCACCGCGGAAGAGATTCAGGGGAGAGAGCCTGAGGCGTTCAACGACTGGATGTCCCGAGTGGGTGAGTTCCCATTCCCTGAAGGCGAGAGTGTCCTCGAGCTGGAGCGACGCGCCATGCCCGCGATTCTGGACCTCATCGAGCGGCATCGCGGCCAAGCCATCGCGGTCGTCGCGCATGGCGGGACCAATCGAGTCATCCTCTGCAGGACCCTCGGGGTCCCGCTGGAGAAGATTCTCACCTTTGACCAGGACTACGGCGCGCTCTCGCTCTTGGAGTGGAGCGGAGATCAGTGGGTCCTCCACCTGCTCAATCATTGCGGCACCCACGGCACCCCATGACGACTGTGGAGGATCGCACACTCCGGCTGGACAAATGGCTCTGGGCTGCCCGCTTCTATAAGACGCGGAGCCTGGCGGCAAAGGCGTGCGACGGAGGAAAGGTTGACGTGAACGGGCAGTCCGCGAAGCCCCACAAGCTGGTCAGGTCGGGTGACCGGATCACGCTCTCACTCTCAAGCTGGCGACGAGAGGTGAGGGTGCTTCTTCTCAGCGACCGACGTGGCCCAGCGTCTGAAGCGCGCGTTCTCTACGAAGATCTCACGCCGCCCCCGCCACGTGCTGCGCGGCGCACCGCACCTCTGGTCTCTCGTCCCCCTGGAGCCGGGCGCCCCACCAAGCGCGAGCGCCGCCTGTTGGACCGCCTCCGCGGTGGCTGACTCGTATCAGGTGCGCCGCTGAGATTGCCGTCGAGGTGTGCGTGGGCTACTCGTGCGCGTAGATTTGCTGAGCGAGATACTGCTGGTAGCCGACCTCTTGGATCTTGTGCTTCTGCGCTTCGAGCCAATCGACGTGCTGTTCTTCGTCCTCGAAGATATGCTCGAGTAGCTCGCGCGTGGCGTGGTCTCCGGCCTCGAGGCAGAGCTGGACGCCTGGGCGAAGAACAGAAAGTGCGGCCATCTCGAGGGCAAGGTCATTGTCGAGCTGTTCTTTGACGCTGCGGCCCACGAGAATGCGGTCATAGTCGGAGAGGTTCGGCACCCCCTCGAGAAAGAGGATCCGTTCGACGATCTGATCGGCGTGCTTCATCTCATCGATTGCCTGATCATAGTTGACCTTGGTAAGGACAGCATACCCCCAGTTCTTGCACATCCGCGAGTGGATAAAGTACTGGTTGATGCCTGTCAGCTCTTTTCGGAGTACCTGATTGAGAAGGTCGATGATCCGCGGGTCGCCCTGCATACCCCATCCTCCTTGGGAAGGAAGTCCACAGACTTCAGAATGATAGCACATCACCTGCTTCCTCATCGCTCCTTCTGGCTCGTTAGGACGTCGCCCTCCGTCTCTGCGTAAGCGTTCCGGAGCCCTCGCGCGACAGCGACCAGCACTGCGATAATGAGGAATCCCAACGCCGCTTCTAAAAGAAGAAATGCGCCGATCTTAGTGTACGCGAACACCGGGTGAACGAAGCGCGTGAGCCATCCGGCCGCTTCGTCGAATATCCCTGCGAAGAACGTCAGGCAGATCAGCCAGAGCTTCGCCCGAGGTGGCATGGGCACGAAGAGGAGCAGGTGGGCCAATGTCAGAATGAGGATGCCCATGGCGAAGACATGGAAGTGTGTGATCTCAAGCAGCCCCTGATAGCTCCGGGGCTGGAGGAAGCGCGCTTCGGACCCGAGGTAATACTCCACGACAGACTGGTAGGTCAACCCCATCTTGTTGAAGTAGAGGAGCGCGTTCGTCACCCAGAGCGCGGTCGCGTAGATGAGAAAACAGATGATGATGAGACGGAGCAGAGAGTTCCGCGTCCACTCGCCTGTGATCGTGAATCGCATCAGGGGCTCTTCGGGGCGATCAACACCCGGTAAATCGCTAATGCTCGCCGCACGCTCTCGGTGATCGCGTACGCGGTGAGGGTGGCCCCGGTGATCCCCGCAATCTCCTGACCCACCCCCAGGCCCGGGTTGAGTGATTTCTTGTCGAACTGCTTCAGCCAGCGAGCCGAGGGAAGGTACTCCAGCGGCTCGTGAAAGGCGAGCACCAGCGTGGACTCCACATTGCCATCGGGCGAGAGGACGATCATCGACGCCTCCGGCATGGTCCGGACAACGTGAATGTCGATCATAGCGTATCCAAGTACCTTTTCATTTCGCTTTCCCACGTGAACCGTGACCAGCTTCGACTCCAGCCGGCTCCTGGCCAGGGCCTCGACCGCCCTCGTCTGTTCTGCGGTCAGGAAAAACGTCAGCTTCTCGATCGTGTCAGCGTCAGGGAACGCGACGCGCAGCGCCTCTTCCCGCGAGTAGAAGACCTTCGCGGCGGCGCTGGTCACGATCCCGCCGCTGAGCCCGAGAGCCAGTGCGAGGGCGATCGATCGGGCCATGAAGTTAGAACGCAAACCCGAAGCCGGTGTTCAACTCGTCGGCAATCGTTCCGCTCTTGGGTGTCAGCTTCCGATAATCGAGCTTGATCACCACGTTGGGGATCGGCTTATAGCTCAGCCCCACATTGATCACTTCGATGTCTTTTGTATTATCGGGGCTGAATCCCGCAGGGACCTCAGCCTGCGTGTTGGCCCATTCGAATCGAGCGAATGGAGAGAGCGACTGTCTCGTTCCCGGCATGACTAACGGCAGGATATCATAGGCGGCCTCGAGGTAAGCGCCCCACATTCTCTCGGCCACGGGCCGGCTCGCCGCAGAGACCCCGAGCGTTACCTGACGCGCGTCAGCAAGGTGGGTCTGGGTAAAGAGTCCGCGCAAGTGCAAGCCTTTGAGCTGATATTGAGCGTGGACGTCATACATCACCAGGTTCGCATCCACCTTCTGCCCCCCAAAAAGCTGATCCTGACCCGTGTCACCCCAGAAAAAGGAGGTGCCAACGAGCAGGCCTGGAATCATGGTGTAGTCAAGGCGACCTGTCCACGCGAGGCTGTCGCCGAATTCTCGGTTCCCGGATTGCCGGCCTCCGCGGACGCCCGAGTTTGAGAAGCCCATGGCATTAAAGCTGGTGACCCCGTAGGTCCTGTAATCGAGCCCAGGGAGGAGTGTGCCATAGAGCCCGACCCCGTTTGAGCGCCAGGTTGTCGGGATGAGTCGAGTTTCGACCTCAGGGCGCTTGTTCCCAAAGTAGAACGGCGGCTCGTGGATCTCGTTCAGGAACCCCACGGGGATGAGAATGAGCCCGGCGCGAATATTCGCCTGTTCCTCGAGGAGGAAGTCGAGGTACGCGAACTCGATCTCGACGTCGCCGCTGCCTGCGCTGGTGGTGCTCCCGACCTTCGCGTGCTCGAACTCGATCTCGGCGTTCAAGAGGATCCGGTCGGTGAACTTGTATCCCGCATAAAGGACGAACCGGACGAAGTCGAATATGTTCTTGCCCGTCCCCTTGTCGTCAATGAGCAGGCTGAAATTCGTTTCACCATATCCGCCGATCGAGAGCCCTCGACCGAGCTGGTAGATCTTCGACGCTGCCGGACCGAGGCCGTAAAGGCTCTTCAGCTCCGCGGTCTCCGGCAGCACGAGCTTCGTCTTCAGCGAATCAACTTCGTCTGTCAGAATCTTGACCTTCCCCTTCAGCTCCTCGAGTTCCGAGGGCGCGGGAGCTGGACTTTGCTGTGCTGCCACCGGGAGGACAAGAAAGATAAAAGAAGCGAGCAGGGACAACAGTGACAACCAGTGTGTGCGTTTGATCATTGTGATCATGATTTCTCCTTTTGTTGCTCTGTAGCGGGGTAAGATCATCGGTCAGACTTCCATTACAGCTTCTGAATCCATCAGCTCCACCCGATGGCGGAGTCCGGGCGAGAGCTGAACCACGAGCTTTTCTGGACGGCGCGTCCACGCGCTGATCACGATTCCCTCGACACCTGCCCGGCGCATCAGGGCGTGTGCGCCGTTGCTCCCCAGGACATGGGCGCCGGTTGCCAGCCCGTCCGCGCGTACGGCGTGTGATGCGATGACGGTCGTGCTCAACGCTGCCTCGGCGGGAAGACCTGTGCGCGGGAAGAGCACGTGGCCGTATTGGCGGCCGGCGATCGTGAAGTAGCGGAAGTAGCTTCCTGAGGTCGCGACGCTCTCATCTTCGACGAGGAGGGAGAGGATGAGCCGCTCGGGGCTGAGGGGATGCCTGAGCCCTATTCGCCACAGCTGACCGTTCGGGTTTCGACCGAGAACTCGAAGGTCTCCTCCCGCATTGACCATGCCGCTCCGAATCCCGTTCACTCGAAGAGCCTCGACCGCGACATCAACGGCATAGCCCTTGGCGATTCCGCCGAGATCAATGCCGGCTCCGGTCTGTCGCAACCGAACGGAACGGCTCGCCTTATCGAGGACCAGATTCCCGAAGCCCACCACTCCGAGAGCGGCATCCAATTCGTGCCGAGAAGGAACCCGCGCTTGGGTTGCCGAGCGAGTCCATAGTTGCATCAGAGGGTGAATGGTCACGTCCAGCGCTCCGCCGGTCAGGTGGGCCAGACGCTCGGATTCGGCAAGCACGGTGAATGTGTCGGTCCCCACGACGATTGGTTTCCTCCAGGCCGTTCGGTTGACCAGGCTCAGCTCACTGTCGGAGCGAAAGATGCTCATCAGCCGGTCCACCTTCGCGATTCGCTCCAGACTTGAGCGGCACGCTTCTAGGGCCACGGAGAGATCCGGATGGCTTGCCTCGCTCTCCACGACGGTTCCCATCAGGAGACGCCCCAGCGTCGCTGTGCGGACCGCTGAGCGGGCATCCGAATGGACTGGCCAGGGAAGTCCGAAGAGCGTCCACCCCGCAGTAGCGGCGAGCATGGTGAGGAAGCGCCTCCGCTTCACGAGCGCTTCGTTTGTCGGGTGGCTCTCATCAATCGCCCCCGTCCTGTCGTTCCCGCTCTTGCGGTCTGGCCGCGTGATCACCATTTACCCCCCATCTGGTGATCGAGGACCAGGAGACTCAAGCCGACGAGGCGCCTCCAGAGAATGCGTTGCAGCCGTACTGTCAGCACGGCTGCAAACGATTCACACCGCGCGGCGCCGTTCGGCGGCTCCTCAGCGCCCATCGCGCGCTGGATTCGCGACAGCGCGTGAGGGCAGCCAAGGCAAGGATCGGCCAGCCGTTCCCAGAAGAGCAGCATGATGTAGATCCGTCGTGGTCCTGAGAGGATGAGGGACACTTACTCTCCCTGCTCACCGTGACGACAAAAGTCGTCCGGCCTTACCCGTTCGAGCCATTGCGCGATCTCCGTGCGGTCGATCGCATAACCTGCACAGCGAGCCATTGGGCAAGCGTGGGCCAGGGCCACTGTTGTCGCGTAAATGGGTACGTGGGTGCGGAGGGCCAGCGCGATGGCGTCGGCAGGGTGGCAGGGGAGCGCGAACTTGAGATCCTCGCGCTCGAACACGAGCCTTGCGCAGATCCCCTCGGTCTCAGCGTCGAGCACCGCGCGTGAGGGTGAGGCGCCGAGCCGGTCAATCAGTTCGACGACGAGCTCGTAGATCGGTGCGCACCGGCATGGGGTCAGGCCGAGCAGTCGCGCGAGGCGATTGGCCTCATTCATCGGGATGAGGAAGCCGAGGGCCAGGTCGCCCGTCTCGGTCTCCAGCACAACGGTCGCCTGCTGACCCTCGGGGTTGTGGCTGAGCGCTTTGACCCGCATCAGAATCACGCGAGCACCTCCTCGGCACGATCATGTCGCGCCGCGTTGTTGGCTCGCTGCCTGAAGCGGGAGCGCTTCCGGTGGCTGGCTGAGGAAAGGACTACTTGGTCAGGATCAGTTTATCCGCCTTGGTGATGCGTAACCGATACTCCTGTCCACGATGGACGATCACAACCTCTCGGGCTTCTCTAAAGAGCGCTGTGCTGTGAACCCGGGGCCGCACGACCGGGCTGTCGATCTCAACGCGCCGGTCAAACTCTTGATCCTCGCGATTCGTCCCTTGCATAGCGGCTCGGTCTTTATGCTCGTGAGGTGGTCTCGCGAGCCGGCTGCTTGGCGTAAGCCGTGGCCGACCCGCGGACGGCCCTGAAAAATGCGTATCCCATCCCGCCGAGGTAGCCGACGTAGGCCAGCACCTGAAGCAGGTTCGGATCGTCGTGATAACCAATGAACGCGTGGAGCAGGCGGCCTGTAAGGCTCTCGCTGTCGAGGAGCCACTTGGTGCTCCAGACTTGCTCGACGATGACGGGCAATCCCAGCTCGTGTAACGCCATAAAGATGTGACTGCAGAGCCCGGCGGCGATGAAGATGAGAAGCGTTCCAGTCACGACGAAGAACTTTCTCAGGTTCAGCTTGACGGTGAGTGCGAAGTAGGCGTACGTGATCACGATCGCCGCCAGCAGCCCCAGCATTGCGCCTGGAAGCAGGCCCTCTCCCCCCGCCCGGGTCGCAAGGGCGGAGAGAAAGACCGCGGTCTCAAGCCCTTCCCGGAAGACGGTAATGAAGGCGAGGAAGGTCAACGTGAAGAGCTGGCCCGCAGAGATGGCCGCCGCTGCTCGGGTTTCGATCTCGCCCTTGATCGTCCGCGCCTGGCGCTGCATCCAGAGCACCATGTAGCTCAGGATCGGTACGGCGAGCGCCGAAGCGGCCAGCTCGAACAGGGGCGCCCCGTTACCCTCCTCGAAGTGAAGCGCTAAGGCGCGGAAGGCAAGAGCCAGTGCAACACTCGCGGCAACTCCTGCCCCCGTTCCGGCCCAAACATACGATGCGAGCGCTCGCTGATCCACCTTTCTGAGATAGCTGAGGAGGATTCCGGTGATCAGGAAGGCCTCGAGACCTTCTCTGATCGTGATCAGCATCCCCGCGGCCATGGGCTTTCTCCTTTCAGGCTTCTGGCGAGAGCGGCAGGTCTCGCCCCGGGCGCGCCATCCGGCGTAATGCGAACGCAACGGGTAGCAGGCCGGCCGCGACGATCGCCAACGCGGGCACTGCGGCCTCCTCCCAGAGCGACTCGGCCGAGAACTGCCAGACCCCGACCGCGAGGGTGTTGAGGCCGAAGGGGCGGAGCAGGAGCGTGGCCGGCATCTCCTTCATCACGTCCACGAAGACCAAGGCCAGGGCGGCGAGGAGCCCTCGGCGGATCAGGGGCAGATGCACCTGGCGGAGGGTGCGGCCCGTGTTGATCCCGAGCGAGCGGGCCGCCTCATCCAGGTTCTTCGGGACCTTGCCCAGGCTTGCCTCGACCGACTGGAAGCTCACCGCGAGGAAGCGGACGAGATAGGCGAAGACCAGCCCGACAGCGGATCCTGTGAGCAGCAGGCCGGCCTCGACTCCGAACGTCGTCCGCAGTCCGCCTGCAAGCGCGTCGTCGAGCCACGCCAGGGGCAAGAGCACGCCCACCGCGATCACCGCGCCCGGCACCGCGTATCCCATGGCGGCGAAGCGGGCCGCCAGGGTCACGCCGGGTGTCGGATGGAGGCGCACAGCGTACGCCAGCACGATAGCCAGGGCGCACGCCAGCGTCGCGCTCACGGCCGCCAGCCAGAGGCTATTTCGGAGCTGGAGTCCGAACTCGGAAGGCAATCCCGTCCGGGCGAGCGTCTGCCCCGCCCAGACGAGGAGTTGGCCCACTGGGATGCCGAACGCCGCGATCGCCACCGTCGCGCATACGCCACAAGCCGCCGCCGCTCGCAGGCCCGTCAGCCGGACCGGTTCGAACGGTTGCCCGTGATTCCGCACCTGCGCGTAGCGCGCGCGGCCTCTCAATCCGCGCTCGAGCAGGATCAGCAGAAAGGCAAAGCCGAGAAGCACGACCGCGAGCTGGGTGGCGGCGAGGCGGTCGAACATGCCGTGCCAGACCCGGTAGATTGCCTCGGTATAGGTCCGGTAGCCGAAGGTTGCGACGGTTCCGAAATCTGCAAGGGCTTCCATGAGCGCGAGGGACGTGCCGGCCACGAGTGAGGGGCGCGCCATCGGCAGCGTGACCTGGAGAAAGGCCTGAAAGCGGCCGCGGCCGAGGGCGCGCGCAGTCTCCAGTGTTCCCGGCGCCTGCTCGAGGAACGCCGTTCGGGCCAGCATGTAAACGTAGGGGTAGAAGACCAGCGTCATCACGAATGCCACGCCCCAGCCTGAACGGGGGTCGGGCAGCCTGGCTCCGGGACCGAGAATCTGGCGCAGGCCGGTCTGAAGCGGGCCGGCGAAATCGAAGTGACCGAGGAAGACGAAGCCGATCACGTACGCGGGCACAGCGAGAGGGAGCACGAGCGCCCACTCGAAGATCCCGCGGCCTGGAAACTGGTGGTGGACGACGAGCCACGCGAGGAGGGTGCCCAGGGCCAGCACGCCGGCCCCCACGCCGGTCAGTAGCAAGAGGGTATTGATCGTGAGCTCGATGAGCTGTGTTCGAAGGAGATGACGCCAGATCTCTCCGGCCGGCGAGGCCAGCGAGGAGACGACAGCGAGGATCGGCACGGCCACCGTGCTCGCTATCGCCACGGCCGCGATGGTCCAAGCCGAGGGCCGTCGCGCGAGCACGGGAAGCCCGAGCCGACTGGCGTGCGGGGCTATCGTGCCTGGCGAAGGCGAGGGTCGGGGCATCAGAGAGGTCACTTGTATCCGGCTCGGTCAGCCAGGCGAGCCGCGGCAGCCTGAAACTCCCCGGCCGCGGCGATGTTGATGTCGTCAGCCTTGAACTTCCCCCACCTGGCGATCAGGGGGTCCGGGGCCGCCTCGGAGTTGACTGGATACTCGAAATTTTCGTCTGCGAAAAGGTTCTGCGCCTCCACGCTCGAGAGGAACTCGATGAACGTGATGGCCTGGTCGCGGCTCCTCGAGTGCGCCGTGACACCGGCACCCGAGATGTTGACGTGGACGCCTGTTGTCTGCTGATTGGCCCAGAAAATCGCCACCGGGAGGTCGGGTTTTTTCGAGAGGAGGCGGGCCAGGTAATAGTGGTTGACGAGTGCCACGTCGCATTGGCCCGCGGCCACGGCCTCGATCTGCTTGGTGTCGCTGTTGATGAGCGTTGGATTGTTGGAGACCCAACCGCGGACGATCTGTTCTGTCTTCGCCTCGCCATGGCGCTTGATCATGGCGGCCAGGAACGATTGGCTGTAGATGTAGTTCGAGGGGCGCAGGCAGAGGCGGCCCTTCCACTTCGAGTCGCCCAGCGCCTCGTAGGTGGAGAGCTCTGCGGGCTTCACCTTCTTCGTGTTGTAGACGATCGCGCGGGCGCGGACCGTGAGCCCGAACCAGCGGGTGTCGGGGTCCCGCAGGTGCGCGGGGATATTGGTGCGCAGCAGGTGCGATTCCACTGCGGCCAGGAGACCGGCGCGCGCCGCGTTCCAAAGGTTCCCCGCGTCCACGCTGATGAGCACGTCGGCCGGGGTGCGGTCGCCCTCTGCCTTCAGACGCTCAAAGAGCTCCGCGCTGCTGGCGTTGAACGTCTTGACGGCGATGCCGGTCTTCTTGGTAAATGCGTGGAAGGCCGGCTCGTTGCCGTAATGGCGCGCAGAGTAGACGACCAGTTCGGCCGCTCCCACCGGGACGGCGGCGGCGAAGAGGAGCAGCGAGAGAAGCGCACCGCCCAGGAGCCGATGGGCGCGGGTCCCAGGGTTGGGGTTCCATGCTGGCATGGTGAGATCCTCCTCACGAGGGTGATGGCCCGGCGGAATCCGCTCATGGACCTCCGACAGGACGATATTAACATGACCTAATACAATTAATTTGTCAACCCTAAACATGCTGGTCACCCTCGCCCTCAGGCGAAGGGAAAGTTTCTTGAAGTCCCCGAGGGAGAAGGAACCCCGAGGCATATGCGGTATCTCCTGTCCGAGCGCCGGCTTCGCCGGCGCAAGCTCAAGAGCGCGGGCGTGGCGAAGCCCGGGTGCCCGCGCTGCAATAGATGCGAAGCTTATCGCCGCGGTGCTAGGCGCTCGGCGGAAAGGTGACCACGTGGATCACGTGCGCCTCTGCCCGGACTCTGGTTCCCTCCGGGAGAAACACCGAAGAGGCTTGCGAGGAGTGGACGAGCTGGCCTGAAGGCAGGCGGAGGCAGTAGAGATTCTCCGAGCCCCGGAAGTGGCGCCGGACGACGGTGCTCTCCCCCTCGGGGCTCTGGACGAAAGTGATGTCGTCGGGTCGGAGCATCACCTCGACCTTTTCCCCGAGCGGGTGTCCCTCGGTGTCTGTGAAGACCCCAAGCTCCGTGGCAAGACCCTTGGCCGTGACCAGGCCCGGGAGAAAGTCAGCAGCCCCCATGAACTCGGCGACGAATCGGGTGGTCGGGTGGTGGTAGACTTCTTCCGGCCTACCGAGCTGCTCCAGGCGTCCCTCGTTCAGGACGCCGACCCGGTCGGCAAGAGTGAACGCTTCCTCCTGGTCGTGGGTGACGAGGATCGCCGTGGTGGCGGTGTTCTTGAGGATCTTCACGATCTCATCCCGAAGCTGGGCGCGGAGGTCAGCGTCCAGGTTGGAGAATGGCTCGTCCAGAAGAATCAGGGCCGGCGCGGGCGCCAGGGCACGGGCAACCGCCACCCGCTGTTGCTGGCCGCCCGAGAGCTCATGGGGATAGCGGTCGGCAAACACGTCGAGTCCCACCAGCTCGAGAATTCTCGCGACGCGGCTCTTCCGGCCCGTGCGGTCCAAATGCTGGAGGCCAAACCCCACATTCTCCGCTACCGTGAGATGCGGGAAGAGCGCATAGTCCTGGAAGACGATTCCGACCCCGCGTTTCTCAGGAGGGACCCAGCGGCCAGACCCGGCCATCACCTCTCCACGGATGACCACCGAGCCCGCGTCAGGGACTTCAAAGCCAGCGATCAGGCGAAGCGTCGTTGTTTTTCCGCAGCCGGAGGGTCCCAGGAGCACGAGGAGCTCGCCCTGTTGGACCGTGAGGGTGAGGCGATCCAATGCCGGCGGCTGATCGGCCGCGAAGCGCTTGCTGACTCGGAGAAGGTGGAGCAGGTCCATAGACGAAAGTCAGTAGCTATCCAATCTATTGCGTTTCTTTGCCGTTGGCAAATTCCCGCGCTCTTAGGTACACTGGCTTCGGCCAGGTGACAGTCCCGTGCCTCCGGTATTTTAACAGGCTAAAGAGAATGATTCGCCTATCCTAAAAAGCGTAGGCCCATGCATACGACCCCGACGATCGAGGACTATCTCGGCGCGATCTATGACCTCGCGGGAGGTGGGAAGCCGGTCATTGGCGCGCGGCTGGCAAAGCACATGGGGGTGTCTGCTCCGACAGTGACCGAGACCCTCCACCGAATGATCCGCGAGGGGTACGTGCGCATCGGGGCGCACAAGGCAGTGAGACTGACCAAAGAAGGGTTGGCTCTTGCCGAAACGATGGCGCGCCGTCATCGCCTCTTGGAGCGCTGGCTGACCGATGTCCTGGAGCTGGATTGGGCTTCGGCCCACGACGAGGCGCACCGGTTGGAGCACGCGCTCTCACCGAAGGTTGAAGAGCGGCTTGCAAAGCTGCTCGGGATGCCCAGCACCTGCCCTCACGGGAACCCGATCCCGGGGATGCCAGAGCCGCCTCCCCACGACCATATCTCGCTTGCGGATGCAGAAGTGGATGAAGATGTCGTCGTCGATCGGATCACTGAGGAAGCCGAAGCGGACCGTCAGCTCCTTCACTTCCTATGGACGAACGGGATCCGCCCGGGCGCGCGGCTTCGCGTGTGCGAAGTGGCGCCCTATGTGGGAACGGTCAGCGCCAAGCTTGATGACGACCGAACGGTGACCCTGGGACTACAGGCCGCGACGAAAATCTGGGTCCATCAGACATCGGAACGGCAGATAAAAACGAAGGCGACCTCCCGGTCTTCGAACCGATAGATTCAAAGCTGGTGTCGACACTCATCGTGCCGTTCCAGCCACTGCGGGTCGGGCGACAGTCACGCATTCAACGGGCCGGCGGCTGAGATGTCCTGGATGTCGGTCTGCACGTGAACGAGCGCTGGGCCGTCGTGCTTGAGCGCAGCGGCCCAGGCCTCGACAAACTGGCTGGTCTTCTCAACGGTGAACGCAGCGGCGCCATAGGCTCGGGCCACCGCGGCGAAGTCAGGGCTTTGGATGCGCACCCCGTAGATCGCCTCGGGACCGAACCGCTTGTGCTGGTGCATGAGGATGGTCGCGTACGCGCTGTTGTCGCAGACGATCACTTTGATCGGGAGCTGTTCTTGCACCGCGGTCGTCAGCTCCTGGCCTGTCATCAGAAAACCGCCGTCCCCGACGAACGCGACCACTGGGCGCTCTGGCCTCGCCAGCTTGGCGCCGATCGCGGCGGGGACCGCGTACCCCATTGCGCCAGAGCTTGGAGCCGCCTGGGTCGCAGGGCGGGTGAAGCGATGGTAACGGTGGACCCAGGTCGCGAAGTTTCCCGCGTCGTTGGTCACGATCCCGTCGGGCGGCAGCGTGGCCGTGACGGTCTCGACGACCCGGGCGAGATCGACCGCGCCGCGCGCGACAACGTGACCGGGCGTCGCATGCGCGTCGTATGCCGCATGAATCTTCCGGCGCCACGCCCGGCGCTCTGCCGGTGGCGGGGTGCGGAGCGCCGCCGACAACGCGGCGAGCGCGACACCGGGATCTCCCGGGATCGGCGCGTCAGCGCGCCAACGCGCGAGGATCGACGGGTCAGGGTGGATGTGAATCAGGCGCTGGTCTGCCCGAAGGAGCGTGAACTCCTCGGTCGTGACGTCGTCGAGGCGGCTCCCAGCCGCGATGACCACATCGCACTCTTTCCACGCCTCGCGCTGGAACTGAGCGCGCCCCGTGCCGAAGTGCCCGATGTACGCCTCATGGTTATTCGGAAAGGTATCCTGGCGGCGCCACGCGGTCGCTACGCAAGCGCCTGACGCTTCGGCAAAGCGAAGAAGCTCGTCTGTCGCGTCATCGAACGCGACCATCTCCCCTGCGATCACGATCGGGCGCGTTGCGGCTTGGATGAGAGCGACGGCTTGAGCCACCGCATCGGGCGATGGGACGACCCTGAATCGAGGCGCGCCTTCCGGAATCCGGACGTCCCCGGCCGCGCCTTCGGTAATGTCCTCTGGCAGGACAAGAACAACGGGTCCGGGCCGACCCGATACCGAGAGTCTCAGGGCGCGCGCGGTAAAGTCCGCGACATCTTCTGGTGAGGATGGCTCGAAGACGGCCTTTGCGATCGGGGCGTACATCAGGTGATAGTCGATCTCTTGAAAGGCTTCTCGGCCCTTGGCCCTCGTCGGGACCTGACCGATGCAGAGAAGGAGCGGCGTGGAGTCCTGGGCCGCGGTGTGGACTCCGATCGCGCCGTTCGAGGCCCCCGGCCCGCGGGTCACGAGCGCGACCGCGGGACGACGGGCAAGCTTTCCATATGCCTCGGCAGCAAACGTGGCGCCGGACTCGTGGCGGGTCGTGACCAGACGGATTCGGCGCTGCTCTCGCCGGAGCGCATCCAGCACAGCAAGATAGCTCTCCCCGGGCACGCAGAACGCCTGCGTCACTCCGTGGCTAATGAGCGTCGCGACCAACGCCTCTCCGCCAGTCATGGATTAGCTATCAGCGGTCAGCCCTCAGCCGTCAGCTTCGAACTTCTGGGTTACGTTTCATCGCTCGGAAGCTGAATGCTGACGGCCGAGTGCTGAATGCTCAATACAGCCAGCAGGCCACTTTGTGGCCCGGCTTCACCTCTTTGAGCACAGGGTCCTTTTCATTACAAACGGCCTTGACGAACGGGCAACGGGGCGCGAAGCGACACCCTGGAGGGATATCGCCCTTGAGTGTGGGAACCATCCCCGGAATCGTCTCCAACCGCCGCCGCTCTGTCGCCGCCACGTCGATTCTTGGGATCGACCGCAGCAGCCCCTGAGTGTAGGGATGAAGCGGCTCTTTGTAGAGATCAACGGCAGGAGCTTCCTCGGCGACTTTCGCCGCGTACATCACCACCACGCGCTGAGCGGTCTCGGCGATCACGCCCATGTCGTGGGTGATCAGCATCACCGCCATGCCGAGCTTGGACTTGAGCTCGTTCAGGAGGTCAAGGATCTGCGCCTGGATCGTCACGTCCAGCGCGGTGGTGGGCTCGTCGGCAATGAGCAGGCTCGGGCTGCACGACAGCGCCATCGCGATCATCACACGCTGGCGCATCCCGCCGGAGAGCTGGTGGGGATATTCTCGCACGCGGCGCTCGGGGTTGGGGATCTTGACGAGCCTCAGCATCTCCACCGCTTTGCCCATGGCCTCACGCCGCCCCTTGCCTTCGTGGAGACGGATCGCTTCGGCGATCTGCTCTCCCACGGTGAAGACGGGGTTCAGCGAGGTCATCGGCTCCTGGAAGATCATGGAGATCTCTTTGCCCCGCACCTTCCGGATCTCCGAGGGGGAGAGCTGGAGGAGGTTTCGCCCTTTGTACCGAATCTCCCCGTCAACGATCTTCCCCGGCGGCTCGGGGATGAGACGTATGATCGAAAGCGCGGTCACGGTCTTCCCGCAACCGGACTCGCCAACCACTCCCACCGTCTCGCCCTTGTCGATCCGGAGGTCAATACCATCAACCGCGCGGACCACGCCGCTGTCGGTGAAGAAGTACGTCTTCAGATTCTTGATCTGCAGGAGCTCTTCGCTCACGAGTTCCTACTTCCAGCCGCGCGTGATCTCTGGAAAAGCCTCCACGGCTCGGTCCACATCATCGCCATCAACGTCCTTTTCTCTCGGAGGGGGGCACGCCTCCCTTCCGAAGCCTCCCCCAAGCTTGCGCGGGCGAAGCCCGCGCTCGAACACGCTGGTGCCCATCATTTCCATCCACGTGTGATCTCTCGGAACGCCTCAAGCGCCCGGTCAACGTCTTCTTCATCGATGTCCTTGTGGGTGACGAGGCGGATCGATTGCTCGCTGATCCGGTGGATTCTCACTTTTCGGGCCAGCGCGCCCTCCACCAGCGCTTCGACTCCACCGGGGCGCGCCACGGAGAAGATCACGATGTTGGTCTGCACTTTCGTGAGGTCAACCCGAACTCCAGGAACGGCTGCAAGCGCCTCGGCAAGCCGGCGGGCGTTTCGGTGGTCTTCATCCAGCCGGTCCACCATCCGCTCGAGCGCGATGATCCCGGCGGCCGCGAGGACGCCGACCTGGCGCATGCCGCCGCCCAGCATCTTTCTGATCCGTCGAGCCGTGGCGATCACATCGGCTGATCCGGCGAGCATCGAGCCCACAGGCGCCGCCAGCCCCTTGGAGAGCGAGACCATCACGGAGTCAACGGGACGGGTGAACTCTTTTACGTCGCGCTTCAAAGCGGCGGCAGCGTTGAAGAGACGGGCCCCATCGAGATGGACCGGGACATCGTGGGCGTGCGCGACCTCAGCCACGGCGTTGATCTCCTCAGGCGTGCAGCACGTCCCGCTGTGGCGATTGTGAGTGTTCTCCAGGCAGACAAGGCCGGTGGACGGGATGTGGATGTTCGCGGGGCGGATCGCGTCGCGCACCTGGTCGGGACTGAGGAAGCCTCGTTCGGTTTTGATCGGCCGGGTCTGCAACCCGCCGATCCACGCGGCGCTCCCGACCTCGTAGTTGAAGATGTGGGAGTCCAGATCGAGGATGATTTCCTGGCCGTGCCGAGTGTGGCTGAGGAGCGCGGTGAGATTTCCCATCGTCCCAGACGCCACAAAGAGACTTCGCTCTTTGCCCAACCGCGCAGCGGCGAGAGCTTCGAGCCGCTTGACTGTGGGATCTTCTTCCCAGACATCGTCTCCCACCTCTGCGTTGGCCATGGTCTCGCGCATGGCCGGTGTCGGGAGGGTAAATGTGTCGCTGCGAAGCTCTACGACATCATGCATGAGTTAGGACGAGGCCGGATGTCGGATCACAGATGTCAGTTGGCCAACCCTCCGACCTCCGACATCTGACATCCGTGATCCGAGATCTGACATCCGATTTATCTGAGGGCAGATGGAGGCAGGCGCAGAGAGGCTCGCCGGCCCCACTCGGTGTGCGGGTACTGTTCAGCGAGCTGCCGGTAGGCGCGTTGGGCCTCAGCGGATTTTCCTTGGGCGGTCAGAATTTCGCCGAGAAGGTAGAGCGTTTCAGGAACCACGAGGGTGCGTGGGTACTCTTTAAGGATGACATCGATCCGTGGGAGGGCGGCGGCGTAGTTCTGCCGCGTGAAGTTATAGGTGGCGACCCAGAGCTCTTTTTGAGCCAGACGCTCCCGGCAGAGGTCGATCTTCGAGAGCGCATCGGGCGCGTACCGGCTGCCCGGATATTCCTTCACCAGCTTCCTGAGCGCTTCGAGCGCTTTCGCCGTGTTGGTCTGGTCCTGTTCAACCGTCTTCATCTGGTTGTAATAGCTGAGCGCCAGTCGGTATTGGGCGAGATCAGCGATCCGATGGCTGGGATAGAAAGCCACGAACGCCTCCAGTTCTTTGATCGCCTTGTCGTAGAGCGGCTCCCGATAGTAGGTTTCGGCGATCAGGAACCGGGCCATCGGCGTGTACTCGGTGTCAGCATAGTGCGTGGCGATCTTCTGGAAGGCCTCACGTGCGGCCGCATAGTCAGACTGGTCGAGCTTGGCCTGCCCCTCGCGGTAGAGCGCGTCGGCCGGAGGAATGGGTTCAGCGCGTCTCTGGAAGAACGAGCAGCCGGAAAGCAGCGCTGCCGCTATACAGAGCACCCATAGGACGCGAAGGGATCGTTTCATGGCGAGCCGTTCAAACTGGGACAATGTATACGAAGAACGCTTCGGAAAGTCAAGGAGAAACCGGGTTCGGGGACCGGGGTTCGGGGCCCGCACGGGGATTTCAAAGTTCAGATTGCCGACCCCGGACCCCGAGCCCCGGACCCCGAACTACGGCAGCTTTTCCATAATGACTATGTCCACCCACTTCCCGTTCACGAGGCCGTGCTCGCGGTAGATTCCTACCTCACGGAATCCGAGCTTTCGATAGAGGGCCATTCCAGCCTCGTTTGAGGGGAGAGCCGCGAGCACCATCTTGTGGAACCCGTGGGATGCCGCGTCATCGATGAGTCTCGTGAGCAGCTGACGACCGACTCCTCGGCCTCGCCACTTCCGCTCCACGTAAATCGAGAGATCCGCGACGTACCGATATGCCTCCCGAGGATTGAAGACGTTGAGACTTCCCCACCCAATGACCTGTCCATTGACCTCCGCGACAATCACCGGATAGCGAGCGTCCCGGGATGCCAACCACTCACGACGCTCGTCGGGAGTCCTGAGCTCGGTTTCGAGGGTGGCGGTGCCGTCGGTAATCCCTTGATTGTAGATCGTCGCGATCGCTGCGCCGTCGGCCGGGGTGGCGTTTCGGATGGTGATCTGGGCGACTTGGCTCATGGTTGTCGATGATCGTTCGCGCTGGACACTCATGGTATCACGTGGCTGCCAGCAGTGGAACGACACTGGTAAAGTCTGGCCGCATGCAGTACAATGCGATTCGTCTTCGTGTGGTTGGTCTATGTTGCCTGCGGTCCGTCTATGTTGATTGACGCTCAACTGACAAGTGCTGTGCCAACAATCGCAGCGGCTCAGCTTGGCGGCCTCGAAGTCTCGCGATAAGTCCATAACGAGAGAAACAGATGGAACCGGACAGACCAGTCGTTGTCATTTGCGGAAAGATTCACCAGGCCGGTCTCGATATCCTCCAGGCTCACGCGACGGTCGTGACGCCGGAGGAGTCCACGGAGCCGGGGATCATCGGTGTGGGTCATGAGGCGCAAGCGCTCCTGGTTCGGACCAATCCTCCCATCACAGAGCGCCTGATGGCCTCCTTGAAAAAGCTGAAGTGCGTGGCCCGTCATGGGGTGGGAGTCGACAATGTGGACCTGGCCGCGGCGACGCGGCTGGGAGTTCCGGTGCTCCACGCGCCCGGCCAGAACGCCGACGCCGCTACGGAACACACGATCCTCTTGATGCTGGCGGTGACGAAGAAGCTCATCGCGCTCGACACCCAGACCCGAAAGGGGGACTGGGCGCCGGACCGGTACAGCGGGATCGGAGACCTTCACGGTCAAACGCTCGGCGTGATCGGAGTGGGGAACATCGGCCGGCGCGTCGCGCATATCGCGACTGCCCTGGGGATGGAAGTCCTCGGGTATGATCCGTATATGCGTCCCGAAGAGCTCAAGCGCCGGGGCGCGTCGCCGATCGCAAAACTTCCGATGCTGCTCAAACGCGCCGATGTCGTGACGCTGCACACCCCGCTCACGCCGGAAACCCTCCACCTGGTCAATCGAAAGACGATCGCGGGAATGAAGGACGGCGCGATCCTGATCAACACCTCACGAGGTCGGGTCGTGGATGAGCAAGCGCTCTACAGCGCGCTCGTCTCCAAGAAGCTGGTCGCCGCGGGTCTGGATGTGTGGGAGGAAGAGCCGACCCCGGTGACCAACCCGCTCCTTTCGCTCCCGAACGTGGTCTGCACACCGCACGTGGCGGGTGTCTCAGAGCGCGCCCAGCGAAATATCGCCACCTGCGTCTGCAACGAGATCGTGCGGGTGCTGCGCGGCGAGCGGCCCCTCGTGGTGGCGAACCCCGAAGTGTGGCCCAAGCTCTCCCACCTCAAGTAACGTGGATCGGGGTTCGGGGACCGGGGCTCGGGTTCCGAAGATCGAAATGCGAACCCCGAACCCCTAACCCCGCGTGTAAAATGCGGACCCCTGACCCCCGCCCCCGGACCCCGCCCGTGCGGACCCCGGACCCCGGGCCCCGAACCCCGATCAACTTCAGGATTGTGCCGGTTGGTGACTGCGCGGTCTCTATCGAGTTTGCCAACGAGATCAGCCTGGAGGTGAACAGCCTTGTCCGTGGGCTTGAGCTCTCGTTGATGGAGCGGCCACTTCACGGCATGGTGGAGACCGTACCGTCGTATCGCGCATTGCTTGTCTCGTACGATCCTCTTCTTGTCAGCATGGATGATCTCATCGGAGCGCTCTCGGGGCTCATCGGACAGCTTCGTCCTGGTCACTCGTTGCCGGGCCGCCGGATCACCATCCCGGTTTGCTACAGTCGCGAATTCGGACTTGATCTCGATGCCGTGGCGGAGCGCCATGCGCTGCCCGTCGAAGAGGTCATCCGCCTGCATACGGACGGTGACTACCTGGTCTACTTCATCGGGTTCACGCCGGGACTTCCGTACCTGGGCGGGCTTCCTGGGCGTTTGGCTATTCCTCGCCTCCAAAGTCCGCGGGCTGGCGTTCCCGCGGGCAGCGTTGGGATCGGAGGTGATCAGTGTGTGATCTACCCGGTTGAGAGTCCGGGAGGGTTTCACATCGTGGGTCGCACGCCGCTTCGTCTGTATGACCCGGCAGGTGACCCACTGGTCCTCTTGAGGCCTGGTGACCATATCCGCTTTGCGCCGATCTCGGAGAAAGAGTTCGAAGAGATCAAAAAACGTGGCTGAGCCCCTCGACACAGGGGCCTTGTCGGTGGTCGAGCCTGGGCTCCTGACCACAGTGCAAGACCTCGGTCGGTACGGGGCGCAGCGGCTCGGTATTCCGGTCTCTGGCGCCATGGACCAGCGCTCCCTGATTCTCGCGAACCTGCTGGTGGGAAACGATCCGACCGCAGCAGGGCTTGAAGCGACTCTCAAGGGGCCGGAGCTTCTCGCGCTTCAGGAAAGCTGCATCGCGGTGACCGGTGCGGAAGCCTCTCCGAGACTCAATGGCCGGCCATTTCCCATGTGGGCGGCCACGCGCGTTCGTCCGGGCGACCGGCTCTCGATCGGTCAAGCCACTCGTGGGCTGCGCTGCTATCTCTCAGTGGCCGGCGGAATCGAAGTGCCTCAGGTCCTGGGATCGCGCTCTACGTATCTGCCGGGCCGTCTCGGCGGAATGGAAGGCCGGGCCCTTCAAGCGGGCGATCTTCTCCCCGCTGGCTCGCAGCCTCGTCCCCTGGAGACTATCGAGGGGCGAACAATCCGACCAGAGCTGATCCCTGCCTTCTCCCGCGAGGTGACGCTCCGCGTGATCCTCGGCCCTCAAGACCAGTTGTTCACCCCGGAAGGGATCGCCATGTTCTTGAACGAACCCTACACCGTGACACCACAGGCGGACCGCATGGGGTACCGGCTGTCTGGACCGGCGATTCGGCATTCGAGCGGGCACGATATCATCTCCGACGGAACCGCACTTGGAAGTGTCCAGGTGGCGGGGGATCAGCAGCCGATCATTCTTCTTGCGGATCGCCAGACCACGGGAGGCTATCCGAAAATTGCCACCGTGCTCGCCGTGGACTGTCCGCTGGCGGCGCAGGCACGGCCGGGAGCGTGGATCCGGTTTCAATCGGTCGCACTGTCCGAGGCGCACCGCCTGCTGCGGGAGAGCGCGTTGGCGCTTGCCAATTCTATTGTGAAAAAACCGCGATCCTGACATCATAATTGCCGGAGCTGCACGCGTGGAGACTCACGTTGCCTGAAAGGGTTATCGATCTGAATTGTGACATGGGTGACTACTCGGAGGGGGCTTTGCCTCCTTTCGAACCTCCCCCAAGAGCAGATTGCGCGGGCCAAGCCCGCGCTCGAAACCCCATAAACAGCCGGGCGTGGTTTGTTGACGAGAGATGGACAAGATAGTTGATCTGAATTGTGACATGGGCGAAGGCTTCGGCCCGTGGAAGATGGGGACCGATGAAGCGATCTTCCCTTTTATCACCTCGGCGAACATCGCCTGCGGGTTTCACGCCGGTGATCCTCATATCATGCGAAAGAGTGTGGCGTCCGCGGCCGCTCATGGCGTGGCGATCGGCGCCCATCCCGCGCTTCCAGACCTCGTGGGGTTCGGGCGGCGCGCGATGGCCGTGACTCCGGACGAGGTAAGAGATTATCTCTGCTACCAGATCGGCGCGTTGCGCGAGTTTTGCCGCGCCGCCGGGCTGGATCTCCAGCATGTCAAACCGCATGGAGCGCTCTATCACATGGCTGATCAGGATGAGGCGATCGCTCAAGCCATTGGTGAGACGGTTCAATCGACCGGCAAGCAGATCATTCTCATCACGATGGCCGGGAGCCGATACGATGCCTATTGCCGCGCGCGAGGGTGCCGCGTGGCTGCAGAGGGGTTCGCTGACCGGGCGTATAATAGAAACGGCTCGCTGGCGCCGCGCACGCAGCGGGGGGCATTGATCACCGACCCTGAGCGAGCCGCGGCGCAGGCTGTAAAAATCGCGGCGGAGGGACGAGTGGTGAGCTTCGATGGCGCCGGAGTGAATCTGGCGGTTCAGACGATCTGCTGCCATGGCGACACCCCGGGGGCTCCTCAGATCGTGCGCGCCGTTCGCGAGGCGTTGGAGAAGGCTGGGGTCCAAGTTCGACCGCTGTCGAGCTGGCTCCCGTAGAATATCGACGTACATTTGCCGTCTGAATATTTATGCAGGATGGCGCGGGCGAGCCGGTGCTTGAACGTTTGAGGAGGGGGGATTCGTGTTGAGAAAGGAGATCGGCATGAGGAAAGTCGTCACATGGGTGGTGCTGCTGATGTTTGGCGTGATCGTGGGTGGCTGCGCGTCGATGGAAAAGCCCAACGTGGCTGCATACCCGACGAAAGGTCAGACAGCGGAGCAGCAATCAAAGGACATGAGCGAGTGTCAGGCCTGGGCGAAGCAGCAGACCGGGTTTGATCCCGCGAAGGACACCGGGGTTGGCGCGGCCGTTGGCGGGCTGGTCGGCGCTGCGGGCGGCGCTGCGCTTGGCGCTGCTGTGGGGGCAGCCTCGGGAGGCGGGGCCGGAAGAGGAGCTGCCATCGGCGCCGCGGCCGGTGGAATTACCGGCATCGCGGGCGGTGGAGCGATCGGGTACTCGAAGTCGAAGGACGGGTACGAGAAGGCTTACGCGGCGTGCATGGGGGCGCGCGGCTACAGCGTCCAACGCTGAGCGGGCCGATAACCTTCGCATTCCGCCGTTCTCAGTCGGCGGGCACCCTCAACGTTCTTTCTATTCGAGCGCAGGCTTTGCCGGCGCAAGCTTGGGGGGAGGTTCGGAAGGGGGGCGTGCCCCCCTCCGAGTGAAACGGAGTACGCCTCGGGTGCCCGCTCTCCTTCGGGCCTTGGGCTGCTCGGTTCTCACCCCGCTCACTGCCTGGAGCGCCACGCTTAGATAGCCAATACGCATAAGTCACACTGGGGCGGCACTTCTGATTTATTGCACGGGGTGCCGCCCTCATTGCGTCTCGTCTAGCTTCAGATTATGATGGGCTTCGGCCTTCATCTCTGAATGAATCGGGGAGTGTTGTGACCGTTTCGCAGGCCACGCTCAAGCGAACGCCACTCTATCAGGCGCACGTCCGGCTCGGCGCCAGGCTCGTCCCGTTCGGTGGATGGGAGATGCCGGTGCAGTATGCGGGCATCCTCGAAGAGCATCGAACGGTCCGGAGCAGAGTCGGTCTCTTCGACGTCAGCCACATGGGCGAGTTTGAGTTTCAGGGTCCAGACGCGCTCAACGTCCTCCAGCGAATCACCACCAACGACGTTGCGGCGCTCCCGATCGGGGGCGTGCATTACTCATTGATGCTCTATCCCGATGGCGGGATCGTCGATGACATCACGCTCTACCGGATCAAACAGCATGAGTTCCTGATGACAGTCAACGCGTCGAACATCGAGAAAGACTGGACCTGGATTACCCCACACATCGAGGGGGACCTCCAGGCAGAAAACGTGAGCGACAAGACCGCGCTGCTCGCGGTTCAGGGCCCGCGCGCTGAAGCGCTGCTGGCTCCGCTGTGCGACATCGACGTCCGGGCCTGCCGTTACTACCAATTCGCCAAAGGACGGATTGCTGGAGCGGAGTCATATATTTCCAGGACCGGCTACACGGGAGAGGACGGCTTTGAGCTATTTCTGTACGCCTCGGACGGTGGACGCATCTGGGATCTCCTGCTCGAAAAAGGCAAGACGCACGGCATCGTGCCTGTGGGCCTCGGCGCGCGCGACACACTCCGGCTTGAGATGAAATACGCGCTCTATGGAAACGATATCGATCAGACCACGAATCCGATCGAAGCCGGGCTCGGCTGGGTGGTGAAGCTCGGCAAAGGGGAATTCATCGGCCGGGACGCGGTAGAAAAAGTGAAAGCAGCGGGCCCGACGCGGAAGCTGGTGGGGTTCGAGATGACTGATCGGTCTGTGGCTCGCCACGGCTACAGAATCTTGAAAAGCGGTCGTGAGATCGGCGTGGTGACGTCGGGATCCTATGGCCCTTCGGTGGACAAATATATCGGGACCGGTTACGTCGAGACGGCACATGCGGCGTTGGGAAGCGAGAACCAGGTGGAGGTGCGCGGGACACCGCACGCCGCGCGCGTAGTGCCCACTCCGTTCTACCCGCCGAAAGTCAAAAAATGAACCCGGGGCTCGGGGTCCGGGGCTCGGTGTTGTCTTGCGAACCCCGAACCCCCAACCCCGAACCCCGAGAGCGGAGGTCATGATGGCAGCGTACCCAACGGACCTTCGATATACCAAAGAGCATGAGTGGACCAAAGTGGAGGGGACCAAGGCGCGAATCGGGATCACCGAGTTTGCCCAGGCCGAGCTTGGCGACGTCGTCTTTGTCGAGCTACCGAAAGTGGGATCTCGCGTGCAACAAACGCAAACCTTCGGTGTGGTCGAGTCGGTGAAAGCCGTCTCTGATCTCTTCGCGCCGCTCTCAGGTGAGGTGACCGAATTCAATGGTGAGCTGGCCAAGAAGCCCGAGCTTGTCAACACTGATCCGTACGGCAAGGGCTGGATGATCGTGGTCTCGCTGTCCAACCCCAAAGAGGTCGATCATCTGCTCACCTCTTCCCAGTACGAGGAGTTCGTGAAGCAAGCAAGTTCATCTCATTAACAGGGTGATGAGAAACTCCTGTCCGCCGCAGGCTGCTCAAAAAGGTCCAGATGCAAGGCGGCGAGGAAGCGAGGAGTGAGGCGTACTTAGATGTACATTGCAACGACGAGCGACGAAGCCAACGCCGCAGATGGGCCTTTTTCAGCAGCCTGTTAGATGAATCGTTATCTCTCTAACACGCCGGCGCAGCAGCGAGAGATGCTTGCCGCCATCGGCGTGTCGAGCATCGAAGACCTCCTGACCCGGATCCCCAAAAAAGCCAGACTCAACCGACCGCTCAATCTACCCCCGGCGCTCGCGGAGATCGAGCTGATCCGATCCATGCGCTCGCTTGCCGCCTCGAACGCCGATGCCGAGCGCTACGCCTGCTTTCTTGGCGGCGGTCACTACGACCACCACATTCCCGTCGTGATCAATCACCTGATCTCGCGCGGCGAATTCTTCACAGCGTACACCCCGTATCAGCCGGAGGCGAGCCAGGGAACGCTCCGAACGATCTACGAGTACCAGACCATGATCGCCGAGCTGACCGGGATGGACGTGGCCAACGCCTCGATCTACGACGGCGGGTCGGCGTTGGCTGAAGCCGCGTTGATGGCGCACAGCGTCACAGACCGGGACCAGATCGTCGTGTCAACCGCCGTGAATCCGCTCTACCGACGCGTGATGGCGACCTACTGCTCCGGCCCTCACCTCAAGATTAAGGAGATGCCCTGGGAGGATGGCGTTACGAATCTCGACACGCTGGAGCGTCTCGTCACCGAGAAGACCGCGGCGGTGGTGATCCAGTCACCGAACTTCTTCGGTTGTCTCGAGGACGTGGAACAGATCGCCGCGATGGCGCACTCAAAAGGCGCGCTGCTTATTGTCGTGGTCGCGGACGCGGTGACCCTCGGCCTGCTCCGCCCACCCGGAGCCTGCGGCGCCGACATCGTGGTAGGGGAAGGGCAGGGGTTGGGGATACCGATGAGCTTCGGTGGCCCGAACCTGGGGCTCTTTGCGACTAGGCAGGAGCTGGTGCGCCGAATGCCAGGGCGATTGACCGGCGCCACAGTAGATAAAGATGCCAGCGCGGGTTCGTCCTCACCTTGCAAACAAGAGAGCAGCACATCCGCAGAGAGAAGGCGACGTCGAACATCTGCACGAATGTGGCGCTCTGCGCCCTGGTGGCGACGATCTATCTCGCTGTCATGGGAAAGCAGGGCCTCCGGAGGGTCGGGGAGCTCTGCCTTGCAAAAGCTCATTACGCGGCTGAAAAGCTGACCAGTGTGCCGGGAGTGCGGCTGGCCTTTCAGGCGCCGTTCTTCCACGAGTTCGTGCTTCAGCTCCCGAAATCTCCTGAGCGCGTGGTGAAAGCGCTCGCGAAGCAGAAGATCCTCGCCGGCATCCCGCTCAAGGCATACGACCGCCAGCTCAAGGATTCCCTGCTCGTCGCCGTCACCGAAAACCGCACCCGCGAGGAAATCGACGCCTTCGCCCATCACCTCGCATCCATCGTGAGCTGAAGTTACTATGGGATCTCAGAAACGCGAGCCCCTGACCCCTGACCCCGAATCCCGAACCCCGATCCCCGAACCCCGAGCATATGCGCTACGATAAGCTGATCTTCGAGCTGTCGGCCCCGGGGCGAGTGGGCTATTCGCTTCCCGCCTCCGATGTGCCCGAGAAGAAGTCTTCAGAGCTTCTGCCGGGCAAGTACCTTCGGGAAGCGCCGCCGGAGCTTCCCGAGGTCAGCGAGTTCGACGTGGTCCGCCACTACACGCGCCTCTCCCAGTTGAACTACGGCGTGGACACGCACTTCTACCCGCTCGGGTCCTGCACGATGAAGTACAACCCGAAGCTCAACGAGGACATGGCGCGCTTGGCCGGATTCGCCCGACTCCATCCGCTTACGCCGGAATCGCTCGCATCTGGAGCGCTTAAACTGATGGGGGAGCTGTCGGAGTCGCTGGCGGAGATCACTGGAATGCACACGGTCTCCCTTCAGCCTGCGGCAGGCGCCCAGGGCGAGTTGACGGGCGTCTTGATGATCCGCGCCTACCACCTCGCGAAGGAGAAGCGCCCGCGGACCAAGGTGCTGATCCCTGACTCGGCCCATGGCACCAACCCGGCATCCACGGCAATCGCTGGGTATCAGATCGTGCAGCTCAAGTCTGATGCGTCCGGGGAGGTGGATATCCTCGACCTGGAGCGCCACCTGGACGAGGACGTTGCCGCGCTCATGATCACGGTACCCAACACACTCGGGCTCTTCGAATCTAAGATCCTGGAGATCACCGAGATGTGTCATACGAAAGGCGCCCTCGTCTACATGGACGGCGCGAATTTGAACGCGATCCTCGGCATCGCAAGACCGGGAGACCTCGGCTTCGACGTGGTCCACCTGAACCTTCACAAGACATTCACCACGCCGCACGGTGGCGGGGGCCCGGGCGCGGGGCCGGTGGGAGTGAAGGCCGCGCTCGTCCCGTTCTTGCCGGTACCTCACGTCGTCAAGGACGACGGGGGTGACTATCGCCTGGACTGGGACCGCCCGCAGTCGATTGGGAAGCTCCAGGCGTTCTGGGGGAACTTCGGGATGCTGGCGCGCGCGTCCGCCTATATTCGCACGATGGGGCCCGATGGCCTTCGCGCGGTCTCTGACAACGCGGTCCTGAACGCCAATTACCTCATGAAGCGGCTCGAGCCCTACTACGACCTTCCGTACCCCGGCCCGTGCATGCACGAGTGCGTCTTCTCGGCGCGGCGGCAGAAGCAGCATGGCGTCAGTGCCATGGACATCGCGAAGCGCCTCCTCGATCTGGGCTTCTACGCCCCCTCGACGTACTTCCCGTTGGTTGTGGAAGAGGCGCTGATGATCGAGCCGACCGAGACCGAGTCGAAAGAAACGATCGACAGCTTCTGCGACGCGATGATTCAGATCGCCAAAGAGGCCGAGACCGATCCTGCGTCCATCCTCAACGCTCCGGTCACCACGCCGGTCAAGCGCCTCGACCAAACCCTCGCGGCCCGCCAACCCAACCTGCGTTGGACCCGTCCGTAGTGGATGTCAGATGTCAGATCGGTATCTAACCCGCCGCTTCTCAGGAAGGGCATGTCGTCGCAATCCTGAGCGGACAGGCGTTAGCCGACGCTTCACGCCCTCCATGAGCTCTACAGACGAGGGGACACCATGAAAATGCAGTCGAAGACGCGTGCCATCGACAAAATCTACAAGCGCCGAGATCGCTACGAAATTCCTGAGTGGCAACGGCAGGAGGTTTGGAGCCGCTCAAAAAAACAGAATCTAATAGGAGTCAATCCCATTCTTAGTTGAAATCCGAGTGGCAACTCCACGTTGTTCACGCGGCCTTCTTCTGTGACTTCTCCATTCCCTGTTGCAACGCACGCCGCAGCGCGGGCAGGTGTCGGTAGCCCTTGACGCGGCGCACGCGTGGTTCGATGTCG
>Ga0209342_10000866_pt1 | contig 34930 bp, 30 predicted proteins | sample RifCSP16_2_FD_184023 | JGI IMG/M metagenome (GOLD analysis project Ga0209342, IMG submission 184023) | Soil microbial communities from Rifle, Colorado - Rifle CSP2_sed 16_2 (SPAdes) (version 2) | ecosystem: Environmental > Terrestrial > Deep subsurface > Rock core/Sediment | place: Rifle...
GGCGTCGGTGGCCTCGACGACCGTCACGGGCATCCCGTGCTGGCGCAGGAGACGGCAGAAGGAGAGCGTGGAGGTCAGGAGATCGCGGGACACTAGCCTTCGAGCGGGAGGAAGTGCTTGAGACCTGCGGTGGCCAGCTCCTGCTTGAAGCGCTTGATGTCGTCGGCGTCCTTCAGCACACAGCCCAGAGTCTCGGCGACCAGGGCCTCGTCCAGGTGGTCGGCGTGGAGGGTCGTGAGGGCCTGAGCCCAGTCCAGGGTCTCCGCCACTCCGGGGACCTTGGAGAGCCGCACCTGGCGGATCGTCTCCATGAACTTGGAGATCTGGCGGGCGAGCCGCTCGTTGACCGCCGGGACCTTCCGCTGGACGATCCGCACCTCCTTGTCGAAGGATGGGTAGTCGATCCAGAGGTACAGACAGCGTCGGCGCAGGGCGTCGGACAGCTCGCGCTCCCGGTTCGATGTCAGGACGACGTAGGGCTGCTGGGTGGCCTTGATAGTGCCGATCTCGGGGATGGTGACCTGGAACTCCGACAGGACCTCGAGAAGGAAGGCCTCAAATTCCTCGTCGCAGTTATGCGTCACCACCTGGTTCGCGACGAAGTACGGTTGACCTTCCAAGACAAAGTCGTAGACGGTTTGAGGGGTCTCGAGTGTCTCGATTGACATGACCTCCCCGAGGACGACTTCTCGCCTGAGGAGATCCCGAAGCTCCGGAGAGTCAAACGCGTCGGAGATCTTCCGCAACGACGACACGTTCGGACGAATCCGTCCTGAAAGGACGTCGTACACCGTCTGATGGGACGGAGTTCCGTGGAGGACCGTCCGATCCCTTAGCAGGTTCAGGGCCACGGTCACCGATTCTCTCGGGAGGGTCTCGGTCCGAGTGAACTCATGAACCGGAGGGTTCACGACGAGACTCTTCTTAGCCGACGAACAGAAGCCAACCGTCTCGACGAAAGCCCGAACGTTGGCGACCGTCAGGACAAAATAGGGGCCCTTTCCGAAGGTCTTCGGATACGTCCGAACCTTGGAGATGTGGCTATCCACGCCCAGGGAGCTCAGCAGGTGCTGCATTCCAACGAGCAAGTAGGACGAAGCGGACACCGCCGACACCTGATGATCACCTACCCACCCTTCTCCGTCAAAAAATCCTCTCAAAAACCCCGCACGCTTCTCGGCCGTCAGGGAAAATACAACACTGGGGACTGTTCGGTCCTTGCTCCGGACTATACCAGGACCCAGCACTCGCCCGAGAAATCGTCCCAACGGAAGCGACCAATAGTTCAGCTCGTAGTTCCGATGCGCCCCCCTGCGGATTTCGGGGAGATCACCGAAGGCTTCCTTGAACTTCTCCGCGTAGACCTCGAGGTTCTTCTTATCCTTGTCCACGATGCAGAGCCGATCGCTTGTGAAGCAACCATCGGCAACGATATATCCAAGGAGCTCGTAGAAGGCGACAGACTGACGAATCCGAAGCCCGTAAGAGTGTTCGGGTTTGGCCAAGGCTCCATTCAGACCTAACTCATGGGAGAGCTTCTCGACTACCTGTGCACGTAGAGAATCCCGCATGGAGCGCGGCTGAATGACGTTGCGAAGGTGATTGCGCGACACCCCGACAGCGCTGGAAAGCTGCGCGTACGTTTTCCCCGAAGCCTCATAAGCAGAATGAAGCAGGCGCTTTCCGGCTTCTGTGAGTTTGACCATGTTGTCGGAGAAGTCGAACTGAGGCTCAGGGGAGGGTGTGGGATAGAATCGCTTGTGTAGTGGTAGGCGATCCCCCACTCGGAGCTCCGACGTCGCAACGACCTCGTACCGAGAATCGGAATGGCGAACGAACCGATGCTCGGGACTCACTTCGAGCAGCCGACCACCAATCAGAAGTCGAACGACGGTGGAAGTCTCTCTAGGAATGACCTTCTTTACTTTCGCCCGGGTGATCTGAAACGCTTCCGGGTCGAAGCTGACTAGCTCATCCCCAGGCCTGATCTCCTCCGCCCTCTTGATCCCCTCGCCGGTCGGAATCAGACTCTTGGCCGCAACGCAGCGGTCGATCTCATCGATCAGCAGCACCGGCGCCTGGCCGTCCTGGCTGATGGCCTGGAGCAGCGGGCGCCGCAGGAGGAACGGCTCGGAGAAGATGGCCGTCTCCTTCTGCTCGAGCGAATGGCCAGTCTCCTCCTCCAGCTTGATGTGGAGAAGCTGCTTCGGGTAGTTCCACTCGTAGAGGGCCGTGGCCTGATCCAGCCCCTCGTAGCACTGGAGACGGATCAGGTTCGTTCCCATCACCCGCGCCAGCACCTTGGCCGCCTCGGTCTTCCCCACCCCGGCGTGGCCCTCGATCAGGAGGGGCTTCCGCAGCGTCATGGCCAGATAGACCGAGGTGGCGACCGGCGCGTCGGTCACGTAGTCGGCCGCCTCCATCAGTGCCTGGATCTTCTTGATCTCCTCGCGCATGGCCCTAGTTTACACCGGGTTGACCGGGGGACGCAGCCGTTCGTAGTCTTCGAACGTATCCAGGTCCGCCGGCATCGCGAGGTCGAAGGACACGAGCGCGACGCGCGCCGGGTCCTTCTCGACCACCGAGCGCGCCCCGCGGTCGCCCGTCAGGGCCCGGAGCTCGGGGAACACGGCGGCGGCGAAGAGGACCGGGTTCCCCTGCACCCCGCGGTAGAGCGGGGCCACGATGGCCTTCCCGGTCTCGTGGAAAGTCTGGAGCAATCGGGGGATGACTTCGGGCGGGAGCGCGGGCTGATCCCCGAGAGCGATCAGGGCCGCGCCGACGCCGGGGCCCAGAGCCGAAACACCGCACGCGATGGAGCTCGCCTGACCCGCCTCGGGCTCCGGGTTCTCGACAAAACGGACCGGGAGACCTTTCAGCGCTTCCCTGATCGTGGGGGCCTCGTGGCCCAGCACGACGAGAACCTCGTCCACGCGGCCCGCCTTCACCTGCTCCACCGCCCGCCTGATCACCGGCCGCCCTCCCCAGTCCAGGAGGAGCTTGGCCCGGCCCATCCGGAGCGAAAGGCCGGCGGCGAGGACGATTCCCGCGATCACCTGCCGATCGCGGCCTCGATCCTCTCGACTCGAGATCTGAGGTCAACGATCTCGTGCTCGAGCGACCGAACCCGCCGATCCAGCTCCGCATACGAGAATTTGATCATGGCTTTGACTTCCTGAAACTCCGCCCGCACTTCCTGTCGGAATTCTTGCAAGTCTCGCGCGATCTCCTCACGCGATGATTGCTGACCTTCGGCCACAGCACGGATGTCCGCGCGAAGCCCTTCGGCCACAACCCCGAAGTGCCGCTTGATCTCCTCGATCGCCTCTCGATCCACAATCGCCCCGGTCAGAACGCTGAAAACACATCGGCCAGGATGCCCTCTTCAGGGCGCCCTGGCCAATGGCGTGCCGCCTCGTTGTTCAGCGTGGGCCTACTTCTTCGCGCGAGAAAGAGCGGCCTCGAGCGCGCGGCGGCAGTACACCTTCAGGAGGTGGGTCTTGTACTCCACCGAGCCCTGGAGGTCCGCCTGGACGTCCACCCCGTCGGCGGCCTTCTCGGCTGCGGCCCTGATCGTCGCCGCGTCCAGGGTCTTGCCGGCGAGCGCCGCCTCCACCCCCTTGGCCCTGACCGCCTTCGTCCCGGCTCCCGTGATGCCGACGCCCACCTTCTTGCCGTCCGCCGTCACGAGAGCCGCGACGCCCACGACGGCAAAGCGAGAGGCCGGATGGGGAAACTTCATGTACGCCATCCCGGTCCCGGCCAGCCAGGACGGGATCCGAATTTCAACAAGAATCTCTTCAGGTTGGAGGGCAGTGGTGAGAAGACCCTTGAAGAAGTCGTCCACCTTGATCGTGCGCTTGCCCTTGGGCCCCTCCGCCACCAGCTCGGCCCCCAGCGCGATGACGGCGGCCGGGTAGTCGGCCGCGGGGTCGGCGTGGGCCAGGCTCCCTCCGATCGTCCCCATGTTCCGCACCTGGGGATCGCCGATCGTGCCGGCGGCCTCGGACAGGAGCGGGCACTTCTGCTTCAGGAGCGACGAGGACTCCACGGCGTAGTGGGTCGTCAGCGCCCCGATGGCGATGGCCCCGCCGTCCTCCTTGATTCCGGAGAGCCCCGGAACCTTTCGGAGATCGATGAGGTGCTTGGGCTGGGCCAGGCGGAGCTTCATCATGGGGAGCAGGCTGTGGCCGCCTGCCAGGACTTTCGCGTCATCCTTGAGCCGGCCCAGGAGGGAGATCGCCTCCTGGACGCTGGCTGGGCTGTGGTAATCGAACTGGGCCGGATACATGGCGATCCCCCCTTTACTTCTTGGCGGCCTTCACGGCCTGCCAGATTCTGGATGGCGTCAGCGGCATGTCGATATGGGTCACACCGAACGGGGCCAGGGCATCCATCACCGCGTTGGCGATGGCCGGGGTGGAGGCAATGGTCCCCGTCTCCCCCGCGCCCTTGACACCGATCGGGTTCACCGGCGACGGGGTCACCGTGCGCGCGGTCTCGTACATCGGCAGTTGGTCGGCCTTCGGCAGGGCGTAGTCCATCATCGTGGCGGAGAGCAGCTGGCCTTGGTCGTCGTAGGCCCCCCACTCCCAGAGCGCCTGCCCCACACCGTGGGTGATCCCGCCGTGAACCATCCCGTCAACGATCATGGGGTTGATGACCTTGCCGACGTCGTCCACAGCCACGTAGCGCAGGATCTTGACGTGGCCCGTCTCAGGATCCACCTCCACCACAGCGATGTGGGTGCCGAAGGGGAAGGTGAAGTTGACCGGATCGTAGAACGAGGTGACTTCGAGCCCCGGCTCCATCCCCTGGGGCAGGTTGTGGGCGAGGTAGGCCATCAGCGCCACCTCGCCGAAGGCCTTCGCCCGGTCAGGCGACCCCTTGACAGACCACTTCCCCCCCTCGTACAGGAGGTCGCCCTCGGCGGCCTCCAGGAGGTGGGCTGCGATCTTCCGCCCTTTCTCCTTGATCTTCTGGAGGCTCGTGTAGATGGCGCTGCCGCCGACCGCCGCGCTCCGGCTGCCGTAGGTCCCCATGCCGAACGGGACGCTGCCGGTGTCGCCGTGGACGACCTCCACCTGCTCCATCGGGATCCCGAGGTCGTCGGCCACAATCTGCGCGAACGTCGTCTCGTGACCCTGGCCGTGGGAGTGGGAACCGGTGAAGACGGTCACCATGCCGGTCGGGTGGACGCGCAGGAGGGCGCTCTCCCAGAGTCCCGCCTGGGCGCCGAGAGCACCCGCGACCCGCGACGGCGCGGGGCCGCACGCCTCGATGTAGGTCGAGAGACCGATGCCCAGGTACTGGCCGTTCTTCCGGGCCTTCTCCTGCTCCTCGCGGAACTTCTTGTACCCCACCATCTCGAGGGCTTTGTCGAGGGCGGGCCCGTAGTTGCCACTGTCGTACACGAACGCCACCGGCGTCTGGTACGGGAACTTGTCGGCGGGGATGAAGTTCTTCTTCCTGAGCTCCACGGGGTCCATGTTGAGGGTCCGGGCCGCGAGGTCCATCAGGCGCTCGATCATGTACGTCGCCTCGGGCCGTCCCGCGCCGCGGAGCGCGTCGGTGGGGGTAGTGTTCGTGAGGACCCCCCACACCCGGCAGAAGACCGTGGGGATCGTGTAAACCCCGGAGAGGAGCGGGCCGTAGAGGTACGAGGGGACCAGCGAGCCCATCGTTGAGAGGTAGGCACCGAGGTTGGCGTGGGTCGCGACGCGGAACCCCAGGATCTTCCCCGACCTGTCGAAGGCCATCTCGGCCTCGGTGAGGTGGTCGCGCCCGTGGGCGTCGGTCAGGAAGCTCTCACGCCGCTCGGCGGTCCACTTCACCGGGCGCCCCAGGGCTTTGGACGCCCACGACACGGCCACCTCCTCGTTGTAGACGGGGATCTTGGAGCCGAAGCCGCCACCCACGTCGGGGGAGATCACCCGGAGCTTGTGCTCGGGCATCCCGAGGACGAAGGCGGCGATCAGGAGCCGGGCGACGTGGGGGTTCTGGGAGGTGACCCACAGGGTCAGGTCGCCCGTCGCGGGCGCGTAGGAGGCCGCGCACGCGCGCGGCTCGATGGCGTTGGTGATCAGCCGCTGGTTCACCAGCCGCTGCTTCACGACGACGGCGGCGGCTTTGAAGGCCTCGTCCGTCTTCGCCTTGTCACCGATGGACCAGTCGAAGGACTGGTTCTCCGGCACGTCGTCGAAGAGCTGGGAGGCGCTCTTCGCATGGGCCTTCTGGCAATCCACGACGGCCGGGAGCGGCTCGTACTGGACGTCCACCAGCTCCGCGGCGTCCTTGGCGGCGTAGGCGCTCTCCGCGATCACGATCGCCACCGGCTCGCCCACATAGCGGACCTTCCCCTGGGCCAGAACCGGGCGCGGCGGGATTTTGATCCCGGGAAGCAGCCACGCGCACGGGAGCGGCCCCGTCTGGACGTCCTGGCCGGTGAAGACGGCCACTACCCCCGGCGCGGACTTCGCCTTCGCCGTATTGATGGCCTTGATCCGGGCGTGGGCGTGAGGGCTCCTGACGAAAATGGCGTAGGTCATCCCTGGCAATTTCACATCATCGACGTACGTCCCCTTGCCCGTGATGAATCGGGGATCCTCCCGGCGCTTGATCGAGGAGCCGAAGAGCCTGGTCGCGGTCGTCATGGCGCCCCCCTACCTGCCGGCCATCTTCTGAGCGGCGTACTGGATGGACTTCACGATGTTGTGGTAGCCCGTGCACCGGCAGAGGTTGCCTTCGAGGTTGTGCCGGATCTCCGCCTCGCTGGGGTTGGGCGACCGCTGGAGCAGCTGGTAGGCCGCCAGGATCATCCCGGGCGTGCAGTAGCCGCACTGAAGCCCGTGCTTCTCCCAGAAGCCCTCCTGGATGGGGTGGAGCTGCCCGTTCTTGGCGAGCCCCTCGATGGTGAGGATCTCCGCGCCGTCGGCCTGCACGGCCAGCATCGTGCAGCACTTCACGGCCATCCCGTTCAGCATGATGGTGCAGGCCCCGCACTGGCTGGTGTCGCAGCCGATGTGGGTGCCGGTGAGGCCCACCACGTCGCGGATGTAGTGGACGAGCAGGAGGCGGGGTTCCACCTCGTGCGAGTAGCCGACCCCGTTGATGGTAACTTTGATCTGTCGCTTCACTGCCCGCACCTCCCTGGATGATGCGAGGTTAGAGCGTCATTCGCGTGGTGTCTGCCGAGGCGACCCCAACCCTAACCGACCCGGTTCAGGCTGTCAAGGGGCTGGGGGCTGGGAGGCTCGCTCCAGGTACTTGGGGATGTTCAAGGCGCCGAACAGCTGACGGGCCTCGGCAAGGTGCGCGGCGGCGGCCTCCGCTTTGCCCTGGGCGCGGGCCAGCGCGGCCAGGTCCAGGTGGGTCCGTCCGACGTCATAGCGTGCCTGGACTGACTCGAAGGTCCCAAGGGCATCCTTGAAATGTTTCTCCGCCTCCACGAGGGCGCCGCTGGCCCTCGAAACCCTGCCGAGAGCCCGCTGGACCCAACCGGTCCCGTACTGGAACCTCGCCTCCCGGGTGATGTCGAGCGCCCGGAGGGCCAGGGCCCGCGCCTTCTCGACGTCGCCGTTCAGCAGATAAGCTTCGGCCAGAAAGTTCGTCATCAAGCCCTCCATGGGCCGGAATTCATACTGGGCGAATTGCTGGACCGCCCGCTCCAGGAAAGAGATAGCCTGGGCGGCATCTCCCTTCTCCAGATACGTATAGCCGAGCCACCCGGAGGCGAGGGCGGTGTTGAGGGGATCGGGCGCGCGGTCGAGGGCGAGACGGCAGGCCTCGGTTCCCGCCTCCCATTCCCCCTTCGCCGAGCGTACGATCCCGTCCCCCCACAGCGCCAGAGCCTGGAGCCGGGCGTCGCCGATGGATTCGCCGAGGGCCAGGGCTCGGGCTTGAGCCTCCAGAGACTCCTCGAACTCTCCCAGCACACTGTGATTCAACCCCACCACCCAGTGGGCGGTCCCCACCCACCAAGGCTCGTCGCTCCGCTCCAGGAGCGCCATCGCCCGTCGCCCGTTCTCGATCCCGTGGAGGAACTGGCTCGAAAAGAGACCCTCGAGGGCCAGCAGGAAATACGCCTTCCCGATGGTATCCTCGTCACCCGATCGCTCCGCTTCGGCAATCGCCTTCTGGGCGCACTGGGTCGCGCGCTCATGCTCCCCCAGGACGCTGTAGACACGGCCGAGCTGGAAGTAGTACCGCGCGATGCGCGAGGGGTCCTCCAGGCGCCCGACGCCCTCGGCCTTCTGGAGGAGCAGCTCCAAGATCTCGGGGATGCGGCCCAGGGGGATGAGGGAGGAGCCCTGGCGAAGGATCAGATTGAGCAGCTGGGGCTCCCGCTGCTCGGCAGGCAGACGCTCGACGTGGGCAAGCGCCTCCTGGACGGCCTTGACGGCTTCGGTGTGGGCATGCGCACGCGCCGCCTTCGCGGCCACCTGGGTCAGGTACTCGACCGCCTTGGCCGCCTCATCCGTCTTCGAGTAGTGATACGCCAGGCGATCGTAGACTTCCTCCCGGCGATCTGCATACATCTTCTCAAGGGCGCGTCCAGCGGCCGCGTGGAGGGCCTGGCGACGGGCGGGCAGGAGGCTCTCGTAGGCCACTTCCTGCGTCAGCGCGTGCTTGAAGATGTACACCGGCTCGGCGGCCCTCGGCCTCTCGTAGAGGAACTCCAGCCGCATGAGCTCCCGGAGATGCGGATCCACGACGCCCGGCCCCTCCCAGATCGCTCCGAGAAGGCGAAGCGAGACCTCCCGACCCACGACGGCTGCGGTCTGGAGGAGCTGCTTGGGCTCGTCGGCCAGCCGGTGAATCCGCGCGAGCAGCACTTCCTGGATCGTCCCCGGCACCATCTCGGTCAGGCGGAGACCTCCCTGCTCCCCGATGACCCGGGTGAGCTCCTCCAGGAAGAACGGATTCCCCTCGGCTTTGGCCAGGATGAACTGGGCGATGGGGTCCGGGACCTGCTCCATCTGGAGGACCGACTGGACCACGCTCAGGCTGTCCTGGGGCGAGAGCGGCTGGAGCGCCACCTGGGTGGCGTAGGACTTGTCCATCCAGGGCGGCCGATAACCCGGACGGTACGTGCAGAGAAAGAGCACCGGGGCGCCCGCGATACTCTCGACGATGAAGGAGACGCACTCCTCCGATGTTTTGTCGCTCCAGTGAAGGTCCTCCAGCACCAGAATGATCGGCTGGAGCCGGCTGCCCTTCAGGCACAATTGCCTGAGGGTGTCAAACGTCCCGCCCTTGATCGTCTCGGGGGGCAGCGCCGCCAGGCGGTCCGTTCCCTCCTTCACGCCGAGCAGTTGGAGGGTGTACGGCGCACACTCCTCAGGATCCATCTCCACCTGCTGGAGCCCCGCCCGAACCTTCTCGGCCATGGCCTCGGGCTGGTCAGTCTCGGTGATCCCGAAGAACCGGCGGAGGATGTCGAGCACCGGGAAATACGGAACGGCGCTCCCGAAGGAGAGGCAGCGCCCCTCCAGGTACGTGATTTCCTTCCCCCGGAGGCCGTGCCTGAACTCGAAAAGGAGGCGGGACTTGCCGATGCCGGCCTCGCCGACGATCCCCACCACCTGGCCGTGTCCCTCGGTGGCCGAGGCCAGGCGGCTCTGGAGCAGCTCCAGGTCGTCACGCCGCCCGACGAACTTGACCATCCGCCTGCCGAGCCCGAGCCCCGTGCGCTCCCGCCTCCCGAGCCGGTAGGCTTGCCCCGGCGCCTGGCCGAGAGCGCCCAGGGGCGCCAGGTCGAAGCGCCGCTCCAGGAACGGCGCCGCCGCGTCGCTCACGACCGTCGTGGCGGGCTCGCTCCGCGCTATCAGCGCCTCGAGGACCGTCCATGCCTGGCGCTTCGCGTCGAGATCGATCTCCGAGCCGCCGCGCGCTATTCCGACCAGGAACTGGCCGACGTGGATCCCGACCTTGACCGGTACCGGCTCCTCCTCGACCCTCCGGGCGCGCTCGGCGGCGTTGTGGATCGCCATGGCGGCGTGAGCGGCGCGCCGGGGAGCATCCTCCACCGGCTCGTGGCCGAAGGCCGCCACGAGGCCCGACGCACCCATCTCCTCGACCCGCCCTCCGAAGCTCTGCACCTTCTCCACCACTACCTCGAGCGCGCGGCTCGTGGAGAGCGGCGAGTCCGCCTGATGGGGCCCTCCCAGCGCGGCCCGGAGGAGCGTCAGGCGTCGCGGCTCCCAGCGGACGGTGGTCGGCGACGGAACCGCCCCCTGTGCAACCTCAGGCACCCGGCCGGCGGCCGTTGCCGGTCGCACCGCGCGGCCCCGAGGCGACGCGGCGGGCGCGGCCGGACGGAGCCCGTGCTTCTCGATCCGCGAGCGGAGCGTATTGCGCGAGATCCCCAGCAGGGCCGCCGCGCGAGAGATGTTCCAGTGGGTCTGGCCGAGCACCTCCAGGAGGTGATCCCGCACCGCGTCCTCCAGGGAGACCCGCTCCTCCCCTCGTCCGGTCTGGCGCGGTGCCGCCGGGGAGAAGCCGGGCAGCCCGAGTATGTCCGCCGTCACCACCAGGGCCTCCGACAGGAGCGCCACGCGCTCCATCACGTTCGACAGCTCCCGGACGTTGCCCGGCCACGGATAGGCGAGGAGCGCGGCCCGGGCCCGCGCGTCCAGCTCCTTCAGGGGCAGTTGGTAATCGGCGCACGCGCGGGTCAGGAAGTGCTGGGCCAGGATGAGAATGTCTTCCCCCCGCTCTCTGAGCGACGGGAGCCAGACGGTCAAGACCGCCAGCCGGTGGTAGAGGTCCTCGCGGAAGCGGCGGGCGCGCGCGGCCACCGCCAGATCCTCGCTGGTGGCGGTGAGGGTCCAGACATCCACCGCCTCGTTCCGGGTGCTCCCGAGGCGCCGGACCGACTGCTCCTCGATCACCTTGAGGAGCTTGGCCTGGAGCGCCTCGGGGAGGAGCCCGACCTCGTCGAGAAAGATCGTTCCCCGGTGGGCGGCCTGGAAGAGTCCCGCCTTGGCCTGCCGCGCATCGGTGAATGCCCCGCGCTCGAACCCGAACATCTCCGCTTCGAGCAGGGTCTCGGGAATCGCCGCGCAGTTGACGTCCACGAAGGGGCCGTCCCGGCGGGGTCCTGCCCGGTAAATGGCTCTCGCGACGAGTCCCTTGCCGGTGCCGGTTTCTCCCTGGATGAGGATCGGGGGAATTCGGCGGGCGTCGGACTGAAGCTTAAGTAGCCGCCCGATCTTCTCGCGGAGGGCGACGATCGCCGGGCTCTGGCCGATCAGTTCCGCTAGGGGATCCATTTGGGCAGGCATTCTACCTCCCCGGTAAGTTCGCTGCTCAATTTTTTACCAGCGTTCCTTCGACAACCCCCCCACCACACTCGTAAGTATCTACTTTTTCATTCATTCCTCCTGGCATCCGGGTTGCGATCACCGAGGAGCGTGAGTGTCCAAGCCAGCACTGCACGACGACCCATCAAGACACGGAAAACGGCCTGGGCCAAAGCCCTGGCCCGGTGGCTCACCCGGGCCGGAGCGCGCCCAAACCAGATTTCCCTGCTCAGCATCGTCTTCGCCGGCCTCGCCGGGCTCTGCCTCCTCTCCAGCGCGAGCGGCTCGGAGGCCCGACGGATCGGGCTGCTGCTGGCCGCCGCCCTGCTGATCCAGTTGCGCCTGCTGGCCAACCTCCTGGACGGCATGGTGGCGATCGAGGGCGGCCTCCGCACGAGGTCCGGCGAGGTCTTCAACGAGTTCCCCGACCGGCTGTCCGATGTCCTGATCCTTGCGGGCGCCGGCTACTCCGTGACCGCAGTCGCCTGGGGGCCTGAGCTGGGGTGGGCCGCCGCGGTGCTCGCCGTGCTGACCGCCTACGTGCGCGCGCTCGGCGCATCGCTCGGGACCGCCCAGTACTTCTGCGGCCCGATGGCCAAGCCCCAGCGGATGGCGGCGACCACGGTCGCCTGCCTGCTCACCGCCCTTGAGATCGTCCTGGAATGGCCTCCCCTCGCGATGCCCACGGCGCTGGGCGTTATCATCGCTGGCTCCCTGGGAACTGTCACCCGGCGAATCGTCGCGATCGTCACCGAACTGGAGGGAGACAGCCCATGCTGAAACCGACCGAGCACTTCATGACCACCTGGGACGGCACCCGGCTCTTCTACCGCGCCTGGCAGCCGCCGATCCCGTCACCCAAGGCCCTCGTCCTGTTCCATCGGGGGCACGAGCACTCGGGGAGATTCGAGGACGTGGTGAACGCGCTCGCCCTGGACGACATGTCCGTGTTCGCCTGGGACGCACGCGGCCACGGGCTCTCCCCGGGCGAGCGGGGCTACGCCGACAGCTTCGCCTGCCTGGTGAAGGACGCCGAGGCCTTCGTCCGGCACATCTCGGCCGCCCATGACATCCCCTTGGAAAACATGGTCCTGTTGGCTCACAGTGTCGGAGCCGTCATCGCGGCCGCCTGGGTCCACGACTACGCCCCGCCGATCCGCGGCCAGATCCTGGTGAGCCCCGCCTTCCGCGTGAAGCTCTATGTGCCGCTCGCCATCCCGATGCTCCGCCTGTGGCGGCGTCTGAGGGTCCGGCCGTTCATCCGGAGCTACGTGACGGGAAGGTTGCTCACGCACGATCCGGAGCAGATCGCCCGCTACGACACCGACGGGCTCATCAGTCGCGCCATCGCCGTGAACATCCTGCTGGACCTCCACGACACCGCCACGCGCGTCATGGAGGATGCGGGGGCGATCCACGTGCCCACGCTCCTGCTCGCCGCCGGCTCCGACTGGGTCGTGAAGCTTCGGCCGCAGCGCAGGTTCTTCGTCAGGCTTTCCTCCTCCGTGAAGAAGATGCATGTCTTCCCGGGGTTCTACCACGACCTCCTCCACGAGAAGGATCGGGAGCGCCCGGTAGCGAAAGCGCGCCAGTTCATCCTGGACGCCTTCCTGCGTCCTCCCGCCCGGCCGCTGCCGGGTAAAGGGGGAGACGGCTTCAACCAGGCCGAGTACGCGCGGCTCGCCGAGCCCCTCCCACTCCTGTCCCCCCGCCGCCTCTACTTCGGCTGCCTCAAGCTCCTGCTGAAGACCGTGGGCCGGCTGAGCGAGGGAATCCGGCTCGGCTGGCGGAGCGGGTTCGACTCGGGACAATCCCTCGATTACGTGTACGCCAACACGCCCCGGGGGATCACCCCCCTCGGCCGGCTGCTGGACCGGATCTATCTGAACAGCGTTGGCTGGCGGGCGATCCGCCAGCGGAAGGCCAACCTCGAGAAGGTCCTGGGCGCGACTATCCTGAACGTGCTCGCGGAAGGGAAGCCCGTGAGGCTCGTGGACATCGCCGCAGGTCCCGGCCGCTACGTCCTGGAGACGCTGAAGACCCTCTCCCCTCTCCCCATCGCCGCCCTCCTGCGCGATCGCGATCCGGCAAATCTGGAGATCGGGGGGCGGCTGGCCCGGGAACTGGAGGTCGCCAACGTGACCTACGAGCGTGGCGACGCGTTCGACCCTGCCTCTCTCGCCACCATCGCTCCGCCACCCATGATCGCCGTCGTCTCGGGTCTCTACGAGCTCTTTCCCGACAACGACCTGATCGCCAGGTCGCTCGGAGGCCTCAGCGCGGCGCTCGCCAGCGGAGGGTATCTGATCTACACCAACCAGCCCGTGCATCCCCAGGTCGAGCTGGTCGCCCGGGTCCTCGTCAACCGCGACGGCCGGCCGTGGGTCATGCGCCGCCGCCCGCAGGCGGAGATGGATGAACTGGTGCGCGCGGCTGGGTTCGAGAAAATCCACATGGAGATCGACGAGCGCGGGATCTTCTCCGTCTCCGTCGCGCGGAAGCGGGTGGAAGGCCCGATCGTGCTCGGGCGCGCGGCATGAACCCGAAGCACTCCTGGGCAGCACAGCGGGAGCAGCCGCGGGCGGGAATCCTCTGGATGCTGTTCCTCGGACCGCTCTTCTTCGTGGTGTACGGCGGCACCAACTGGCTGACCTCCCTGAGGCAGGATGTCGGGACGTTCTACTTCGAGTGGGAGACTCGGATTCCCTTCGTCCCCGCCCTGATCATCCCCTACATGTCCATCGACTTCTTCTTCGCCGGCTCCACGTTCCTCTGCCGCACCCGCGAAGACCTCCAGACCCTCGCCAGGCGCATCGTGTTCGCGATCCTGATCTCGGCCGCCGGCTTCCTTCTCTTTCCCCTGCGGTTCGCCTTCGGTCGGCCCGAGGTGACTGGCGGTCTGAGCGCCATCTTCGGCCTGCTCGCGGCCTTCGACCAGCCGTACAACCTTGTTCCCTCGCTCCACATCAGCCTCCTGGCCGTCATCTGGCCTGTCTACCATCGCCACACGACGGGTCTTCTCCGATCAGCCATCAACAGCTGGTTCGTGCTCGTCGGCCTCTCCACCGTGTTCACCTATCAGCACCACGTGATTGACGTGCTTTCCGGCGCACTCGTGGCGCTCGCGTGCTTCTACCTGTTCCCCGACAGGGAGGACTCAGACCCGCGTCGCGCCTCCCCCACCAGGAACCTGAAGGTCGCGTCGTGCTACGCGCTGCCGGCGCTCGCCGCGCTCCTGTTGGCTTACGCCGGGTGGCCCTGGACCGCCCTCCTGGCCTGGCCCGCGTTCGCGCTGGGAATCCTGGCCCTGGCCTATGCCGGGCTGGGGTCGGCGATCTTTCGAAAGACGCGCGGCCGCCTGCCCTTGAGCGCGCAAATCGTTCTGGCACCATACCTGGCCGGCGCCTGGCTGTCCTTCCGGTATTACCGTGGCCTCGGCCCGGCCTACGACGAGGTCGTCCCCGGGCTCCTCATGGGGCGCAAGCTGAACGATGCCGAAGCTGAGGAAGCCGTCCGCCGAGGCGTCGCGGCTGTGCTCGACCTGACAGCCGAGTACGGAGAATCCACGCCGCTCCTCCGGCTGCCCTACAGGAACGTCCAGGTGCTCGATCTCACCGCTCCCACGCCGGACCAGCTGGATGAAGCCGTCGGGTTCATCCGGGATCACCGCCCCGCCGGGATCGTCTATGTCCACTGCGCCCTGGGGTACTCCCGGAGCGCCTGCGTCGTGGCCGCCTACCTGCTGGCCGAGGGCGTCGCTCGGACGGTCGCCGAGGCGATGGAGCACGTCCGCGCGGCCAGGCCGGAGATCGTCATGCGACCCGAACTGCTTTACCTGCTCCGCGCTTACCAGATCCATGGACGCCCACAGCTCGAGCCGACTCGTCGCTAGCAGCGCCTCGCTTCTGGCCGCCGCGGCGAGGCTGCTGGCCGGCGCCCAGGCCCGGTGGCTGGGGTGCCGCCCCGACCTCCGGCAGCGGGTCTACTTCTCCAACCACACGAGCCATCTGGACTTTGTCGTGCTCTGGGGGGCCCTCCCCCGGAAGCTCCGCGCCTTCACCCGCCCCGTCGCGGCGAGGGACTACTGGGGGACCGGGACTCTGCGCTGCTATCTGGCGACCCAGGTTTTCAACGCCGTGCTGCTGGAGCGCGCGAACCTCGATGATGTCGGGCGGCGGCAGCAGGTGGATCTCTTGCTGGAGGCCCTGGGGGAGTGCTACTCGCTGATCCTGTTTCCAGAAGGCACGCGAGGCACCGGCCGGGAGATCGCTCCTTTCAAGAGTGGCCTCTACCACCTCGCCCTCAAGCGGCCGGACGTGGAGCTCGTCCCCGTCTATCTGGAGAACCTCCACCGGATCTTGCCCAAGGGGGCGCTGCTTCCCGTCCCCCTCTTGAGTTCCGCCAGCTTCGGCTCCCCCATCCGCGTGCTCCCAGGAGAAGAGAAAGAATCGTTCCTCGAGCGGGCCCGCGAGGCGGTCCGCGCCTTGAGACCGGCATGATCCCCGTCTTCAGCGCCGACCCGGAACTGGTCTGGCTGTTCAGCGGGGTGGCGGCCCTTCTCGTCATGGCCACCAGCGCCGGCCTAATCTTGAAAGTGAGCCTTGGCGGCGAAGCCGCCCAGGCCACCATGGGGAACGTGACGGCGCGGATCCGGGCCTGGTGGGTCGTCGCCGCCGTCTTCGTCGCCGCCCTCGCCATCGGACACGCGGGGCTCGCTGCCCTGTTCGGGCTGGCCTCGTTCCTGGCGCTCAGGGAATTCATCACGCTGGCGCCCACGCGGCGCGGCGATCACCGCGCCCTGTGCTGGGCTTTCTTTGTGATCGTCCCCCTTCAATACTGGCTGGTGGCCCGTGGCTGGTACGGTCTCTTCAGCGTCCTGATTCCGGTCTACACATTCCTGTTCATTCCGATCCAGAGCGTCCTCGCTGGCGACGCGGAACAGTTCCTGGAGCGCACGGCGGACATCCAGTGGGGGCTCATGGTCTGCGTGTATTGCGTGAGCTATGCCCCGGCCCTTCTGATCCTCGAGATCCCCGGCTACGAAGGCGAGAATGCCAAGTTGCTGTTCTTCCTGGTGCTCGTGGTGGAGCTGAGCGATGTGCTTCAGTTCGTCTGGGGGAAAACCCTGGGGCACAGGAAGATCGCCCCGACCATCAGCCCCAACAAGACCTGGGGAGGCTTCCTGGGGGGCGTCGGCTCAGCGACGCTGGTCGGCGCGACGCTCTGGTGGGTGACCCCGTTCACCCCCTGGCAGGCGGCGGGAATGTCGCTGGTAACCACGCTCCTGGGGTTCGCGGGGGGACTGACGATGTCGGCCATCAAGCGTGATCGCGGCGTGAAGGACTACGGCACCCTGATCGAGGGCCACGGCGGCGTCCTCGACCGGCTCGATTCCCTCTGCTTCGCCGCCCCCGTCTTCTTCCACCTGACCCGATATTTCTTCACGTAAGAATGAATGCTCACTCAACTGCTCAACTCTTTACCGGCGCCGCCGGCCCTCATGCGCGCTCGCGTTCGCTAAGTCTCGGTTTTTTCAGGCACGCACCGTTTGGCATCCGGGTTGCGTTGAATGGCAGGCAAGAAGTTCGGGCAACCCAACAAGGAGGCGCGCCATGAACAGAACGATGAAGCGACTGATGAGCGTAGTGGTCGTCACGACCCTGCTGGCCACGGGCTGCGTGACGTACGACGGTCAACTGGCCATGGAGACGTTCGGCCGGGGCCTCGTCGGCCTGATACTCTCTCCGTTCATGATCGTCGCGGGGATCGCGCAGGGGTTGGCGTTCCTCCCGTACACGATCGGCACCGGGCTGGCGGAGCTGAACCGGGGATTGCTCCAGGCGCAGGCGGTCACGCTGGACGATTCGTACAAGGCGACGTTCGGCGTCGCGATCGCCGACCCCCGCGTGAACCAGCAGACCGGCGAGATCGCCGGCGAAAGCGGCCTCTACGGGCGCTACCGCCCAGAGGCGATGTCCGAGGCAACCAAAGCCTTCCAGCGCCTGCTGGTCTCCCAGGGGATGCCCGAGGAAAAGGCCCAGCACTACGTGCTCACCGGCGTCTACACCCACACGCGGAGCCGAAACCACATCCTGCTCGCCGTGGTGTACCGGCACCCGGGGATGCAGTCGTTCCGCGTGGCCTCCAAGCACACCGGGATCGCGACCACGTTCCGCCCGGAGAACATGGGGTGGCGGGAAGCCTACGAGCGCGACGTCAATGGCCAGATCATTGACGAGGTCATCGACTGGGCGGGCATCGAGTACTCGCTCCTGAGGCAGGACAAGATCGTCGCGACGCTGATGGTCCTTGCGGCCGAGTCGGTCAAGACCGGCAAGCGGTCGCCGGACTACTGGCAGGTCGAACGGCGCTGGATGGCCGGGGAGACCACGCAGATCATCCAGGAGTCCATGGCCAGGGTGAAGCTGGACACGCCCAGAAGCGCTCAGAGAAGCTAGCCTGAGCTTTCGAGAAGCCGCCGGGCGTCCGTGCGGGCTTGGTCCAGCACCTCCCGCACGGGCAGCCCTTTCTCTTTGGCAATTCGGGTGACCTCGGAAAACTCGGGCGTCACCGTCACGATCTTGCCCCCGAGACGGGAGATCTTGAAGGATAGGGGCCCGTAGGCGGTGGGAAGGGTCACCAGCTCGCGCTCCAGCCGGGAGCGCTGGTAGTCGGTCCAGCGGACCCCGATCGTCGTGCTCTCCTCGAACAGGATGGTCGAGAGCTCCCCTACCCTGGACGGCTCGGCGAGCGCGGTGAGCACGATGCCGGGCCGGCTCCGCTTCATGATGACCGGGGTCAGGAAGACGTCCAGCGCCCCCGCCTCCAGGAGGCGCTCGATCAGCGGCTCGTAGAGCTGGGGGGACATATCGTCGATCGTCGTCTCTAACTGGACGACCGTCTCCCTGCCGGGTGCCTCCGTCGCCGCCGTCCCCACGAAGCAGCGGAGGAGATTGGGGACGGGCAGGTCCATGGTGCCGGCCCCGTACCCCACGCGCTCCACGGTCATCGGCGGCATCGACCCCGATGACGCGGCGAGCGTGGTCAGGATCGCGGCGCCCGTCGGAGTCACCAGCTCGGCCCGGACCCCGTTGTCGTAAACGGGGAAGCCCTTCAGGAGCTCGGCGGTCCCCGGCCCCGGGATCGGAATCTTTCCGTGGGGGCCGTCCACCATCCCGCCGCCCAGGGGGAGCGCCGACACATGGACGGCCTCCACGCCAAGCAGGTGAAGCCCGGCCACCGCCCCGCTGACATCCACGAGCGCGTCCACGGCGCCGACGTCGTGAAAGTGGACCGCCTCGACCGTCGTCCCGTGGACCCGGGCCTCAGCGGCGGCCAGTCGCGTGAAGATGCGCGCCGCGTCCGCCTTGACGCGACCGGGTAGCCCGCTCTGCTCCAGAAGACGGAGGATCTCGGGAAGATTCCGCTGGTGGTGAGCCGTGGCGTCCACCTCCACGTCCACCTTGGTGGCTCGGAAGGCGCCCTTCCTGACCTCGCGGGCCGTCAGGCGATACCCCCCGAGCGGGAGCTTGGCCAGCTCCGTTCTGAGCGCGTCGAGGGAGACGCCGGCGTCAACCAGGGCGCCCAGGATCATGTCGCCGCTCGCCCCGCTGGGACAATCGAAATAGACGACCTTCATGGGCCTAGCGAACCTTGCTGACGAGCTTGTTGATCTGATTGGCCTGAACGGCGGCGCCGTAGCCGTTGTCGATATTCACCACGCTCACCCCCGGCGCGCAGGAATTGAGCATGGCCAGGAGCGCGGCGATCCCGCCGAAGGAGGCGCCGTAGCCGACGCTCGTCGGGACCGCGAGGACGGGTCGGTCCACGAGGCCACCGATGACGCTCGGCAGCGCCCCCTCCATGCCCGCGACAGCGATGATGACGTTGGCCTCGCTCAGCACGTGGTGGTGATCCAGCACCCGGTGGAGGCCAGCGACGCCCACATCGTAGATCCGCTCCACGCGGTTGCCCAGGACCTCGGCGGTAACCGCGGCTTCCTCCGCGACCGGGATGTCCGAGGTACCCGCGGTGACGACGGCGATCAGCCCGACGCCCTCGACGGGCTTTGGCTTGACGACGACGATCCGGGCCTGGGCGTGATAGTCGTGAGGAAGGCCGGCGGCAGCGATCGCCCCGGCTACCTCGGCCGTGGCGCGCGTCGCCAGGACGTTGTCGTGATGGGCGGTCAGCCGCGAGACGATGGCCACCACCTGCTCGAGGGTCTTTCCCTGGCAGAAGACGGCTTCCGGCGCGCCCGCGCGGAGCGACCGGTGCAGGTCCACCTTGGCGAACCTCAGGTCCTCGTACGGGAGATCGCGCAGCCGGGCGAGCGCCTCCTCCGGCGAGAGCCGGCCCGCCTGGACGTCCTCGAGGAGGGCTCTCAGCCGGTCGCGGTCCACCGGTCCCCCCTCACCCTAACCCTCTCCCCGAGGGGGAGAGGGAATCTTCCGGATCAGCTTGAGCGCGTCGTTGGCGCTCCCGCTCCTGAAGCCCTGGAGATCCACGGCAACGTAGAGATACCCGAGCTCCCTGAAGCGCGCCACGATGGAGTCCTGGATTCCGTCCTCCCAGAGCCGCCCCATCTCCTCCCGGGCGATCTCCAGGCGCGCGAGGCGGTCGTGGTGGCGCACGCGGAACTGCTTGAAGCCGAGGCTCCGGACGAACGCCTCCGCGGCGTCCACCTGCCTCAACTTCTCTGCCGTGATGCCGTCGCCGTACTGGAAGCGAGAAGAGAGGCAGGCGAAGGACGGCTTGTCCCAGGTCGGCAGGTCGAACTCGCGGGAGAGCTCCCGGATCTCCGTCTTCCAGAACTCCGCCTCGATCAGGGGCGCCCTCACCCCCATGCGCTTCGCCGCCTCCATGCCCGGGCGGTGATCGCCCAGGTCGTCCATGTTGGCGCCGTACACGAGGTGCGCCATCCCTTCCCGCGCTGCCAGCGGCCCGAGCTTGGTGAACAGCTCCTCCTTGCAGAAGAAGCAGCGGTTGGGAGCGTTCCTGGCGTATTCGGGGTTGTCCAGCTCCCGGGTCTCGATGACCAGGTGACGCATCCCGAGGTGCCTCGCCAGGCGTCGGGACTCTTCGAGCTCGGACGCGGGGTAGGTTTCCGAGTCGGCGGTGACGAGGAGTGCCTTGTCACCCAGCGCGTCCTTGGCGGCTTTGGCCAGGAAGGTCGAGTCCACCCCGCCCGAGAAGGCCACAATGACGCTCTCCAGCTCCTTCAGGATGCCGAGCAGCCGCTCGTATTTCTGACGGAGCCCCGGCGTCATCTCAGATCTCGAAGCGGACGAGATCCTGGAACGACGCGTAGCGCCGCTCGATCTCGTCGGCCTTGAGGTGGAGCAGGCGGTTCAGCGAGAAGTCCTCCACCGTGAACGAGGCCATCACCGAGCCGAAGACGATGGCGCGGCGCACCGAGTCCAGATCCGTCCGCCCCTCCCGGGCCAGGTGGCCCATGAACCCTCCGGCGAACGTGTCGCCCGCCCCCGTCGGGTCGAGCACCGATTCCATCGGGTAGGCCGGGACGAAGAAGAACGAGCCGTCGGAGACCATCAGGGAGCCGTACTCGCCGCGCTTGACGACGACGGTGCGCGGCCCCATGCCGAGGATGGCGCGCGCCGCTTTGATGACATTGGGCTCGCGCGCGAGCTGGCGCGCCTCGGCGTCGTTGATGAGGAGGACGTCTACCTCCGCCAGCACCCCGAGCAGCGCCTGGCGCTTGCCTTCGATCCAGAAGTTCATGGTGTCCAGGGCCACGAGCTGCGGCCGCTCCACCTGGCGGAGCACCTCCAGCTGCAGCTCCGGGTCGATGTTCGCCAGGAAGAGGAACGGGATCTTCTTGTGGGCGCCCGAGAGCGACGGCCGGAAGTTGGCGAAGACGTTCAGCCGGGTGTCCAGCGTTTTCGCTTCGTTCAGGTCGAAGCCGTACTCCCCCACCCACCGGAAGGTCTGGCCGTGGGTGATCTGGAGTCCGGAAAGGTCCACGCCCCGATCCTTGAGCGCCGCCAGGTGCGCCTTCGGGAAATCCTCCCCCACCACCGCCACCACCTTCACGTCGGTGAAGAAGCTGGCGGCGTAGGAGAAGTAGGTGGCCGAGCCGCCGAGGACCTCGGTCACCTGCCCGAAGGGAGTGGTGACGCTGTCCAGCGCCACGGAGCCGACGACGAGAAGGTCAGCCACGGCCGCGCCTCCGGCGTCCCCTCACCCTATTCCTGGCCCCCTCACCTTTATCCTCTCCCCCCCGGGGGGAGAGGGCAGGGTGAGGGGGAGAGGGGCGCCGCGAGGGGAAATATTTGCCAAGCAGCAGATCCAGGGCCTTGCGGGTCCGCGGGGGGAACGCCGACGGGTTGGTGATCACGGCGTTCCGCAGCAGCATGGGGCAGCCGCAGCGCCGCGGCGGCCCGATCTGCGGGATGACGTTTCGCAGGACTTCCTTGGCGGTGGCGACGTTCTTGAGGAGATTGGCGACCACGGCCTCCACGCTCACCGACTCTTCGCTCTCATGCCAGACGTCGTAGTCGGTCGCCAGGGCGAGCGTCGAGTAGCAGAGTTCCGCCTCGCGGGCCAGCTTGGCCTCGGGCATGTTGGTCATCCCGATCACGTCCACGCCCCACTGCCGGTAGATGCGCGATTCGGCCTTCGAGGAGAACTGGGGGCCCTCGATGCAGAGGTAGGTCCCGCCGCGGTGCACCGTGGCCCCGGTGGCCCGCCCTGCCGCCTCCAGGCGGTCCGCCAGATCCGAACACACCGGATCGGCCATCCCCACGTGGGCCACGATGCCGTCGCCGAAGAACGTCGAAGGCCGTCGCCGCGTCCAGTCGAAGAACTGGTCGGGGATGACGAGGTCGAGGGGCCGGATATCCTCCCGCATGCTCCCGACAGCGCTGATCGAGATCACCCACTCGACGCCCAGCGCCTTGAGGCCGTAGATGTTGGCGCGGAAGTTCAGCTCCGAGGGCATGAGCCGGTGGCCCCTGCCGTGGCGGGGCAGAAAAACCACGGTCCGGGCGCCGAGCTGGCCGACGCAGTAGGCATCCGACGGGTCCCCGAACGGGGTCTTGACCCGGGTCCAGCGGACATCGGTGAGGCCCTCCAGCTCGTAGAGCCCGCTCCCCCCGATGATGCCGATCTTGATGTCACTCATGCCTCGGACGAGGGCTCCGCCACCTTGCCCAGGGTTCGATCGGAGGTCGCGTCGGTCACCGATACATTGAGGAAGCGGCCCATCCACTCGTCGGTCCCGTCGAACAGGATCTCCACGTAGTTGCCCGTCAGGCTCGAGAGCCGTCCCGTGGACTTGTCTCGCTCTTCGAGGACGAGGACCTCCCAGGTCCGGCCGACCTGCCGCCGGCGAAAGGCCAGGCTCTTCTCCCGGCCGAGCCGCCTCAGCACCTTGCTTCGCTCGGTGATGGTCCGCGCGGGCAGATGACCGGGAAGGCGGGCGGCCTCGGTACCCTGGCGGTCGGAGTAGGAGAAGACGTGGAGATAGGAGACCGGCAGCGCCCCGATCAGCGCCCGCGTTGCCTCGAAGTCGGCATCGGTCTCCCCGGGGAAGCCCACGATCACGTCGGCCCCGAGCCCGAGGTCGGGAATGGCCCTCGAAAGCCTCTCAACCAGCGAGCCGTAAATCCTCGTGTTATAAGGCCGGCGCATGAGCCCGAGGACCCGGTTGCTCCCCGACTGGAGGGGGATGTGGAGATGCGGGGCGATTCGTGGCGATCCTGCGATCACCTCGATCAGCTCATCGGTGAAGTATGGCGGCAGGATGGACGAAAGGCGGAGCCGTCCGAGCCCCGGCACGTCCAGAATCTGCCGGAGCAGCGTTGCGAGAGTGGTCTGCGGGAAGAGGTCCCAGCCGTAGTGGCCCATGTCCACCCCGGTCAGCACCACCTCGCCGTAGCCCCCCTCCACGAGGCGGTGGACCTGGTCCACGACCACCTTGGGCTCCTGGCTCCGGCTCCCGCCCCGCGCCAGGGGGACGATGCAGAAGGCGCAGCGGTGCTGGCAGCCGTCCTGGATCTTGACGAAAGCCCGGGAGCGTCCCCTGAAATGGGTGACGGGGGCCACGGGGACATTCACGGCCTTCCGGATATCCCCTACCCTGACGAGAGGCGTCGCGCGCTTCGTGAGGGAATCGAGCAGACCCGCCAGCTCGTACTTCTCCTGGTTGCCGACGATCAGGTCCACGCCGGAGATGCGCGCGATCGCCGCGGGATCGGTCTGGGCATAGCAGCCCGCGACCACGACCAGCGCCTGGGGATTCCGGGCGATCGCCCGGCGGATCATCTGGCGATCGGAGAAGTCGGCGCGACCCGTCACGGTGCAGGTGTTGATGACGTACACCTGGGCCGGCTCGTCGAAGGGGACGGGACGGTAGCCCCGGGAGGCGAGGAGCTCCTCCATCTCCTGGGTCTCGGCCTGGTTGAGCTTGCATCCCACGGTCGCGAAGGCGATGGTCTTCCCCTCAGAGGGGGGCTTCGCCCCCCTTCCGATTCCTCCCCCCAGGGTTGCGCGGGCGAAGCCCGCGCTCGAACCCGCGTGATCAGACTCCGCGAGGTCAGGCCCGGTCATGCGAGTACCCTTTCCTTGGAGGAGCTTTCCTTCAGTTGGCCACAGGCGGCGCCGATATCTTCGCCCTTCGACCAGCGGACCGTGGCGGTGATCCCGTGCTCCTGCAGGATCGCCTGGAACGCCAGGATGCGCTGGAGCGGCGGCCGCCGGAACCCCGAGCCCTCCCACGCGTTGAACGGGATCAGGTTGACCTTGGCGCGGACGCCCTTGAGGAGGCGGGTCAGCCGGATCGCGTCCTCCGGCGAATCGTTGACGTCATCCAGCAGCACGTACTCGAAGGTCATCCGCCGGCGCACCGGGAGCGGGAAGCGACGGCAGGCCGCCAGGAGATCCTCGAGGGGCCAGCTCTTGTTCACCGGCATGAGGCGCTCCCGCACCGCGTCCGTCGTGGCGTGGAGCGAGACCGCCAGGTTGACCTTGAGGCTTTCCTTGGCGAGCTTCTGCATCCCGCTGACCAGCCCCACCGTCGAGACGGTGATCCTCCTGGGGGAGTAGCCGAAGGCGCCGGGATGGGTCAGGAGCCTGAGCGCCTTGACCACGGCCTCGTAGTTGGCCAGCGGCTCGCCCATGCCCATGAAGACGAGATGGGTAATACGCGTTTCGGGGGGAAGTGTCTGGCGGACGGCCGCCAGCTGACCCACGATTTCCCCCGCGGTCAGGTTGCGAATCAGGCCCATGGTCCCGGTGAAGCAGAACGCGCAGGCAAAGCCGCATCCGACCTGGACGGAGAGGCAGAGGGTGAGCCGGTCACGGTCGGGCATGAGGACGGCGTGGATCCGGGCGCCGTCGGCCAGCCGAAGGACGAACTTCTGGCTGCCGTCCCGGGAAGGGACGACGCGCTCGACGTCAGGAACCCCCACGAAAGCCTCCTCCGCCAGCCGCGCCCGGAAGTCCTTAGGGAGGTTCGACATGGCCTCGAAGTCATAGACGCCCTTCTTGAAGAGCCAGGTGGCCAGCTGGCGTCCGCGGTAGCCGTCGGCGCCGAGACGCCGGGCCAGCGTCTCGAGTTCCTCGGGCAAGAGCGAAAGCAGATCCACATCGGCCATGGCCGCCCTAGAATAACACAAGAGTTTTCCACAATTCCTGTGCGTCCCCGGTGGATAACCCTGTGGGTTTCAGCATCGGGGTTTCGTGAAATCAAACCTTCGGAGCGTTTCGCCTATTCAGAAGGCAGCGGGCCGGCCAGGAGCAGGTAGAGGTCGAGGAGGGCCGTGTTGGTCGGGCCGGTCGTTATGAGGTCCCCGAGATCGGAGAAAAATCGATATGAGTCATTGGCCTCGAGAGAGGCGTGAGCGTCGAGATTCCGACGCGTGGCCTTTGTGATTGTGTTCCCGTCCGCGAGCGCGCCGGCGGCGTCGGTCGGGCCGTCGGTGCCGTCGGTGCCGGCGGCCAGAACCAGCACATCCTCCATCCCCTGAATCCCAAGCGCCGCCGCCAGAGCGAACTCCTGGCACCGCCCCCCGACGCCTTTTCCCTTGACTGTCACCGTGGTCTCTCCCCCCGCGATGAGGCACGCCGGCGGGGTCACAGCCGCTGCCAGGCCGCAGAACTCCTTCGCCACCTCCCTGGCCTCGCCGCGCAGAGCGCGGGTCACGAACGAGACGCGAAGCCCAAGGGCTTCCGCCTCCCGGACAGCCGCCTCGACGACGAGGCTGTTACCGCCGATAACGCGGTTCTGGACGTGGCGAAAGACGGGATCGTCGGCCTTGTGAGTCTCGGGAATCTCTCCCCTGGCCCCCCGTTCCAGATGCTCCACGACCACTCCGGGCGCTTTGGCTCGAAGCCCGAAGCGATCCAGGATCGCCAACGCGTCGGCATAGGTCGTCTGGTCTGGAGCGGTAGGCCCGGAGGCGATCACGTCCAGGGGGTCACCGATCACATCCGAGACAATGAGAGCCAGCACGGGAGCTGGGCTGGCGGCCTGAGCCAGCCGCCCGCCCTTGATGAGCGAGCAGTGCTTGCGCACGGCGTTCAGCTCGTTGATGGTGGCGCCGGCGGCCAGGAGGAGCCGGGTCAGGGCCTGCTTCTCCTCGAGCGTGATCGGCGGGGCGGGGCACGGCGTGAGGGCCGAGCCACCCCCGGAGATCAGGACAATCAGCAGGTCATCGGCTTGAGCTGACCGGGCCAGGGCGAGGATCTCGTTGGCTGCGCGGAGCCCACGCTCGTCGGGGATGGGATGGCCGGCCTCCGCCAGCTTGATCTTCTGGGTGGGAGCCGTGTAGCCATCCTTCACCACCACGAGGCCGTCGGAGATCCGATCGCCCAGGACCCCTTCGAGGGCGTGAGCCATTGCGCCTGACGCCTTCCCGGCCCCGACCACCAGGATCCGGCGGTGCCGAGAGAGATCCATGGACTCGAGGGCTCGCCTAACTAGCGGGCCGACATCCCCGGCCTTAATAGCCGCCTGCAGGATCTGGAGCCCCGCCTCCCGGAGCGTCACGCGCCCGATTCTACCTCACTCCGTTGACTCGTGTCCTATGAGTAGATATACTTAGAGCTACTTAACTCTCATTAAAGGAGGAAATGAATGTCGGCGCCGGTCAAGACCAAGACGGTCCCTGCCCTGGAAGCCCGAACCCACCTGGGCGAGATCATGAAGGAGGTCCAGGGCGGGCGGGTCCGAGTGCTGGTAGAGAAGTCGGGCGTCCCAATGGTGGGAATCATCAGCGCCGAGGAGTTTCAGCGGGTGATCGCCGAGCGCGAGGCCCGGTTCGAGGTCGTGGACCGTATCCGGAGCCGAATCCCCTCCGTGCCCGACACCGAGGTCGAACGGGATGTTCGAGAGGCCCTGAAGCACGTGCGTCGCCGACGCCGTGCTTAAGGTGGTCCTCGACACGAATCAGCTGGTCAGCAGCCTCCTCAGCACCCGAGGGCTCCAGCGCCAATTGATCGACGCATGGCGCCAGCGGGCATTTCTGCTTCTGCTGGTGCCTGGGCAGATCGACGAGTTGGCGGAGATCCTGAGCCGTCCCAAGATCAAGAAGAGGTACCGCATCGATCCGAGGGATCGAGAGGCGTTCCTCCAGCTGTTTCGGCTGGATACCGTCCTCCTCCCTCATATGACAGCGCCCGGTGTGTGCCGCGACCCCGACGATGACTATCTCCTCGGCTGCGCCGCGGCGGGACGCGCCGACTACCTCGTCACCGGGGATGAAGACCTTCTGTCCATTGGCCGCTATCGCGACGTCACCATCCTCAGCGCGCGGGACTTCCTGGCAATCATAGCCCGTTAGCCCTCCTGCGCCCACACTCCACCATTTCGTCCCTGTCGACGAGAACGTCTTAATAAATCCGCTTTTCCATGGCGGACAGGTTCCGGCGGGGGTCACGCCTGCTTCAGTTTCTGCAGGCGGCGGCCGGCCTCTTGGAGCATGTCGTCGGTCTTCGGGAAGCAGAAGCGGATCTTGGTCCTGCCCAGCTCCGGGTGGGCGTAGAAGGAGGAGCCCGGCACCGTCGTGACCCCGACCTCCTTCACCAGGTACATGGCGAAGGCGGCGGCGTCCTCACAACGGAAGCGCCGGAGGAAGTGGGCGGCGTCGGTGAGGATGTAGTAAGCGCCGCGGGGCTTGTAGGCGACGAAGCCGGCGGCTTCGATGAGCCCCAGGAGCAGGTCCCGCTTGGCCTGGTACGTCTCGCGGAGCCAGACGTAGTAGGAGTCGGGAAGTGTGAGCGCCGTCACCGCCGCCTCCTGCAGCGGATGAGGGGCGCCCACGGTGACGAAGTCGTGGGCCCGCCTGATGCCGAGGGAAATCTCGGGAGAGGCCACGGCGTAGCCGACCCGCCAGCCGGTGACCGAGTAGGACTTGGAGATCCCCGAGATCGTGACCGTGCGCTCCGCCATGCCCGGAAGCGTGGCGATGGGGGTATGAGTCTGGCCGTCGAAGATGATGTGCTCGTAGATCTCATCGGTGATCGCCAGAAGGTCGTGCTTCAGGCAGAGGTCGGCAATCAGCTGGAGCTCCTGGCGGGTGAAGACCTTTCCGGTGGGGTTGTTCGGACTGTTGAAGATGATAGCGCGGGTGCGTGGGCCCACGGCCTTGGCCAGACGGTCGGGATCGAAGGAGAAGTCGGGGGGCTCCAGCGGGACGAAGACCGGTTCGGCCGCCGAGATGATGCAGCCCGGGCCGTAGTTCTCGTAGAACGGCTCGAAGATGATCACCTCGTCGCCGGGGTTCAGGACGGCAAGCAGCGTGGAGAGCATGGTCTCGGTGGAGCCGCAGCAGACCGTCACATGGCGCTCCGGATCCACCTCGATGCCATAGAACTTCAGGTACTTGTCGGCGATCGCCTTCCTGAGCTGCGGCGTCCCCCAGGTGATCGCGTACTGGTGGAAGTCCCCGTCGATGGCGCGATGGGCGGCCTGCAGGAGCTCCTTGGGAGGGGCGAAGTTGGGCATCCCCTGGGCAAGGTTGACGCCTCCGTACTGGTTGTTGACCCGGGTCATCTCCCGGATCACCGATTCGGTGAATCCCTGGACCCGCTTGGAGATCATGGAGGGAGGGGTCGGGCTACTTCTTCTTGAAGCGGATCACCACCCCGGTGATCTCTTTCTCGTGGACCCGGATCGTAATCTCCTCCGTCCGGCCGGTCTGGGCGGGAAGCGCCGCTACGCCGCCGGCGCCGGGGCCCCCGGTGGTCCCGATGGGCTGCTGGGGGCCGGTCACCGGGCGCTGGACCTTCTGCTCGGTGACGATGTCCTTCACGATCAGGACCACACCGCTGGCCCCAATCTTGGCGGCTTCCTCCTTCACCGCGGCCTCCACCTGGTCCATCGGGACCGTGGCAGGGACCCGAGTCCGTACCCCCCCGATCACTTCGTAGTCGGCCGCGGGAGGACTCGTGTAAATGGTGACGGCCTTGGCCTCGGTGGCGGGATAGTTGAACTTGGGGTCCCGGACGAGGGTCGGAGCCATCAGCGGAGCCGCGCAGCCCGCGGCGAGCGCGATCGCGAACCCCGCAGCAAGCGCGACACGCAAGTGGTTGGTTGGCACGGCACTATGGGACGATGACGTCCCGCTCCACAGGATCCACCTTGACGCCTTTGCCCTTGAGCCAGGCGATGCCGCGCTCGAGGGTCTCCTCCTTGGCCTCGAGCTCCAGGATCACCCAGCCGTGGTCGGCCTTGACGTCCGCCCGCCGGATGTTGGTGATGATGTCGAAGTCCTTCACCAGGTGGTAGATGACGGGCTCCTGGATCCGCTCGGGCGGAAAGGTCAGCCGCACCCGCATTCGCGCCATCGGGATGCCTAGCCTCCGGCGATCGCGGGCACTATGGACACCTGATCGCCCTCCTTCAGCGACGTCTTCTTCCCCTGGAGGAAACGGATGTCCTCCTCGTTGACATAGATATTGATGAACCGGCGGACGTCACCGCCCTCCTCGACCAGCCGCTCGCGGAGACCGGGGTACTGTCGCTCGAGGTCCTCGATCAGGTCCGCGACGGTACCGCCCTTCGCCTGCACCTCTCCCGCGCCCTTGGTGACCGCCCTGAGGGGGGTGGGGATCCGGACCAGAACTGGCATCGTTTCCTCTCCTCTATGACCGCGCTTGAGACTTCAGCTCCGCCAGCGCCCGGTCGAACGCCGAGAGCAACGGGCGGATCGTGACGTGGGTGTCCAGCCGCTCGTAGAGCACGTCCGGCGTCTTGAGCCCGTTGCCGGTGATGCAGATCACGATGGACTCGTCCCGTGGGATCACGCCCGTCTCGATCAGTTTCTTCGTCACGGCCACGGTGACGCCCCCCGCGGTCTCGGTGAAGATCCCCTCCGTCCGGGCCAGCAGCAGCATTCCCTCGACGATCTCCTCGTCGGTGGCGTGCTCACCGTAACCGCCCGAGTCCTTGACGACCCGATAGGCGTAGTAGCCGTCGGCCGGGTTGCCGATGGCGAGCGACTTGGCAATGGTGTTGGGCCTGACCGGCGTCAGGACGTCGGTGTCGTTCTTCACCATGGTGACGATCGGGCCGCACCCCGCGGCCTGAGCGGCGTACATCCTGGTGGCCGGCCGCTCGATCAAGCCAAGCGACGCGAACTCACGGATGGCCTTCCAGATCTTGGTGATCAGCGACCCGCCGGCGCACGGCACCACGATGTGCCCCGGCGCCCGCCAGCCGAGCTGCTCCAGGATCTCGTAGCCGTAGGTCTTGGAACCTTCCGAGTAGTACGGCCGAATGTTGATGTTGACGAAGGCCCAGCGGTACTTGTCCGAGACCTCGGAGCAGAGGCGGTTGACCTCGTCGTAGGTCCCCTCCACCGCCACCAGCGTCGGCTGGTACACGAGCGTCGCGACGATCTTGCCCTGCTCGAGATCCGCCGGGATGAAGATATAGCTCTTCAGGCGCGCCTCGGCGGCGTGGGCCGCGACGGAGTTGGCCAGGTTTCCGGTGGAGGCGCAGGCGATCGTGTCGAAGCCGAACTCCTTGGCCCTGGTCACCGCCACTGCGACGACCCGGTCCTTGAAAGACCAGGTGGGGTGGCAGACCGAGTCGTTCTTGATCCAGAGCTCGCGCACCCCCAGCTCCTCGGCGAGGTTCTGGGAGCGGATCAGCGGCGTGAAGCCGACGTGATGGCCGACGGCAACGTCGCCCTCGATCGGGAGAAGCTCCCGGTAGCGCCAGATGCTGGGAGGACCGGCGGCGATGGACTGGCGGGTGATGACCCCCTTCAAGGCGTCGTAATCGTAATCCACCTCGACGGGGCCGAAACAGAACTCGCAGATGTGGACAGGAGAGGACGGGTACCTGCGCCCGCACTCCCTGCACTTCAAGCCTTTCAGCTTCGTCATGAGCCGCTCCATCGGTAGGGGATTTGAGCCCCGGTTAGTGCTGCACCGACAAGCAATTTTAATTACTAAACACTCGTTTTGGAAGAAAGTCAATCCCGAATGACGTATGATAGCGTGCCGTGACCGGCGCGCCGCTTCCCTTTTTCCTCCTGCTTGGCTTCGGCGTGGCGTTCGCCGCGGCGGCCCTCGGCGGTGGGCCGCTGGTCTTCGACGACCATCCTGGGCAGATCTTCCGCCTGTGGCACGGGCTGACCCGCGGCCTCTGGCCCTGGGAGTGGAACCCCAGCTGGTGGGGCGGCTACCCCGAGCTCCAGTTCTACCCTCCCGGCTTCGTGTACCTCGGGGCCCTCATCTATTACGGAGCGCTCGGGGTGTTGTCGCCGATGACGGTCTATCAGGTGCTGCTCTGGATCATCTATCTCCTCCCCGGCGTGACCACCTACTGGCTCCTGGCGCGGATCCTCCCCAACCCCTGGCTGGCGCTGCCGGGGGCCTTCGTGACCCTGACGCTTTCCGCCGGGACGCGGAGTGGCGTGGAAGAAGGGCTCCGGTGGGGCCTCATCGCCGCCCGCCTGGCCTGGGGACTTCTGCCCCTCCTCGCGCTCTCGCTCGTTCGCTGGCAGGAGCGCGGGGAACGCCTTCCATTCCTGGCGGCGCCCTTGCTGGCGGGAATCGTCCTGACCCACCCGGCTCACGCCCCCGCCGGTGTCGCCCTGGTGCTCCTGGCGGCGCTCTTCGGCGAGGGCTCCCGGCGACACCGCTTCCGCCAGGCCGCCTGGATCCTGGCCGTCTCGGCCGGCCTGACGGGCTTCTGGACTCTCCCCCTTTTCGCTCATCTGAACTTCGCGCTGCCGCTGGCCTGGGGAGAGTTCAGCGCGGCCGCTCTGGGGCGCGACCTGCTCCGCCGCCCCCTCCTTGCGGTCCTGGTCGCCGGCTGGCTCGCGGGCTGGGTGGCCGCCTCGCGGGCCAGCGGACCGGGCCGCCCGGCGCTCAGCCTGCTGGCGCTCCTGCCTCCGCTCGTTGCCGTGACCGCGCTGGACGCGCTCGTGATCGAACCGCTCGGGTTTCGCTGGCTCCCGGCCGATCGGCTGCTCGACGGCGTTAAGCTCGCCCTCGTCCTCGGCGGTGGCGCGGGCATCGCGTGGGCGCTCTGGCTGGCGTTGAGACGCTCCGCCCATCGGGCCCAGGCGGCGGGGCTCGCCGCCACGGCGGGTCTTCTGGCGCTGGGGATCGTTGGCGGCGGAGAGCCCACGCTGACCCTCTGGCCCAGACCGAATGACTGGCCGAAACTCGAGGAAACGGCCCGGGGCCTGAGGCTTCCCGAGTTATGGGCCCAGCTTCGCGCGGCGCCTCCGGGAAGAATCCTCTTCGTCCGCTCCGCCGTCCCACTCCGCTTTGGCCGCGAGTGGTGGCGCCCCCACACTCACATCACCGCCCTGACCCCCATGTTCACGGGCCGAGAGATCATCAACGGGACCTTCACCCATCCCTCACCCGTGGCGGGGCTGGTCTACACGGGCTCGGCGGACAATCGCCCCATCACGCGCCTGGTCGAACAACTGGACGGCAACACCCTGTTCGGCCGTCCCCTCGAGACGCTCACCCCCGCCGTCTTTGACCCCCTGGCCGAGCGGCTGGGAATTTCGACCGTGGTGGCGCTCGAGGAAGACCGCGGCCATCTTCCGTTCGTCGAGACAAACCCTCGCTTCTCCTCGCCTCGCCAGGCCGGGCCGTTCCTCCTGTTCGCTCTCAAGGAGAAGACGCCGACCCTGGAGCTCAAGGTGGACCTCGTGTACTGGAACGGAAACTGGGAATCCGTGGGCGTCGTTCTGACCGCTCTGGCGCTCATCTCCTGGGGCGGCACGGCCTTCATGATGCGAGGCCGTCTGTGAGCCGCCAGCACCTGGACGCCGTGGCCATGGGGATCCTCATGGCCTGCTGCGCGGCGTGGGGGGTGAACCAGGTCGCCATCAAGATCAGCAACACCGGGATCACCCCAATCCTCGGCGCGGGGCTCCGCTCCCTCGTGGCGACGCTGTTCCTGATGGCGTGGTGCTGGATCCGGGGCTTCCGCTTGTTCAACCGCGACGGAAGCCTGGGCCACGGGATCGTGATCGGGCTGCTCTTCGCCGGCGAGTTCGTCTTCCTCTACTGGGGGCTCGTCCTCACCACCGCCTCCCACAGTGTGATCTTCCTCTACACGGCGCCGTTCTTCGTGGCTGTGGGCGCCCACCTGTTCCTCCCCGACGAGCCCCTGAAGGCGCGGAAGGTCGTTGGCCTTGCCCTGGCATTCGCCGGGCTCTGGCTGGCGGTCGCCGACGGCCTCACCTTCCCCACGCGGCGCGAGCTCCAGGGCGACCTCCTGGAGCTGATCGCCGCCCTCATGTGGGCGGCTACCACGGTGGTCATCAAGCGGCGGACCGATCTCCGCCTGACACCCCAGAAAACGCTCTTCTACCAGCTTGCATTCTCCGCCGTGGTGCTGATCGGGCTCTCGCTCGCGGTGAAGGAAGCCGCCATCACCGACCCGAGGCCTCTGGTGCTGGCGGCGTTCTTTTACCAGAGCGTGCTCGTCGCCTTCGTCTCCTACCTCGCCTGGTTCTGGCTGCTGGCCCACTACCCCGCGTCCAACCTGGCGGCCTTCTCCTTCTGGACGCCCGTCTTCGGCGTGTTCGCGGGCGGGCTTCTGCTGGGCGAGAGGATCTCCCCGCTCCTGTCGGGAGCGGTAGCCCTGGTAGCGGTGGGAATCTTCCTCGTAAACCGCCCGCCGAGAGCCTAGGAGGGGTGGGGCATGTCGGGCTGAACAGCCTCCTCGAGCGTGAGCGGCGGCCGCGCCCGGAACGGCTCGCGCCGGACGGGGCAGTCGGTGAGATCGCACATGGGGCAGTAGGCGCGGTGGCACGGGTCGGTGTGGAAGATCAACTCGCCGTCCACCCCCAGCGCGCGGATCACTCGGTCGGCCAGGTCCTCCGCCACCTCGTGCGCCCGATCGACCGACCAGAACTCCGGCACGACGAGGTGCGCGTCCACGTGGTGGAAGCGCCCCGCGCGGATGGCCCGCAGGTGATGGACGCGGATGATCCCCTGCCCGACGTGCCTGCCCAACACCCCCAGCAGGCGGTTCAGAAGGAGGGTGTCCTCTTCGTCGAGCAGGCCGCCGGCGGCGTGGCGCACGAGGCGGAAGCCGGTCCACATGAGGTTGACCGCGACCACTGCGGCCACCAGCGGGTCGAGCCACCAGATCCCCGTGACCCGGACCAGGAGCAGGCCCACCACGACGCCGACGGTGGTCCAGAAGTCGGAGAGGACGTGCTGGCCGTCGGCCAGGAGCGTGAGGGACTGGTGCTTCCGGCCCGTCCGCACGAGGAACAAGCCCAGCGCGAGGTTCGCCAGGCCGGCGCCCGAGATGATGAGGAGCCCCGTGTCCAGCTCGCGGACTTGCAACCGGACGACCAGGCTCAGCACGACCTCATAGAGGATGAGCACGGCGGCGAAGGCGATGAGCCCGCCCTCGAAGGCCGCCGAGAAAAACTCGATCTTGCCGTGGCCGTAGGGATGGTTGCGGTCGGCGGGGCGCCCGGCGAAGATGATCCCACCCAGCGCGAAGATGGCCGCCACCACGTTGACGATGGACTCGAGCGCGTCGGAGAGGATCGCGATGGATCCGGTCAGGCGGTAGGCCTGATACTTGGCGGCCAGCAGGAGAATCGACACCACCAGCGAGATCGCCCCCGCCCGGACGCGGACGCCCGAATCCTCGCTCATCGAGCCGCCGAGGGTCATCGGGTCGATCATACCACCGCCGCTTGCTCGGAGGGGGGCTCCGCCCCCCTTCCGATGCGAGACTCGTCTCACTCCGGGCCGATCGTGTGGGAGAAGCGGACCTTGCCCGTGACGTCGATGATGCGGACCGTGAGGCCCACCGTGTCGATCGCCACCTCGCCGAAGTTGTCGATCTCCCCGAGGCCGAAGAGCGAGCGGGGGTTGAGCCCGGCGTCCAGCGGCCGGGGGCGCCCCCGCGAGGCCGAGAGCGGCCCGGCGACGAACTCGTGGAAGGCGAAGTCGGGCCAGGGCGCGTGACGGATCAGCTGGGCGTGGTGCACGTCCGCGACGATCCAGAAGAGGTTCTTGACCTTCCGGTCCCGGAGGGCGCGGAGAACGCGGTCCCGCTCGACGGCGAACCCGGTGGCGTTCTCCTCGGGGACGCCGAGGATGCTCGCGTTGGACCAGGAGTCGCGGTGGAACCGCCCCGTCGAGATCGAGAGCGGCACGCT
>Ga0209342_10000869_pt1 | contig 34843 bp, 38 predicted proteins | sample RifCSP16_2_FD_184023 | JGI IMG/M metagenome (GOLD analysis project Ga0209342, IMG submission 184023) | Soil microbial communities from Rifle, Colorado - Rifle CSP2_sed 16_2 (SPAdes) (version 2) | ecosystem: Environmental > Terrestrial > Deep subsurface > Rock core/Sediment | place: Rifle...
TGTCATGCAGATTGGCAAGCAGCGAATGGGATGGGTCTCCCTGGTAGGCATCTTCGACCAGCCAGGCGAGCGTATCGACAGCAGTGCGGGATGCATTATTTTCAGGATCGGTCATGATCCTCCTTTGCACGTTATTCTTCCTTACATACTAGCATATTCCCGCCAATCCGCTATGGGGATTTCCCGTTTGTGGATCATTCATTGATTGGAAGGTGGAACCCCTCTAACCGCACCAGGACTTCTTTTGCATCACATTGACAGAAATTTACTCCTGCATATAATTGTTATTGCAATTACTTGCAATAAGGAGGATTCCATGTCCTGTACCAGGGAACTCGCAGAAACCCTGCGGGCGCGCGGTTTCCGCATGACCCCCCAGCGTCACGCCATCATACACATTCTGAAAGCTTCCGATCAGCACCTCTCCCCAGCCCAGGTGTACGAGAAAGCCCGCCAGACCGTCCCCGGCATCACCGAGACGACCGTCTACCGCACCCTCGAATTCCTGGCGGAGACCGAGGTGCTCCAGCCGGCACTGAATGATCATCGCCACCTGGTCTACGAGATCACCGGCGAAGAACATCATCACATCATCTGCAGCTCCTGCGGCGCTGAAGTGGAGATCGATCACAACCTGCTCGAGGATCTTTTCCAAAAGCTGGAGGATCAGAGCGGATACCGGATGACCACCAACCACCTGACGTTTTTCGGGCTGTGCCTGAATTGTAGATCCAGTTCATCTTAGGAGCCTGTTATGTTATATTCCCCCATTCAACCCATGCACATCCCGGATGGCTTTCTCTCCACCCTGGTCTCGGTTGTGCTGTGGATCATTTCCGCCGCGGCGGTTGCCTATGCCCTGCGGCGCGTCAGCAGGGACCTGGGCGAACGCCAGGTTCCATTGATGGGTGTCCTGGCGGCAGCCATCTTTGCCGGGCAGATGCTTAACTTCTCGGTCGCCGGCGGCACATCCGGTCACCTGCTGGGTGCAGCCATCGCCACCATCCTGCTGGGACCCTGGGCCGCAGTTATCGTGATGACCACCGTGGTCAGCGTGCAGGCGCTCATCTTCCAGGATGGCGGTCTGCTGGCCCTTGGAGCCAACCTGTTCAACATGGCAGTCATCGGTGTGACCGTATCCTATTTCGTGTACATAAGCATCCAGAAACTGGCGCGCGGCAAATCGTGGGGTATCTTCGTTGGCGGTGCGCTGGCAGCCTGGCTGTCCATCGTGATCGCTTCTCTGGCTTGCGCCCTGGAACTGGCACTCTCGGGCACCTCTCCGGCCAACATCGCTGTCCCGGCCATGGGGGGCGTCCACATGCTGATCGGACTGGGTGAGGCAGCCATCACGGTCAGCGCCCTGGCATTCCTGTACGCCGCCCGGCGCGACCTGTTCCACATCGCTGAAGCCCCTCCAAAAGGCAGCCGTTCCATCTGGGCAGGCGGGCTGGTCATCGCTGCATTGCTGGCGGTATTATCACCCCTGGCATCGGCGCACCCGGACGGCCTGGAGTGGGTGGCGGAGCAGAAAGGGTTTCTTGATGCCGCACGCGGACCGTTCTACAACATCATCCCGGATTATGTCTTTCCCGGCATCAGCAACGAGGCTTTTGCCACCATCGTTGCCGGGATTGTTGGCGTGATCATTGTCTTTGGCGTTTCCCTGGGTGTGGCATATATGCGCCGTACCAGGAAGACCTAGATCCTTTGATCAGGTAGATGGATAAGGGCGCAGCCAGCCAAAACTACCCTGCTCTCCTTCTTTCTTATGCACATCCACTTTCTCGACCCCTACCGTCCGCTTGTCAGCCCGATCCACTCGCTGGATTCACGCGCCAAGTTCGTTCTGACGATCGCCTTCATCCTGACTGTATCGCTGACTCCCATTGCCGCCTGGCCGGTATACATCCTGCTCTTTGCCGTGATCCTCTCGGTCGAGATACTCTCCGGACTGGGAGTATGGTTCGTGTTGAAACGTGCCTCCCTGGCACTCCCGTTCGTGCTGGCAGCTTTGCCGGTGCTCTTCACCATTCATGGACAAACCCTTTTTACGGTCCCGCTCGGTTCCCGGGTTTTCACGGCTTCTGTGGAAGGGTTGGAACGATTCGTGAGCATTGCCCTGAAATCCTGGCTCTCGGTGCAGGCAGCCATCGTCCTGTCCGCCTGCACACCGTTCCCCGAGCTGCTGCAAGCCATGCGGGCGGTGGGCATCCCGCGCCTGCTGGTTGGGATGTTCGGCTTGATGTGGCGCTACCTGTTCGTGCTGGTGGACGAGGCACTGCGCATGATGACCGCCCGGGCAGCCCGTTCCGGAGTGGAGGAAGGAGCGGTTAGGAAAGTTGGAGGCAGCCTGGCATGGAGAGCGCGTGTGACCGGTGGCATGGCTGGCAGTCTGTTCTTGAGGGGCTTTGAGCGCAGCGACCGCATCTACACCGCCATGCTGTCGCGCGGCTACGACGGCGAAGTCCGTTCCATGCTGCTTCCTCCTTTCGGCAGCCGAAACTGGTTCGTTTTGATCTACGGGCTGGCTTTCCTTGGTTTCCTGCTCCTGTTCGGCATTTTATTCTTTGGATAATGGTATGCATCATTCGATTAAAGTAGATCATCTTTCTTTTTCTTATCCGGACGGTCATCAAGCCCTGCAGGATGTCTCACTTCACATCGCACCGGGAGAAAAAGTAGCCCTGGTTGGACCGAATGGGGCTGGCAAATCCACGCTCATCCTGCACCTGAACGGCATCCTACCAGCCAACCTGCTGCAGAAGCAGGCGGATGGCGCTTCGGTCACGGTCTGCAGTCTGCCTGTGGAGCCGAAGAACCTGGGTCGCATTCGGGCTGCCGTGGGATTGGTATTCCAGAATCCGGATGATCAGCTTTTTTCCCCAACCGTGTTTGATGATGTGGCTTTCGGTCCGCTCTACCAGGGGCTCTCTCCCGCCGAGGTGGAAGAACGGGTGAAGGCAGCCCTGGCTTCCGTGCGGATGGAGGCATACGCCAAACGCGTCTCCCATCACCTCAGCATGGGAGAGAAAAAACGCATCGCCATCGCCACCGTGCTCTCCATGCAGCCGGAGGTGCTGGTACTCGATGAACCGACCGCCGGTCTGGACCCGCGCACGCGGCGTGCGCTGATCAACCTGCTGCGCGAACTGCCGTTGACCATGCTGGTTTCAACGCACGACCTGGCAATGGTGAACGAATCCTTCCCGCGTATGGTCATCATGGACGAAGGGCGTATCGTGGCTGACGGATTGACAAAGAAACTGCTGGCGGATGAAGCCCTGCTGGAAGCGCATGGGCTGGAGAAAGTTTAACTTTTCTTCAAAAACTCCTCCACCAGCGTGTTGACAGTACCCACCTCCCGCCGCGCTGTCATCCCCCATCCAACTCCCTTATCACCCGCGCCGGGTTGCCCGCCACCACCGTACACGCGGGCACATCCTTCGTCACCACCGCCCCGGCACCGATCACCGCACCCCGTCCGATAGTCACCCCCGGCAGGAGGATGGCTCCGCCCGCGATCCAGACATCATCCCTGATGGTGATGGGTCGGGCGGTCTCCCAGCCCTGGTTGCGCGGCTCCGCCTGCAGCGGGTGTTCCGCCGTGTAGATCTGCACCATCGGTCCCAGCATGACATGGCTGCCGATGTGCACCCCGCCATTGTCCAGGATGGTGCACATATAGTTCATAAAGACGTTGTCTCCCAGGGTGATATGCTTCCCGTAGGAGCAGTAGAAGGGCGGCCAGATGAGCGCGTTCTGCCCGACCCTGCCCAGCATCTGCGGCAGGAGCAGCTGTCGTTCCTCCTCGCTGACTGCCGTGTTGTACAGGTGCATCAGGCGCTTGGCTTCCTGCCGGTCCGCTTCCAGTTCAGCATCCAGGATGTTGTATTTCTCCCCCGCCAGCATCTTTTCTCTTTGGCTTCGCTCTGTCATCCTGTCTCCTCCTCACTCCCTCCCCAGAAACTCCTCCAGCAGCGGGTTGGCAATATCCGGCTTTTCATACAGTGGTGTATGCCCGGCACCGTCCACGGCATGGAACTCGATGGCGGGCATCAGCTCCCGCACCCTGGCGCTCATGCGGAAGGGCACGGTCTGATCCTTCCGCCCCCAGATCAGCATGGCTGGTGTTCCCCGTTCCCCCACCCTGCGGTACGATTCCTCCGCTGCAGTCACCAGTCCGCTGCGGATGGTGGCAAGCAGGGCGCGGCGGTATCCACAAAACTGCGCCTGCAGCAGGTAACCGCCGACCAGGTCCCTGAATTTGGTGCGTTCCATCACGCCAGCCGCGGCTGATACCAGCAGGGGGCTGTCCGTCAGCTTCATCAGCCAGCCGCCCAGCGGGGTGCGGCGAGCCAGCCAGGATGCCAGCTTCAGCTTTGCCAGGGGCAGACCGGCCGGGTCCAGCAGGCACAGCCTGCGCACCCTCTCCGGGTGCCGGTCGGCAAATACCACTGAGATGGCTCCCCCCATCGATAAGCCCACCAGGTCGACCGCCCGGTCAATTTTCAGAACATCCAGCAGGTTCAAGAGCTGGCAGTCGAACAGGTCGGCGTCATATTCGCACTCCGGCCGGTCCGAGAAACCGCGCCCGTACAGATCAAAACGCAGGGCACAAAAACCGGCTGCCGCCAGCGCATTGAAATTCGGGTTCCAGATGATGGCGGGAGTCGAGAAACCGTGCACCAGCACGACCGGCTGCCCGTCCGGCGGTCCAGCCAGCTCGTAATGCGTCATTCCATCCGGCAAGCTGGCAAACTTCCCCGGCGCCTGGACCCGGGCGGCATCATCCAACACCCGGGTCTCCCCCTGGTAGGAAATCCCCTTCCTGTTCATCATCCTTCCCTCACAAGATCACAACTGCACAGCGCCTTCCAGTCAGAGCGCCCGGCAGGTGGAAGCATGCATCAATTATTGCACAGATCCGCAATTAATGCAGGCTGCAGACTTGTCCATTCCCCTTTAAACGGTTGCATTTTTCCTTTAAATCCTTACAATGAATCTAACAGTGTCCCCCCAAAGGAGGAAAGACCATGAGAACCAGGCGCCTGTTATTCTTCTCCCTCGTCCTTTTATTGGTCAGCTTGGCCTGCTCTCTCAGGCCGTTCTGGAGCGGCCCGGTTGCCGGACCGATCGAGCAGACCGAAACACCGGTCTTTGTATCCGGAATTGGAATTGGTAATTTCAACCACGGAGAACTGAAGATCCTCTACGACCAGGCGAAAGTCTCGACAGCCAACGAGGGCTGGTTCAAACCCATGTTCGGCTGCTGGCCTGCCTCCTATTACGATGACGGCAGCGGCTATTTGAAACTCACCGATGACATCATCTTGGGGTTCTGCAGCTGGACATCCCCATCGGCGGTCAACCCCTCGGTGACATGGAACACCAGGGGCAACCTGCAGGGATACCTTGTGAGAAGCCTTACCCAGGGCACCAACGAGATCGAGTTTGAATTCGATACCCAGGCCAATTATTTCACCCATACGGTCGATATCAAGTTCATGGGTCAAGGTTCGATGACAACCAGCGACCATGCCGAAGGGATTGCCACCTTCTCTGCCACCTGTTACTCCAGCGGACCGGAGGATATGTGCACGCACACAGCCGGGAATGATGTGATCCGCCGCAAATCCTGGCAGATCAATGGCAGCGTCCCCTGGACGATGGATTTCACCCCCTGAGGTCATTGTACAACCTTATCATCCAGGCTTGTGCTTCGATCTGACCTGCTTCCGATCCCTTGCAGCAGCGTGAACAGGCGCAGAAACTGGGGTCAGGTCAGAAACCGGTCAGCGAGCGCTGCACGAAAGCCAGGATGCCGGCGATGAAGAACAGGATCACAGCCGAGATCATCCAGCCCCTGCCTGCCAGGGAGGAGATGCCGATCATCCCGCCCAGGCCTGCAAAGTAGAGCACCACGTAGCTGATCACCTTCCACTGCGTCTGACGGAAGTCCAGCTTGAAGATGTAATCGACCAGGAAAAGCACAACCAGCCACAGCAGCATGATCCAGACCTGGATGTAGTAGATGGCTGGACGGTTGAACTGCGGCGCCCGGATCAGCAGGTATGCCAGCGGGAAAGCCATCAGCAGGATGGGGATGCCGATCCAGTGCCCGGGTTTCGTGCCGAACAGCATGCGCGCAGAAAATGTGAGGATGCTGGAGATGAAAATGATGTGGGCGACCACCGCCCCCAGCAGATCGAGTTTTTCTTTCATCAATGCACCTCCCCTATTAAATGAAGAACAATAGTCCAGTGATGGGATTTATGGTCAGTCAAATAGATTATGGCATATTTATGCTTTTATTCAAAGTGGGTTGGAGCAAGCGGACTGGCCGGGATCACGCAGCCCGGAAATAATCGATCTCGACCGCCAGCATGGCCACGCCTGCCGGTGTGATGTTCTCCATCTGCAGCTGCCACTGGTTCTCATCGATCAGCTTCAGCCGGATCGACCAGCCCCAATCCGGTCCGGTGGGTGCCGGGTACGAGCCGAGCGCATAAATGCTTCCGTCCTTTTCGACCCTCCCCTTGCAGGTCATGACCGCGTCCCCCATGTGCCACGAATCGACCCAGGTGATCGCCACCTTGTTCGTTTTTTCTTCAACCCCCACCAGCAGGAGACCGTCCTGCGGAAAGCCTTCGAAATCCCAGTTGTAATTAAGGGTAAGGAATTTCCCCCGTGCCGTGGTCGCCACCTTCATCAGGGTGTCCGATTCGTGCATGGGCTCCGTGGGCGACATCCACAGCTTTTTAACCCCTTTCCACTGACCGACCAAATTTTCAAAACCGGTGGGAATGCTCATGAGCACCTCCTTGCTACCGAATCATTACCTCAATGATACTATTGAAATCCCATTAAACAAAACATCCCGCAGGGTGGTACTGCCATTGCGAGCGACACATGCACCGCAATGCGGAGCAGTGCAGGTGAGCGAAGCAATCTCTTTCAATGGCCAATGCATCCTGCGGGATATGATTTTATTTAAGGTTTATTCAATGGTGATCGACCCCAGAATGTTATAGAAAAGCGCCTGGTTGGCTTCATCGACCGCCTGGTAAGCCTCCCGCCACTGGGTCTTATCCGCCATCGCCACGTTGGACGGCTGCCCAGTGATGCGCAGCATGCTTCCGTTCGGACCATACAGGATCACCTGGCGCACGTAGAAGATCTCGGTCTGGGCTGTCTCGGACAGGGTGGAGATGAATTCGAAACCATCGAAATTTCCCAATGATACCTGGCGCACGCGGGTGATCATGCTTCTGGCATCGGAGAACGATTCGTCGTTCTGCATATTAAGCATCAGCTGGTAAACATCATCCGCCGACTGGTCATGCCCGCCCTGGCTGTATTCGACCAGGATGTAGTAGGCATCTTCGAGCGTGTAGATCTGCTCGGTTCGGTCTGTGCCGTAAGGGTAAACCACATCCGAGCCGATCTCGATGCGCAGATCCTGGTCAACCGTGTACACCTCGGGACCGAACCAGCCGGATGGGTATCGCAGGTCCAGCCCGAAATCAGCGCTTCCGTAATGCATCCAACCGGCATACTTGAGGAAGGCGGACAGGTTCGTATCGTTGTTGGTGAAGGCGATGATGGTCTCCCGCTCCACGCTCACAGCGGACAGGTCGCGCTGGAACTGATGGACATCCACCGGCTCCCCCAGGGTGGTGATGGTGAAGACGTTGCCGGAAGCCAGGTCGTAATCCACACCGTCAAAGGTCAGCACCCCGCTCAAACCGTCGCTGGTGGCGATCTGCCAGTCAAATGCCTGGTCATTGCCGTTGACCGACGTGCAGGGTGTCACATTCATTCCCGTTCCTGTACCTGCACTTGTGCTGCATACTGATGACTGGGTGGCGTCGTGCCAGACCAGCACGGTCAAGCCCTGTGTCCAGTGAAAGAGCTGGTAGCCTGCCTGTTCATAGACTCCGCCAGCCATGTTCGGTGCCGGCGCTTCAGCAGCAGGTGCAGCAGTCGGTGTGGCTGGCGAGCATCCGCTGACGAGCATAACGACCAGGGCTGCCAGGAAACTCTTTGTTTTGAGATTTGCTTTCATAATATTCTTCCTTTAAATGTCATGTTGTTGAATCCTGGAATTTATCTGAAGGGATCATCATGGATTGCTGAAGCGGATGGTCTCCGCCAGGGTGCGGATGTGAGCCGCATCAGCGTACAGGACAAAAAAACGCGGAAAGCGGATTTCACCGGCTGCGGTCGGGTAGGTGACAATCAATGCCGCCTGGTGTGACATCCCGCCCGGCTGGTCGCTGGAAGGCAGCACAAGGCGCGCCTCCTGCCCCTGTACCACCAGGGTCTCGATGGTCGGGTTGGCGCCATAGGGCATCAATTTGTGCCCGGCTTCGCTGGCAGCCGCCAGATCGATGCTGTCGGCATCCATGGCGTTGACCAGGAAGAATCCGGTCACCCCTTCATAACGGATGTCGCCTGTCTCGCTGCTGCCATATCCAGGCACCGGCTGCCAGTCAGAAGGATGTTGGAGTGAAACTGCAAAATACGTGTTGGTGTACGTGCTCCACATATCCAGGTAGGGTGTCGGGGGGGCAGACTCCGGGTTCACAATCGGTTCGGTGACAGCGGAAGTCATGGTCGCCATAGACACCGATCCTTCCGTCGGGAGACTGGCTGATGGCACGCATCCAGCCAGGATGAAAACGCCCATCACTGCAACCCATCCAAACGATCTATGTTTGTTCGCCATTCCTCTCATTATTCCACGCACCTTCATTTAATACCAGGTTGTCCTAAATTGCAGGCTTCAGACGCACGGCGGGTCTGAAAAGTTCCCTGCCCACAATTCACAGCTGCCTGCTTTGGTGCATCGGAATCTGGTTATCGTTTTTCCGCAGCTGCCAGCAGGTGTTCTCCGGAATCAAGCAAACCGGGTGAGCTGCAGGCTGCCTGTTCCAGCAGGGACAGTGCTTCGCAAGCTTCCGGACTGTCTTCAATATTCGGGGTCTTTGTGCCTTGCGGGACCAACGGATTGGCTGTTGCCATACCTCTCAGCTTCAATCCGAATTTCTCCAGCAAATTCCGCAAACCGCCAGAGCTGAATAGAGCCAGTGGGAGATGGAATTCTTTCGAACCTGGTCTTGTCAACACCACCCCTCCACCGGATAATACAGAATCCCAATCCAGGTGGTCGTCCGGATCCTCCAGGAAATAATTCGCATCCAGCGGACCTACAAGCCGCAGGGTTCCCATCAGGGAGGAGACACTGAGGAATAATGATCCGCCCGGTTTGAGCACCCTTATCAGTTCCTTGAGTGCCGTCTCATGCTGATCGAAGGTATAGCTTAAAGTACTCCCATAGCATACGACAGCATCAAATGCATCATCATCAAGGACTTGCATATCCGTGATATCGAGATGATGGAATGCCTTCACCCTCGCAAGCAGCCCTTCCTCCTCCAGGTGGTGCTCAGCCAGATCAAGCTGTTTGCGCGAGATATCTGCCAGGGTCAGGTTCGCACCTCTGTAGGCGAGATCAATGGAAAACCGTCCCGGTCCGCAGCCGGCATCCAATACTTTAAGACTGCCTGCAGGCAGGTATTTCTCAAGGAACCAGTTGTGGATGCGGTGCTTGGTGCGTCCCTGGATGGTCTCTTCAAGCCGCTCCCATTCTTTCTCCCCATAATCATCAAAATAGGTTTCCACTTTTAACGGATCGTAAACCACGATCTACTCCTTTCTTATTTGTCTTTATCCCTCATTATTATTCTAATCCCTGTTTGATTTGTAATAATAATGGGTCATGTCACAGTTCTTTTCAAAACCCAATCTCTGGTAAACCGGAAATCCCAGTGTGGATGCCTGCAGGATGCCGGCTTTGTATCCCAAATCGCGTGCATCCAGCAGCGGCTGGAGCGTGAGCATGGCACCAATACCTTTGCCGCGCGCTTGGGGGTTGACAGTCACGGAATAGATGCCCGCCACACCGGCATGGTAAAAAACCGAGGTGGTGCCCACCGGTTGACCGTCCAGGTACGCCAGGTAGCTGATCAAAGGCATCTCCAGCCCAACGCCAACCAGCCAGTCGAAGATGGCTGGCTCGCTCTCCGGGGGAAAGCGGAAGTTGGCATTGGTCAGATGGGCGAAGGCGCGCAGATCTTCCACTTCTGTCAAACGTTTGATCTCAAGCCCTTCCGGTAACGGCAGGCTGTCGGGGATCTTCGCCAGGTCAACCCCCATGCCGGGTGATCCCTCCTGGTGTTGAAAACCCCGCTCTTTCAGCAATTCTCCCCAACCCTGCGATGAGACGCCATCTTCAAGCCACCAGCCGATACTTGTGGTTTTCCTCGAGCGGTAGTACACCAGCATTTCATCCAGCAGGGCATCGTCACCGGGCTTTGTATCCCGGGCGCAGATAACACTGTTGAACCAGAAGAACGGATGTGGACAGCTCCAGCGGGTGATCCCGTCAAGGTGGTTAAAATCAAAGACCGGTGCACGCTCGCAGAAGCGGAAATAACCGTACAGGCTGGCTCGGTTGGCTAAAGCCAGGGATGCGGGAGAGAGATCAGTTAGAATTTCTGTCATGGTTTCATCCTTTGGGTTTGGTATTCCAGCAGAAGATGAGCAGGTCGGTTCCGAATGGATCGCGGGCGGAGCAGGAAATGACCGGCGCATACATGAGCTGGTCCGATACTTCCCCGGCTTCACCGCCAGCCGCCAGGATGGCTTTCCTAAGAAGCTCCACTTCGGTCGCTGACTGCATGACCAGCATGACCTCCACGTTTCTCGGGCTGCCCGCATTTCCTTTCAGCAGGGTCAGCCAGGTTAAGGCGAGCGAGCTTCAAGTGAGCATCGCCAATTTTTACCCCACGAGGGGTAAAAGAGAACCTATCCGCCAGCCGCGCGTGAATTCTCCTTCGACATATGCCGGAGGACCCAGTACCTCCTGGTAGAAGTTCACCGCTGCGTCATATTCGCTGAAGAACAGGGTGATGCCGTGCAAACCGGAAAAACCGAAGCGCTGTTCCGGTTCCGGATCGGTGAAGTATTTCCTGCGGTAGGTGTCGTAGTCCATTAGGGAATCCTTTCTTCTGTGGATTATGGATGATTTATGTCCTATTATATTGCACAAAAGAAGGGAATAAGATGATTTTTATAGAGAATTTGTACAATGGTCTCACCTCACCAAATTAATAAAGAACAGCGCCAGGTTCAGCAGCGAAAGCGCTCCTCCCCCGATCGAAAGCGACATCAGCAACCGGATCTGGGCTGCCAGTTTAAGGCGAGTGAGCCTCATGCGAACATCGCCAATATTTGCCTCATGAGAGACAAATGCGATCAACTCTCGAATACATGGTGATCATGAATGAGTGGCTGAAATCGTTGAAGGAGAAGTTTAAGAGATGGTTGCTTCGCTTCAATTCCGACTGGATAGTTATGATAGGATCAACAGGAATGTTCCACCATCACAATTATCACCATAAGGAAATGACAATGAATGAATTAGAACAACTTGCTAATTTGATAAAAAAATGGAATTTGATCGAACAGGACATTTCAACAATTATTGGTCGTCCAGCTCAGATTGGTCATCTTGGTGAGTTTATCGCTTCCGAGGTTTTCGATATTGATTTAGAAATATCAGCTTCCCGAAAAGGTATCGATGGGCGATTCAAGGAAGGTATATTAAAAGGAAAAACAGTGAATATAAAATGGTATACCATACGAGAGGGACTATTGGATATCACACCTGGTTTTCTGCCCGATTATTATCTTGTCCTGGCAGGTCCAAAATCTCCCGCAATGAGTTCACGAGGGAAGATAAGACCCTGGAAAATAGCGAATGTATATTTATTTGATGTGCCATCTTTGGTGGATGAACTACAGAAAAGGGGGGTGAAAATTGGTATTGCCACAAGTGTTCGAGAAGAGCAATGGAATCGAGCGGAGATCTATCCCCTTAGTAAAAGGGGTACATTTCAAATAACAAATGAACAATCTAAAAAATTAGCTCTTTTTGGTTAAAAAACTGACATCACCAAAAAAATACACCTACCGAAGCTGTTGCGGTATGGGAACGATAGGAGTATTTAGGGAGAATTGGAATTCAGTCATATATCCATTAAATAATTTGCCAACCAATACAGCGAAGTACTTGATGTTCTGGATGAGCCAGACCATCTCTCCTTTGTTCAATTCTTTCTCCAAGGTTAATCTTCAAAACCTTTTTAGCAATTAGTTCAAAAGAATCAAGCAATGGATTAAGGCTTATCTTTGCAGGTTTGTGTTCGTATCCAATTACAAATAATCCTTTTTGGGGAAATTCATTCAATGATATCAACTTGATCGCATCGCTTAAGAGACTCACATTCCCTTCATAAGGATGAAGCATATTAACAGACCAATTTTCAGCTTCTTTTCCGTTATCTCCAAACGGCCGTACAATCTTAAATTCAATTGCCCATTGATGTTGAATATCAAGGTCTGGAGTCCGTTTTGTTTGAGATTCAAATCCAAGTTCAGTTAACTTCTTCGCAATAATATTTACAATTTGAGGTTCACCAAATGGTCCAATTCCAGGTTGAAATGCCTTATGAATTGGTTTTTCATTATCAAATCTTTTTAAAATATCTGCAATTGTCATCACTATTTCTTGAAATTCCATAGTTATCTCTTTACCTTGCTAAATTTATTGGATTCTTAGATTACTTTATAACATCATTTTACTAAATAAATAAAGAACAGTGCCAGGTTGAGCAGAGACAGCGTTCATCCGGCTTTTCCTCCTCCCCCGCCTGCGGGGGAGGTTAGGTGGGGGTAGATGCAGTGCTGATGCAGTCAACTCCCTCACCTCGCCAGATTAATAAAGAACTTCGCCAAATTAAACAGTGATTACACATACCCCCACTGGCTCCACCACCTCCCCCACTTGTGGGGGAGGATGGGTGGGGGCAAATGATGGATAAATGCAGTCAACACCCTCACCTGACCAGGTTAAAGAAGAACAGCGCCAGGTTGAGCAGCGACAGCGCACCTCCTCCAATGGAGAGTGACATCAAAAGGCGGATCTGGGCAGCCAGATCGATTAATTCGCGTATCTCGTGGCGGTTCTCCAGTACATCCTCCTCGATGTGGGCAACCCGTTCGCGCAGCACCAGCAGGTCACTGTTAGTCTCAAAAGGCGGGATGGCTCTCGGCCGCGCCTCCCTCCTGCCCGGGTTATCCTGTATTCCTTCCATTACTCCTCCTTGCATTGCTGGCTTCTTTCATTTACTAATTATTCGTTTCTCAACCCCCCTCCTGCTTCCCCCAAATGATTCTCATTTGGGGGAGTCGGCACAGCCGGTGGGGGTCCAGAGGGGGTAAAATCAAAACATGCCTGCCAGAAGAACTGCATCCAGGGGATATGCCAACACCAATGTACTTCGCAGGAATCCAACTCCTTCTGAACGTAAACCTGGTCTGTATAAGTATCAACCTGCCCCCTCCTTTCTCCTCCCCCGCTAGCGGGGGAGGCTGGGTGGGGGAAGTTAGGATGTTCTCGCTTCTCCTGATCTTTGTGAGGTAGGGGTATTTCTGCATTAACTTTTATCTTCATGTAAAATGAGTTCATGACAATTCATAGGTTCCTTCCCAAGAAAACTTCTCAAGCTAGAAACCATCGCAAAAAATCAACTCCTGCTGAATGCAAACTCTGGGTATGCCTCCGCAATAATCAACTCCTCGGGGTCCATTTCCGTCGTCAGCATACCATCGGTAGGTATGTGGTCGATTTCTGCTCCATTAAGAAAAAACTGGTCATAGAATTGGATGGAAGTGGGCACCTCGAATCCGAAGATCATGACATTGAACGAACCAAATTCCTTAACCAGAAGGGTTATCGTGTCATCCGTTTCTGGAACGACCAGGTAATGAATGACCTGGAGAGTGTCATCAGCGTCATCATGGACAACCTAGAAAAGTAAGTTTCTTTCCCACCCCCACCGGCTACGCTCCGCAAAAAAAGGCGGAGTTATAACCGCCTCCCCCAAATGGTGCCCATTTGGGGGAGGCTGGGAAGGGGTGGGGTCCAGAGATCATCAATAATTCCCATCCATCCCGTTCAAACCAACCAGCCCTTCGCTGACCAGGGTCGGAGAACCGACAGACCACTCCTGCCGGTCCAAAATTGCGGTCAGGGCACTGGTCATCAGGTCGTCGTCGTGCACCTGCTGTCCGTTGGCGTCCCGCAGTCCATCCGGGACTCCCCAACGCATGCTGCGTGCCGGGCCGGGCAGGATCTCCGCCTGGCAGTGGTCAAGCTGGCGCTGGAACTGCGCATCAAATGGCGCATACTCGCGGTAGCGTCCAGTCTCCACGATGGACAGGAACTGGTAGCCGATCTCGCTCTTGTTTACCTGGCTGAAACGGACCGGGATGCAGCGTCCCGGCAGCGAGCGGTCGAGCATGCTGAACAGCCCATCGCCCACACCCGTGGCATCCACCACCAGCCAGGTCGGGTGCCAGACCTCCGCCAGTGCCTTCAACTGGGCATGGATGCGGGTGTGCTTTTCCCCCACCCAGTTGAGCCGCTGCAGCACGCGGTAGGTCGGTTTGCCTTGCTCTTCAAGCGAGCAGGGATCGATCTGCACCACCTTCAGGCTGGTATGGTCACGCTGCGGATTCTCAAGCGTCTCGAGGTTTCTCAAACCCTCGTCCTGCCCACCCACGTCCAGCAGGAAAGCGATCATCTCCCCCGGAATGGGTGCCGTGCGGGGGGCATGACCTCCGTGCATCAGCAGCTGGCGTGCCGGCGGGAACATGCCAGCCTGTGCATCGATCTCTTCATTAAAATACTGCGTGCGGATGAGCGGGTGCTGCCGTCCGAGCCGGCTGATCTCCCCCGTCACGTAGCGGGCATAGGGCGGGTGCAACCTTCCCACCAGATCGGCATCCGCCATGAACAACCGCCGGGTGCCGTCCTGTACCTGCTCCCGCTTTGCCCGGCGCAGCTCACGCGCCAGCAGGGTGGTGCTGGTCCAGGCAGTCCCGCAGAACAGGCGCGTGGCGTTGCTGCTGGCGCACATGGGTGCAAAGTTGCGGTCGTAAACCTCCGGCGAAATGTCCTGGGCTTCGTTGATCACCAGCAGCGGAGCTGCGGTGGCGCCCACCACGTTGGCCTGCCCATCACCGGACAGGAAGGTCGTCCGGCAGGCACCCACCTGGCGGATGTAGTGCGAACGCTTGTGCCAGCGTCCGCGGGTGAGCGGATGCCCCGCCAGGCGACTCTCCAGGCGCAGGATGGCGTTAATGGTCTGCGGCTTGTAGGTCGGGTTGACCACGACGATCGAGCGCTCCCGCCCGGACAGCCGCCGCATCAGGTAGGCGATCAGTTGGGTGACCAGCTCATCCTTGCCGGACTGGCGCGGCAGCATCAGCACAAAGGACAATCCCAGCCCGAAGCGGATGGATGCTAGGATGGCCTGCCCTGCCTCGAGCTGGTAGGGACGCAGAACGAAATGCTTCCCCAGGCGGGTGTAGGTATCGAAACTGGCGAGTGCCCTTCGCAGCAGCCGGCGCACTTCGTTCATTCCCCCTCCCACGGTTCGGACTCCCCCAGCAGGTCTTCCAGCATGGTCTCGATGTCAGCCGGAGCACCAAACTTCTTCCTATCCCGCCTGACCAGGCGGGAAATGGTATTGATCAGCCGGTCGATCATCGCCAGCTTGCCCAGGTCGATATCGGTGTAGTAGCCCAGTCCTTCGATCTGCCCGAGCAGGATGAGCACCTGCATGCGCAGGATGTGGATCTCCGCCTGCATGTCATCAGCCATCTTCTCCAACAGGCGTACCTGGCGGGTGCTGAAGCGCTGGTCGTAGAATCCCCGGCGGGGGTGTTTGGGGTTGTAGCGGGTGATTGGCATGGGGGCGGCTGCTCCTTTGATTGATTACGGTTTCAAAAAACCATCCATTGTTTGTCATGCTGAGTGAAGCGAAGCATCTCATCCAATTTTCTGAAATTCTCAACCGCTGTGACAGGATAAAACCCGTCGCTGTTCATGTTTGGTTTTAGCGAGCCGCCCCCTTAAGGAAAACGGCTGGAGACCAACCAAATGGTGACTCCAGCCACGATCATTGTAGAATATACGTTCTGTTAATTCAAGCGCCCCTCGGGGTGGGAAATGACCCCGCCCGTTGGGGGGTAAGGCGATCCGGCTGGGATCATTTACCGACCCATAAGCCAACCCCGGATGCCGGCTTGGATGTATAATAACTCGATTAGAATACTAATCCGCCTATCCGGTTGGGCTGGCAGGAGGGTGATATAGATATCCACAGGTGGAGTTTTACATGAGGGAAAAATGGACAACCACTGATATACCGGACCTGGCAGGCAAAGTTGCCATCGTCACCGGCGCGAACAGCGGAACAGGCTTTGAAACCGCCCGGGCACTGGCCAACAAAGGCGCCCAGACCATCCTGGCCTGCCGCAATGCCGGGAAAGGGCAGGCAGCCGTCGAGCGGATCAGGCAGGAAAACCCCAAAGCACCTGCAGAGCTCATGAACCTGGATCTTGCCAGTCTTTCTTCCGTGCATGAATTTGTCAGAAAATTCCGCAAACGGTTCAACCGGCTCAATATCCTGGTCAACAATGCCGGTGTGTTGTGGGTTCCATACGGCAGTACCGAGGATGGTTTTGAAAGGCATTTGGGCACCAATTTCCTCGGGCATTTTGCATTAACGGGTCTGCTGATGGACCTGCTGCAAAGAACTGCCAACTCCCGGGTGGTGACCGTCACCAGCGTCGAACATTACCTGGCTGCCATCGATTTCAACAACTTCCTGTATACAAACGGGGAAGGATTTTCACGCCTGAAGGCATACCGGCGTTCCAAGCTGTCCAACCTGATCTTCGCCTATGAACTGCAGCGCCGCCTGAAAGCTGTGGACAGCAACACCATTTCCCTGGCAGCCCATCCCGGTGTGACTGGAACGAACATGCTCAACAGCGTGGCATATCTCTGGTTTCTCAAACCCACAATTCCATTGGCGAAACGGATATTTCAAAGTCCGGCGAAAGGTGCGCTCCCGCTCATCCGGGCAGCCGTGGATCCGAATGCCAGGGGCGGTCAATTCTATGGTCCGGATGGTCTCCTGCAGGTGGGGGGATACCCGGTGATCGTCCCATCCAGCAAGGCTTCGCACGAACGGGAGAATGGGCGCAGGCTATGGGAAACGGCGCAGGAACTGACCGGGGTATATTACCTGTAGATCAGTGCTCATGTCTTAACAAACCGGGTGATCAGCACGGTCGGAAAAATCTCCTATTTACATATAAAAACCTGGTCTCATCACTACAAAAGTTCCAGCACCCCGGAGATTTCCACGGCAATATACACCAGCATCAGGGAAAGCACCAGGTTGACCGCCCGGCAGGTTACGGGCACTGCCAGTAGCTGTCGGCGCTGATACCCGGGTAGTCGCGAGCTGTATCACGGCAGAAATTTCCTACAAAAAGCAGATCACGGGGGTAATGTGCTGCAATGACGTGTTCATACCAGGAGATCTGTCCCCCCACATCCCCGGCATGCAGGCAAACACCGGCGGATACCGTGTTGGTACAATCCAACCAATCCGGATCCCACTCGCACAAGTCCACGCTCGGGAACCAATCCTGGGAGTTTGTTGAACCTGTACCACAGGCTGGCCAGCTGGCAGGCTGCCAGTGCTCCCAATCCGGCCAGCCATCCTGGTAGATATCCGGCACCTGGTTGATGTAATACAGCGCCCAATCCAGGTTGTGCATCCATTCGTGGATCAGCGGCTCGTAGATGAGCTGTCCATCGACCGTGACCGAATTGCAGGCTCCCCGGTTGTATTGGATATAGGAATAACCCGCCCCATGGACGCTCAGTTCTCCATACGAGCTGCCGCACCATGCCGCCAGCTCCAGATCAAGAGATGGGTCACGGAAGCCGCTGACCACGTAGACAAAGTCCGTCTTCGTGCTGGACAGCGGGTTGAGCAGCTCATCATCGATCTCGAACGGACCGATGACGAAGTCAGGGGCGGTAAAGCCGGTGTAAGTATGAGGCAGGATGGTGTAATCCATCTGGAGATCGAGGGTCCCATCGCTCCAGGTGAGAACAAGTTCGCTGACCAGGTTCATGTCGGCAATGATGTCGTCGATCTCTTCCGGGCTGAGCGTGACCTTCAGGCAAGTGCTGTACCGGTAGGTGTCGTAGGGCGATTCATCCAGTTTTTCGGGAGGCACACCCGCTTGCGGGGCTGGTGGATCAAAATCGTTCCATTCGCAGCTGCAGTCGCCGCACAGCGTCCCGGCACACACGTTTCCGCTGGCATACTCGTTGCCAACCAGGCATACCGTTAACGGGCTGAGGATGAAGACCTTGAACAGGGATCTGGTTTGCATGGGCGGGAAAGTGTAGGTTGGTGGATGAAAATAGGTGGGCGATGGTGAACCGATCAAGGTCGCCTCGACTGTGGCTGTAGGCGGTGTGAGTGTGCATGCCGTCAATGTCAACAGGATAAAACACAGACAGATTGGAGGAAAAGTTCTCATCACAGGACACCCTTGTATAACCAAGGGTTCAATTCTCCATCCAGGTTCTGGAGATCAGGGTCTGGAATTCAGGGAAGCGAGATCTCGAAGAAATCGATCAACCCCACCAATTCATCTGCAGCGCCGACGCTGGAAACCCCGATCCCGACCTTCATGAATTCGAAGTAGTTGCCAAACTGCCCGATCCTGACCCATTCATCCAGTGCAAGGGCATAGTAACCGCTGATGTTATTGCCAACGCTGGTAATTTTCAGGTAGAAATCATCAGCATCCGTGACGAAATTGTATGCCCCGACATTACCAGAGGTCTTATATTCCATGAAGAAAGCTCCCCCGCCCGCCACGCAGAAGCTGCAGAATCCGCGGTTGACCGCCACATAGTTGCTTGGATCCTCATATAGATAGAGTGTTACCTGTTGAAAATCCATGGTTGGAGATGCCTTGATATGAGCAACGATCGCAAAATCACCCGCTGGCAGGGGGTACCACAAAAGGTTGTTTTGTACTTGATCCGTCAACAGGGAATTCCGCTCGCCATCGATCTGCAGCCAGCCGTCACCGCTGAACTTCCAATGATCCGGTTTCTCGTTCTCCCATTCCCAACCGGGTTGGAAGACGCCTTCAAAATCATCGCGGAACAGGACGCCAGCAGGTAGGGGGGTGTTGGTGGGGATCGGCGTCTCTGTGGGTAAGGGTGTTTCGCTGGGTATGGGTGTATCACTGGGCAAGGGTGTGCTGCTGGGGGGTATTTTGGTTGGTTCGTTGGTCGGTAGGGAGGCTTCCGTGGGAGCGGCTTGGCAGGCAGAAAAGATGAATGAAAACAAAACCAGGAAAACGATTGAATATTTGCTTCTCATTTTCTCCTCCAATTAAAATATTTCAGGTGTGGGTGAATTTATGCTTGTCTTATCTCAATAAACCCTCCTTCAAAGACCTGATAAAAAAATATTGAATTCATTATAATTAATTTCACAAGCGGATACAATAGCATATTAATCCTGGATAATTATTGATCATCTTGATGGAATTTTATTAAGGGCAAGAAATGAATGCTTTAATTCATTGTGCAGAGCTAAGAACTCCCTGTATCATTAGTCGATTGATTTTAATTATAAAACCTCACCAACTCTGAGGTAGAAGGCACTCCTGGCACTCTGCATGGCACTTGTCATTCCTACAAAGGTTAATTAACCCCTCCACAGCTCGGTAAGACTGCCCGCTGTTTTCCAGAGCAGGTTATGGGTCTACCCGGTCTCCTTGCGACCGATGAGTTCCATGAATTCTTCCAGCTTCTTTCCCGTAACCATCTGCTTGGGCCAATACCGTTTCCAAACTTGTTTGAAGAATATCTCGAATCCAGGTTTAGTATGGGAGATCCGGCTAATTTCCGCCTTCTGCCAGCGGGTCTGGGAAATCAGGCCAATAGTGGATACCACCAATCCCAATCCAATGCCCCAGAAGATGCAATTAGCCATTGCTTTATACCCAGCCCAGAAGATGGATGAGAAACCACCCAACAGGAGAGCCAGTCCGGTCAGGGAATAAGGCAGGGCTTTTTTCATACTCCCTTTCTGAAGTGATTTAGCGGTATTAATGTAAGATAAGTAAATCTTGGTGATCTCTTCATCAGGTTGTGTTTCCATAACAAAGCCTCCTTAAATCGAAAAGGTATTAATTCTTATCCACCCTACGGGATGGGTTTGATATCCTGGCTTGAATCCACAGAAATACCACATGCATTATCTTTTATGATGCATGTGGTACTGGTTCCTGTTTGTTTGCATTCATAAATCTGTCCGGTTATCCTGAATTTCTGTGTCCCCTCCAGGTTGCAGCCGGGATTATCACCACATAGTTCAGGTTTTAAATCAGAACTCGGAAATGGGTAACCCAGTTTCAGCCATAGTTCAAGCACATAACCCTGCAGGTTAGTCTCCTCATGGAAATTGAAGACACAATTAGTCTTATATGTTGAAGGGAGAGCGAAAGAACCGACTGTTACATAACAATCTGTAAACTCCAGAAAACCTTCCACAGTCACCTTTTCATCCAGATGGTTGCAGGCATCCGAAATGGGGATCGTGCTGCAACCATTGAGAAACAGGCTCGTAAAGATGATCAGACCAGGCAGGGTAACTTTGCTCACTTTTCACCTCCCTCCAGTTTCACTCTCCCAACTCATAGGCGCCCATATCCACTGTATCGCCGCTGATGCGGGGATTACCATCCAGGTCGGTCAGGATTTCAGCCGGAATGGCATTGTTATCGCCTGCATCGATGGCTGGTGAACCGGGTTTCAGATGCAGATCACAGTGCAGTATGCAGGAGGTGGCTGCATCCAGGAAGAGGGGATCGGCATCCAGGTTGCCCCCGGCATCCACCCCCAGGGAGGTATTCCATTGGTCACCGGAACCGCCGCTGCCCTGCACCAGGCTGTGGGCGATGATCGCCTGGCTGACATCGGTTGATTGGATCTGGGCTGTATCCCCCTGGCCTCTGTTATCCCACAGGATCACATTGATCAGGTTGGGATTGCTGTTAAAAGCATTACTCATCCCCCCGCCGCGTTGGGCGACATTCTTTGCAAAGGTAACATTGATCAGGACAGGTTTACTTTCCATGGCATTCAGCATCCCCCCGCCAACTTGAGCAACATTGGAATAGAAAATACTATTGATCAGGGTGGGAAAGCTGTGGTTGCTGTACATCCCGGCACCCATTTCATCGGCTACATTCAATGAGAAGGATACATTGACCAGGTTTGGCCTGGCTAAAAAATCTGTGTACATCCCGCCACCTGTGGTGGCTTTGTTGCCGCTGAATACACAATCTGTCAGCCTGGGAGAGCCGCCCATGGTCACCATGCCGCCCCCCCATTCTGCACTATTACCGGAAAAAGTGACCTTGCTCAACACAGGGCTGCCCTTGTCGTTATAGATGCCACCGCCCCAGTCAGCAGTATTGGAATGAAAAGCCACATCTTTCAGTGTCGGACTCCCTCCTTCGTTGTACAAACCACCTCCGTTGGTGGCTCGGTTTCCAATGAAGATCAGGTTTTCCAGCGTGGGGCTGCCTCCCTTGTTGTACAAACCACCACCTTTATACCCAATGCCATCCCCGGCTGTGATCACGAACCCATCCAAGCGGGTGTTTTCCGTGACTTCCCCTATTATGACAACTGCAACCGAATTGAAGCCTTGAATGTTTTCCGGGTTCTCCACCACCCCATTGGCATTGGAAAGGTCATCCCCCTCCAGGTCTCCGCTGAGCAAAGTCAGGTTGGCTGACCAATCGCGCTGATCGCGTTCAGCTTCAACACCGGTAAATCCTCCGTAGATAGCCACTCCTTCTTTCAATTGAAAAGAATAAGATTCCCATGTGATGACTGGATCCCACTTCGGTTTGTGAATGCCGGCTGACACCCAGATCTCCCCTCCTGCTTCAGCGGAATCCAGCGCGGTCGACAGGTCACAGGCTTTCTCCCAGCTGCTGCAATTGCCTTCCGCATCAGCTTTAACATACAGGATGTTATCTGGTCCTTGTCCATCCGTGATTGAACTACAGCTGGAGAAAAGCGAGCTGATCAGGATCAAGATCGTGATTAAAAGGGTTCCCTTTTTCATTTTTCATCTCCTGAAGGAAACGAATTTTAAGGATTTTTCCATTGGAACAATATCCACTACCCCCTGTGTTACCTCCCTGGTTACCGGCCTGTATTTGTTCGCAATACTGGACTGGTCCATGTTGTATTCTCCATCATGACAAGAATGATGACCTTGATAAGAATACTCAAAACCGGCTTTTCCTGTATGGTGCCAAACCACCCTGTACCTGGATAGGTATGCATTGACCCGCTAAAGGTGGCATCCAGCCTGGTATTGTATGGGATCTATTCGTGAAATCCGATACAGATTAATCATACAAATCTTTTAAAAAAATTTCAATAGTCGATTGAAACATTAATGCAAACAAAACCTCAATGGTTAAGGCGCATCAATCCCGAAATGAATGTCATTACGTCCTCCTCCCCATTTATGGGGGAGGTTGGGTGGGGGCTGGTATTGATCATTGCCAACCCCAGGATGAAACAAACTCAGTGATCTTTTAACATGGATTGCCACGGCCTTTCAGGCCTCCCCCAAGAGCACGGGGACCTTGTCGCAATGACAACAATAATACACAAGAACGCATATCATTGCGCTTTTCTCCTCCCCCTGCTACCTGGGCTGGTCAGGATGGGTCGTACATCCTTCCAATGAACAGGATGCTGCCGGTGGCATGCTCGCGGATGAGGAACAGAAAGGGATGATCTGCCCGGAAGACAACCGGAGGGAATGCCATCATCTTGGTCTGCATCACCACTGCCGTGGCTGCAGCTGCCTCGGTACCCTGCTCGTTGACCGCCACGAAAGCCTTATGCAGAACGGCACCGATGTACAGCTCCCTGCTGGCATCCATTCCTGAAAAATCCGCCCTGTCGGTGAAGGCATCCGTCAACCCCATGGCGCGCAGCGTGTCATCCAGCCTGAATGGAAAATCCAGCTTGAACCTGGGCAGGGTCACCTCAACCTCCGTCTCCTGCAGGTCATTCAGCCAGGTCGCCAGGTTCTCCACGGTCAGGGCATCCTCGCATTTTGCCAGCCCGGTGATCTCACGCGGCAGCACGATCAGCATGGATAGACCGCCTCCCGCATAGGGAAGCTCCAGGATCTGCGCATCGCGGGTACCGGCAGCCCTGAACCTGCCCTTAAGGGTCATCATCGCTGCCTCGACCTGTTTTTCCGGGCTGACATGGAAGAGAGCCTGCCCGATCAAGTTCGGATCGAACGGTTTCATCCAATCCCCCTTGAAATAGATGGCATTGACCAGCACCATGCGGGTCAGGTCGTTCAGTACTCCTTCTGCAATCAGGTCCTTGATCTTCTCCCTGGTCTGATCCTCAACCCATTGGTTGATCCTGCTGCGGGCTTTCTGTGAATCTCCAAAATCCACTGTTTTGGCGCGCACCCCAAAGGTCTTTTTGACCGTACTCAGGTAGTCCTTTTCCAGCTTATAGCGCTTGTGAGACCAGATCGCATTGGCGGTCGCAAGCTGCACATGCCCTTCCTTGTGGACCTTCTCAATTTCCTTCCCCAGTTGCCTGGAAGATTCGAGGAACACATCCTTGTCGGTGGAAAAGTGGAACGTGCGTGCCATCTGTACCTGCGTCTCGCTGCGGGCGCCAACATATGCCATGGCAAGCGCCGAGGAAATGCTGAAGGGAGAAAAAAACAGGTTCCCTGCCTGGCTGTTGATCTCTGCAAAAAGCTCCAGGGCAAACTGTGTGTTTCCCGCCGCAGCCATTTCCAGGCTGGAAAGGCTTTCATCCAGGGTATCCTGCTCGATACGATCCATGCCTGCTCCTTTCTGCTCTACACCTTATCGCAGCCATCCATCAAAGAATATGGAAATTGTCTCCTGCCCCCGGTTACCTGACTTCCACCTGGTCGTACACTTCCACGCTGTTCCCGTCCAGGTCGGTCACCAGGAAACCGAGGATGTAATTCCCGGCTGGAGCGTAGGTCTCCTGCCAGGTGAAGGATTGCCCTGAGAAATAAAAAGTTGTATCTCCCGCCTGGAAGGTCGTATCCTGGACCTGCCCCTGGCTGTCGAGTTCGAGCCATTTGTCAAGGATCACGAAGCTGTCTCCAACCTGGGGGAGGATCTCACGCGGCGCACCGATGTCATCCTGCCCGGTGATGCCGAAAATGCTGACCAGCACTCCGTCCTGGAAGTTCAGGCGCGCATTCAAAGAACTTCCATCGACGGCAAGGGTGTAGATGCCGTCCACACTATAGATGGCATCTGCCGCACTGGCGCCGTACTGCTGGGGTGTGAAGAGTGCCACGGCTTCATTCTGCCCGTCAGAGAGCGTGAACAGGATCGGGTCCCAATCGAATTTAACCGTGAAGGCACCGCTGGCTCCCCACTCGGGGTAATAGACACCGTCCACCTGCTGCGTATCCGGGCTTTCCAGAAAATCGGTATCCGCCACGTAAATGGCATTGGATCCCTGGTCGTAAAAACCAACGAACAGGAAGATATTGCCGATATTATCACCGCTGATATCCGAGCGCATGGTCACCGGCACGCCTGGTTCGGCTGTGTCAGAGGATAACCGCAGCGGAGAAACAGTGAACTGACCCAGCCCCGGGACGCGGGAAGGCAGGTCGGAAGAAGGAATGACCGCCTGGCGTGTGTCGGGATCAAAATCGCGGCCGTTGTAATGGAAAGCCAGGAAATCATCCCAGAGCGAATCCTGGCTGAAGCGATCTGCAACCAGCGTGTAGGACTGCGGTCCGCTGTAGGGCGAGGCATATAACTTGGAGGTCGGGAAGTAGATCGCCACTCCGCTGGCACCGTTCAGCGAACTGCCGTGTTTTTCAGCAAAGACCGCCTGCCTGATGTTTGCCAGCACATTGGCGCTCAGCTGCTGGATGTTGGCATCCCTGCTGCTCTGCCCGAGGATCTGCACAAAACTGCCCAGGTCGATGTATGCCGGCGGCACAGAGCTGCCAAAAATACTGGTGAAGGAAAGCGCGTAAGACCTGGCTTTGGCAATGATGGATTGATCCTCAGCCTGCATTTGGTAGGCCAGGTCGTTCAGGCTGCTGACCAGGTCGGGTAGTCTTGAAAGATCGACCGCAGCCAGGGTGGATTTCTTGCTGATCACCTGGTTCAACTGGCTGGCCGTGGCGAAACTGCCGCCCATGTCGTTCAGGAAATCTGCCCGCGCCTGGTCATCCACGATGCGCAGGTCGCTGCTGATGTAGCTCTGCACGACCAGCTTCGAAAGGTCAGCCGCGCTCATGCCCGGGTTATCGGTCAGTGCCTGCAGAAAGGCAGTGTACGCCCAGCCGAGCGCGGGTTCCGTCTCCTGCGAGGTGATGGCGTAGCTGGCATAAGGTTCTAGGGCGCTCATCACCTCGATCTGCCCCATCAGGCAGGCATCCAAACCGACGATGTCAAACTTTCCAATGCCGGTCTGCTGTACGATCTGCGCCAGGGCATCGTCGAGCTGGTCCAGGTAAAGGGCGTTTCCGATCACGTTGACGATCGGCGCAGTTTGGGTTGAACCTTTCGTGGTCGGGTCGCTCCAACCGCCCGGCCAGCCCATGCCGTGATCGGAAAGGATGAGCACGTAATGATCAGCTGGAAAAGTTTCGATCGACCAGGTCACGAAATCCACCAGCGTGTTCGGATCTGCCATGTTCACTTCACCCAGGTCCGCCGCCAGCTGGGAGTTGATGCTGTTCAGGTCGTGATCCGGGATCAGGTAATAACGCCGGGCGGAGGTCCAGTTGCCGTCACCGGAAAAAGCTCCCTGGTAGCGGTCGATCTGGGCAACGATATTGACCATGTCCGAAGAACCGATCCGCTCTGCTTCGTTGAAATCCATGAAGACATCCTTCTCGAGGATCTTGTCATCGGCATCCTGGTAGAGCATCACCGTCCAGCTCCCCGGCTGGGAGCCGGCCGGGGGAGTGAATCCAACCACCGGGGGATTATTGGATCCCTGGTCGTTTGTGTCATTTCCGTTCAATACCTGCTGGTCGGGCGTGGACCCATCGCCGCCAAATATCCCCAGCAGGTCGCCCAGCATGCTGCCCCCGCCGCACACAACGACCAGAACCAGGACAGCGATCACGATCCAGGGGGAGATGCGCAGTCCGCCTCCGCTGCTGCCGCCCGGGAACGACTGGAAACCGCCGCTCCCGCTTGAACTTCCGCCTGTCCCACCGCCGCTTTCCCTGCGGAATACCGGGGTGCTTGCCCGTCCTTTCGGACCGGAGCCCTTGCGCCTGCGCTGGGTCTCGATCTCGGGGGAAAAGGCGCTTCGAAGGGATGCGCCTGCCGGCAGTGCATAAGCCATTTCTTTAAGGGTGATGGAACGGAAGGGATTGTTCATGAGTTCTCCTGATACAACCTGCTGTCACCTGTTTTTTTTTATATTATAGCGTCGAAATACCTTTATAAAAAGTTGTTACTTGCTGAAATGATGTTGCCAGCCTGCTTTCAATCCAAAAACCATCTTCACTCTCCTCCCCTCCTCTCCCCGTCTCCCTATCATTCAGCATCGCACCTTCTTTCTCCTCCCCCATTCATGGGGGAGGTTGGCTGCGAAGCGTCCCACCAGATTTTTGTGGGAGAGGGGGTAACGGAGAAATTAAGAGGGGTTGTGGCTAGAAATTCCCATCAGCCTTATCAAAAAAACTCGGTCTTATCCTTCTCTGCTCCTCCCCCGCCTGCGGTCCGCGCAGCATCCGGCCTTCATTTTGCGGGAGAAGGTTGGGTGGGGGCTGGATGATAAAAGAGAGGGGGGCTGCCAATTGACATTCTACTCATCATTCCAAAAATAACATGCTCCTCCCCCATTTATGGGGGAGGTTGGGTGGGGGCTGGTATTGATCATTGTCAACCCCAGGATGAAACAATCTCAGTGATCTTTGAACATGGATTGCCACAGCTTTTCAGGCCTCCCCCAAGAGCACGGGGACCTTGTCGCAATGACTACAATAATCCACAAAAATGCATATCATTGCGCTTTTCTCCTCCCCCATTTATGGGGGAGGACTGAGGTGGGGGCTTTGTACGCAAACATCATGTAAAATTAATTCATGGTTCGCAAAATTAGACCACTAGCAAAACAAGCCCAGGCAAGAAATCTGCGCAGAAATACAACTTTGGCTGAGCGAAAATTATGGCATTGTTTACGCAACAGACAGCTGCATGGAGTCAAATTCCGCAGGCAGCATCCCATTGGAAAGTATGTAGTCGATTTCTGTGCCGTTTCCCACCGATTGATCATCGAGCTGGATGGCTCCCAGCACCTTGAACAGGAAACATCCGACATTCAAAGAACATCCTTCTTTAATGAACGCGGCTATCAGGTGCTTCGCATCTGGAACAATCAAGTCTTCAATGACCTGGACGGTGTGATCCGTTCCATCGAGGATACACTCACTATCCTCACCTGATCTCTTTTGCCCCCTCCGGCTTCGCCACCTCCCCCATATATGGGGGAGGTATGAAGATGGGAGCGGACAATATCGCTCAACATCTTCCACATTCCATTGATTCCGTCGTCTTCCCTTCCGCTTCTCTACTCCTCTCCCGCAGGCGGGAGAGGTTGGGTGAGGGCACAGGAGTAGTTAGACATAGGTAACTGGTTAAAGATCTCAACATTATTGCAATACACCCCCACTGACTCCGTCATCTCCCCCGCAAACAGGGGAGAAAGAGGAGGGATTAATATTCAACTCTCACCTTCTTTCTCCTCCTCCATTCATGGGGGAAGTTGGCTGCGAAGCGTCCCACCAGATTTTTGTGGGAGAGGGGGCAACGGGGAGTAAGAAATAGGTTGTTATAATAACATTCTGCACACCATTCTAATAAATTATCCCAGCCTGTTTCCCCTCCCTCCTCCCTCTGTCTCCCTATCATTCAGCATCGTACCTATCTCAACAGTCGATCATCCCGATCGATCACCCTGTCCCCCTACAATGATCTGGCAGTCATCATGTTCGGTCTCGTAGGTGCCGCCCGGTCCGTAGGTATCCAAACCATCAAAGATCATCTTCTTCCAGGAGACATCAAAGGTCAGTTCATGGGTTCCAGCCGGGAGAACACCCACATCCGCAGCCCAGTTCACCACGTACTCACCCGAGGTTGTATTCCAAATATTTCCCATCAATCCCTCAAGCTGGACACCATCCAGCGTGACGGCATAGACGACATTATCGATATGGTCCTGCACTTGTATCTCGCTTAATGCCAGCCAACCCCAGGAGATGATGATGGGTGTTCCGGCTGGTATGGAGGTTATGGGATTATTGCCGATCAATGTACAGTATGCCAGGATCTCCAGCGTGTCAGGTTGTGGGGCTGGAATCGTGGAGCTGGGAACGATCGCCTTTGTCTCTGTCGGGCTGGGTGCTGCGGTTTCAATCGCCGCGGCAGTTGCTGTTGGGGTGGATGGACCTGTAAAAGTCTCAAGTGTCGAAAGAAACCTGCAGCTGGAAAGGACCACGATCGCAGCCAGCAAATAAAATCTGTGGATTTTCATATGCACCTCCAGGGAAGCTGCCTGTAGTTATTATAAATCCGCAGGCTCATTCCTGTCCTTACGATCCTCCCCCGCAGCCTAATCGATCGGCAGCAGAACAGCCATCTCAATCCTCTGGCGCCGTTCACCAAAATTCCTGTTTAGATTATTCCCGCTAGTTCATTTCACGACGATCTGGCATTCATCATGGACGGTCTCATAGACCCCTCCCGGTCCGTAGGTATCAGCTCCGTCACTGATCATCTTCTGCCAGGAGACATCATAGGTAATTGTATGCATGCCAGGTGAGAGGATGCCTACATCCGAGAACCAGGACACCAGGAAATCACCCGTGCTGGTGGATTGGCTGATCGTATCTTCCATTAATCCTTCAAGCGCTATGCCATCCAGCGTAACAACCGAGACAGCATTGTCGATATAATCTTGAACCTGTGCTTCTGTTAAGGCTTTCCATCCCCATTGGATGATGATGGGCGTACCGGAAGCCACATTGATCGTTGCATCCCTTCCAAGCAGGGTGCAGTATGCCAGGACTGTTACCGGTTCAGGTGTAGGGAGAGGAACCGTGGGACTGGCAGTAACCGTTTCAGTCGCTGTTGCTGTTGACGTGGGAATAGGAGTTGATGTATTTGCTGCGATCACTTGCGTTGGTTTGGGGCTGCATCCTGACAGTATCAGGTAAACAGCGGTCAGAAGTAGTCCATGGTATTTCATTTGCACCTCCAGTGTGTACAACTTTAGCGGATAGGTTCCTGATGGAACAGACCACCGCCCATCTAGCCCCCCGCCGCCCGGTCGACCGGCAGCAGCACCGCCATAACCATGTCGGAGGTCGGTGTGGGGACGCCCAGCGCACGCCCCTTGCGGCTGATGACGCTCACCAGCGAATCCAGCTCGCTGGGCTTGCCGGCTTCCACGTCCAGCTGCATGGACGGCTTGATGCCCGGCTCAGCCGCGTCCACGAAACCCATCGTCTTCTCGACGATATCCTCCGGTAGACCCACGTTTAGCGAGTCGGCAACCGCCTTCACCTCACCCAGCAGGGATTCCATCATGGTGCGAGTCTCCGGCACCGTGCGGTACCCTCCGATCGGCAGGCGGGTGAGCGACCCCATGCCAGCGGCGACGGCGATGAAGATGAACTTGGTCCACAGGGTGGTGAGGATCTCATCTGTGATGCGTACATCCACACCAGTGCCCTCGAAGACCTCCACCACCGCTTTGGCGCGCGGGCTGGTCGTCCCGTCCAGCTCACCGAGGGCGATGCGCCGAAAGAGCGAGACCTGGCGGATGACGCCCGGCGCTTCCACCGCTGACGAGATCCAGGTGGCAGCCGGCAAAACATGCTCCGCTCCCAGCAGTTCTCCCAGCTTCTCGTAGGCTTCCACCCCGTTCTGTAGGCTCAGCACGGTCGTATGCGCCCCAATGATGGGTTTGATCATGCTGGCTGCTTCCCTGGTGGCATAGGTCTTGGTGCAGAACAGCACCAGGTCGGCTTTCCCGACTTGGGTCGGGTCGTCCGTGGCGCGGACAGGCTGGATATGCAGGTCGCCGTGCAGGCTGTAGACCTGCAGACCGTTCTCCTGCATGGCGCGCAGGTGTTGCCCGCGGGCGATGAATGTCACATCCAGCCCCCGGCTGGCGAGCAGGGCGCCATAGTAGCCGCCCACCCCGCCGCTTCCCATTACAACGATCTTCATTTAAGTACTCCTCTTACTTTGGTTGGGGGAAGTGTAGCGGATTTGGAGTCGTATGTCAAAGGGGGGATTGAAGCAGTCGATCGAGGTGTGCAAGCGCATGGCTTATGGCGGAAGAACGAAATAGGCGCAAGTAAAAACCAATTTCTAAAGTTTTTCAAAATTTCAAAAGATCACTCTGTCCTGGTGATCTTTTTTATATGCAAATAATCAAAAGCATTGTAAAATTTTATTATCATGCCCCAGGTATTCATATCATATTCCCGCAAGGATCTGGAATTTGTAGAACGACTGGCTTCCGACATGCAGACTGCCGGTCTTACTGCCTGGTACGATCTCTCCGGTCTGGAGGGAGGCACCCAGTGGGGAACCGAGATCCAGAAAGCCATTCAGCAAAGTCAATACTTTCTCCTGGTACTCTCACCCAATTCACTACAATCCAAATGGGTGCAGCGTGAATTTCTATATGCTGAAAACAAAGGGCTCAAGGTTGTTCCGCTGCTTTACCTCCCCTGTGAACTTCCCATGTGGCTGTTCGATTTGCATACAATCGATCTACAGGGCGGCAACTATGATCCAAATTTCTGGCGTGTTCTCAAGGCAATGGGGCTGCAGGAACAGGCAGACCTATGGCAGGCCCGGGTGGCTGCTGAAACCAAAGCTCTTTTGGAAGCACAGGAAAAAGAGAGGATAGCCCGGGAAGAGAAGCAAAGACAACGTGATGCAGAAGAACAAAGGCGCATCCAGGCAGAAAAGGATGAACTGTCAGCACGGGAAAAAGCCCGTGTGGAAAGTAAGGCAAAAGGACAACGGGTAAACGAAGAGCAGCGTAAAGACCAGCAGAAAGCCAATAATATCGAATTATGGAAAAAATGGAAACCCGGAGTGATCCGTTTCGGAGGGATTGGGATCTTGATCGTTCTTGCAACTTTCATTGGAATTCAGTACTATTCAGGCGGTTTTGGAAAAAGCCATCAATCTGCTGCTACCCCAACATTGCAATTGACTCAATTGAAAACATCTTTGCCGAGCCAATCATCGACTCTGCAGCCATCACCCACACCTGAACCGTCAAGCGTCCCCCTACTTACAAGCACAGTAGAAAGTAGCTTTATTACAAGCATTAACGATTACATTTCGCAAACCAATCCAACCTTTGAAGATGATTTTTCCACTCAAAACCCTGCCTGGGGTTATAACAGTGATGGTTCCAATATTTCAGATATGGTGGTTGATGGCAAACTGAATTATGCCGGGGGTCCATTTCCTGCCAATGGGTTATTCAATGCAAGTGATTTCATTCTGCAATATGATGTTAAATTTGACTATCCGGACATGTATTTGCAAGGAATCACATTCCATAAATCCTCCCCGCCTGGAGAATTCAGTCCATATTATGATTATTTAATTCAATGGCGAACCAGTGGAAATACAGGATGGAGTTTGTTGTATTATGACAAACCGTTAAGTGGAGAATCTCTTGGCTATAGCGATATTGGAAATCTCAAGGGATTTATCACATTAAAGTTCATCTCCAGACAGAATAATTTTCTCGTTTTTCTTGATGATCGATTGCTTACTGAGCTCGAAGATTTGAAAACCCAGGTGGGGTCAGAAAACATGATCTATTATGAAGGTGAGGCGGCGATGATCCTGGATAACGTCAAATTCTGGAACCTGGATGGGGTGGATATCGCTCCATGATGCCACCAGATCAAGACGAATTCAATTCTCCTGGTCATCAAAGTCTTCTGCAAAATGGCAGCGCTTCATCTGAGGTTATTATCAGCATTGCTGGATTTCAATTAAATGCGGCGCTCTTTTTTGATCGGAGCAGCACTACCCCGGCTGGTAGATAGCGCACCGTGGTAACCGCCCACCCCGCCACTACCCTTTATGACGATCTTCATTTAAAGACTCCTTTGGCTGTTGTTCCGCCCAGTATTGCCCAATGAGACAGCGATTGCAATCGTACCTGTCGGGGAGTCTTATGCGAACGCCTGGCTGAGCATAAAAGCCAGGATGGCGTTCAGGATGATGAGCGGGTAATAGACCTTTCCAATCCTGGGCGGATTCGCTTCATCCCCCTTTACCACCACAAAATCCATCCAGCTGACCGTGTACTTTCTGGTCTTGCTGCGGTAAACGAAATGCACAACCATCATCAGGAACAGGAAGGTTACCAGGAAGAGGAGCATGGCTTTTAAACCGAACAGGCAATAATAGCCAACCAGGAAACCCAGCAGGATGAAGATCTTGAAGACCTTGAACCACTTGGGTTGCAGCGTATGCGAGCCCAGGAATTTGAGGTCATGGTTGATCTCTTCCAGGAGCTTTTTCATGCCGTTCCTCCGCTTCCCACCACGATGACCTTCATTTAATGTACTCCTTGTGTGTTGGTCGGGAGAAGTGTAACGGATTTGGGGGTGGATGTCAAAGAGGGGGGGAGGTTTAAAAGAAAAAGCAATAAATACGATATAGGTATTATCTATTTCAATTTTATAAAGGTGATGGGAATTGGGTGATTGACTAAAAATGCCCGGTTATTGAATAATTCCCAAATACCATCAATGCCCAAATCACAATAGCTATCAGAATTAATCCAATCAAATAAACCATCACGCGCCTACCAAAGTTTTTCATAATAATAACCTTCCATAATAATCAAGATTTCAATATCAACATAATAAAAACCCAGTTCCCACTTGTGTTATGGAATACCTTATTATTTTAATTCACATAATGAAAATCAACTTATCAAAAAAGTTAAACCTTAACAATTCCTTCCCAACAAGCAGGGAGCAGTTGTTCCTTAATACCTCTCCATTAATAGAAAATTTCAAAAATCGTTTTATCTTATAAATTTTTTCAAAACTGTAATTTCTTATTTGTACTTACATGTAATTTGTTGTATTCTTATAATAAATTATTAAAAAGCATTGCTATTCTGTTGTGCAGAATGTTGCGTTATTGCAGATTACTGTAAATTGTAAATTAATTGTATCCACCTAATAGAAGGGTTAATTGACATGAAGAAATTTCTCTTTATTATTCTGGTTCTCTCAATAGTGATTCTGGCATGTGGGGCTACCCCGACAGAGCAAAGCGGACCAGTATCAGGAAACACTGAACCTGTTAGTCAGGCTCTGAAAAACGATCCAACAGCTACTCAAAAACCAACAAATATCCCATTACCAAATAATAGTCCGGTCCCAGCCGACATAATAAATCCACCAACTGCAACCATTAAAACCGGATTAATTAAACCAGGCACTCATCTTGTTGGAACAGATATACAACCAGGAATCTATTGGGGTAATGCAGGTCAAGGGTTGTTTAATTCTTGCTATTGGGAAAGAATGAGTGACCTCTCAGGATCATTTGATGCAATTATCGCAAATGATAACGCAGAAGGTCAATTCTATCTAGAAGTAAAACCAACAGATAAAGCCCTCAAAGTGGATTGTGAGATATACCCTCTTTCCTCTAAACCATCAAACGGAGGAACATTTCCAACTATTATTGAACCCGGAACCTATCTAGTAGGGGTAGATATTCAACCTGGAACCTACAAAGGGCAAGCTGGCGCGGATATTATGAACTCATGTTATTGGGAGCGTTTGAGTAATGTTGCTGGTGATATTGATGGAATTATTGCAAATGAAAATGCTACTGGGCAATTTTATGTAGCAATTTCTGCTTCTGATTTTGCTTTCAATACAGGATGCCCCTTAGAATGGATAAGTGAATAACGACGGTTTTCGCCTATAATTAATATTACTCGCAGACTATTGATTGTGAAACAATAATTACAGAATTGCATAAAATTGCGTAATCATATGATTAGTCTGTTTTATTAATAACGGGGGTATATAAGGTGGTTAATAGAAAAAGGCATAAATGAAAAGAGAATATTACTCCAGTTCAATAAAGCAATTTCTTTCTTCAAGTGAATACGAGATACTCGGAATTTTAAGTAAAAACAATGAATTTCAATTGGAGCAAACTCAACGCGATGCTTGGAGTGAAGAAATATCTCTATTAAAGAATTCTTTACCTATAGAATCTGGCAAGATTTACTTTGAATACTCAATACCGCGGATGGGAAGAAGAATAGATGTTTTATTAATTCTTCGCTCTGTTATCTTTGTGCTTGAGTTTAAAGTAGGGGATAAGGTTTACCATTCCTACGCTCTCGATCAAGTGTGGGATTATGCATTAGATCTTAAGAATTTTCATGAGACAAGTCATGAGTTATTGATTGCTCCGATCTTAATTGCTACGGATGCACCATCTCATGAATTAAATATTTCAACATCAATCAATAATGATAAGGTTCTTGTTCCTATTAAAGCCAATTCAATTAATATTAGAAATTTACTTAAAGAATTACTTGACTTTTCCCAAGAACCTTCAATAGAGTCGGAATTGTGGGAAAAAGGAAGATATTCCCCGACGCCAACGATTATTGAAGCAGCTATGGCTATGTATAACA
>Ga0209342_10000871_pt1 | contig 34736 bp, 23 predicted proteins | sample RifCSP16_2_FD_184023 | JGI IMG/M metagenome (GOLD analysis project Ga0209342, IMG submission 184023) | Soil microbial communities from Rifle, Colorado - Rifle CSP2_sed 16_2 (SPAdes) (version 2) | ecosystem: Environmental > Terrestrial > Deep subsurface > Rock core/Sediment | place: Rifle...
AGACGCAGCTCGAAGTGGACCGCCGCGAGATCGCCACGCGCATCGCGCACCTGAAGAAGGAAATCGAAAAGGTGCGCGCGCACCGCCACCGCTACCGCGCTCAGCGCCAGCGCAGCGCCATCCCCGTCATCGCCATCGTGGGCTACACCAACGCGGGCAAGAGCACGCTGTTGAACACGCTGGTCGGCAGCCCGGCGGTGCTCACCGCCGACCAGCTCTTCGCCACCCTCGACCCGACCACGCGGCGCGTGTTGCTGCCGGGCAAGCGCCCGGCGCTGTTCACCGACACGGTCGGCTTCATTCAAAAGCTGCCGACCACGCTCGTCGCCGCCTTCCGCGCCACGCTCGAAGAAATCACCGAGGCCGACCTGCTCCTGCACATCGTGGACGTGACGCACCCCAACGCGCGCCAACAGATCGTCGCCGTGCAGGAGACGTTGGACGAACTCAACACACGCGACCTGCCCGTTCTGCTGGCGCTCAACAAGGTGGACGCGCTCGACCCGGCGCAGCGGGCGGAGGCTGAAGCGCATCTCGGGGAGTTGTTCGATCAGGGGACGTGGCTCTCCGCCCTCACCGGGGCCGGGATCGTCGAACTCCTCGCGCGCGGTATCGAGCAGACGCTTCGCGAGCTTCTGGTCTTCCACGAGCAGCTCCGCCTCCTCGAAGCGCCGGCGGATCGTCTGCTCCCGCTCCTTGAGCGCCGCCTCCCGCTCCGCGACCTTCTTCGAAGACGCCTCCGCGTCCTCGATCCGCCCCTCCGCCTCCGCCCGCGCCTTCGTGGCCTTCGCCTCCATCTGCTGCACTTTGGCGGTGACGGCCGCCTCCTTGGCGGCGAGCACCTCTTGCGCCTTCTGGACCTTCACATGGAGTTCGTCGAGTTCTGCGGCACGACGCGCGAGCACGTGTTCCGTCTTCCGCACGCGCTCCGCGCGCTCCTCTAGCTCGGCGGCGTGCTTCGCGACGGACGCGCCCGTCTCCACCTGCGTCCCCTTCGCCTTTTCGACCTGTGAGGAGAGCTTCGTGAGGCGCGCCTCGCGCGCGGTGAGCTGCTCCTCCTTCCGCTCGAGCTCGCGGGACTCCGCCGCCAACGCCTTCCGCGTCTCCGTGATCTGGCGGGCTTCCCGCTCCACGCGATCCGCCTTCTCCTGGACCTCCTTCTCCTTCTCCGCGAGCGTGGACCGCCAGCGGTCGACCTTCGTCCGGTCCTCCTCGACGGACTCCGACCGCTTCGCGGCGCCCTGACGAGAGGCGTCGACCGCCGCCATCTCCTTCTCAAGCTTCTCCTCGAACGCGGACACCTCCTGCTCGCGCCGCCCGAGCTCCTCCGCCTTGGCGGTGTACATCTCCCGCGCCTGCTCCGCCGCGGCCTCGCGCGCCTCGATCCGCTCGTCCCTCAGCTGGAGCGCCGTCTCGAGCTGGCCCATCTTCCGTTCTCGCCCCTCAAGTTCCGCCTCGCGCTTCTGCGCATCGTCCGCCCGAGAGTCCGCGGCCCCGCGCGCGGCCGAAACCTTCTGCGCTTCCGCCGACACCGCCTGAGACAGCTCGCCGAGGTGCTTCCGCTCCGCCGCCAGCGTCTCCTGCAGGACGCGCATCTCCTCCTCGCGCGCCGCCAGGACCGCCTCGTGTGCGGCGATGGTCGTCTCGCGGTCCGCGATCTCTCGCTCCCTCGCGTCGACCGCCGCGCTGCGATCCTCAAGCGCCGCCCGCGCGCGCTCCGCCTCCGCCATCAGCCCCTGGCGCTCCGCCTCGGACGAATCGTCCCGGGCGCGCTTCTCCGTGAACCGATGGAGGATCTCCGCGCTCGTGTCGCGCAGCTTGGACAGTTCCGCCTTGAGGTCCTCGATCTCCTTCTGCTCGTCCCGGCTCCTCGCGTACTGCTGCTCGAGCTGCCACTTCCTCTTGAACAGCTCCTCCTCGCGCCCCAGAATCGACTGTTCGCGCGCGCGCTCCTCTTTGAACTCCCGCGTGCGCGCCTTCTTCCGCTCCTCCTCCTCGCGCGCGACGCCCGCGAAGATCGCGTCGTAGTCGGGGGTCGCGTCCAGCTTGGCCTCCGGGAACGTCTCCGCGAGCTGCGGGATGTTCACGTGGCTCGTCTTGTGATCGTACGAACGGACCTCGACGACGCAGTTGTCGCTCAGGGAGTCGCGCGCGATCTCGCGCACGGCGTCGCGCCCATTGATCGCGGTCTCCCCGACGAGGTGCCCGGCGACGACCTCCTTGCCGTTCTGGAGAAGGAGGATGCCGTCCGCCTGGTCCTCGCCGCGGTAGACGGTCGTGTGCACGCGGCCGTTGAACTTGCCCCCGCGCAGCTCGCGCAATAGCTCCTCGAGCACGCCCTTGCCGCCGACGAGCTTGCGCTCCAGCTTTCCGGGGGGTAGCTCCATCCCGGGCGGGGCACGGAGGTTCGAGATAAAAAGGGCTCGCCCGGCGCAAATGTTCTTTGCCGGCGTAGCGTTTCCGGTGTCGCCCCCATGATGAGAAGAGGGTCAGCCGATCCGGTGACGAACCCTATGAGTGCCGAGGGGCCTCACTTCAGCGGCGCCCAGAAGACGGTCATCATCTTCGCGCCGCCGTCGGACTGGTGTTCCCCCGGGTCGCAGATGTAGACGTCCCCGGGCGGGCCGGGCCCCTGGAGTCCCTTCGCGTGGACCTCCTTCGTGAACGTCTGCCACGCGTCTCCGAGGCCGCTGTAGGGGCCCTGGTACACGTACCACGCACACTTGCCTGCCACGTGCAGCCATCCGGGCATCTCGCCGACCTGAACGTCCCCGTTCGCGAACGACTCGAATTGGCGGTGGAGGTCTGCGTCGTTCATAGATGCAGAGAGCGCGCGATGCGAGAAAAGACTTGCCCTTTGGTTGCCTGAGAGCTTGGCGGCGAAGCATCCCGCACCTTTATTCCGCGCCCGACGTTCTCTCGCCGATGCTTCGCTCGGATCTCATCCAGGAGCGAGAGTACCAGGTCAAGCTGGCGGAGGAGGCGAGCCGCCAGAACTCCCTCCTCGTCCTGCCGACGGGTCTGGGGAAGACCGTCGTCGCGTGCTATGTGATCGCCGCCAGGCTCACGGCCACCGATGGCCGCGCGCTCATCCTCGCCCCCTCGCGCCCCTTGGCGGACCAGCACCGCGCTTCTCTAGACGAGTTCCTCGACGCCGGTCCCGTGGCCTTGCTCACCGGCAACGAGACGCCCCGCCGCCGGGCGGGCCTCTGGAACTCTCGACGAATCATCAGCGCGACGCCGCAGACGGCCGTGAACGACGCGAACGCGGGGATCGTCCCGCACGATCTGGCGGTGGTCGTGTTCGACGAGGCGCACCGCGCGGTCGGGGACTACGCGTACGTGCCGTTCGCCGCGTGGCTCCGCCGCCACTGCCCCGACGTCCTCGTGCTCGGACTCACGGCCTCCCCGGGACACGAGATCGAGCACATCGAGGAGGTGTGCCGGAACCTGGGCATGCAGCAGGTCCTGATCCGCACGCGGGACGACCCCGACGTCGCGCCCTACGTCGAGAAGGTGGCGGTGGACTGGATCGAGGTGCAATCATCCGAGGTCATCACGAAGGCGGCGGAGAACCTGACGAAGTTCGTGCACGAGCGGCTGAACGCGCTCCGGAAGTACGGCTTCCTCCGGAACCGGAAGAACACGCAGGTCCGGATGGCGGACCTCCAGTCCGTCATGGGCCAGATCTTCGCCCGCCGGAAGGGGGGCGACCGGAAGCCGTACCTGTTTCAGGCGTCCCGCCAGCTCTCCCTCGCACGCATGGGCATGCACGCCGCGAACACGGTCCAGCGCGAGGGCGTCGACTCATTCCGCAAGTTCGTGACGCCGAAGGCGAAGCCCGGGCGGTCGAACCTCGACGCGAGCTTCGTGAACGACGCGCACGTGGCTCGCGCGATCAAGCTGGCGGCGAAGTGGAAGGGCATCTCCCACCCGAAGGTCGAGCCGCTCCTCGTCCTCGTGCGCGAGAACGCGACGCCAGGGCGGAAGATCATCGTCTTCGCGGAGCTGCGGGACACCGTGGACTACCTCGTCGGGCTCATCCGGAAGGAGGGGTTGGCGACGGAGCGGTTCACGGGCCAGGGCACGCGCGAGGGCCGCAAGGGCATGACGCAGAAGGAGCAGCGGGCGGTCCTCGAGCGCTTCGCCGTCGCACAGTTCCCCGTCCTCGTCGGGACGAGCATCGCGGAGGAGGGCCTTGACATCCCCCAGGTCGACCTCGTCGTCTTCTTCGAGCCGGTCGCGAGCGACATCCGGCTCATCCAGAGGAGCGGCCGGACGGGGAGGGACGCGCCGGGGCGCGTCGTGATCCTGACGACGAATCGCAGCCTCGACGAGAAGTACCTGTGGTCCGGCCTGAAGCGGGAGAAGCGGATGAAGCGCCTCGTGCGGAAGCTCGCGGACACGGGGATCGGGACGCTCGCCCCGCCACCGGCCCCGATCGCGGAACCGCCAAAGGAGCGCGCCACGCAGTCGATGCTCGACCGTTTCGGATAGTTTGTTCCATGTACGCCATTCCTTTAAGCGCCGATTGCCCATTCGCACGGTCGAAGGGACGGGATTGGCACTCGACGGAACGCCCGCCGCTGGATCGGCCGGCCCAGAATTGCGACGCGCTGCTTGGAACCGGCGCGTGAGCGACGAAGAAATCGTCGCCGCCTACCGGGAAACGGGCTCGATCTGGAAGGCAGCGAAACGGCTCGGGGTGGTGGGCCAGAGCGTTCACGAGAGGCTCGCACGACTCGGTATCCCCATGGCGCACAGGGTGTGGACCGTGGCGGAACTCCGGGAGGCAAGGACGCTGGCAGAACATGGGACTCCGTTGGGGGACATTGCGGCTCGACTGGGACGCACGTACTGGGGCGTGGCCATCAAACTCTCCCGCCTGGACGTCCGTTCGAAACGTCCCGACTGGAGGCGGAAGCCGAAACGCGGCATTGGGCTGACGAAGGATCGCGTGTCCGGCTTTGCGAAGAGGCTCGAGTCCGGCAGCTTCACGATCCGGCGACTCGCGCGCATGGAGGGCGTCGGGATAACTCCTCTTGTGGACGCGATCCAATACTACGAGCCGGAGGCATGGGAGCGATACGTGGAGGCCCATTCGGATCTGGGAATGCGCGCATGTCCCGGGTGCGGCCGGGACTTCGTGCCGCTGACCAAGAAGCAAGAATTCTGCACAGGGCGATGCCGGAACTCGCATCACCGCGACGTGTCCTACTTCGGCGGCAAGCGAATGGAGGCACTCGGTCTCCGTGAGGGCGTGTGCCAGCTGTGCCGGAAACGCGTGGAAAAGTGGTTGTCCGCACATCATGTCCTGGGGAAGGAAAACGACCCGGACAACGAGGTTCTCATCGCCCTGTGCAGGGGCTGTCACGACATCCTGACCCGCCTTGCGGCTCGACCGTGGGTCGAGGAACGGGACGTCGTTGCGGACTTGATCGCCCTGGCCCTCGCACGACGGGGACGACTGAACGCATCCGTCTCATTGGACGTGGAGTACTGGACTGAGGACGAGGTGGAGGAGTACCTCGAGGCGTACGGCGATGCGGAATCCGCCCCAACTGGTCCGGGTGAAGCGGTCTCGTCCCATCCTGCCGGCCCAGACTGATGCTCGAAGGTCGGTAGGATGCTGTTGACCGCAGCCGGTCACCGAAGGGCGGCCTTCCCCTTGGCGAGGTCGCTGACGACCATCGCGATCTGCGTCTTCCCGCCCTTCGACCCGAGGATGTAGATGGACTCCACGTTGACCCCTTGCCGAGCGAGCCGGCGCGCGATCTTCGCGAGCTCCCCCGGGCGGTCCATGAGCTCGACGTCGAGGATCTCATTCAGCTCGAAGCCGAAGCCCGCGTTCTTGAGGGCCCTCTCCGTCGTCGACACGTCCCCGGTGATGATCCGCAGGAACGCCTTCTCGCTGCCGCCCTCGCTGGAAATCGCCCGGATGTTGACCGCATGCGTCGCGAGCGCCTCGGTGACCCGCGCGAGCTCCCCCGTCTTGTTGTGGACAAAAATCTTGAACTCTTTCATGGAAACCGCGAATCGGATTGGAGTGTCCACTTAAGCCGTTTTCGTTCCCAGTCCTCCATTCGATGAGGGGGTGTGGTGCACAGCCAAGCATTAGGTACCCAGATTCCTTCTGGAGCTCCATGGTGCGAGGCAGGAGCAAGGTCTTCAGTGGCTACAGGACGATCGTCCCCGTAGACATAAGGAGAACCTCCGAAATCAAGGAGGGTGACATGCTCGAATGGGCAATCGAAGAAGGGACGATTGTTGTACGACCCCGCCGGCGTCGAACGTTGGACGACATCACGGATCTAGCCACCACGGGTTCGGACGCAGTCGCCGACGGGCGCAGCCTTCCGGGGCGGGAGCGTCCTCGTCGGTAAGTCCCTGTCACCTCGGTTCTGATGGATGGGAGGTGCCATTGGCGCCGCGGTGCAGTGCGCTTGAAAAGGTAACTCCGCATGAGTCGCCTGTGTAGGATTTCGACAGGCATCTTGGAGTCACCCGAACCACCTAAACGGGACCCTAGGGGACCAGCCGATTCCGATCCCGCGGGAACAGGATCGCCTCGCGGACGTTCGGCAAGTCGAGGACCTTCTGCACGAGACGGTCGATCCCGAGACCCCACCCGCCGTGCGGCGGCATCCCGTACCGGAACGCCTTCAGGTAGAATTCGAAGGACTCCGGGTGGAGGCCCATCTCCTCCATGCGTGCCACCAGGCGGTCGTACCGATGCTCCCGCTGCCCGCCGGAGGCCATCTCGTCCCCCTTGTACTCGAGGTCGAAGGAGTGCGAACGCTCGGGGTCGTCTTCCTTGCGCATCACGTAGAACGGCTTGATCGAGGACGGGTACTCCGTGATGAAGAAGAGGTCATGCCCCTTCGCCGCCATCGCGCGGCCGAGGACCTTCTCTGCCTCCGTGTCGAGGTCGTCCCCGTCGCGGATCCTCTTCCCTTCCGCCGCGAGGAGGTCGAGCGCCTCGGCGTAGCGGACACGCGGCAGCGGCAGGGCGGGGACCTTCGGCTCCACCGCCAGGAGTTTCAAGTGCGACTTCCCGTGCTCCTTCACGTGTCCGATCGCATGCGCGACGCACCCTTCGAGGATCGTCAGGAAGTCCTCTTGATGAGCGATTGGGGAGACCTCCGCGTCGAAGGAGAGGAACTCCGTGACGTGGCGCACGGTGTCCGAGGGCTCCGCGCGGAACGCGGGCGACAGCTCGAACACGCGGTCGAGGCCCGTGCCCATGAGCATCTGCTTGTACAGCTGCGGGCTCTGCGAGAGGTACGCGTCCCTCCCGAAGTAGTCCGTGCGGAACAGCGTCGCGCCGCCCTCCGCGCCCGCGCCGGAGAGCTTCGGCGTCGTGACCTCGACGAACCCGTGGCGGTGGAGGTACTCCCGGATGCCGCGGACGAGGAGATCCCGGACGTGGAAGACCGCCCGCCGCTCCGGCTTGCGCAGGTCCAGGACGCGGTTGTCGAGGCGCGTGTCCATGTCCGCGCCGACCTTGTCGACGACGCCGAGGGGGAGGGGCGTGGCGGCGGGGCTGAGGACGTCGAGGTGCGTGGGGAAGATCTCCCAGCCGTTCCGCGCCTGCGCGTTGGCCTTTAGCACTCCTTTGGCGACGATGACGGACTCCCGCGTGAGGCCCGCGACGAGGTCGAAGATCGCAGGCTGCTCCTTCTTCCGCACCGCCAATTGTAGCGTTCCCTCGCGCTGCCGCACTATCACGAACGCGATGCCGCCGAGGTTGCGGACGTCCTCCGCCCACCCGGAGACCGTGACCTCCTTTCCGTCGTCGTCTGGCGAGATCTGCGGAATCGTGAAGAACGGCACTTCGCGGTGGTATTCGTGATACCTAATTAAACGTCCGTCCTGGCCTCCCAAGGAGACTCCCGATTCAGGAGAGACGCGTATTCTGCATCAAGCCCGAATCACCTTACGTGTCGGGCTGTACCGTTGAAGGCAGTCCGGGCATTCACGGATAGCTGCCCGCACGTCCACCGCCGAAACCCACTCCCGAGTTCCGTCGAGAGTTCGAACACAACCCTGCCCCCAACTTGCGCCGTCGGCGAACACCTCCACTTGTACGCCCCGGGGGGCAAGGACGTCGACCACCGGATTCCCTGGCGATCTCGTAATGGCGAGGACGGAGTCGTGCACCCGCCCCGCCCTCTCGAGTGGAGGTAGCAGTATGAGGCTCACGATCTCCGTGTACCCCGGAAACGGATCCTCGGGAGTCCGCACGTCACGAATGCGCGCTCGAAGCTGCTCTCTCGTCCCTTCGTGCAGCTTCACCTCCACGTCGAGCCAAGAGAGATGGCGGTAGAGCAGGTTCCGATCTACCCGCTGCGCACCCGTTTCGGACTCCCAGCGAAGAGCGTATTCCCGTGGGGGACGCGACTTACCGCGCGTTCGAGTCAGGACTGGCCAGACCTCAACCTCCCAGCCTTGGCGCATGAGCCGTCGGGCGAGCCGACGAGCGTGGCGACCTGATGTGGCTGGACGTTGAAGCACCTCAGGCTCGCAATCTCTAGCCTCCTCATGAGGCTTGCGCCGAGACAGGGTACCGGAGAATCGGTTCTCGGGACGACGACGCGTGGCCTGCGTTCACAAGATCGGCTCAGATGAGCTCTTCGAACTCCTTCACGAGTTCAGGGTAGCGCTCCTTGATCGCGATCAGGATGCGGTGGACCGAGAGCTTCGTGAGGTTCGCGGTCGCAAGGACGTCGATGATCTTGTCGAACGAGGCGTCCGTGAGCGTCGCGAGCTTGTTCTTCGCGACCCAGTTCCGCCACAATTGCTCCTCGAGGACCTTCCGCCACCCCTTCTCGTACGCCTGCAGCGCCTCCTTCGAGAAGTCCCCCGTCTCCGCGCACGTCCCGAGCACCTCCCCCAGGATCCGCCCAGCGCGGCACCCGTTGCCAATGCCCCCGCCCGTGATCGGGTCGATCATCCGCGCCGCGTCCCCGACGATGGCGATCCCGTTCCCCACGGTCTCCGGGAGCGGCGGCGACGTGCTCACGCCGCCCGTGACCATGTCGAGGAACTGCGCGCGCCGGAACCGCGGGTCTCCCGCGATCCACCGGTCCAGGTACATCTTGATGTCCGTCTTCCCCTTGAGGCGGTTCAAGGAAACGCCGATCCCGACGTTCGCGGTGCACTCGTCCTTGGGGAAGACCCAGATGTACCCCGCCGGGGCGACCTGATTCCCCAGGTAGAACTCGCAGTAGTGCGGGAAGTCCGGGTCCGGATCGATGTTCGTGAGGCGGTACTGGAGCGTGCCCGTGATGTCCCCCGCCTTGAGGAGCGTCTTGATCCCCGCCCACCGGCCAACCTGCGATTCGAACCCGTCCGCGGCGACGACGCACCCCGCCTCGAGGTTGAGCTCCTCGTCGAGGCGTTTCACGCGCACGCCCGTGACGGTGCCATTCTCCCTCAGAAGGCCGACGGCGGTCGCCTTCACCCAGATGTCCGCGCCCGCCTTGGCGGCGTCCTTCGCGAGCGCCTTGTCGAACCCGTCCCGCTCGAGGACAACCCCGACCTCGTTGCCCGCGTACTTCTCGTCGATCTTGAACGAGCCGCCGTTCGGGGAGATGACCTTCGCGCCGGACACCTCCTGCGCGACCCACTTCTTGTCGTAGGCGATGGCGCACTCGTCGAGGAAGTGGCGGGCGATGCCCTCACCGCACCGGACCGGGGAACCGATCTCCTGGCGCTTCTCGATGAGGAGGGTGCGCGCCCCGCCGGCGGCCGCGTACCGTGCGGTCAGGCTCCCGGCCGGACCCGCCCCGACGACGATCACGTCATAACGGTCGACCAATCTGCGCCCCGTCGTCCCTAACCGCCGCCGCCCTTAAGGCATTGCCGACCTAGGAGCGCGGCCTCTCTCGGACCTGAGAAGACGAGGCGGAAAGATAATCGGGCAATCAGGTATAAATAGCGTCGATTTTCGTGGTCGCCCGAATGGGCTTCCCCCTCAAAGGCCCCTCCCCTCGAAGGGCCGGACGGTGGTAGTTGTATGTCGTTGGCAACCCTCGGTGCAAAGGTGACGAACGGGATCGTGGTGTGGACGCTCGCGACGGCCTTCCTCGCGGCAATCGTCGGCCTCGTGGCGCCCCCCGCTGCGGCCCAGAACTGCGACCGCTCCGGTGGCCCCACGGCCGGGGACTGGAACATCCTGGCGGGCGACAACCAGGTGTGTGTCGGCATCGTCATCGTGATGGACGGGAACTTGAACATCCAGGGCAGCCTCACGATCCAGGGCGGGGGCCTCAAGTTCGTCGAGGACACCACCCACACCTACGGCATCTTCGTGACGGCCGACGGCGACCTTACGCTCGTCGGCACCACGGTCTGGACGGAGACGACGGCCGTGAATCCCTATCTCCGGCTCACGGTCTCCGTTTCCGGCCTCGGCTCCACCATCACCGCCACGGACACCCGGTTCGCGTTCCCGGGAACCTTCGCCGTGAGCGGATCCGCGCAGGCCACGTTCACGCGGAGCACGATTACGGGAACCTCGGCGAATCTTGCGACAGTGTTCAACACAGGCCCCGAGCAAGACGACAACAACGACGCCCCGGGCCTGACGTTCACCTCGAGCACGGTGTCGATGTTCGCCTCCCGCGTCGAGCGATTGTACGAGCTCGGCGGCTTGGGGGTACCGGACCCCCGGCAGTCCATCCGCCTCCTCGGGTCCGCGACATTCACCGCCGTGGATACGTTCCTCGGCATCGACCTGAGCAACGCCACCTCCAACCACAACACCCTGTCCCTGGCAGACACGTCGAACGCGTACCTCTATGGAATCACGACGGACACGACACAAACGCCGCCCTCCTCGGACCTCTGGGGATCCTCAATCATCGCCTCGGGGACCGCGCGCGCGGACATCTATCGCTGGGCGAGCGCCCGGGCCGTCGACGCGCGGGGGGTCCCCGTTTCCGCCGCGGACATCAACGCGGACTTCGCCGGTCCAGAGGCGGGCCCCGCAACGTTCCGCGACAACGCCAGCGCGGGGGTACCGCCTATTCCAATCGTGGTGTATATGGGAAAGACGGACACGACGTGGGACAACACGGGCATCGACGGGCTCGCCCGCATGCCCCTCCTCTCCGACTGGATCGACGCGGGGACTGCGCCGAACTCTCGGTTCGTCGGCACGTTTAACCTCACCGCCACGGCGCCCGGCCTCCAGACCGGGAGCGCGAACCTGACCTTCGACGCGTACCCCCTCCTCGGGGCGGCGAACGCGGTGAAGGGCACGACGATCAGAATCTCAACCTTGACGCTGGATCTCCCGGACCTCGTCCCGCTCCAGCCGACCTTCGTTCCCCCCTATCCGCTCGAGGGGAACACCGTTAACATCACGGCGCCAATCGCCAACCAAGAGGCGGGCGGTGCGGTGAACGTCCTCGTCCGCATCTACGACGGCGTCACCCTCCTGACGGAGCAGACGATCCTATTCATCGGCGCGGGAGGCCAGCAGCCCGTCACGGCGTCCCTCGTGTTCGCGACTGCGGGATCCCACGTCATCCTCGTCCGAGTGGACCCGAGCAACAACATCATCGAGGGCCCCGGCGCCGGCGCGGAGACGAACAACGACGGCGGCTTCCCGATGCCCGTGACGGGCCTGGGCCCGGACCTCTCCATCCAGCTCACGTTCAGCCCCCCCACCGGATTCCTCAACAACCCCGTCCGCCTCGACGGGGCCGTGACGAACGTCGGCGACGGGGCCGCCCCGAACGTGGCCGTGGCCTTCTACATGCAGGCCGCGGAGCCGGACGACACGAGCACGCCGATCGGGACCGCCACGATCCCGTTCATAGACGCCAACGGTACGGCCACGGCCTCAATCAACTGGACAGCGACGAGCACGGGCAACTTCACGTTCTGGGCGTGGGCGGACTACCTGGACCAGATTCCGGAACCCTTGCCCTACGAGAACCTCGTGAATAACAAGGACCAGAACACGCTGATTGTTGGTCCGGCGCCGGACCTCGTCGTGTTCGCGCAGGACCTCACGATGACGGATCCGTTCCCGCGGGTCAACGCCACGGGCACGATCGAGGCGGTCGTGCGGAACGCCGGCCAGGCGCCCGCGGGAGCCTTCCGCGTGGACTTCTTCGTCGACGGAGTGTTCCAGGCCTCCACGTTCCACGGAGGCTTGGCGGTGGGCGCGCGGACGACTGCGTCGGCGGCGAGCGTGTCGTTCAGCAACTGCGGGTCCCATACGATCAGCGTCCTCGTCGATGCCGCCAACCCGCCTCTGGGGCAGGTCAACGAGGGGCCGCTCTACGAGCTGAACAACTTCGTGACCCAGGCCGTCCAAGTCTATCCGGGCGGCCTGGCAAACGTGCTCACTTGGAGCGGGGGCACGATCACGGCGGACCAGGCCGTGTCCAAGAGCATCGAGATCGACGGGACGGTGACGATCTCGGACGCGAGGATCAACGTCGTCCAGGACCAAGACCCGTGCGGCCGGTACTACGTGAAGGTCCTCTCGGGCGGAAGCCTGACCTTGACGAACGCGACGCTCGAGAGCAACTGGCCTCTCGTCGTCTTTGTCGCAACCGGCGGCACCCTCACAGCAACGAGCGCGACACTCAACCTCGACGTCCAAGGAAAGGGCGTCCTCCACAGCAAGGGCACGCTGACCGTCCGATCCTCCACGATCACGGGGGACGTCGTGGCGAAGGGAGTTACCGCCGACCTGCGGGGGGACACCTTCCAAGGGAGCCTGCTCCACATCGACACGACCGCGATGAGCCGTCTCTGGGACGCCTCCCTGGCGGCGGTGGATGCGATCGAACTGTCTTCCGACGCGCCAGGCGCGGGCGCCCTGGACTTTGACATCCGGAACGTGACCTTCAACGGCGACCAGACGAACCAGCTCGTGTTCTCCGGGGACCAGCGGGTCCAGCTCACCTCCGTGACGCTGACGAAGCCGGGCGACTGGTGGTCGGGGATGGCCACGCAGAACGCGCGAATCACGCGCTACTGGTGGCTCACGGTCCTGACCGTGGACGGAACGGGCACGCGGATCATCCATCCGACGACGAATGTCACGCTCGACTGGTTCAACCCCACGGGACCCGTGCCCGGATGGCAGAACGCCTCCGACTGCACGATCGCCGATGAATGCTACTTCCACACGAACGCCGCGTGGCCCGTGAACATCCCGCAAGGCCGCCTCCTCTATCGGGCTTCCGCGGAGGACCGGTACGGGAACCTCCCGCCCGAGGTGCGGGCGACCTACCGCGCGTCCGGCAGCGCCTTCGTCGAGGGCCTCCTCCGCTTCCCGGACGAGCTCGTGGACGGGCTTGTCGAGGCGAACGGCGCCTTGACCCTCATCTTCTCCGAGCTCACGCCGGACCTGTCGATCGACGCGGTCCTGTTCAGCGGGGGCAACGGGAACAACACCAACGCCCAGCCGTTGAACCGGGAGCTGACGATCGCGGCCACCGTGAACAACACGGGGGAGATCATCACGCGGAACGTCTTCGTCTACTTCTACAGCGCCGACGTCGACTCGGACCTGGACGGGTACACGGACAACCCGCACTCCCTCTACGACCAGAGTGGCGTGTTCATCGGGTATGCAGGCCCCTTCGACGTGCCCGCGCTGAGCACGCTGGACTTCACGGTGCCATGGACTCCTGTGGGCACCGTCGAAGGCGCCCGGATCGTGAGCGCGGTCGTCGACCCCTCGAGCGGCCCGGACCCGCGCTCGGGCGGGAACCTCTCGGAGCTGAGCGAGGTGAACAACATCCACATCCGCACGATGACCACGTTCATCTGGGCCGATCTCCACCTCGACCGAAACGAAATCTGGGCGCTCGTGCCGCCGATTCCGATCGCGTTCAACCAGATCCAGATTTCCTTCAATGTTGTGAACGAAGGGACGAGCGCCGCCACGGACGTGACCTTCGGCGTCTACGACACCTCGAACAACCCCCTCGGGCCGAGCGTCATCCTCGACGTCCCACGGGGCGCGACCTTGCGGGTCAACGTGATCTGGCAGACGGATGCCCCCGGCCCCATGACGATCCGGATCCGCGCAAACGCCAGCGGCACTCCGGGCGCGGACCCGGTCCTGCGCCGCAACTTCGACTATGACTACGCGGATCCCAACTCCGACAACTTCGTGGACAACCCGTTCACGGTGGCGACGCAGCCGCAGCTCTCGCTGAGCGTCGTGCCCCCCCTCCCGTCCCCGTTCCGCGGGCAGCGGTTCAACCTCACGGTCAACCTCACGAACTCGGGGCAGACGGAGGCGTTCGGCGTCGTCGTGCGAGTGCGGGACCTCACGATCCTGACGTCCCCCGTCATTCTGGGGAGCATCACGGTCGACATCGCATCGGGATTCCTGGTCCGCAACGTCTCGAACCTCCAGGGGATCGCCGCGAGCGGAGTCCGGACGATCGAAGTCATGGTGGACGCGGACCTTACGGTGAGCGAGACGAACGAGGGCGACAACATCCAGACGGTCACGATTACGATCCAGGCGCCGACCGGCGAGGTGCGCTTCCTAACGCCTCCGGACCGACAGGAGTTCCGCCCGGGCACGATCATCTCCATCCTCGGCAGGGTCCGCGATGTGAACGACTCGCCCATCCCGAACGTCCGGGTCACGGCGAGACTGATCAACCCCGCGACGCTGGAGGAGCTAGCCAACACGACACGAGTCTCCGAAGCGAGCGGCGGCAACCTGCAAATCCCCCTCACGATCCCGCCGGACCTTCCGGACGGTACGTACACCCTGCTCCTCGACGCAGAGGATGCTTCCATCGACGATTCTCAGATCAGCATCATCGTCCGGCTGCCGCTGTCCTGGTGGCAAGTGCCCTTCCTCGGCCTCCCCGTCTGGATCTGGCTCATCGTGATCATCGGCGCGATCGCCGCCATCGGCGGCGGGACGGCCTACGTGAAGTTCGTCGGCCTCGGCAAGCTCGTCGAGTGCGGCGAGTGCGGCGCCTTCATCTCGGAGGAATCGTCGTCGTGCCCGAAGTGCGGGGTCGAGTTCGAGAAGGACATGGCGAAGTGCTCGAACTGCCAGGCGTGGATCCCGGTCGACGTGAAGCAGTGCCCCGAGTGCGGCGTGGAGTTCGCCACGGGCGAGGTCCAGGTCGCGGACTACGAGGCGAAGATGCGCGACCAGTACGAGCAGGTCAAGCGGCGGTTCCGCGAGGACGCCTCCCAGGAGCTCGGCCGCACCCTGACGGAACAGGAGTTCGAGGACTGGTGGCGCACGCAGCCCACGTTCCTGACCTTCGAGGACTGGCTCCGGGAGGAGGAGGAGATGCGGCGGATGGGGAGCAAGCCATGCCCCGTGTGCAGCACCCTCAACTCCGTGACCGCCACGGTGTGCCACAAGTGCGGCACCCTTCTCAAGCAGCCGGAGCGGACCCGCGGCGGGACGCCCTCGGCGCCGACCAAGCCCGTCTCTCCGGTCCCGCAGCCGCAGCCCTCCCAGGCCCCGGAGGAGGGCGCCGAGGCGGGGATGCCCTACGACACGATCCCGAAGAAGGTCGTGAAGAAGCCGATCGGAGCGCCGGTCGTCCAGAAGAAGGTCATCAAGCGGCCGCTCGAGGAGAAAGACGAGGACGACACCGAAGGGGAGCAAGACCAGATCTGAGCTCCCCGCCCTTTCCTTTTTTCGTTTCCCAAATAGCGGGAGCCCCGGGAATCCCTTCTCCGAGGCTGTGCGGGATTCACTCCTTGGCGGCGCACGGTCGGCGCGGAACGTCCGGCGGCGGGCGTCTCAGCTCGCCTTGCCCGAGCCCGGAGGCTGCGCGGGCGCGATGGCATCGCGGACCATCTTCATCGTCTCATCGGGATCCTTGTAGTATCCGGACACGATTCGCGCGACGTCCTTGTAGTTCTGGACCTTCTTCTTCTTGATGTACTCGAAGATGTCGATGCGTCGCTTGACCTCCTGCTCCATCCGGCGCTGGGTCCAGTTCCGCGCGAGCATGACCTTCTCGTACACGTACGAGTGGCCACTGTAGTTGAACGTGTCGTCCGCCGGGTTCCACGTGTACGCGGAGTTCGTGATCAGCTCGTTCGACTCCGGGTCCGTCCCCACGATCTCGATGAGCGCCTTCACGCGGCGCGTCATGTCCGTCCCGACCTTCACCTGGGCCTGCAGGAGGACGAGGTCGAGCGCCGCCACGAGCGCGCGCGGCAAGTTGATGGGATCGTTCTCGAGCCGGTGGACCATCGACTGGACGTCGTCCGCGTGGAACGTCGTGTACGCCGACTTCCCGGTGGCCATCGCCTGGAAGACGACGAACGCCTCGGCGCCCCGCACCTCCCCGACCATCAGGTATTGCGGGCGCTGTCTCAGGGCGGCGTTGAGGAGGTCGAACATGTCGATCTCGCCCGCCGGTCGGCCGGCGGCGGTCCGACCGCCAAAGCCCGCGCGCGTAAGGAGGGGTACCCAGTTCTCGTGGGGGAGGTTCAGCTCCCGCGTGTCCTCGATGCTGACGATCTTCATCTGAGGGGGGATGAACAGGAGGATCGCGTTCAGCGTCGTCGTCTTCCCGCTCGCGGTCCCGCCGCAGATGAGCATGGACTGCCCGTTCTCGATCGCCAGCCACAGGTACGCCATCATGTCGAGGCTCATCGTCTTGAACCGGATCAGGTCGAGGGGCGTGAACGGGTTCTCCCGGAACCGCCGCACGGTGAAGGAGGAGCCGCGCTTCGTGACGTGCTTCCCCAACGTCGCCTGGAGGCGCGAGCCGTCCGGGATCGTCGCGTCGAGCATGGGCTGGGCGACGCTGATGTGCTTCCCGCACCTCTGCGCCAGCCACACGACGAACTGGTCGAGCTCCCCGTCGGTCGTGAACTTGAGGTTCGAGGGGATCGACCCGTACTTCCGGTGGTAGATGTAGAAGGGGATGTTGACGCCGTCGCACGACACGTCCTCGACGTTCGGGTCGATCATGACGACGTCGATCGCGGAGTACCGGATGAAGTCCCGGATGACGAAGTACATCACACGCTCCTTGCTGACGGGGTGCAGCTCGACCCCGAGCTCCCTCAGGAGCCCGTCGACGACGCGGCGGAGGTACGTCTCACGCTCCTTCGCCCCCGCGTCCTCGAGCAGTTCGAGGTTCTCGACGAGGATTTCCTTGAGGACCTCGAGCAGCTCGGCCTCCTCCTCGACGAGCTTCGGCTCGATCACCTCGTAGAAGTACTCGTTGCTCTGCGTGTTGTACAGGACCCGCACGTAGGAGAAGTTCGGGAGGATCGGCAGGAGCTCGATCTCGTGCATCGTCGCGTCCGAGATCTTCGGGATCGTCGTGACCTTGCCGAGGGCCGCGTCCACGACGCCGGACGACCGGGGTGACAGCACCTTGACCGCCCTTGCGCCGAGGAGGCGGTGGAGGTACCGCTTCTTCATGGAGTCGAGCGCGGAGAACAGCGCGTTCTTCTTCTTCTCCTCGATGTGCGCGAGCATCTTCGAGGCCTCCTCCCGGTCCTTCTCCGCGGCGACGAGCTTGGCGCCGGCCTGCTGTTCCTGGCGGCCCAATTCCGCGAGCCGGTCCTGGTACTCCTTTCCCGCACTGGCCATGGCTTCACCTCAGATGAGCTGGAAGCTGATGAGCGAGATCACGAGCATGAGGAAGGAGTGGCGGAGCCCGTTGGCCACCTTCCCGTTGTCCAGCACGCCCGCGAGGACGCCGTCCCCCAGGGCATGCACGACCGCCGCGATGAAGAAGGCGATCTGCAGGCCCAGGATGACCCCACCGATGTTCTCCGGCAGGATCCCCGGGAGCGCCTGGCCGGTCTCTGCCGCCCGAGTCGCGAGGGCCTCCGACGATTCCTTGATCTTCGGAAGGAACGTCACGTTCAGGATCCAGATCGTGACGAGGAACACGAGGAACGAGATGTAGATGACCGCGATGTACGTCGACATGGCGATCTTCCGCTCGTCCTCCGTCATCTGGGTCTCCTTCGCATCGTGGCTGACCATCGACAGCACGTCCGCGACGTCGCCGCCCGCGTCGCTCGACTTCACGATGATGCTGACGACCCGGTTCACCATGGGGGTGTCGACACGGACTGCGAACAACCGGAGCGCTTCCGTCGCGGGCACCCCCCAGTTGATCTGGGCCGCCATCTTCTTGATCTCGTCCGTCAGCTTGCCGTAACGGCCGGAGGAGGCGACGACGATGGCCTCCGCCAGGGTCATGCCGAACCGGCCGGCCTCCGCGACGTCGCGCAGGAACTCCGGGAGGCGGCGCTCGATCTGCTTGATGGTCTTCTGCTTGCGCGCGACGTAGAAGCCGTACGGGCCGCAGAAGCCCGCGATGCCGAGGACCATGAAGTTGATCGCCCGCTTGACGGGCGCCTCGGCCGGCTGTAAGGAGAAGTTCACGGAGTCGATCCCGTTGAGGACCCCGATGAAGAGGAACAGCACGAGGACGGCGGCGCCGATGGCGATGATGAACTTCGTCCGGTCCTTCTTCGCGTAGAGCTTGATCCGCGCTTCCTCGAGCTCCTTGCGTCCCATCTCACGCCTCCTGCTCCATGTTCCAGATGACGAAGATGAACCCGAACTGGGACACGGGGATCATCAACCCGACGATCACGTAGAGCAGCGTGAGGACGAAGCCGCTCTGGTTCTTGCTGATGAGCGCCATGATCGCCATGATGACCACGAGGAACAGGGGGAACGCGACGACGACGGTCACGAACGCCTCCGCGAGCATCCCGAGGGTCTCCATCTTCGCCCTCATCTCGAGTCGGTCCTCCTTCTCATACTGCTCCGCCTTCAGGAGGAAGTACGGTTTCAGCTGACCGCCGGAGGTCGAGGTCGTCACCACGCCCTGCAGGAAGTCCTGGAATTTCGGGCTCGGGCTCCGGGAGGCTCCCCTCTTGATCGCGGTCAGGATGTCCACTCCGAGGAGCTCCGTGTCCCGCGTGATCCACTCCGCCTCCTTCGCGACCTCCCCGTACACGGATTGGCGGCTGAGCTCCTTGAAGATCACGTCGACGGGCACGTCCGCCGACGCCATCGCGGAGATGAATGACATCGAGCTCGTGATGCGCGCCTCGATCTTCCGGGACCTCTTTTTGGCGGCGGAGGCGGGCTTGCCACGGTAGAGGATGCCGCCAGGAAATCCGAAGAAGACGACGTAGCCGAGCATCAGGGGAAGGCCGGCGAAGAGGAAGAGGAGGAGGACGAACAGGACAACGGACAACCCGACCGCAAGGAACAGGAGGCTCATGACGAGCGCGAGGGACGCCGACACGATCGCGAGGATCGTGATCGTCATCCAGGCGTACGCGAGGTACTCCTCCGGCCGCATCCGGATGTGCGCCCGGATGAGGTCGTCCTCGAGGTCCTGGTTCTCCTTGTACCGGGAGAGGACGAAAGGGCCCATGATGCGCCAGCACATCGCCTTGTAGCCCGTGAGAGGCACCGTCACCGGCTTCGCCCCCTTGGGCAGCCTGATCAGGCGGTGCTGGACCGCGAGCTTCGTCTCCTCTTCTCCAGGGCGGAACCGCTTCGTCTTCGCGAGCGCGCGCTTGGTGTCCAAGCGGCCGAACGTCGCTCCCTCAGCCAATCGTCTCCCCTCCCGGCAGCTCCCCCGTGGGGCGCGACTCGCGGACCCAGCCCATCTCGTCCCGGATTCGCTTCGCGGTCTCCTCGGGGTACTGGTAGTACGACACGACGATCTTCGCGATGTCTCGGAAGTGCATGAGGTTCTTCTCGAGCATGTAGTTGATGATGTCGACGCGGCGCTGGAACTCCTCCTCCATCTCCTCGTGGGTCATGTTCTTCATCTCCATGATCTCGTCGAACAGGAAGGAGTGGCCCTTGTAGAGGAACGAGTCCGTGGCGGGGTCCCACTCGTACACCGTGTTCGTGATCAGCTCGTTCGTCTCCGGCTCGAACCCGACGAGCTCGACGATCTGCGTGACGCGCCGCACGGTCGAGTCGCCCACTCGGGCGTGCTTCTGGATGACCACGAAGTTCAGAGCCGTCAGGAGGATGCGCGGCGTGTTGATCGGAGGGTTCTCCAGGCGGTTGACCATCGACTTCACGCTGTCCGCGTGCATCGTCGACATCGTCGGATGGCCTGTCGCCATCGCCTGGAACATCGTGTACGTCTCCTTCCCCCTCACCTCACCGACGATGATGTAGTTGGGCCGCTGCCGCAGCGCCGCGCGCACGAGGTCGTACATGTCGATCTCGCCCGGCGCCTTCCCATCTGCGCCGCGCTCGCCGATACCGGAGCGCGTCGTGCCCGGGATCCAGTTGTCGTGGGGTAGGTTGATCTCCCGGGTGTCCTCGATGCTGACGATCTTCGCGCCCGGACGGATGAACAGCGCTGCGCTGTTCAGCGTGGCGGTCTTCCCGCTCGCCGTGCCGCCGCACACCATCATGGACTTGCCGTGTTCCACGGCGATCCACACGTAGGCGACCATCTCCGCGCTCGCGGTCCCGAACTTGACGAGTTCGACGGGCGTGAACGGGTTCTCTTTGAAGCGCCGGATGGTGAACGAGGATCCTCGCGTCGTGACCTCCCTCGCATAGGTCGCCTGGACGCGATGGCCCTCCCCGCTGGTCCCGTCAAGGATCGGAGCGGCCACGGAAATCTGCTTCCCGCACCTCTGCCCGAGGGAGACCACAAAGTTGTTCAGGACGTCGTCATCGGGAAACACGACGCTCGTCTTCACCGACTCGAATCTCTGGTGGAAGATGAACAGAGGGATCGCGACGCCGTCGCACGACACGTCCTCGATGCGCGAATCGTTCATGAGGGAATCCACGGGCCCGTAGCCGACGAAGTCCCGGATGATGTAGTAGTCGAGCTTCTCCCGCGTCGCCGGCTCCAGCTTGATGCCGCGGGTCTCCACGAACGACTGGATGGCCTCCTTCAAGTACTCCTCCTTGTCCTTGGCCGCCATCTTCTCCCACTCGTACTCGAGCGTGCGGTTGAGCGCGTCCTTGACGGAGTCGAGCAGCTTCTGCTCCTTCTCCTCGAGCTTGGGCTCCCAGACCTGGTAGACGTACTCCGCCTTCGTGCGGTCGTACACGATTCGCGCGTACGCGTAGGGCTCGCGGATGGAAAAGACTTCGACCTCGTCGAACCGACTCTCATCTACCGCGGGGATGTTCGTGAGATAGGACCCGCGGGTTCCCTCCCACTTCGCCGACACGGCGAGGGCACCCCGGGGCATCATGACCTTGCGCGTCTTCTTTCCTTTCGCCATCGCTTCACCTCAAAGAGCGCCGACCTCGACGTTCACATAGGCGTGCATCAGCCGGAACGCGGAGATGGGCAGCACATCGATGCTGTCTCCGCCCGCGTCGTCGAGCTTGAACTCCAGGAGGAAGTCGTAGGTCCGCGAACCCGGATCCCAAAGGGATTGCACCCGATAGATGGGATTGTCCGCCGTGAGCTGGATCGGGGTTCCGTCCGCGGCGTAGTCCGCGATGAGGTCGGACTCGGCGAGGTACGTGTCGTAATAATCCATCGTGATCCCGTACGCGCGCCCGAGCGTGTCGTTGAAGAACCGGTACCAGGCGGGCCCGTGCAGAGTGGTCGCGGTGATCTCGACATCCGTCTGGATGAGGGTGTACTCCTGGAGGTCCAGCCCGAGGAGGCGGGCCTGGAGCCCCTCAGACCCCACCCCCGTCACGTCCCCGGAGCCAATCGCGAACAGCTCGATGAGCCGGAAGTCGACCTCCACGCTCGTGTTCTCGACGACCGTGACGCGGAACGCCGGTTGGCCCTTGACCACCTGGCCATCGGGCTGAGACCGGATGATCGCCCCGTTCTCGTACGCGAGGCTCTGGGGGATGAAGTAGCGGTTGAACACATCAAGCCTCACGCTGCCCCCGCAGCCGCAGTTTGCCTCCGGCACGAGGGTGTCGTTGCCACCGAGGCTGTAGGTGAACGACACGTTCCACCTCGAGCCGTCCTGGTCCGCGCGGAAGTTCCCGAAGGTCGGGGTCGCGAAGATCGGGACGCCGTCGACCCCCACCTTCACGGAGGTGAACGTCGTCACCGGGACGTACTTCTGATTCGCAAGGAATGCGGTGTGCGCCGCAAGGATCTGGAGGTCGAGGCTCGACTTGAACTCGCCGAACTGGCCGAGCGCCTCGTCCATGTGCGTCGCCTCCGCGTCCTTCATCCACACGGGGACGTACTGGTTCGTGATCAATGAGAGGAACGTGAGGAAGACGAGCAGGGCCATGATCGTGCCGACCGTGGACGCGACAGCGTCCACGCTCCGCCCGAGGAGAGGTCTTCGCAAGAGGCCCGTCACCGCCATCCAGAGCCGAGGGCGCTCCGGTACTCGCTCCATCCTTGGGTTCGGTATATAACCATGTTGATGACATTATGCGGGGGCGAGAAGAATTCTCCCCATGAAAAGGGCTCCCCCGCGCACTTCGTGGGCGGTCGCGCGGCGGACCCCCGGGCCTCCCTCCCCGAGACGCGTGCGCACGACGTTGGCGGCGAGACCGCCCTCGGAGCGGCTCCCGCTCCGCAAACGTTCCTGGCGGTGAAAACGTTTAAGCGGGTCGTGCCCTTCGCGCACCTCGCGCCGCGGTAACTCAGTTTGGGAGAGTGCGAGACTGAAGATCTCGAAGTCGCCGGTTCGAGCCCGGCCCGCGGCATCGGCCGGTCGTGCTTCTATCGGAACGCGGTGACTCCGCAGACGTTATGACCGCCGGTCGCCTGGCCGCCTCGATGAGGGAGCTTGGCGATCGCGACGTCCTGAGGCAGAAAGGTCTTCGGCTCGTGTGGATCGGCGAGGGCTGGAACGCGATGGAGGTCGTGGCAGCCCTCGTGTTCGCGTGGCTGTCCGCAAGCTTCGCCTTGCTCGCGTTCGGGCTCGACAGCATTGTGGAACTTTTCGCAGGGATCGTCCTCATCTGGCGGTTGAGGGGAGAATGGACGGGACGCGAGGAAGCGAACGCGGAGCGACGCGCCCTGAAGCTCGTCGGAATCACGTTCTTCCTCCTCGCGATTTACATCACCGTACAGGCGACGGCCACGCTGCTCGGATACTTCGCTCGGCCCAACCCGAGCATCCCAGGAATCGTGCTCGTGATCGCGAGCGCGATCGTCATGACCCTCCTGTTCGTCTGGAAGTCCGAGATCGCCGGACGCCTCGGGTCCCGCGCGCTTCGCGCGGAGGCCGTCGAATCCCTCGTCTGCGACGTGCAGGACCTCACCGTGCTCGTGGGCCTCGGGCTCAACGCCCTGTGGGGTTGGTGGTGGGCGGACCCTCTGGCTGCCCTCGCGCTCGTTCCCCTCCTCGTCAAGGAGGGTTGGGAATCCCTGTTCGGCGACGAGCCCGAAACCTGAGCGTCCCGCGAAACCTATTTATCGGCCACACTCCTAGGTCGCCCCTCCGATAGGAGGGAACCATGCCCGAGTGGAAGGGACCCGTCAAACAGCTCGACCGGTTCCGCTACGAGATCCCGCGGTCGTACAAGCCGCAGATGCGGACGGACGGGCTCATGTTCGTCGACGACACGCTCCTGCCGGGCGTGCTCCAGGACCAGGCCCCGGAGCAGGTCGCGAACGTCGCCACGATGCCGGGCATCGTCGGGAAGGCGATGGCGATGCCGGACATCCACTGGGGATACGGGTTCCCGATTGGCGGCGTCGCCGCGTTCGACATCAATGAGGGCGTCGTGTCTCCCGGCGGGATCGGGTACGACGTGAACTGCCTTTCCGGGGATTCGAGAGTCCTCACCGCCCACGGGTATCGCCTGGCGATCGCGGAGTTCGAGGGAGTCTGGCGGGGGATGCCTCTGGCGTGCGTGAACCCGCGTCATCGTACGAGGACCACGGATATCGCCGCCTACATGCGGTTTCAAGCAGACGTCGCCTACCGAGTTCGCACCGCACTCGGGGTGGAAATCACTGCGACAGCCGAGCACCCCTTCCTCACGCCCAAGGGAATGATCCCGCTCCGGGAGGTCGGAAGCCTCCCTGTTGCAGTCTACCCATTCAGGGGCGTGGACTACGAGCAGCCAGGGGCAGAAACCTTGGTGACAGAGGAAACCCTCGCGGGGTTCCTGCCGCCACATCGGCTCGCTCAAGTCATCCCCTTCCTACGTGGAAAGGGACTACTCCCTCTGACAGCGAGGCACGCCCACCTGCCCTACCTTCTCAAGATCATGGGCCTCGCCCTGGGAGACGGTCACGCGTCTCTCGACCCCAGAGTGGCGGGTGTAGCGATTTACGGTCGCCGCGAGGATCTTGAGGAGGTTAGGAAGGACATCGATCGCCTCGGATGGCGACCGTCCCGGGTCTACGTCCGCACGCGTCATCACGTGATTACGAGCGGAACGAACGGCTATTCTTTCGACCACGAGGAAGCAGTGTTCCGCGTGAGCTCAGCGGCTTTCGCTGCAATCCTCCACGCTCTCGGCATGCCGATCGGCAACAAGGCGAAGCAGGACTTCGTTCTGCCCGATTGGATCTGCCGAGCGCCCCTGTGGCAGAAGAGGCTCTTCCTAGCGGCCTTGTTCGGCGCGGAGATGAGCACACCCTCCGCGGTCACTGGCCACGGATACAATCTCTGCTCCCCCACTTTCTCTCTCTCGAAACGCGAGGGCTATCAGGACACGGGATCTGTCTTTGCAAACCAAATCCGTCGGATGCTCATGGACTTCGGGATCCGGGTCCGCAGAGTGAGCAGTGACATCCTCCCGATTCCGGGGAGCAAAGAACCATCCTACCGGTTCCGGGTCCTCGTCGCCACCGGGAGCGATAATCTAGTCCGGTTCTTCTCGAGCGTCAACTTCGAATACAATGCCGAGAAGCGCTTCCTCGCAAATGCCGCGGCCCACTACCTAACGATGAAACAGATGCTGCTACGCCACAAGGAGCGTGCCGCCGACGCCGCCAAGACGCTAAGGGCACGGGGGCTGCCTCGCGATCAAATCATGGAACATCTTACAGGAATCTACACAAGCGATTCATACCTGACACACCGCCTCGATGGGCGTTCCGGAAAGCCACGGGCTTGGCCACCTTTTCCCACGTTTCCCGAATTCGTCGAACGGCTGTCGGCAAGCGCGGGCACCTCGGGTGTGGTCTGGGATCGCATCGAATCCGTCGAGAAGGTTCCCTTAGAGGCGGTGTACGACTTTACAGTGGCGGATGCTCAACACAACTTCATCGCAGATGGATTCGTCGTTTCGAACTGTGGCGTGCGCCTGATCCGAACGAACCTCGACGAGAATGATGTCCGGCCGAAGATTCGCGAACTCGTCGACACCATGTTCGTGAACGTGCCGAGCGGCGTCGGAAGCGAGGGGAAGATCGCGTTGAAACCATCGGACCTCGAGTCGATCATGACGAACGGCGTGCAATGGGCGATCGACCACGGATACGGCTGGACGGGAGACCGAGAACGCATCGAGGCCCTCGGCTGCCTCGGCGACGCGGACCCGAGTACGGTCGGCGCTAAGGCGCGCGCGCGTGGCATCGATCAGGTGGGAAGCCTCGGCGCGGGCAACCACTTCCTCGAGATCCAAAAGGTCGACCGGATTTACGATCAGCGCGCCGCGGAGGCGCTCGGCATCGGCCGCGTGGGGGAGGTTGCGATCATGATTCACACGGGCTCTCGCGGGTTTGGCCACCAGATCGCGACGGACTACATCCGGATCTGTGAGGACGTCGTCGACCGAGAGAAGATCGCCCTGCCGGACCGCCAGCTCGCATGCGCACCGATCGGGAGCAGGGAGGGGATGAACTATTGGAAGGCGATGTGCTGTGGCGCAAACTTTGCGTGGACGAACCGCCAACTCATCACGCACTGGACGCGCCAGTCGTTCGAGAAGGTCCTCGGACAATCCGCGGACGCGCTCGGCATGGAGATCGTGTACGACGTGTGCCACAACATCGGGAAGATCGAGGAGCACGAGGTCGACGGGAAGCGCGTGAAGGTGCTCGTGCATCGCAAGGGCGCGACGCGGGCGTTCCCCGCGGGCCATCCGGAAACGCCCGCGAAGTACCGGGACGTCGGCCAGCCGGTCCTCATCCCGGGGGACATGGGCTCGTGCTCCTTCGTCCTCGTGGGCCTCCCGACGTCGATGGAGAGTTCGTTCGGGTCCTCGTGTCATGGCGCGGGCCGTCAGATGTCGCGGAAGGCCGCGGAGCGGAAGTTCCGGGCGAGCGAAGTGCGGCAGGCGCTCGCGCAAAAGGGCATCTACCTCCACGCAGCGAGCCAGGCCGGGATCGTCGAGGAGGCGCCGGGCGCGTACAAGAACGTCGAGGACGTCGTGCGCGTCGCGGAGGGCGCAGGCCTCACGAAGATCGTCGCCCGCATGGTCCCCCTCGGGGTCGTGAAGGGGTGAAGGTCAGGCTCCTCCCCGTAGGAGAGGTGCCGCAGGGTCTCCTTCCGCAGCTTTCCGGTCGGTTGGCTCGATTCGGGATCCGCGGAGAAGTCCTCGGGCAGATCGCCGTGCCAGGCAGGGCCCGCAGGGGAATCAGGGGACCTCTGCGCGCAGAAGCTCTCGTGCGGCTCGCGGCGGGCCGCGGGGCCGCAGTCCTGGCGGTGACCGCGGAGGATCTATGCGCCGAAGGGTACGAATACGTCTTCGGGTACGCGAACATCGGATCCTCGGGGGCGGTAGTCTCCGTAGCCCGTTTGCGCGAACCGGATTCGGACCGACTTCTCGACCGGGTCGTCAAGGAGGCCGTCCACGAGCTCGGGCACACCTGGGGCCTCGGTCACTGTGACTCTCCCTCGTGTGTGATGCACCACAGCGAGTCGGTCGAGGACGCGGATCTGAAGCAAGAAGGGTTCTGCGGAACGTGCGGAGGTCGCGTCCCGTTCGGGATGGGGACGGCTTGAATCGGCCCCATTCTCGCGACCCATGCCTCGCTCGTCCCCTCTACCCTGGACTCCCCCCCGCGCGCGGAGGGGCTGGCTGCCGTTCCCCGAACGCACCGATGAAAAGGGTCGCCGCCACGATGGCGATCGACCCGTGCGCCAAGAACATCACCGCGGGGGAGAACGTCACGGCCAAGAGCCCTGCGAGGATCGACGAGGGAAGTTTCCCCAAGCCCACCGCCGCGTGATACGTCCCCAGGCTCGTCGCCTTCAGGTCCGCGGGGGACAGGTCCGCGACCAGGGCCCGCTGCGTCCCCTCGACGAACGCGTACGAGATCCCGAACAGGAAGAAGAAGGAGACGAGGACGAACGGCTCGCGCACGAGGGCGAACCCCACGCAACCCGCGACGAACGCGCCGTAGCCGACGAGGAGGACGGGCTTCCGGCCCACGCGGTCGGACAACGTGCCCGCCTGCACGGCCAGCAGCGCGTACACGATGTTGAACATGACGTAGTCGATCACCGCGAGCGTCGGACCGCCGATGACCGGCACGTCGAGTTTCGCCACGTACGCGATCAACAGGAGGATGGAGAAGTTCGCGAGAGAGTAGATTGCCGCCACGAGCACGAAGAGCCGGAGACGGACCGGGAGCGCGCGAAGGCTGACGCGGATGCGCAGAGTCATCTTCGGCTTCGCCGCGACTTCGCGAACGGCAAGGATCACGAGGAACGCGAGGGCCGCGGGAACTATCGCCAGGAGGAAGAGGTCCCGCATCGCGCGGACCTGCGCGTCCGGAAATGCTGCGTGTCGCGCCGTGAGCAACGGGAGGAGAATCAGCACGAGGACCGGCCCGAGGACCGCTCCCGTCGTGTCCATCGTGCGATGGAATCCGAAGGCCTTTCCGACCGTCTCCGGCTTCGTGGACTCTGCGATGAGCGCGTCCCTTGGCGGGTCCCGCACGCCCTTCCCGATCCGGTCGCCCACGCGGGCGGCGAGGACGTGCGGCCAAGTCGCCGCCACGGGGAGGATCGTCTTGAACAGCGTCGAGGCCCCGTACCCGAGTGCGACGAACACCTTCCTCTTCCCGAACCGGTCCGAGATGTGACCGGAGACCAGCTTGAGGAGGCTGACCGAACTCTCCGCGACCGACTCCACGAAGCCGATGATCAGGAGGCTCATCTCGGGCAGGGTCAGCAGGAAGAGGGGAAGAAGGGGGATGATGATCTCCGAGCTCACGTCCGTCAGCAGGCTCGCGATCGCGAGGAGGAAGATGTTCCGCGTGAGGCCGTACGTGAGGCGCCTTCGCGGTTCCTCCGCCACGCGCGCGAAAGCACGTTGGCGGTAATAAGCTGCCCCCAACTGCTAAATACGGAGGCCCTCATCGACGGCACTGGATGCTGCCCGCGCTCGAGATGCGCGTCCTAGATCGGAACGCGGAATGGATGGGCGTAAAGGTCCTCGATCTGATGGAGAACGCGGGGAAGGCGGTCGCCGAGGTGGCGGTGCGGGAGCTGGGCGCGCGGGGGAAGAGGGTCCTCATCGTGTGTGGAGTCGGCAACAACGGAGGCGACGGCCTCACCGCCGCGCGTTACCTCAAGCCGGAGTGCGAGGTGGTCGTCCTGCTCGCGAAGGGGCCGTCCGAGCTCTCCACGTCCGAGGCGCTCGTGAACTTCGAACGCGTCAAAGATTCCGTCCCGATCCTCGTCGCGGATGCCGACGCCGCCAATCGGATGCGGGACTTCGACGTGATCATCGACGCGCTGCTGGGAATCGGCGTTCGCGGAGAGGTGCGCGAGCCTTATGCCTCCCTCATCCGGGGCATGAACGCGAGCGGGAAACCAGTCCTGTCCGTGGATGTACCGAGCGGGTTTGAGAACACGCCGGCGGTGACACCGACGGCGACGATCGCGTTGCACGCCGCCAAAGAGGGCATGACGGTGGAGAACAGCGGGAAGATCGTTGTCTCCTCGATCGGGATCCCGGTCGAGGTCGAGCGGACGATCGGGCCTGGAGAGTTACTGCACTACCCGACGCCGCAAGCGGATTCGCACAAGGGGGACAACGGCCGCCTGCTCGTCATCGGCGGCGGTCCGTTCACGGGCGCCCCGGCGCTCGTCGCATGGGGCGCCTATCGGATTGGCGCGGACGTCGTCCACATTGCGACGCCCTCCGCCGTGTACCCGATCATCGCGTCGATGGCTCCGGAGTTCATCGTCCACCCGCTCGAGGGCGACCGCCTCGTCCGCGAGGATGCCGCCGCCGTGTTCGACCTCGCCTCGGGGATGGACGCGGTCGTCATCGGCCCGGGCCTCGGAACGTCCGACGCCACGAAGGAAGCAGTCCGGGAGATCGTCCAGAGCCTCGCGCTGCCCCTCGTCATCGACGCGGACGCATTCACCGCTCTGAGCGGCCACCTTGAGCTCCTTCGAGGGAAAGGGGGAGTCATGACGCCCCATGAGAGGGAGTTCGAGGTGATCAGCGGAGAGCGCATGCCGACGGACCCCGCCGGACGTGCGGAGACCGCGAAGGCGTTCGCGAAGCGGACGGGGTTCACGATCCTCCTCAAGGGCGCACGCGACGTGGTGACGGACGGCGAGCACACGAAGTTCGCGATCGGCGGGAACCCGGGCATGACCGTCGGCGGCACCGGCGACGTCCTCGCGGGCCTGGCCGGAGGACTCCTCGCGAAGCACGCAGCCCCTTACGAGGCCGCGCGGATCGCCGCGTTCACGAGCAAGCAGGCGGGCGACTTCGCCTTCGAGGACCTGAGCTACGGCTTCGTCGCGAGAGATGTGGCGGACCGGGTGCCGCGAGTTCTGAAGAAGTTCCTGTGATCAGGCGACGCATCCCTCTTCGGTGATCTTCACGGTCGTCACGAGCCCGTACACGTTCTCGTGGCTCGCGAGGAGGTCCCCGTCCCGGACCCACCACTTCTTCGTGTTCGTCGCAAGGCCCGTCTTGAACTCGATGCCGTGCGGGAGGTCGAACGAGGGCCGGATCGTCATCCCGTCCGGGTAGGAGAGGAGGTCGCTTTCCATCTCCATGAAGTCCCCCACGCGGATCGTACCCTTCCCGTCCGCGTTCATCGCGTAGTCGATGTCCGTGATGACCGTGGGGTACCACTTCGACGAAAGCTGGTGGAACACCTCGAACATCCCGCCTCTCGCCTTCCCGGAGCAGATCGCCTCCAGGGCCTCCCGCTGCGCAGGGGTGGCCTTCCGGTCGATGTACGCGCGGCCCGTCCCGTGGCCGTTCTCAATCAACCCAGGGAACCAGTAGAACACGGCGAACTTCGCGCCGTCGAGCTTCGTCTTCCCGAATGTTCCCCGCTTGATCCGCCACACGCCCGCCCCGTGGCAGTGGCCCTCCGTCGGGCGCGCGTTGAAGTTGCACGGGCATCCCCACGCGCAGTTGCACATCGTGTAGTAGTCCGCCTCGAACTCCCATTTCGCAGGGGCCATCTCGTAACCTCGAGAGGCGGCACCGGAGGACCGCCTCATAAACCCTAGCCGCCGCACCGCGGATCGCCGCCATCCTTAAACCGACCTCGGAGCTGTGCGCCTTCGTGGCGTACGCGCCCGTCCCCGACGCGCCCGCGATCCTCGTGGACGACGACCTCTTGGCGGTGGCCGACCTGCATATCGGGATCGAGGCGGAGCTGCAGGAATCGGGCGTCACGCTCCCGAGCCAGACTCGAAAGGTCGCGGCGCGCCTTCGGGATCTCGTCGAGCGCACGGGCGCGCGCCGCCTCGTCCTCCTCGGGGACGTGAAGCACTTCATCCCAGGCGTCAGTCCGACGGAGCGGCGGGACCTGCCGATCTTCTTCAATGCACTGTACGACGTCGTGGACGAGATCCACATCGCCGCCGGGAACCACGATCCGCTCCTCAGGCCGTACATCGGGGAGATCGTCACGATCCACAAGCCCACGGGCTTCCGCCTCGGCGACACGGGCTTCGTCCACGGCCACGCATGGCCCGCGAAGGACGTCATGGCGGCGAAGGTCCTCCTCATGGGCCACAACCATCCCGCGGTCGTGTTCGTCGACGCGCTCGGGGCGCGCCACGTCCAGCCGTGCTGGGTCCGCGTCCCGTTCCGGAAGACGCACAAGAGGTACGCCGCGGTGCCGAAGGAGGCGATCGTGGTCCCCGCGTTCAACGAGCTGTGCGGAGGGACGCCGGTGAACGACCTCCGGGCGAAGTTCCTCGGGCCCCTCGTCACGGACGAGGTCGTCCGCCTCGACCGAGCGCGCCTCCACCTCCTCGACGGGACGGACCTCGGCGCGCTCCCCGCGCTTAGGGTCGATGCGCGGTTCCGATGGCAGGACTACCGCCAATGATCACTCCGTCGCACCCGCGTTCACGAGCACGTCTGCGACCGCCGCGTGCCCCTTCTGGCGGGCGAGGCCGAGAGGCGACTTTCCGTCGGTGCTCTTGAGGTTCACGCTCGCGCCGTGGCGGAGGAGCAGCTGGACGATCCCGACCTTACCCTCCGCAGCGGCCGCCAGGAGAGGGCTGAACTGCCCTCCCTCGTACAGGTGATTCGGGTCCGCGCCGTGCATGAGGAGGAGCTTCACGACCGCGGCATTCCCGTTTGCGACGGCGCCCGTGAGGGCCGTGAACTGGTTGTTGTCCGGGCTCTCGGAGTTCACTTCCGCCCCCTGGGCGAGCAGGAACTCCGCGATCTCCAAACGACCCGTGAACGCCGCCAGCCCGAGGGGCGTGAACCCGTCTCCCGACAGGGAGTTCACGAGCTCGGGATCCTGCGCCACGAGCTGCTTCACGCGACCGAAGTCCCCGAGGGTCGCCGCGTCGTGGATCGTCAGATCAGGGCCGTGACGGAGGATGACGTCCGAGACATCCTTCCTTCCGTAGTAGATCGCGAGGACCGCGGCGTGCACGCCCTTGTTCGTCCGCGCGTTCCTCAGGTCGGGCGCCTGCGCGAGCATCCCCTGGACCGCCGCCAAGTCGCCCTCCTTGACGGCCTTCAGGAACTCCTCCGCGGACGCCACGCGTCGCCGCCTCGCGCGACAAAACCGCAGGAGCACTTAACCCCTTTGGCGGTGGATGGGCCCGGTCGGATTCGAACCGACGACCTGCGCCTTGTAAGGGCACCGTCATCACCGCTAGACCACGGGCCCGGGCTCGGATTGGCGGCGCGGGGTTAATCCTTCCGCTCGGGGGGCTCGGTTTCGCCGACCTCGCCCTCGGCCGTCTGGCGGCGCTCGAGGCGGTCCAGCGCGTCGTGCCACCGGCGGGTCTCCTCCCGGAGCTCCTCGAGCTGGCGCTTAAGCCGCGGGGAGGGGAGGAACATGTCCCCGACGCCGCGGCCGAGCACGGAGCCCACGACCACGAGCGGGAACACGAGGACCACGGACAGGGCGACACGGGAGATCGTGAAGGCGGCGAAGATGTTCGACCCGACCGCGACGCCCGCGAGAAGGGGACTGAACAGGAAGACGGCGACGAACGCGGCCGCAAGCGTGGCGCAGGCAACCCCCGCCCCTGCCGCCACGACGATCTCCGCGTCCGTCAGGAGGATGCCCAGAAGGAGGCCCGTGAGCAGAGGGACGAGGAGGAGCACGGCGCCGGGGTCGCCGACATCGATCGAGGAGAAGTCCGCGAAGAAGGCCGCGACGAAGAAGGCCGCCACGATCACCGCGCCGACGACGACCCACGCAAGGAACACCGCCCGCCGCCGCCACAGGGCCCAGGTCTCCTCATCCAATCGGGACCACCCCCAGACCCTCGTAGTACGGAGGGGGGAACACCGAGTTGAAGAGGTCGAATCCGACGAAGAAGTAGATGAACCGCGGCTCCCAGACGACCGGGTGGTACCTCCCGTCCGCGTCGGGCAGGTCGAATCGGGCCATCTGCTCCTGGCTCAGGATCGGGACGAGAATCTCAATGATCCGACTCGTGCCCGGCGGGATGACGAAACCTTGACCCACCCGCTTCGTGATCCCCCCCGGAGCAATCCGCGTGAGCTCGAGGCCCGTGTTGTCGAACCACAGGTACACATCGTTCGGATCGTCCATGTGGAGATGGAAGTCCACGCTCGTGGCCTCGATCGGGATGCGGCCGGGGTTCGTGGCGGTCACCGACACCTTCACGATGGGGGCCACGCCCGAGGACCGGTTCCAGAGGATCTCCACGCCGGTGACGGCGACCTTTCCTTCGATGTTCACGTTGATGTCCGTGACGTTGACGTAATTGAGGCTCGTCTGGACCAGGACGAAGCCGCCAACGACCGCAAGGGCGAGGTACGCCACCGCCAGGATGCGCGCGAGCGGATGCATGCCGCCCCCTCAGAAGACCTTCTTGCAGGTGGGACACTCGTGCGCTTCCATCGCGCACGTCTCGTGGTAGATCTTCGGGCAGTTGCACGTCATCTGCTTCGTCCCCTTCGCGACGAGGTTCCCGCACACCGCGCACACGCCCTCCTCGAGGACGAGGTCGTCTGGCTTCCGCGTGATGATGTCGCCTGCGAAGTGGCACTGCACGTAGTGGCCGGCGGTGATCTCGCGGAGGGCGGGCCGGACCTCCCGGCACACCTCTCGTCGGTACGGGCACCGGGGGTGGAACGAGCATCCGGAGGGCACGTTGATCGGCGACGGCAGGTCCCCTTTGATCTCGACGCGCCCGTGCTTGGCGGCGGGGTCCGGCACGGGGACCGCGGAGAGGAGCGCCTCCGTGTAGGGGTGCATCGGGTTCTTGATGACCTCCTCGGAGGGCGCGAGCTCCACGATCTGCCCGAGGTACATGACCGCGATGCGGTGGCTCATGTACCGCGTCACGGACACGTCGTGGGAGATGAACATGAAGGGGATCTCGTACTCGTCGCGAAGGCGGAGCATGAGGTTCATGATCCCTGCGCGGATCGACACGTCCAGCATCGAGACGGGCTCGTCCGCGACGACGAACTCCGGACGGAGGACGAGGGCCCGGGCGATCGCGACGCGCTGCCGCTGCCCGCCGGAGAGCTCGTGGGGGTAGCGGGTCATGAACTCCTCCGCAGGCCGGAGCTCTGCGGATTCGAGCGCTTTCGCGACCATCTCCTCGCGCTCCGCGAACGTCTCGCCGACGTTGTGGACGATGAGGGGCTCAGACACGGTCTGGAAGACGGTGAACCGGGGGTTCAGGGACTCGTACGGGTCCTGGAAGATCATCTGGACGCGGCGGCGGAACTCCTTCAGGGCATCGCCGCGCAGGGTCGCGACGTCCACGCCTCGGAACAACATGTGGCCCCGGGTCGGCGACTCCAGGCGAACGAGCAGTCGCCCGGTCGTCGTCTTGCCGCATCCCGACTCCCCGACGACGCCGAGGATCTCGCCCTGCTTGATGTCGAACGAGATGCCGTCGACCGCGTGCACGAACTGCTCCCTGCCGAACAGCGCGCCCATGAAGCCGGCCTTCACGGGGAACAGCTTCTCGAGGCTGTCGACGTGGTAGATCGCATCTCCCTCGGGCTCTTCCGTGCCCATCTGCTCGACGGCCTCGACCATCACGTCCCCCTCAGGGTGCCCTCGTATATCTCCTTCGCGAAGTGGCAGAGGGACCAGTGGTCCGGGGCGACCTGGACGAAGGGGGGCTCGACGTACTTGCACACCTCTTGCGCGAACTGGCACCTCGGGTGGAACCGGCATCCCGAAGGGGGGTTCTTCAGGTCCGGGGGCGAGCCCGGGATCGAACGCAGGCGGCGGCGGGGCCCCTTGATGCTCGGGAACGCGGAGAGGAGGCCAATCGTGTACGGGTTCGCGGTCTTCTCGAAGACCTCATTGATGTTCCCGTACTCGAACATCCTTCCCGCGTACATGATGCCGATCTTCTCCCCCACCTCCGCGACCACGGAGATGTCGTGGGTGATGATCATCATCGCGATGTTGAGCTCCCGCTGGAGGTCGCGGATCTCC
>Ga0209342_10000873_pt1 | contig 34711 bp, 30 predicted proteins | sample RifCSP16_2_FD_184023 | JGI IMG/M metagenome (GOLD analysis project Ga0209342, IMG submission 184023) | Soil microbial communities from Rifle, Colorado - Rifle CSP2_sed 16_2 (SPAdes) (version 2) | ecosystem: Environmental > Terrestrial > Deep subsurface > Rock core/Sediment | place: Rifle...
CCGCTCGGCTGAGCTCGCGACGAAGCCCGGTGCGGGGGAGGGTGAGGGTGGGGGGCTAGTCAAGAACTCCCTACAGCATTTTTCAAGGTTTCCCTACGCGAAGTGTCCGACATTCCCGACAGACAATGGCAACGGCCGGTGGCATATTCCCGTGCAGAACCGGAGGATGGAACAGGGGTGGTGCCAGGGCTGGAGGCGAGGCTGTCATGGGATGCTCCGCAATTCCCAACAATGAGACACAGGACGCGGAACCGGGAGGGAGACGTGAGCGACAGCGGCGGAGTGAGCCCCCGGACGAAGAGGGTGACTATTCTCCTTGTCGAAAATGATGACCGGGTGCGGTCGGGCCTGCGGGACTGGCTGGCGGCGACCTTTCCGGCCTGGAGCTTCCACGGAGCTGGGAGCGGTGAGGAGGCCGTGGCGCTGGCCCAAGTTCAGCCCCCCGACATCGTCTTAATGGACATCGGCCTGCCGGGCATCAACGGCATCGAAGCCACACGGCGGATCAGGGCCCTCGCCCCGCAGGCCAAGGTGACCATGCTCTCCATCCATGAGGACCCCGAATACCAGGCCGATGCCGCAGCCGCCGGGGCCAGCGCTTATGTGCCCAAGCGGACGATGCACAGGGATCTGATTCCTGCGGTGGAGAGGCTGCTCTCTCACGCTGAGACACCGCTCGAGAGCGACCCGGCGCCTGGCGAGGAACGCCGCGGCGAGAGGCAGGACGATGCCTGACCGGAGCGTTCGGCGGGGCGCCGCTGATGACGCGCTCGCGCGCAGCAGGAACGCGATGGAAGCGATTACCGTGCTGGTGGTGGAGCCCAACGTCCTGTTTCGCAACGCCCTCGTTGGGTTCCTATCGGATCTGGGCCATGAGAGCTGAAGAATACGCTGATCAGATTGGACAGGTTGCGGACCCTGCGCCGCCGCACCGCCGGCGAGGTCGGGAAGGCCACGACTGTGCGCATCATGCTGCCCACCACGGCGGCGCCCAGTCCATGAGGCCAATAATGGCAAGAGCAAATTATCAAAGCCTGACCCCAGCTTACGGGCGGCGAAGTAAGGGGGATTGCTCATGAGCGGGACGCGAATCATTCATGACATCACCGACCTCACGCCCGGAGATCACCTCGGCTGGTTCTATGACACGGAGGAAGATCACCGGGCAGTCATCACCCCATTCCTGTGCCAGGGGCTGGAGCGCGGGGAGAAGGTTCTTTACATCGTGGATGCCCGCCCGCCGGAGAGTGTTCTGGCGTACTTGCGTGAGGACGGGCTGGTGGTCGAGCCTTACCTCGCCCGGGGGCAGCTTTGCATCCTCACCAGCGCCGACACGTATCTGGGGCAAGGGGTCTTCGACCCGGATGCGATGATTGCTCTCCTGCGGAGCGAGACGGCCCGTGCCCTGGCGGGAGGCTATTCGGCGCTACGCGTCACTGGCGAAATGAGTTGGGTCACAAGAGGTGTTCGCGGCTCTGACCGGCTGATCGAATACGAGGCCAAGCTGAACGCCTTTTTCTCCGAGAGCAGGTGCCTGGGCTTGTGCCAGTATGACCGGCGACGCTTTCAGCCGGAACTGCTGCTTGATGTGTTACGCACCCATCCCAAGGCGGTCATTGGCACCGAAGTCTACGACAACTTCTACTACTCGCCCGTTTCGGAAGTGCTGGAGGGCCGTGATGCAGGCCTGGAACTCTGTCGGTGGATTAGGAATCTTACTCAGCGCAAGCAGGCGGAGGACGCTCTGAAAGAAAGCGAGGATCGCTATCGCGAGATGATCGACAACGCGAACGACATCATCTTCACCTGCGACCTAGCCTGGAACTTGACTTCCCTTAACCGCGTCGGCGAAGCGATCACCGGCTACACCCGGGACGAAGCCCTGACGATGAATGTGGCCCAGGTCGTCGCGCCGGGGCACGTTGACCTGGCTCGTCAGATGTTGGACCGCAAGCTCGAGGAAGGCGGGGGAACCACGTATGAACTCGAGATCATCACGAAGGACGGGCACAAGGTCCCGCTGGAGGCGAGCACTTGCCTGATCTACAAGGAGGGGGTGCCTGTCGGAGTCCAAGGTATCGCCAGGGATATTACCGAGCGCAAGCAGGCGGAGGCAGACATCCAAAGCCTGGCGAAGTTTTCATCCGAGAACCCTAGCCCGGTCTTGCGCATCGCAGGGGATGGCACGTTGCTCTACATCAACCCGGCCGGCGTGAGCCTGCTGCCCGACTGGCATCTGCAAGTAGGCCAGGCCGCCCCTCCTGCGCTGCAGGAAGCCGTCTTCCAGTCCATTAACAATGGAACAATGCGAGTGCTTGATCTCGAGTACGGCGAGCGGATGTATTCGTTCTTCGTTGCGCCCGTTGTTAATTCTGGCTACACCAATTTGTACGGTCGCGACATCACCGAGCACAAGCGGGCGGAGGAGGCGCTGCGCGCGAGCCAGCAGCAGCTTCGCCTCGCCGTCGAATCCGCCAACGTGGGCTTGTGGGACTGGAACCTGCAGACCAACGATGTCTGGTTCTCCCCGGAGTGGAAGCGCCAGATCGGTTACGAGGAACAGGAGCTACCCGGACGCTACGAGGAATGGGAGAGCCGACTGCATCCACAGGACCGCGGCCCGGTGCTGGCCCTGCTTCGGGCCTGTTTGAATCCGCCCTGGCCAGTTTACGAGGTGGAGTTCCGTCTCCAGCACAAGGATGGCACCTACCGCTGGATCTACGTGCGCGGCGAGGTCTTCCGGGACTCACAAGACCAGCCCCTGCGGATGTTGGGCTGTCATGTGGACATCACCGAACGCAAAAGGGCCGAGCAATCCCTTGTGCACAGCCGCGATCTTCTGCAATCCTTCGTCGAGCATACCCCTGCCGCCGTCGCAATGACCGACAAGGAGTTGCGGTACGTGGCCGTCAGCAGGAGATGGCTCCACGACTACAGGCTGGGCGATCAGAACCTCATCGGGCGGCACCACTACGAAGTCTTTCCGGAGATCAGGACGCGGAAGGAGTGGCAGGAGGTTCACCAGCGCTGCCTGGCTGGCGCGGTCGAGCGACGAGATGAAGATCGCTTCGTGCGCCAGGACGGCCGCGAAGACTGGCTGCGGTGGGAGGTTCGGCCGTGGTACGACGTCAGCGGAGAGGTTGGCGGGATCATCATGTTCACCGAGGTCATCACCGAGCGCAAACGGATGGAGGAAGCGCTGCGGAAGAGCGAAGAACGATACCGGACCCTGTACGATGAAAATCCGTCAATGTTCTTCACCGTAGATCCTCAATGCATGGTGCTTTCCGTCAACCAGTTCGGGGCGAAGCAACTCGGATACGCGCTGGAGGAGCTGGTCGGGCGTTCGATACTTGAGTTCGTCCACGAAGACGATAGAGAGGCTGTCCTGAAGCAGTTGATCGCGTCACTCCAGAACCCCACCCAGACTTTCCATCGGGAGTTTCGCAAGGTCCGCAAGGACGGGAGCACAATCCTGGTGAAGGAGCTCACCCGTGCTGTACAAGGGACTAGCGGAGATACCGTTGTCCTCGTCGTGTGCGAGGACATCAGCGAGCGCAAGCGGGCGGAAGAGACGCTCCACGCGCTCTACCAGGCGAGCCTCCAGATCCAGGAGCCGCTGGGGCTCCAGGAGCGGCTCAACCGCATCCTCGAGACGGCCCAGACAGTTTTGAAGCTGGATCGGATCAACATCCTCCTGCCTGATCGGGAGGGCCGATGGCTACAGGCGGTGGCGAGCATCGGGACTGAGGACCCCGTGGAGGTGATCCGGGTCCCGATCGGACCGGAAGGAGGCGGCATTGCCCAGGCCTTTCGCACCAAGCAGATGGTCATCTGGGATGGCCGGGGCCGTGTCCCCGACCCACTCCGGCTAAGCCCTCCGTACGACCAAATTGAGGCCTTGCGCTCCCAAGTCTTCGCCAATGTCCCCCTGGTCGTCCAGGGTCAGGCGATTGGGGTGCTCGGGGCAGATCGGAAGCAGAGCCGGCGCCCTCTTGATTCGGCGACGCTCAACCTTCTGCAACTCTTTGCCGCGCAAGCCGCGGTGGCCATTCATAATGCCCGTCTGTTCGATCAGGTGTTCGCCGGGCGGCAGCGACTGCAGGCCCTCTCTCGGCGGCTGGTGGAGCTGCAAGAGGCCGAGCGCCGCCACATCGCCCGCGAACTCCACGATGAGATCAGCCAGATCCTCACCGGGCTCAAGCTCGCCATAGAAATGGGCAGTCGCTTACCGGCTGGTGGCGTCACGGTCGGGCTGGGCGAAGCGCAGGCATTGGCCAATGATCTGATCGGCCGGGTGCGCGAGCTGTCGCTTGATCTCCGGCCAGCGATGCTTGACGATCTGGGTGTGCTGCCCGCGCTGGTATGGCACATCGAGCGGTATACCGCTCGAACCGATATCAAGGTGGCCTTCGAGCAGTACGGGCTGGAGAGGCGCTTTCCTCCGGAAGTCGAGACCGCCACTTATCGCATTGTGCAGGAGGCCCTGACCAACGTCGCCCGCCACGCCCGCGTGACCGAGGTGGTGGTGCGTCTCTTGGCTGACCAGGAGTCGGTCAGCGTGCACGTCGAAGACCAGGGGGCCGGCTTCGACCCGGGGGCGGCGTTTGCCTCCGCAGGCACGAGCGGCCTTGCCGGGATGCGAGAGCGAGCGACCCTGTTGGGCGGGCGCCTGGTGGTGGAGTCTGTTCCCGGGGCTGGCACCCGGGTGACGGCGGAACTGCCGCTGAGCGATACGCTGGAGAGGAGAGCGGATGCCCGTTAGTATCCTGCTGGCGGATGACCATCAGGTTGTCCGCCAGGGGCTGCGGGCCTTGTTGGAGGCTGAGCCGGACTTCCGCGTCGTCGGCGAGGCCGCCGATGGGTTGGAGGCAACACGACTCGTTGAGCTCCTGCATCCGGACGTGGCGGTTGTTGACCTGATCATGCCCGGGCTGAACGGCCTGGAGGTCACGCGGCAGATCACCACGCGTGTACCGAAGACCCGTGTCGTCGTCCTCTCCATGCACGCCAACGAGGCCTATGTGCTGGAGGCGCTGAGGAACGGCGCGGCCGCGTACGTCCTCAAGGATTCCAGCGCAGCCGAGCTCGTGGGGGCGGTGCGCGCGGTCGTCGCCGGCCGTCACTATCTCGGCGCGCCGCTGTCCGAGCGCGCCGTCGACACCTATCGGCAAAGGGCCAAGGAGGCGACGCTGGACATTTATGAGACGCTGACGACGCGCGAGCGAGAAGTGCTGCACCTGGCCGCCGAAGGCCACACGAACGCCGAAATTGCCGCTCGGCTGGGGATCAGCCCACGGACTGCTGAGACCCATCGCGCCAACCTGATGCACAAGCTGGGCCTGCAGACCCAGACCGACCTGGTCCGCTACGCCCTCCGTCGAGGGATTGTCCCCATGGAGGACTAGAACAGTGGAGGGCCCCCCCACCCTCTTGACACTGTAGCTACAATATGGAATGATGAAGCTACATACCATTCGCACCGTTTCCCTCTTGCTCGCCGGGAGAGAGAGGGGCCGCGGAGGAGCAGAGAATGATCGCTGTTGGGATTCGAGAGCTCAAGAACCGGCTGAGTGACTATCTGAAACGAGTGAGGACTGGGGAACGGTTGCTGGTGACGGAGCGGGGGCGGCCGGTTGCGGTCATCTCACCCCCCCCTGTCACCCCTGAGGATCGGCGAATCGAAGCCATGCTCCGTGAAGGGGTTGTCCGCTGGGGAGGCGGGAAACCCCGAGGCGCCGCCCGCCCGCCGCGGATCAAGGGAGCGTCGGTGGCCCAAGCGGTCATCGAGGACCGGCGTTGAGGCTGTATCTTGACACCAGCGCTCTCGTCAAGCTCTATACGTCCTTCCTGGGTAGTGGGTCAGTTTAAATCCAACAAGCCTACGATCTCCTCAATTGACCACACATGGTCGGACACTCCTGCCTGCATCGCCGGGGTCACTCTAAGAGCTAGGTGAAAGCGACCGAAGTTATACCACATGAAATGAAGGGCGACGGCAGCGTCCAGGTTTTCAACCTTCTTTGAGAAGGCGTTCGTCAGCCGTGGAGGTGAGTCAAGAGAAAAAGACTTGACAGAAGAAAGGGTTGTGACCCTTAATACAGTTGATTAAATAAACCCTCTGTGGTACGCTGTCCTGGGAGGAGGACAGATGGCCAAGAAAAGAGGGCGCACACCGCGATTCCGTGACGTGGCCTGCCCCAATACCCGGTGCAGGGTCTTTGGGCAGCTGGGGTCCGGCATGGTGGTGTCCAACGGGACGTATTTCGTGGGGTCGGCACGTGTCCGTAAGTTTATCTGCCGGCACTGCGGGAAGGTGTTCAACAGCCGGGCCCGGACCCCGTTCCGCTGGCTGCATACCCCCCAGCGGAAGGTCCTGATGGCCCTGAAGCTGCTGGTGAAAGGTCTCTCGCTGCGCGGGACCGCGGAGGTCCTGGAGGTCAAGCTGGACACGGTCCGCAACTGGCTGAGGAAAGCCGCGCAGCACTCGGACGCCGTCAGCCGGATGCTGATCCACGACCTGAAACTCTCGCAGGTCCAGGTGGACGAGCTGTGGACCTTCGTGAAAAAAAACACCAAGATCCCGATGGGAGGACAACCCGACGGCGCCATTCGTGCGTAAGGCGGGCCGGGGCAAGAGCGTGGGGACGGCCTGGACCTGGGCGGCGGTGGCTCCAGAGTGCTGGCTGACGTTGGCGGCCCAGGTGGGCAACCGGAACCTGTATGCGGCGCGGCGACTGCTGCGCTCCGTCCGGCGCTGCTTGGCAAAGGACACGTGGCCCATCTTCACCTCAGACGCCCTCCGTCATTATGCGCACGTGCTCCTGGAGGCCTTCGGCGTCTGGCAGCGGCCCACGCCCACGGGCAAGCGCGGCAGGCCCAAGAATCCGGTGCGCATCCCCCATCCCCTCTTGGGCTATGCCCAGGTGGAGAAACGTCGCAAGAGAGGCCGGGTCGTTGCGGTGAACCGGAGCATCGTCTTCGGTTCGGACAAAGACATCCTCGCCCGGGCCCAGCGCTTGCGGCGAGCCAATGGCCGCAAGGGGAAGATCAATACCGCGTACGTGGAGCGTCACAACCTGACCCTGCGGGAGGAAAACGGTCGGTTGAGTCGGAAGACGCTGGCCTTCTCCAAAACCCGACGAGACCTCCAGCGGCAACTCGACTTCTGGAGAGCCTGTGCCAACTTCGTCCGTCCGCATCGGTCGCTGCGAGCGCCAGCGCCCGCTGGCTCTGGCCCCAAACGGTGGCTGCCCAGGACTCCGGCCATGGCTGCTGGAATCAACCACCTCTGGACGCTGGAGGACTTGTTGAAGTTCAAGCATTGGATATGTCAACCATATTAAGGGTCACCACCCTGTTTCAGAATCACGGTCACATATCCGTTCGTGGTGAGCCCACTTCGACAGAGCTCAGCGCAGGCTTCGACTTCGCTCAGGCTGCGCACTGAGCCTGCCGAAGTGACAGGCTTGTCGAACCACGAAACGGGCCCTAGAGGACGGCTCCGAGAATGTCGATCGACCGGGGACTTTCAGAGCAGTACCTCATGCGCCGGTGGCGTGCCCATGGGCATGAAAGTCTGTAACAATTACACACACAGCAGACTTTCGGGGCAATGACGACCTGCTATCTCTGTTCTTGGGGTGAACCTGTATCTGACACCAGCGCCCTCGTAAAGCTGTAGACATCCTTCCTGGCTCGGTTGCTCCAGCCGGCTTCTGTCACGTTTCCCCGCCAAAAACGCTAAAATACGGGCATTTTTTTCAGATTTTCCGTAGATCTACGGATAGACAGACCCCCCAAAAAAGTATATCAACGAAGCTCCAGCATTGTCGAATCTGCGCGATCAACTGCCCTAAGCTACTTAAAGGAATGAAACGCAGTTGCGCGGCAGGCGCGGTCCGTGCGGTCGTCGTCATCGGACGAATGAGTGCCGAGAGGTTGGAGCGACGGAGGGCCAAGGCGGTCTAGGGGCGAGGAGCGTGAACAGGTGTCCCAACCCCATGCCCCGTGGATGTTGCTGTGCTTGTGACACGGTCTGCAGCCGGTCGCAGATTCGTGTGGATCTCCGACGGAGTCGTCGAGTATGGCCTCTACTTTCTGATCATCTTCACCCCCTTCGCCTTCGGTACCGTAGAACCCTGGTCGATCGCCATCGCAGAGGTTGTTGTCTTCACCATGGCGCTCGCCTGGGGGCTCACAATGGTCGGCCGCGGCGAGATTCGGATCGAGAAGACCCCCTTCAACATCTGCTGGCTCCTCGTGTTGGCTTTCGGGCTGCTCCAGATCGTGCCGCTCCCTCTTCAGGTGATCCGAGTTCTCTCTCCGAAGGCCTATGCCCTCTATCAGGACATGGCCATCGACAGTGGCCTGACAGCCTCCTGGCGGACCCTCTCCCTTTATCCCTATGCGACCAAACTGGAGTTGCTTCGATTGCTCGCCCTCGCTTTGCTCTTCTGGGTCGTGGCGAACCATCTGCGGACGCGACAGCAGGTGGATCGGGTCGTCCGCCTCATCATGGTGGTAGGCTTCCTGCTCGCCATCTTCGGCATCATCCAGCACTTCACGTGGAATGGCAGGCTCTACTGGGTCCGGGAGCTGACGCAGGGGGGCATTCCCTTTGGCCCCTATGTCAATAAGAACCATTTCGCCGGCTACATGGAAATGGTGATTCCCCTCTCCCTTGGCTACCTCTTTGCGAAAGAGCGGGACCGTTACACCGGCGCGTCGGGCTGGCGCGACCGTCTGCTCCGCTGGGGGACACCTGAGGCGAGCCGGTTGCTGTTGATCTATTTCGGCGGACTCATCATGGTCGCGGCACTGCTACTGACCGGCTCGAGAGCGGGACTGTTCAGCTTCCTCGGGTCGATGTTGGTTGTTTCGCTCCTCCTATCGATTCGCCGGTTTCGCAGAAAGCGGTGGTGGGGGATTCTCGCGCTTTTTGTCGCGTTGGGATTCGCGTACGCCCTCTGGCTCTACGCCGAAAAAGTGCTGCAGACTTTCGCGAGTATCCGGCTCGGGACCGACAACCCCGCAGCCCATTTTCGGCTCCTCGTCTGGCAGGATACGTTGCGCCTGGGCCGCGAGTACCCTTGGACCGGGACCGGCTTTAACACCTTCTCCTGGGCCTTTCCGCTCTATAAGCGGCCGATGTGGGGCAATCTGCACTATACGCACACGGAGAACGACTACCTGCAGGCCTTCGCCGAAGGTGGCCTACCGTTCATAGCGCTCCTCGTCCTGACCCTGGTGTGGGGTGGTGCCCAGCTCCTGAGCGGCTGGTCGAGGAGTCAGGGGTCGCATGCGCGCGGGCTTGGACTCGGTCTGCTTGGTGGCCTGGTCGCCCTGCTGCTCCATAGCGTCAGCGATTTCAACCTGCACATCATGGCGAACGCCATCCTCTTCGTGCTCCTGCTGGCGCTGGCGTGCCGGGTCCTGATCTTCGGCTGTGCCGAGCCGCCGGAGTGGAAGGTCGCAGCGGATCGATGGCCGTAGGGAAGATTCGTAAAGGGTTTATGACGGCCATTGCGACTAGCGCGTGATTCTTCGAGGAAGTCCGATGAAGGTAGTCATCCTCTGTGGCGGGAAGGGGACCCGGCTTTCCACCAAGGGGGAGGTGGTGGCAAAACCGCTCGTGGAGATTGGCGGAATGCCGATCCTGTGGCACGTCATCAAGGGTTATGCCCATTATGGATTTCGGGAGTTCATCCTCTGTCTCGGTTACGGAGGTGAGGCCATGAGGGCGTACGTTGAGAGTCGAGTGGCCGATGTGTCGGCGGATTGGGCCATCGATTGCGTGGACACAGGGCTCGACACCAACACCGGCGGGCGAATCAAGCGAATCGAGCGCATGATCCGGGACCACACCTTCTTTGTGACGTATGCTGACGGGGTTGCTGATATCAACATTCTGCGGCTTCTGGAATTTCATCGAGGTCACGGGCGGATCGGGACGATGACAACCGTGAACCCCATCTCACAGTTCGGCGAGGTGATGATGGATGGGGCTGGCCTCGTGAAAGAGTTCGTCGAAAAGCCACCGCTACATCGGTGGATCAACGGGGGCTTCTTCGTGTTCGATCGTGGGTTCTTTCGCTACCTTCGCGACGACTCAGTCCTGGAGCGGGAGCCCCTGGAGTCCTTGGTGCGTGACCAGCAGCTCTACAGCTTCAGACATACCGGGTTTTGGTGTTGCATGGATACGTACAAGGACACCATCGCACTGAACGAGCTGTGCAGGAACGGGGCGCCCCCATGGGGGGTATGGGCCAAATGAGCGACCTATACTGGAAAGATCTCCCGGTCATGGTCACCGGCATCACCGGGTTTGTCGGTTCGTCCCTGGCGGCACGGCTGATTGGCTTGAAAGCGCGTGTCGTGGGGCTCGTGCGGGATGATGTAGCGGGATCGAACTTCCACCAGTTGGGGCTGGAGCAGGCGGTTACGGTCGTCCACGGCAGCCTCGAGGACTACCCCCTTATAGAGCGGACGATTAACGAATACGTCGTCGAAGTTGTGTACCACCTGGGGGCCCAGACGATCGTGGGGACGGCCAACCGCTCCCCCCTCTCCACCTTTAAATCGAATATCGAGGGGACCTGGAACCTCCTTGAGGCCTGCCGGGCTCATCCACACATCCGGGCTGTCGTCGTCGCCTCGAGCGACAAAGCGTATGGCACACACAAAGACCTTCCCTACCGTGAGGACTTCCTCCTGAACCCCGAGTATCCCTACGACGTCTCCAAGGCCTGCGCCGACCTCCTCGCTCGTAGCTACTTCAGGACGTATGGCTTGCCTGTCGTCATCACCCGGTTCGCCAACATCTACGGACCGGGAGACCTGAACTTCTCCCGAATTATTCCCGACACTATCCAGAGTGTGCTTCAGGGAAGACCTCCCGTCATCCGAAGTGACGGCACACCAGAGCGTGATTACCTCTACATCGACGACGCCATGGATCTCTATATCCTGCTGGCTGAACGGATCGCGGAGACGAAGGGGGAGGTCTTTAACGCTGGACACAACAAACCGATCCGCGTCCTTGACCTTGTCGAGACGATCCTCCGCCTCTCCGGCCAGACACAACTCCGCCCCAACATCCGGGGCAAGGGGAACCCACATGGGGAGATCGACCGGCAGTGGCTGGATGGAGGAAAGGTAAAACGACTCCTTGGTTGGGAACCCCACATGGCACTTGAGGAGGGTCTCCAAAAGACTATCATGTGGTATAAGTCCATTCTCGGTTGTTAGCACTAAGGTGATGCATGCAAAGGGGGTATCTTAACCGCTTTTCAGCTAAGCCAATGACCCAAGCCATCGCGATTTGTCGAATCTGCGGCTTTGAAGACTTGGTTCCGGTGCTTTCTCTCGGGAGCCTGCCACTTGCGAATGCTTTGCTGAAAGCCGAACAACTGAGCGAACCGGAGCCCAGGTTCCCGCTTGACGTGGTCCTGTGTCCTAATTGTTCATTGTTACAGATCACGGAAACAGTGCCTCCAGAGCTTCTCTTCCGCAATTATCCGTACTTTTCATCTTTCTCGGATACGATGCTGCGCCATGCGCACGCCCTGGCGAAGAATTTGACCGAATCCTTAAATCTCACCTCAAAGAACCTCGTAATTGAGGTGGCAAGCAACGACGGATATTTGCTCCAATATTTCAAGCAAATGGACATCCCTGTGCTTGGAATAGAACCTGCGACAAATATTGTCTCTGTTGCCGAAGCGAAGAGTATCCCAACAATCAACGAGTTCTTTGACGATCAGTTGGCGAAGAAGTTGAGCCAGAACGGAAAACAGGCCGACGTAATTATCGGCAACAACGTGTTGGCTCACGTTGCCCACTTGCACGAGTTTGTAGAGGGCATTCGTTTATTGCTCAAGCCAGACGGCACGGCAGTATTTGAAGTCGCCTACGCGAGGGAAACGATTGACCATTGCGAATTTGACCAGATTTATCACGAACATCTTTGCTATTACTCTCTGACCGCGCTCGTACACCTGTTTGCGTTGCACGACCTGCAGGTTGTCGATGCCGAAGTCGTTACCGTTCACGGCGGTTCGTTGAGGATCTATGTGCGGTTGAAGGATCACACCCTGCCGAGCGCACGCATGCTGGCGCTATTAGAGGAAGAGGGAGCCTGGGGGATTAAAGATAAGGAGGCTTACGCCCATTTTGCAGCCCAAGTCGCAGCTAAGCGGGAGACATTGCTTGCCCTGTTACGCAAACTGAAGGCGGCTGGCCATCGTATCGCGGGATACGGCGCTGCTGCTAAGGGCTCCATTATGCTGAATGCCTTTGGCATCGGGCCAGAGTTGCTGGATTATGTGGTAGACCGCAGCACTTACAAACAAGGACTGTACATGCCCGGCTGTCATTTGCCCATCTATGCACCGGAACGTCTGCTGGAAGAGAAGCCGGACTATGCGTTGATGTTGGCCTGGAATTTCAAGGCCGAAGTGCTCGAACAGCAGGCGCCATATCGCCAAGCGGGTGGAAAATTCATTATCCCGATCCCGGAGATAGAGATCGTTTGACTATGGGAAGGATAGATGGAGTTCAAGTCATCCCGCTAAAGCGCATCCCGGACGAGCGGGGAACAATCTATCACATGCTCAAACGTGTCGATCCTCACTTCATCGAATTTGGGGAGATTTATTTTTCTACCATCTATCAGGGGGTGGTGAAGGGCTGGCACCAGCATGAGCTGATGACCCTGAACTATGCCTGTATCTTCGGGCGCATCAAACTGGTTCTTTACGACGAGCGGGAGGGGTCTCCGACAAAAGGAACGCTGATGGAAGCTTTCCTGGGACCAGACAGCTACAGCCTGGTCATTATCCCGCCAGGTGTGTGGAACGGATTCAAGGGGATGAGTGAACCCTTTGCCATAGTTGCCAACTGCGCCACCCATCCACACGACCCCAGCCAAATCACTCGTCTAGACCCATTTGTTAATCACATCCCCTACGATTGGGCATTGAGGCACAGGTGAGAGTTCTTTTGACGGGCGCAAGTGGCTTTGTCGGCTCTCATGTCGCGCGCTTGCTGCAGAGCCAAGGGTGCACGGTATACGCCTTGGTCCGACCGACCAGCGACTTATGGCGGATTCAAGATGTTATTCCCGCTCTCGAGATCGTGAGAGGTGATCTAACTCTACGAGAGGAGATGAAGGCTCAGTTGAAGTCCATCCAGCCCGATCTCTGCATCCACTTGGCATGGTTTGAAGCAATCGGCGGCTACCTGTGTAGTCCCGGCAATATTGATGCGCTAGTCATCGGTCTAGATTTGGTTCGCGAGTTGGTTGCTGTTGGCTGTCGCCGGATTCTGATCGCCGGGACCTGTGTCGAGTACGATACCACACTAGGCTACCTCGCTGAGACCAGCCCGACCAAGGCGGAGAGTCTTTACGCCGCCACAAAACATGCTCTACACATGGTAGCGGATCAATTCGTGCGTGGCATAGACGCTGAGTTGATCTGGCTCCGCTTCTTCTCGCTCTACGGGCCGTTCGAAGACGAGCGTCGCTTTGTGCCCTCGATCATTCTGCCGTTGCTCCGAAATGACGTCGCGAAAGTGAGCCCGGGGGCGCAGGTCAGGGACTACCTATATGTGGAGGACGCGGCGGCAGCGGTCTGTGCCCTGGCCATGAGCCGTTTCACGGGGACCATAAATGTCGCGTCAGGCCGTCCCGTCTCGGTCGGCGATATTGCTATGAAGATAGGAACAATTCTGAACAAGCGTGAGCTGGTATCTTTGGGGGCGCGTCCCTACCGAGAGTCGGAACCGATGTTCGTCTGCGCCAACATCGATCGCATCCGCGACGTTACCGGCTGGTCGCCCCGGTTTGACCTGGACGCTGGCTTGAGGCAGACCATCGAGTGGTGGAAGATGCGCAAGGACGCTTGGGCTAGCGTATACAAAGAGACAAAAGCGACTCCGGCGGGGAACCATGGGTAGGGCCAAGTAGAAAAGCAGGAGCATGCCTATGCCTAGAGTGAGCGTCTGTCTGCCAACGTATAATCGCGCCCACTACTTGCCCGGAGCGATAGAGAGTGTCCTGAACCAGACGTTTCGGGATTTCGAATTGCTCATCTGTGACAACGCGTCGACTGATGAGACGCCTGAAGTGGTGAAGGGCCTCCGGGATGCCCGCGTCAGATACGTTCGTCACCCTCAAAACATCGGCATGACCGGAAACTGGTTGCACGCGGTCAAGGCGTCAACGGGACAGTACTGCGGGATCCTCTCGGATGACGACCGATGGGACCCGACGTTCCTGGAGCGTCAGATAGTGCCTCTTGATGAGGACCAGAGCGTGGATGTTGCGTTCTGCGACCACTGGCTTATGGATGCGGAAGGACAGGTTCTTCGCGAGGCAACTGATGAGTGCACACGTAGATTCCGGGGCAGCTTACGCCCTGGTTTGTACAAGCCCTTTTTGGAACTCGCCTTGTGCGCCGAGGCGTTGCTTCCCACAGCAGCGCTGTTCCGGCGTCAACGCCTTATAGACGCTGGGGCACTGAACATTCAAACGGACCTTCTCTCGGCGTACTCCCTCTTCGGCCAGTTAGCATTGGCTGGGGGAGGGGCGTTCTACGTACCCGAGCGACTTGCCTACTACCGGTCTCACTCGCAATCAACCACCGAAACTGCCTCGGTGGAAGTATGGAGAATGCATCAGTGGGCATGTGCCAGGTTAAGCCAGCAGGCACCACAAGGCGAGATCGTAGCGTGGATTCGGGAGAATTGGGTTCAGGCCACCGTGCATGAGGGGTTCCTGCTCCTCCGCCGAGACGACCGCTGGGGTGCGATGCGCGCGTTTGGCCGAGGCTTGCGTTTGGCGCCGTTCGGGGCAAGACCCTGGATTGGCTTGGTTGTCTCCTCCCTTGGGATCTATCACTGGTCTCGCTCACTCCATGCCCGATCCCGTTCGTTCCTGCACCGGCTGGCAAAGGGGTGGCCATGATAAGTGTCGGAACCCACCCCCGAGATTCATTCGCTCAAGTCTATCAGTCGATCGCTGATCGCGATGGACATGGAGACGACGACGCGGTGCCCATGCCTATTAGAGTGAGCGTCTGTCTGCCGACGTTTAACCGGGCCCACTATCTCCGAGGGGCAATACAAAATATTCTGGGTCAAACGTTCCGAGACTTCGAGTTGATCGTCTGTGATAATGCCTCAACGGACGAGACTCGGGGATTTGTGGCGGACTTTCGAGATTCCCGCATACGCTATATTCGAAATAGCAAAAATATTGGGGTAGCGGCGAACTGGGTAAATGCAATACAACTAGCAACGGGGGAGTACTGTACGATCATCGGAGATGACGATCGGTGGCACCCCACTTTTCTACAACGGATGCTTGCACCCTTGATTCAAGACATTAGCGTAGACATTGCCTTCTGCGATCATTGGCTTATTGATGCCACGGGAGATGTACTTCTTGACCTGACCAACACATACTCAAGGGCATACGGGCGTACTAGCTTGAAACCTGGTCTACACAAATCCTTCCTGGCTATGATCCTGCCGACTCAGCCGATTTGTCATGCCGCAGCATTGATGCGGCGTGAGAGTCTGTTGGCTGCGGGAGCCCTAAATCCTCGCGCAGGCATGGTTATCGACTACTATATCTTCATACAGCTCGCAATGGCGGGCCGTGGCGCATTTTACATACCGGAGCGGCTCGCCTACTACAGGATTCACCCAGGGTCCACCTCTGTGCGTTCCCAGCCACAGGTATGGCGCGATATGCAGTGGGTTTGTGCCGAACTCCTTGGACAACATCCCCTGGGTATCACAGCCACACACCTCCGGGGCGCATTGTCTGAAGCCGTGACGAATGAAGGGTTTGCCCTTCTGAGGGAAGATGATCGTTGGGGTGCTATGCGGACCTTAGGGCGGGCTTTGCGAATGGCCCCTCTTAGGGTACGACCATGGCTTGGTTTGGGACTATTGCTCTTTCCTGACTACTGGCGCAGGCACCTGAACCATGCTTCTAGCTTCGTAGAAAATGCTGAACCCAAAGGTGGCTAGAGGTGAAGCGCCGTCGTTCGCTTACTATAGGGAGATAGGATCAGTGCGAATCCTGCAAGTCGGAAACTGGGCCGGGGGAGGTGGCGGAATGCAGCAATATATCCATGACAGTGCGGTAGCTATGAGCAGCGCTGGGCATACGGTTATCATTGCTTCGGATGGGCCCGGCTCGGATTTCCAGCACCACGAAGGGTGGCGGGAGTACCCAATTACGGAGTTAGCGTACTCGGGGAAAGCCTCCAACCCTGAGGTGGTCCGTCGGCTCCGAGAGGTGCTCCATCGCGAAAAGCCGGATGTCGCATATATTCACAACATACTACATCCAAGAGCGGCGAGCGAACTTGTTAATAGTTTGCCGACGGTGTTCTTTCACCATACTCACGACCTGTATTGTCCTGCCGGGAGCAAGCTTCTGCAACGCAGCGGCCGCATCTGCTCTTACCCTGCCGGCACGATTTGCTTTATTCAGGCTTTCCTTGAGCGCTGCCAAAGTCGCAGGCCCCATGTTATGGCGCAGAACTACCTGCGTATGTCGCGCGCGCAGCTCTGGGCGAGGCATACCAATGGTATTGTTGTAGGTAGTATTGATATGAAGGAGCGCTTGCTTGCAGAGGGTTTCAAGGCTGACCAAATCACAGTGTTGCCATACCCCGTCCGGATTCCCAAGACCATACCCTCCCCCCCACTCACTTCGCAGCCGCCCTTCGTGCTCTTCGCAGGCCGGCTAACCCCACATAAAGGACTGCGCTATCTGATCCATGCCATGAGGCTGAGCCGTCTACCCTATCGCCTGACCGTAGCTGGCGAAGGCTACGAAGCTCCTGAGACCCACGCCTTGGCGCAACGGGTGGGCGTAGCCTCCCGGGTGGACTTTTTGGGTTGGACCAGCCGAGAAGAGGTGGCGTCCCTTTATGACGCCTGTGCCGTCGCCGTGGTCGCGTCGGTGTGGCCGGAACCCTTCGGAATGGTCGGGCCGGAGGCCATGGCGCACGCCAAACCGGTGGTGGCCTTCGACGTAGGTGGCATCCCAGACTGGTTGGAGCACGGCGTCACCGGGTATTTGGTGCCATCCAGGGACGTGCGTCAACTGGCAGAACGCATCGACCAACTGCTGGCGGAACCGGAGCTAGCCCAACGCATGGGGACGGCCGGGCGGGCAAAAGCATTCCAGCTCTGCGGGATGGAGAAGCACCTGAGCCAGCTAGTCCCGCTGTTAGAGCGTGCGATTCAGCAAAGGCGGAAACGGGTCCAAGCGGGCCTCAACGAAGAGGGGATGGATGGCCGAGCTCAGCCTTCGGCGCGTGCTCATTAAAAACACAGGCGTCCAGATGGCTGCCCATGGGATCTCCACGGCCATTGGGCTTGCCACCATGTTTGTTCTCTCGAGGTACTTGGGCGTCGAAGGCTTTGGGCAATACAATTATATCTTCGCCTTTTTCTATTTGTTCATAACTATTAATGACTTTGGTGTTAACACCATTGTGGTGCGCGAGGTCTCCAAGCAGCGGGAGCGGGCGGGTGAGATTGTTGGAGCGATGCTCTCGTTCAAAGTTCTCCTGGCTATCATCTCTGTTCTGGCTGCTTGGAGTACTGTCTGGCTAATGAATTTTCCAGATGATCTCAGAAATGCCCTCTATGTCTTCGCGCTTTTCCTCCCGCTGATTGCTCTCGAACTCCCCGCTGTCATCTTCCAGGTAATCCTGAAGGCCGAGTATCCGGCGATCATCGGAATCTTTAACCGTTGTGCGGGATTCCTCCTGCTGATGGGCGCGGTGTGGATGGGGTACGGCCTGACGGCGATAGTTCTCGCCCTGCTCTTCGGAGAGTTCGCATCGCTGTTGATCACGCTCAAGTATGCCAAGAGGTTCGTCAAGCCAACCTGGCACGTTAACCCAAGGCTGTGGAAAGAGGTCCTGTGTTCCAGTGTTCCACTGGGCGTTGCCGGGCTCTTTGTGGCCTTGATCAACCGAGTAGACTTCATCATGCTCGAGCGCATGACAGATCTTCAGCAGGTGGGACTGTACTCGGCGGCATACAAAGTAACTAACCTCCTTGAGGCGTTCCCGTTGATGATCATGGGAACCATCTATCCGCTGATGTCGCGATATGCGAAAGAAGATCCGGAGAGGCTGCGTGCATTGTACAAGAAAAGCGTACTTTACCTTGGCGTCGCCGCGGTTCCCATGGGCCTTGGCATCACGTTTTTCGCTCCAGCAATTGTCCAGCTTCTTTTCGGCGCCAAGTTCATTGGTGCCGATCGCGGCCTTATGGTGCTGGTCTGGTCCACCGTGTTCCTCTATTTCTCGATCAGCGGAGGGAACCTTCTGATAAGCATGGGGAAAGAGAAAATCAACCTGGTCATACTCTCATTCGGTGCGTTCGTTAATATTGGGCTTAATCTCATATGGATTCCTACCATGGGATTCGTCGGCGCGGCGTTATCTACAGCAATAACATTCTTCGCGATCCTTGTCGGGGTCACCATTGCTGTGCAGGTCTGCTTACACAGGATAAGGCACGATGAATTCCCCATTGCGCTTAGCCGTGTTTTCCATCCTTAAGCGTTTCGGGGATACCTGGCAGTATCGGCTTCGCAGCGTTCCAGGGCTGATGCGACTTTATTACGTTGTGTATAGAGGTGTGAAACCCAGGGGTCGTGTGCTGACTAAAGATGAAGATCTTAGGATATACGTCAATGCAGACGACGACGTCATGGCGCCGGAGATGCTCGCATATGGCGTTCACGAGCCATATGAGACGGAACTGTTCAAGACACTCATAAAACCGTCAATGGTCGTCGTAGATATCGGTGCCAACTTTGGCTACTACTCGCTTATAGCGGCGAAGCTGGTAGGCGAAGCCGGCAAAGTCTATGCCTTTGAACCTGAACCGAATAATTACGAGCTTCTGCTAGCGAATATCGCAGCGAATTGTCTCAGCAACGTCGTTCCAATTCAGAAGGCTGTCTCCAATAAAGTCGGGGCTACTGGGCTGTTTCTAGACAGAGGCAATTGGGGAGCACACACTCTCTCAGAGGACAATATCGAAACCGAGCTGCGCGGCACTATCGAGGTGGAGACGACGACCCTCGACGCCTTCTTCAAGAATGAGATGAGCATTGCGGTCGATATCATCAAAATGGATGTGCAAGGCGCGGAGGGGCTGGTTCTCGAGGGGGCTGTCGAAATCATACGACAGAACAATGTGAAAATTCTGATGGAATTCTGGCCGCAGGGGTTGCGAAACCTCGGGACTGATCCCATCTCACTCTTGAAAGCGCTGCGCGATCAATATTCACTCTCAATACAGATGGTGATGAAGGACGACGAGAGGTACGAGTTAAAGGAAATTGCGAAGATCGTTGAGGTCGCCGAAGAGAAGCGTTACGTGAACTTAATATTGGAGAAGGAGGCGGGGTGAAGGTTCTACACATTTCCCCAACTTATTTCAGTGACCAGTCATTCATTGGGGGAGGTGAGCGGTATGCCCATGAGCTGGCGAAGGCGCTGGCGCAGCAAGAGGAGGTTGTTTTTCTTAGCTTTGCTGAGGACCCATCGTCGCACAGAGACGGTGCCCTCCTGGTCGAGCATATTCAGCGGAACCCTTTCTTTAGAGGTTATCCTCTACACGCAAATCCCTTCTCCCCCCGGTTTGTGAAGTGGATCCGGTGGGCTGATGTGATCCATTGCCATCAGGTCCATACCATCAGCACCGATCTGGCGGTTATTCTTGGCAAACTCTTCCGAAAGAGAGTCTTTGTCACGGACCTTGGCGGAGGGCATAGATATGCGGTGTCCTATCACCTCCCTATTCTCAAGTGGGCAGATGCGTTCTTGCTGATCTCTGAGTATTCCGGGAGACTGTGGGAACGCGCATCCCTGAACTCCCGTCCTGACAGTTTGCGCGTGATCTACGGGGGAGTAGATACGGAGAAATTTTCTCTTGGCAACGGTAAGAGATCTAAAGCGGTCCTCTTTGTGGGAAGGCTTCTACCCCACAAGGGGATTGATTGCCTGATAGACGCCATTAACGGCAAGCTGTCACTCGATGTGGTGGGAAGGATCTATCACGAGGGGTATTTCGATCTATTGAAGGCGAAAAGCAGGGGTAAGGCTGTGACGTTTCATACCACGGTAGATGACGAGGAACTGGTGGAGAGATATCGGCAATCCTTAGTGACGGTACTGCCTTCCGTTTACGAGACCTGTTATGGCGACCGTACGGTTGTCCCGGAACTGTTAGGACTGGCGGCGTTGGAGTCCATGGCCTGCGGAACACCTGTGATCCTGACAGATGTGGCCTCGCTCCCGGAGATCGTGAGGCACGGGGTAACAGGATTCCTTGTCCCACCGAACAACCCGGGTGCAATTCGAGAGAAGATCGAGTTCTTTCTCGCCAATCCTGATATTGCGGTGGAGATGGGGAAACGGGGTAGAGAGGAAGTGCTGAAACGCTTTACTTGGGATGCAGTAGCCACGCGATGTGTAGAGGCATATCGCCTTAGCGAACGGTAATGAAGATCGCATTTCTCGCTCGTTCAGTACCTCCAGTGATTGATGGTGTGGGTGAATACACCTGGCATCTCGCGCGCTCTCTGCGAGCATGGGGGGTCGAGGCGCATATCTTCACGTCTACTGATCAGGCTGCGGCTCCAAGGCTCGAACCCTGGATACATCCGGTCATTCCCCGATGGACGGGGAAGGCGGTGGCTGAGGCGCTGGGCTCTGTGGCGGCCTTTCGGCCGGATTGGTGTTGTTTTCAATATGTCCCCCAAATGTATGGGCGTCGTGGGATCTGCTTGGCAGCCGCTGGCGTGCCACTGGCCTTGAGGCAGCGGTTGAAATGTCGCGTCGCGACGACGTTCCATGAGTTTGCCTCAGCCTGGAGACCAAATCCCAAAGACGCAATCCTGGCCGGCGTCATGAGATGGCAAACAAGGCGACTGCTGCTGGGCAGCGACCTTGCAATCACGACCTGTTCGCGATACGCCGATTGTCTTGGACCATCTGCCCCGCGCGCGATGCCTGTGGTGTCCGTCCCGGTAGGCGCGAATATCGAACCTGTTCCTGTGGGACCCGGAGAGGTCGAGGCCCTGCGTCAGCAGTATTCACTGGACGGGTACAAAGTCTTCGGCATGTTTGGCAGGCTGTCACCGTTCCGGAACTTTCCGACAGCCGTTCGCGCCCTGGAACTGGCGAAACAACAAGGTCTTAATGCGCATCTTCTATTGATCGGCTGTGTGCAAGCATCTAATCCGAGTCTCTTCGCGCAGTTGCAACGGTTGGCGCAAAAACTTGGCGTCGAAGCGCAAATGGTCGTGACGGGTGAGCTTCCCGCAGAGGACGTGTCGGCTCATCTCCGACTGGTTGATGTCTTCCTGTTCCCACAATGCGACGGCGTGTCCACAAGAAATACGAGCGTGATGTCGGCTTTGGCGCATGGGCTGCCCATCGTGACTTATGCCCCAACGTCAGGGCATTATGATGGCTATCGGATCCCGTATGGTGCTCTTGTACGCCCTGGTGATGAAAAAGGGTTTATTCATATGGCGGTCGAGTTTCTGGGGCGAATTGATGCCCGTTCAGGGGGTGAAAATGCAAACGCGGAGTATTTTGAAAAACACTTCTCCTGGTCTCGAATCGCAGAGCACTACATTGGGGCCTTCACCGCAGTCGGAAGCAGCGAGTACGCTCTCCGATGTGGAGTCAGAGAGTCATGAGCTGGCGAAGAGTATTCCCCTTGATCTTCCTATTTGCCTGTGTAGATGGCTTCATTAGCAACTGGCTGTATCCAGCACGCTTACCGTTGCTCTATCGGGATTTCCTTGTGTTGGGCGTGTACCTTCTCTTCATCGGCCAGGAGCCAGTTGGGGCGTGGATAGGTCAACTGCGTGAGCGCGTTGGTCGCGGCCCCTGGCTCCTCTTGATGTCCTTCATGCTTGTGGGGCTCTTACAGATCTTTAATCCCTTACTACCGAGCGTGCTTGTAGGCCTGCTCGGCTTTAAGGTCCTATTCTTCTATTGGCCACTGGCCCTTCTGGCCTACGCGTATGTGGATACATTAGAGAGGGTTCGTGTCCTGTTCAAGACGATCGTCTACTTCTCCGTGTTGATCAATCTCTTTGGGTTATATCAATTCTGGCAAGGCCCGGAGTTCCTGATAACAACATTCGGACCGGGATTCGAACGGGCCACGATTATCGCCCACATTGAGGGCTTTGGGGCTGAGGAATCTTTTTTGAGGGTCATCGGCACGTTCGCCTCGAGCGGCCAGTTCAGCCAGTTTTTGGCGATGAATGCCATGCTGTGTGTTGCGTTGCTTTTTTCTTCGGCGAGGAAGCGGGTGCGGCTGGTATTTAGCGGGTGCGCAGCCTTGACGTTCCTGACCATGCTGGCGACTGGGAGCCGTGGAGGGCTGCTCATTCTCGTCCTGGAGGCAATCGCATTTGGAATCCTGCATCGCCGCGTGAGACGGGCGGTGGTCGTCGCGTCCCTCGCCACCATTTCTCTCTACTTCGGCTTTCAGTGGCTCGGTGAGGGCGTCATCGCACGGTTCGAATCGCTTCGAGACGTGGAAATGGTCCGGCATCGCACATTCGAAACCACCCCCGCGATGTTTAGCGATCTGGTCAAGGAATACCCGCTTGGCCATGGCTTGGGCAGCGGGAGCACGGCCTCACGACACATTCTCGGTGAAGACAGTACAGATTGGCAGTTGGTGGAGAACAATCCCTCCAAACTGCAGCTCGAAACCGGAATACTCGGCGTGATCTTTTTCTACTTGTTTGTGATGACGTTGAGTATGCGCTGGATTCGAAAATGGCACAAACCGCTAGACAGGGCTACTTTTGATGTCGTGGCACCGATTGCCGCCTATTGTCTGACAAAATTCGCGCTGTCTTTTGTGACCGGTGGCTTCGATTCACCACCTGCATCCGTGTTTTTCTGGGCGCTGGTGGGGATCGTGGCTAGGCTCTCGGCAGCGTCGAACGCCAGCAGAAGGGTAAACTGTGGCTGGCATCAAAAGCGAGTGCAACCACATGCGACGCGTCCTATTTCTACTTAGCCACACTGAGAAGGGCGGGGGAGAGGTTGTCATTTACAACCTTGTTAAACACCTTGACCGGACTTGCTTTGAACCCTTTGTAGGGCATGTGGATTTTCGACGGGGCGACTTCATCCATGAGTTTACGAACCTGAGGGTGACGCCCGTGGATTTCCGCGCGGGCCATCTGCGCAACCCGCTTGCGACGGCTGGTGTGGTGTGGCGCATCGGCCGCTTCATTCGCCGTAACCGCGTGGATGTGGTGTTCACCAGCGGTGCCCACAATCACATTTATGCGGCACTGGCTAAGAGGATTGTCCGAGTCCCGATTGTCACCTATATCATGAATTATTATCAGCCTCGCCTTCGGGATAATCCATCGATTATGCGACTGGCATTGAGGTTGGGTGCGGACTACTACGTAGTTGACTCGAACTCTTGCATGGAGCCATTGAGGCAATTAATCCCGAAGGACGCTCCCAGCGAGGTGGTCTACCACGGGGTTGATGAGGCCTTCATTTCTGGACCATCTAACCCTGCTTGGGTAAGGGCACAACTGGGTATTAGTTCCTCTCAAAGGCTTATCTCAGTGATTGGCCGCTTGCAGCGTTGGAAAGGACAGGACATCTTCCTGCGGGCGGCCGCGACCGTGTCGCGAACATGCCCTGAAGCCCGCTTCGCGGTAGTGGGAGGAGCTCTTTTTGGTCTGGAGGAGGACTATAGAGAGGAACTTCAACGGCTAATTGACGAGCTGGGATTAAGAGGCCGGTGCTGGCTGGTAGGTCACCAAGCCAATATTCAAGATTGGATGGCCGCCTCAGATATTGTTGTTCACGCCTCCCGCGAGTCAGAGCCGGGGGCCAACGTCGTGATGGAAGCCATGGCCATGGGTCGGCCAGTGATTGCATCTACGTGCGGCGCGCCAGTGGAAATTATTGAGGACGGCGTCAATGGTCTACTATTCAAGCCCGAGGACGACGGGCAATTGGCGTCTCAGATACTTCGCATACTCCGTGATTCTTCTTTGGCAGAGACTCTTGGGCGCGCCGCCGCCGGTCACATCCAACGCGCGTTTACTGCCGAGAAGATGGCTGCGCGGGTTGGGGAAGTTTTGGATCGGGTGCTTCGCTCGACGCCCGCACTGGCGGCTACACCTCAACAGGGGCCACGAGCCATTGTGTTTACGCTTAGCTCCTCTCACAGAGCGGGCCATGAAATGTCGATTCGGAACATCATAAAGGTCGTGGACCGCAAGAAATTTAAGCCGATAGCTGTTTTTCTCTGTCGATCTGACGACGGGTCATTTCCGGATGAGCTCAGGAACTTAGGAGCTGAGGTTCACGTGCGACTTGTCGGCCGTCTCCGGAATCCGCTTAATGTCCTGCGGACGGCACGATGGCTTGCCCGGTTGATTGAGGAAAAAAATGTTGCGCTTATGTTTACTTCTGGCGGACATAATCATACGTATGCAAGGATCGCAACATTGAAGACGCGACGCCCTGCGATATGCCACGAGAACTTCTTCTTCAAGAAGCCGTTCTGGCGCAATGGGCCAATCTACTCGATCAACTTTCTGCTCGGATCGAATGCCTATTTCTCCAATGGGAAATCAGCATCAGCGTCAATCCGGGCCGCCGACCCCTGGCATTCTCCTGTTGTTTATCATCCACCCATGTTGGACTTGGCCTTGTTCGATTACAAGAGGTCAGGGGGTGGTTTCCGAAAGCAAATGAGCATTCCCGAGGACGCGTTTGTTTACGCCATTGTGGGCCGTCTTCAGAGATGGAAGGGACAGGACATATTCGTCAAGGCGGCATTACACGTCATGAGAGACCTTCCGGAGACTTATTTTGTGGTCGCAGGTGGGTGTTTGTGGGAAGCAGATAGAAACTTTGAAGCTGCCCTGAAGCGAATGGTTGTGGAGCAAGGGGCGCAGCAGCGAATACTGTTCACGGGCTTCTTGGATGATCCAGTGCCCGTGTTTGCTGCGGCGGACGTCATCTGCCATTGCTCGAGATCGCCTGAACCCACAGGCAACGTGATCATCGAGGCCTTTGCAATGAAAAAACCTGTGATCTCTGTGAATGAGGGTGGTCCTTTGGAACTGGTTTGCCCAGGTATAGACGGCTGGCTCATTCCACCCGATGACGTAGATTCCTTGGTGAATGCCATGAGGGACTGTCTGCATGAGCGAGATCAACTCGCGACGGTAGGAGAAAGGGGTTACCAGAAGGTCATTTCCGAACACAGCGAGTCTGCTTTTTCTACCGCCATAAATTCGGTCATAGAGCTGTACGCCTCAAATGGTAGCGTGCATTGAGGAGCTCTTGAAACGGGTGACTCCCTCGGACCCGGGAATGCTGGCCAAACCTGCCCGCGAACCCCGGACGATCCTGTTTGCCCTCAGCTCCTGCCGCAGAGCAGGTATGGAAGTTTCGATCAGTAATATCATTAAGGTCTTGGATCCCATCAGGTTTAGGCCGATGGCGGTTTTTCTCTGCCTGTCTGAAGATGGTTCGTTTCCGGACGAACTGCGAAACTTGGGCGCGGAAGTCATTGTGCGACGCGTTGGTCGCCTGAGAAATCCTCTCAATGTTTTCAGCACGGTGGTTTGGTTAGCTCGCTTGATTCGAGAGAACCACGTTGAGCTGGTCTTCAGTTATGCTCCCAATCATCCGTACGCAAGACTGGCTGCGTTGGCAACGGCGCGCCCAAACATCTGTCACGAGATATTCTTGTTCAAAACTCCATTCTGGCGGAATGGACCGATTTTCGGCCTGAATTTTTTGCTCGGTACCGACGCCTACTTCACGAGCGGGAAATTGGCGTTCGAGACAATCAGAGCGGCCGATCCCAGGCATTCACCGGTTGTGTACCATCCCCACATGGTGGATCTCAGCTTATTTGATTACCGCAGGCCGGGCGATCAGATGCGTGTCCGGATGGGCATTCCTAAAGACGCGTTTGTTTATGCTATCGTGGGCCGCATTCAGGACTGGAAGGGACAGGACGTCTTCGTTCGGGCTGCGTTACAGATGGTGAAGGAATCCACAACCACCTATTTTGTAATAGCAGGCGGTGGGTGGTGGGATAAGGACCGCCGCCTGGAAGCTGAATTGAAGCGGATGGTCGCGGAGCACGGGGCGCAGGAGCGAATCCTGTTCACAGGGTTCTTAGCTGATCCCGTTCCCGTTTTTGCAGCATCGGATGTCATCTGCCACTGCTCAAGGTCGCCCGAGCCTACTGGCACTGTAATCATTGAAGCGTTTGCGATGAAAAAGCCCGTGATCTCTGTCAACGAGGGTGGCCCTTTGGAGCTGATTCGCCCGGATATAGACGGTTGGCTCATCCCGCCTGGAAACGTTAAATCATTGGTGAATGCCATGAAACGCTGCCTGTACGAGCGTGATGAGCTGGCGAGAATGGGTGAGGAGGGTTACCAGAAGGTCATCATGCAACACGACGAAGCCAGTTTCTCTAAGGCCGTGAATGATCTTATTGCCAAGTACGCGGTAGTTAAGCAACTGAGTCTAACGTGAATCTACGAGAAAACGACGGGCAGGATTTGCAGATTCGGACAAATTTATCACGCGGGGCTGGAACTGTGTCTGAAGGAAATAGGCTTGTCTTCAATTCGATTCAAGAAGGTGAGGACCATGAAGCTGGCAATCTGAAGGCGCAGCAGATTATCCGTGTCCTCGAAACTGTCAGACCACGTGCTGGGGTAGCGGATATCGGTTGCCATAACGGCGTCTATACCGCTATGTATGCCCAAGTGAGAGGAGTGGAAGTCATTGAAGGTTTCGACGTAGCCGACAAGGCGCTTGAAGCTGCAAGAGGGCGAGGCCTTCGTGCCTTTCTTTGGAATGCCGGGATGGAGCCTTGCCCGGCTGAGACTGAGAGGTACGAAGTACTTATTGCTGGCGATGTGATTGAACATATTGTTGATACGGAGTTTTTTGTAGCCGAGATGCGACGTGTCCTAAAGCCGAACGGACACGTCATTTTGACCACTCCGAACTTGTATTATTGGTTGAGTCGCCTGAAGTTCTTGCTTGCAAAGACTCCCTGGAATTATCCCGGTGTCTCGTCTCAATTCAAGGCGAACCGTAATATCAACACGGAACATATACGAGTCAATGGGATGAGGGAATGGTCAGCTTTTTTTGAGGCACGAGGGTTCAAGATGGTGCGCACTCAGGGTCTAGCTTGGGCCCCACCGACCACGCTCAAGAGCCGAATTATCCACTTGATCGATATGCTTATGCCCAAAAACGCCTCGTGCTTGACGTTGTTTCTCTTGCAAAAAGAATGAGGGCGTTACGAGAAGATCCTGTGTATAGAGGCGCGCAGGTCTTGACTCAAGGATGAAGGTCACACTTTTCAGGGCGTTTCCCGACTCGTACCGGAAGAGCATGAGCGTGTATGGTGATCTCCTGTTGGCAGCCCTTCGCTCGTTCTTGCCGCCTGGCGATGAGGCGATCGGGTTCCTCCCGAGACACGTTTTTCTTGGCCCGCGTCCGGCCCGTTACTGGGCACAGTATATCGGATACCAGCTTAGTGCTCCTTTTGCTCAGGGGGACGTGAACCATGTGATCGACCACGCCTACGGTCATCTTCTGTACACACTTGATCCCGCCAGGACCGTGGTGACTTTTCATGACGCCATTGGTCTGAAGGCCAGAGATGGACACTTTGGTCATTCTGGGGGTGACCGCAGCCTGAGCCTGGTGCAGCGCTACAACCTCTCGGGCTTACGCAAGGCTGCCGCTGTCATCTGTGACTCAGAGGCCAGTCGGAAGGATTTTCTTGCTTACACTGGGTATCGGTCGGAGCAAGTAGAGGTGATCCCTCCGGGTGCAGATGGATCTTTCTTCAGGCAGTCGAATAGCGACCCGAAGGGACTCTTGGGGCTAGTGCCAGGCCGGTACCTCCTCCACGTCGGACACACCAGGTTCTACAAGAACATCCCGGCATTGTTCCACGTCCTGGCAATATTGACACAATCGCTAGGATATGACGTGAAGCTTCTGAAGGTCGGCGAGGCATTCACCGCCGAACAGGAGAAGTTAGCCGACGATCTAGGGATCCGGGACCGGATTGTCCACCTTGGAATGGTTGCCGACGATCTACTACCAGACGTCTATCGGTCTGCTGACCTTCTCCTGTTCCCCTCCTGGTACGAGGGGTTCGGCCTCCCCGTCCTCGAGGCGATGGCCTCCGGTGTCCCCGTCGTCGCCTCGAATCGCGGCTCACTTCCAGAGGTAGTCGGGGACGCAGGCGTCCTCGTCGATCCGGAGGACCACGAGACAATGGCGAAGAGTGTGGCGATGATCCTGGACGACGCCGGTTTTCGGGAGAAGCTGCGCCAGGCTGGACTCGAGCGGGCGCGGCTGTTTACATGGGAGAAGACGGCCAAACAGACTCTGGAAGTGTACCGCAAAGTTTATCAGGCGAGTCAATGATGCCCCGCGGGCCATTCAAGATCGCTGTGATTCAGCGCTTTCTTCCGAGTCAATCGCGTGGCGGCGTAGGATATTTCACGCACGGGCTTTGCAACGCGCTCGAAAAACGGGGTCACACAATAACGGTATTCAGCCAGGATACAGCACCAGGCGATGCCTTATATCGTACGGTCGTCTTGGCCTCGGGTCGCCCCTTGCTTGGCTATCAGTCCGCACCGTTCATGTTTCCGCATCATGTCGCGAAACAGGATTTTTCGGAATACGACCTGCTCCATGCCCAAGGGGATGATCATCTGATCCGCCGGTCACTGCGGCCGCCCTTGGTGCGCACTTTGCACGGATCTGCATTCATGGAGGCTATTCATAATGGCTTGCGTCTTCGGTCCGTTAAACGCTTCCTCATGCATTTGTACTTTTACGGTTGTGAGTTGGTTTCGGATATGCGCGCTGACGTTGTGGTGGTCGTTTCACGACATACAGGGCGCTACTACCCCCGTGTTCATGCGGTCATTCCGAATGGTGTAGATATAGACGAGTTTTGTCACCAGAGAGGCGAGAAATCCGAGAACCCCAGTATTCTTTTCGTCGGTGAGCTGAATAGCCGAAAACGCGGCAGGCTCTTGCTGAGTGTGTTCCGCGAGAGAGTACGGGCCGCGCTGCCGAACGTGGAGCTCTGGCTCGTTTGCCCTGAAATGGCTGAAGGAGATGGGATTCGATGGTTCGGCTCGGTGGATCCGGGAAAGCTTGCACGACTGTACCAGGAAGCATGGGTCTTTTGTCTTCCAAGCTCCTATGAGGGGTTTGGGCGCCCATACATCGAAGCAATGGCAGCGGGGACGCCGGTTGTCGCGACCCGTAATCCCGGAGCGGACGAAGTATTGGACAATGGAGCGTATGCGCTCATTGTGCCAGACGCCGAGCTTGGTGAGGAATTATGTTCGCTCCTGAGTCTCGCGGATCTCCGACGCGAATACAGTGAACGTGGGTCCGAACGTGCCAAGGCTTATTCGTGGGAAAAGGTAGCAGGGCAATATGAGGACATCTACCAACGCCTCTTGCAACAACGCGCGGCAAAGTAATCACGTTCTAAAGGTGCTCTACCTCCAGTCCACCTCAGAGATCGGTGGGTCCGACATCACACTTCTGCGAACGCTCGAGGTGCTGGACCGGAGCGTGTACGCACCTCACGTCGTGTTGCCGCACGACGGACCGTTGGTTGAAGCGTTTCGAAAGGTGGCCTGCCAGGTTCACATTCTCCCCAGTATGCGGAAGCTCTCCTCTCGCAGAGGAATCGGGTATCTTGCGAGATACTTGGCGGGCTACCTCCCCGCGTGTTTTCACATCGCTGGGGTGATTCGTCGTGAAGGCATCGCCCTCGTTCACACCAACACCATCCACAACCTCTACGGCTTCCTCGCGGCGCGGCTTACCCAGCGACCGCATGTCTGGCACGTAAGGGAGATCGTCGTACAGTCCGGGTTCACCCGATGGGTTGAGACGCGACTTGTTCGGAGGTTCTCCGAGCGGGTCGTCGTGATGAGCGATGCCATTGCCGAGATGTTTAAGGGAGCCGACGGGCGCGTTCCCGGCAACCTAGTGAAGCTTTACGATGGCCTTGACCTGGAGGTCTTTCACCCGAGGCAGCGGTCAAGCCCCAGGGTCAGGAGAGAGCTTGGAGTCGGAGAAGGTGTGCCATTGGTTGGGATTGTCACCCGTCTGGACCCCTGGAAGGGGATCAAGGTGTTCCTGGAGGCCGCTGCGTTGATCCATCAGGAGGCTCCCAAGGCGAGGTTTCTCGTCTGCGGCGGGGAGATCGCAGGTCACGAGGGGTACGAAGGGGCTCTGCGGCAGCGGGCTGAGGCGCTGGGGTTGGCGGGGGCCATCTCCTTCACCGGATGGCGCTACCGCTACCAGGACATTCCGGAGGTGTACGGGGCGATCGACGTGTCGGTTCAGTGCCCCGTCTACCCAGAGCCGTACGGCCTGGCGAACGTAGAGGCGATGGCGTGCGGCGTCGCGGTTGTGGCCGTGGCGCAGGGGGGACCGATGGAGTTATGTGTCCAGGAGGAAACGGCGCTGCTCGTCCTGCCCCGCGACGCTCGTGCGGCAGCCGATGCGGTGCTCTCACTCCTCCGGGACCCGGAGCGGCGTCTTGCGATGGGCGCGGCCGGGAGGCGGCGGGCGGAGAAACTGTTCGACCGGCGTCAGTGCGTGAAGGCATTGGAAACCCTCTATGACGAGGTCCTTGCAGAGACCCCCTCACGCCGGGCCTCTCCCGCAATGGGCAGAGGGGACAGGAGATAGACGAGATTGCCGCGCTCCCGGTGGTCGCTCGCAATGACAAGCAAGTAATAGGTAGCAGGCAGATGGACCTGTCGATCATCATCGTCAACTACAATACGGCGCCTCTCCTGCAGCGCTGCCTTGCCTCAATCGAGGAACGCCTGGCGAGCATCGTGCACGAGGTCTGCGTCGTGGATAACGCCTCGACCGATGGCACCAGGTCGTTAGTTGCGAACCGTTTTCCCGACGTTCAGTTCATCGCCAACGACCGCAACGTGGGATTCGCTGCCGCCGTGAACCAAGGGCTGGAAAAGACCCGTGGGCGATACGTCCTGTGGCTGAACCCCGATTCAGAGATTCTGAACGGCGGGATGACTGAGTTGTTCCATTACCTGAAGGCCCATCCCAAGGTGGGGATTGTCGGGCCTCAGATTCTCGATCCCGACGGCAGCATCCAGCTCTCTTGCCGCTCGTTTCCCTCATACCGGACCGCCCTGTTCCACCGCTATTCCCTGCTGACGCGCTGGCTCCCAGACAATCGTTACTCCCGGCAATATCTCCGGACCGGCTGGGACCATGGGGCCATTCGAGAGGTGGACTGGGTCTCAGGCGCTTGCCTGCTGCATCGGCGAGAGATCCTGGACGATATCAGCGGCCTGGACGAGCGGTTCTTCATGTACTGCGAGGATGTGGACTTTTGCCTGAGGGCCAGGCAGGCGGGCTGGAAGGTGTACTACCACCCGGGGCTGCGGGTGCTCCATCACATCGCGGGAAGCAGCCGCAGGTCCCCATCCTTGATGGTTGTTGAGCGGCACCGGAGCATGTGGCGGTACTACGCGAAGCATTTCCGGCGGAATCCCTTGAAGGATGGGGCGGTTGGCGCAGGGATCTTGGGACGGTGCGCGTGGTTGATGGCGCGCGAGGCGTGGCGCGGGAGGCGGGAGGCGTGGGCCACAGGGAAGTCAAGCCCGGTGACGGGAAGCCGGCTTCGCATACTCTGGGCAAAGCGCCCCTTTGATCTGCTGGTGTCCGGGCTGGGCCTGCTGGCATCGGCCCCGCTCTGGGTTATCATCGCGTTGGGCATCAAGTTGGATGATGGCGGACCTGTGTTCTACGGACAGGAGCGGGTGGGGAAGGGGGGGCAGCGATTCCGAAGCTGGAAGTTCCGCTCGATGGTTTCTGATTCGGATAAGCGGTTCGGTCCGCTTCAGGCAAGTGAGGGGGACTCGCGGGTGACCCGGGTGGGGCGATTTCTCCGGGCAACAGCCCTGGACGAGTTGCCCCAGATCTGGAACATCTTTAGGGGCGACATGAGCTTCGTCGGCCCACGGGCGCTGGTCCCCGAGGAGATCGAGGTGTGTGGAAGCGGAGAGCTGGTGCCGCTGGAGAAGATCCCAGGATATGAAGAGCGGCACCGGATCAGGCCCGGCCTCACCGGTGTGGCCCAGGTGTACGCGCCCCGCGATATTCCCCGCAGGCACAAGTTCAAGCTCGATCTCCTCTATGTCAAGAAACATACCTTCTGGCTTGATCTGAGACTGATCGCTCTCTCCTTCTGGATCACCTTTCGCGGCAGGTGGGAGGATCGTGGGAGAAAGTTCTGAGTTCAACGTTCCAGGTACAAGGTTCGAAGTGCAATGTTAAGGGGAGGGGATGGCGAGGATCGAGAGGTTTGAAGATATAGAAGCGTGGAAAGAGGCCGGAGGTCTTTCAAGGGAGATCTATCGTGTAACTGGTCAGGGTACTTTCACCAAAGATTTCGGATTGCGGGACCAATGGCAGCGGGCATCGGTCTCGATTATGGCCAATATTGCCGAGGGGTTCGATGGTGGTTCCAACCGGGAATTTGTGAAGTTTCTAGGCTACGCGTTGCGTTCGACGACAGAGGTGCAGTCCCACCTTTACGTAGCCTCAGACCAGGGGTATATCGATAAGCGAGAGTTCAAGTCGCTATACGAGCTCAGCGTCAAAGTGAAGAATATCATCAGCGGGTTTCTCCGCTATCTTCGTTCTCGGTCTGGAACCTTGACCGTCGCACCTTGAACCTTGCACCTTGAACTTTGAACCCTACATGTCCCATAGCGAAGCTGCGACTGCTTCGGAGAGTTGATAGATGTATGATGTCCTCGTGATAGGCGGGGGGCCGGCCGGGCTGTATGCGGCCTATTGCCTGGCCAAAGCTGGTCGGCGCGTGGCCGTCTTCGAGGAGCATTCGGAGATCGGAAGGCCCCTGCACTGCACAGGCTTGTTAGCCGTCGAGAGCTTCTCCCGGTTTACGCTTCCTCAGGATGCTATCCTTGGGACGTTGCGGAGCGCCCGGCTGCATTCCCCAAGTGGGCATCTGTTCTCGTTGGCATCGGCTCAAGACGAGACGGTGATCCTGGATCGGCCGTCGTTTGATCGCGGGCTTGCGGACCAGGCCCTCAAGGCCGGCGCTGACCTCTTCTTGGGCCGGCGGATCGAAACGCTTCATCGTTTTCGGGAAGGCGTGGTTGCGTGCACCTCCAACGGTCACGGGGGGAGGCGGTTGTTCCGCGGGCGTCTCGGGATTTTGGCGACCGGCGCCGCCTATCACCTGCATCGTGACCTTGACCTCGGTCTTCCTTCCCAATTCGTCCAGACTGCGCAGGTCGAGGTCGATTTCGCAGATGATACGGAGGTGGAGGTCCACTTTGGGCAAGAGGTTGCGCCGGGATCGTTCGCCTGGATCGTGCCCTTCAGGCGGGGAGGGGCATCGAAGGCCAGGATTGGCCTCCTGGCGTCGAGGGATGCTGGCGGGTATCTGGATCGGTTTCTGCAATCTCCAAAGGTCGCATCGAGGACGTTGCCAGGCAGGCCCTGGCATTACCGACGGCGACCCATCCCTCTCCGACCCATCCAGAGGACCTATGCTGAACGTGTCCTGGTCGTGGGCGATGCGGCAGGGCTTGTGAAGCCGACCACCGGAGGAGGGATCTACTACGGGTTACTGACCGGGGAGCTGGCGGCCGCCACGGCCGAGGAGGCCCTCGTCGCCGGCGATTGCTCAGCCCGGTTTCTGAGGCGGTACCAAGCGGCTTGGCGGGCAGCTCTCGCATCGGAGATTCGGACGGGGTCGCTCTTTCGGCGCTACGCCTCGCGACTGTTGGACGGCGAGATCGACGAGGCTTTTCAACTGGCCAGCTCTGATCAGGTGTCCCGGCTGATCCGCGACCACGCGACCTTCAACTGGCACCGAGCTGTCATCCTCGCGCTCTGGCGCAGTTCGACCGTTCGCGGTTTTCTCTGGCGATCCTTGGCTGCTTCTGGCAGGCGGCTGATCGGGCATTCCGTGGAAAAACTAGGGATTAACGGGCGGGGGGTCGCTCCACGGAGAGGAGCGGAGCGGGTCAATAGTTGATGGCGATGATCTTCGGCCTGTCCCCTTCACGCTGGATCTTCCATTCAATCCGCCCCGACACGGTGGTGACACTTCTTGGGGACTGATTCGTGTTCCTGGCCGAGATTAGATACTGAGCGGCGACGATGGCGTTATCTCCTTTGATCTCAACTTGCATGTTCTTGATCCGGTAGATGATCTGCTCCCGTCCGGCGAATCCTTTCGCGTAGAGGGTCCGGATGGCCTGGTAGTCCAGGGTTCCCTTTTCCCGGATCTTTGGGGAAAAAGTCGCCATCAGCCGATCCACATCCCCTTTCTCGTAAGCGTCCACGTACTCATCGAGGAGGGCATCGATCTCTTGCCGCTCCAGGCCTTTTGGTTCTAGCGTCTGGGCTGGAAGGGCCTGAGCAGTGATGACCCGTTGTCCTGGGAGCTTCGAGATCTTCTGAAGATCGGGCGGAGCCGGCAGCGCCGGCCGCTCGCCAAGAGGCTGGTGTCTTACTCCCGACCTCTGTGGCTG
>Ga0209342_10000874_pt1 | contig 34705 bp, 51 predicted proteins | sample RifCSP16_2_FD_184023 | JGI IMG/M metagenome (GOLD analysis project Ga0209342, IMG submission 184023) | Soil microbial communities from Rifle, Colorado - Rifle CSP2_sed 16_2 (SPAdes) (version 2) | ecosystem: Environmental > Terrestrial > Deep subsurface > Rock core/Sediment | place: Rifle...
GTATCGTTTCCTCGATCGCTTCCGCCCGTCTCTCCGAGACTGAGGCTTCGGCGTGGACGGCGAGCATCGCCAACTCCTTGTCCAACCGGTTGAGGCAGGCGAATGCGCTGAGCAACCTGTCTTCCGGGCTGGTCTTCTCGTCTGTTGCTTGTGGCATAATGGTGCTCCTTCTGGCCTGCCGGACTCGTCTCCCGATGAGCGTTCCGGCAGGCCGGTTGCTTACCTAACCAGCGTCTCCTCGATCAGCACCAAATCCCTGTGGTGATGGCAGGCGCGCCCGTAGCAGGGGCGACCACAGTAAGGGCAGGCACAAAACGTCGGTCGGTCGCGTCTCGGTCGTTCCGACACTGACGCTTTGAGAACGGTCACGAGGTCGAGCGCCTGATCACGTTCGGCGAGCAACGTGTCGATTCGCATTCGCAGCCGGTGCTCGCGCTCGGTCATGACGCCACCGTGAGGGTGAGCTGGTCGCCGCTCATGGCGGGGGACGAACTCACGGGGCGGGAAGAGCCCCCAGGGCTAGGGTGGCGTCCCTGCGGACGCGGGCTCTTATCAGTCCCTAGCGACCTATCCCGCCCCGTCAGTCCGCTGCTCTGTAGAGCCCGACCGCCCCGGGCTGGGGGGGCATGGTCGCCTGCGTCTTGTCCAGCACAAGGAGGCAACCACGGGTCGGGCTCTACACAACAGGGCTCAGTGACTTCGGGCTCACGGAGCGGGAGGGGCCAGACGCAGGTCCCGTCTGGCTCAGGGCCGCCTGCGATCGCCTCCCGCTCCGTCAGTCCAGCATTGAGCAGCCGGTACAGATACAGGTCGCCGTCACGCCGCATCTCGATCCGGTAGCCGCGCTTCCTGAGCTCCGAGACACGGGAATGAACGATCATGTTCAGCCGGTAGAGGCTCAGGTGATCGTGCGGCTTACCATCGGCGAGAACGTCGAGGAGACGGGTGCAGTGGGTGTCCTTGCGCGGTCGCGGATGAACACTCGGCCAGGTGTGTCCGTTTGCCGCTTGATGCGGCTCAGGCTCGTGACCGAGAGCAAGGACGCATCCGTCCGCGTAGCAAGCGACCATCACGTCGCCCGTTCCCGTTCCTCACGGACGATGCGGCGAAGCTCTACAGGCGTCCCGACCTCACCCGAGAGATTTCCCTGCAAACCGCCACTTTCGGCCCGCACGTAAACCATCGTTATGTCAAGCTGGGGGTCGGGCGTCCGCACTCTCCCGGCTTCCGTGTTGAGGTGGATACGGTTCACAACAATCCCCGTGAGAACTCCGAGATCAGGTCTGGGGTAGCCGTATCGAAGCCGACGATATCGAGCATCCCGGCGTCGTCGGGGTCAGCGACCGTGAAGCCATTGGAGACAAGCCCGACCGTGGCGAAGCGGACATCATGGCCGACTTGCTGGCGGTAACGGTTGAGAGCCTGAACCGGGTGGTGGCGCCCAGCCCATGTCTCGCTGTCCGTGTAGGTGACGACCGTATCTACGTCAATTCCGAACTGCTCCAGGTATGTGAACGGGAGAGAGCAGTCCGTTCCGCCACCCCGCCGGTTGACCGAGTGCATCGCCTCGTCGAGTCGCATCCGTGGCGAGAGCGTTGACGCCCACGCTATCGTGTCGAAGCACATGACCTGCCAGGTGGTCTCCGTGTTTGCCGTGACGAGCGCCATCGCGGCGGCGGCGAGGCAAGGGGAGAAGCCCGGGATGCCAGCGACGTTGCCAAGGTAGCCGTTCGTCATAGAGCCTGACGAGTCGATGGCGAGCAGGGTTCGCTTGCCCGACGGTTCCACGTTCCCGAAGGACGAGTAGAAGGCGGCGTCGAGCGCGTCCACGACTTGCGTGACCGGCGACCACGTGTTCTGCCCGCGCAGTCCCTGCCCCGATGCGTATGTGAGAAGCGCGATCAGTACCGCGATCGGATGTACCCGCGCCTTGCGAAGCCGTTCCATGTCGCCGAGCTGGGCGACGACTCGTGCTGCACCGTCTGACATCGGCTTTACGACCCCCGCCCGCGTCATATTCGCGAGGTTGCGGATCATGGCCGTCATCGGCATGTCGTCCAGCAGCGCGTCCCAGACCTCCGGCGCAGTCAGGTGCTCAGGCCGGACCGCCTCTCTTGGCAGACCGTACTCGCGGATCAATGTGGCCGACTGTTTGGCCGTCACGGCTGCTTGCGCCTTGACGAAACCCTCGACGTATCCGATGTCCGTCTCCGGCACGCGGCCACAGGCGAACTCGTACAGGCCAGCGTGATCAGGTGTTGGCGCATTCGGGTGCGCGAGCCGCAGCACGTCGCGGTGCGTCCAACCGTTGCGCTGCCGATACTTCACGAGCTGATAGGAGAGTGGCCTGGCTTCCTTCTGCTCGTACCAGGCGGCGACGCCGCGGCGAAGGCCACGGCCCCAGCCGCGGAACTGCTCAACGAATTCGCAGAACATGAAGATGTGCGTACCGGTCCGGCAGATACGTGGGATCGTCTTCAACCCTTCCCGTCGAGTCGCGTCGTCCCCGAGCGAGCAGAGCGCGGCGAGGGCGAAGATCACTGGGTCATTCTTGGGGGCGCGCCCAGCCTCGGAGACAGCGATGACCTCGGCTAGCGTGCGCGGGCCATCCTCTTTGATACAGCGCATGAGCGCGTCGGCGTTCTCGCGCGTCAGCTTGCGTTCGGTCGCGTAGTAGGAGCCGCCCTCGGAGCCGAGGATCAGGAAGCGACGGAGCCTTGCCCAGTCGTCGACCGCCCAGACGAAGCCGCCGGCCGAGTTCTCGACCTGGGCCGAACCTGGGATCGACTCGGATTGGGGTGTGCTTCGTGTCCCGTACTCACGCAAATACGACATCGCGCCCTCCCTCGTTGAGATCAGCGGGCATGGTGTGAGGATCGGAAATGCGCGCAGCCCGAAAGCCCGCCTTCATCCTCCACAAGGTAACCGGTCCTCTCCGGCCCGCTGAACCAAAGACAGAGCGCGGATGTGTGGTTGCCGATGGGATTGCTTTTACAGAGGTAACCCATCGACTCCGACCCACGCATTCCGTTCCCCCTCATCATGTCCCAGTCTCCTGCTCCGCTTGTTTGCGTTCGAGGTACTGGCGGAGGGCGACTCGAACCTCAGCGGCGAGGGTGCGTTCGTTCGCGGCGGCGAGCGCTGACATCTTGTCGCGCAGGTCCGGTGGCAGCCTTACCATCGTGGATCCTTTCGGATGCCTGTCCTTAGACTGTGGACGCTTACCGCTACCTTTAGCCACGGGACGAGCCTAGCGCATGCGGGGTGCCTTGTCAAGGCTCGGGCATCATGGCACCCCCATCGGACGGAGACCCTAGCTGACGATGCGGGCGGCGGTCACAGGATCACAACCCCCACGGATCAGCGTCTCCACCCTATGCCAATCCAAGGTACGGTCCGATGCGAGCATATCGGCAGTGTCCGAAGGGACGCCGAGCTCGAGCAGCCGGCGCAACCGCCACTGAACGAGATGCTCCCACTCGCGGAGGTCGAGGTCATCGTCGGTCACGGCGGCTCGTCCGAATCCCGTCCATCAGCAACAGGACTTGCACGGTAGTGAGTGCGTCCGGCCATGAGCGGGCGAGGGTGAGGAGCACGATGCCACCGTCGGGGGCTAGGACCCGTACCGGGTAGATCGTGTAGACGGCCGCCTTGGGCAACGGTGTCTACTTGCTGTCGCTCTTGGCGATGCCGATCGTGATCAGGACGGCGAGGGCGCCGACAAGGGTGGCGAGGGCGGACTCGAGCTGATCGAACGGCTTGTCGACGCTCGTGAGGTAGGTGATGGCGGCGATGACGACGACGACGATGCCGGCGACGGCTCCTACCAATGCGTTCGGGTTCGGCTTCATGGTGTCTCCTTCCCATTGCTGGTCTTCTCCCGGTTCTTCTTGCCGATCATGTGCGTGGCGACGGATCCGGCCACGAATGCGGCAGCCCCTTTCGGGTCGCGAATGAAGTCTCCCCCACTTGCTGAGAATCCCGCGATAGCCCCTACCACGGTGGCTTGAACGTCCCGGGTGCCGCGCCGGATCACCCGCTTGTCCGAGTCCGTGATCTCGAAAGCCTTGACGAGCTTGTCCGTGACAGGACGGGTGCCGGGGATTCTCACGACGTCGCCTCCGCGATGCAGCCCGGGCACGAGCACAGACCATGACAGTCCGGGCATTCGACGATCCTGTTCGGCACGAGCGTCATGCCCAGCTTGGTGCCGTCACCGCAGCCCGCCTCGATGCAGCACTGGCAAATCGTAACGTTGACCTGGACGCTCTGTCCGGTAGTCGAGGTGGTCGTCGGGAGTTTCACAGGGGCTCCCGGTCCGGCTCCATGGGCACGCTAAGCATCTGATGCGCGAGCAGCGCTTCCGGGTCACATTCATGCCAGCCCACATCGTCGAGCCAGAGAGGCTGGCAGCAGTCCGGGCAGTGCGTCACGTCATCCGGTCTCACGGGCAACTAATCCTGTGCAACCGGGCGATGCTGAGCTCGTAGAAGCCGATCTCCCTGGTCGGGGTCGCGCGGGCGAGGACGAGAATGTCGATGCTGGCGTCCCGGAGTTCGCAGATCGCAGCCCGGTTGTCATTCCGTGCGTGTCGCATCTGGAGCAGCGTGTACCCGAACGCGGCAGCACCTAGGCTGATCAGGACCGCAGCCAAGATCAAGGCAACAGTGAGCCGGGTCATCCTCGGTCGGCGATCATCGTCGCCATCATTGCGATCGCAGGAACGGCGAGAACGACGATCACGATCACGAACGCCCATAGGGCGCGTTTCACCAGCCGCAGCTCTTTCCAGAGCGCGCCCATCTCACTGTGAGTACTAGTGGTGAGGATCCGCACTCGTTCGGCGAGGACTGCCGGCTGGGTGTCCTCGAGCTTGTCGAGACGCCGCTCGTGGGCACGGAGGGGGGACGCTACCCCGCCGTTCACCGGTGGAACGCTCACGGCTTCGGCGGCCTCTTGATCAGTTTCGCCCCCTGAGCCCCCTTGCGGATCAGCTCAGCCGCCTTCGAGGCGGCGGCGTCCAGAGATGGGGACGTGTACACGATCCTCGCCTTCTCGCCTTCACCCCGCACAACCTGGTAGACGGGCCGTCTCTTGGGCTTGACGGGCGGTACGGGGGCAATCACGCCCTCGAGGAGCGCGGCAAGCCGCATGGTGGAGATGACCACCGTGGCCCTTGACCACTGGTAGGTGCTCTCCTGTACGGCGTCGGACTGGTTCCCTCCAAGGCCGACGAACGTGCCGGCCGCCGCATCCCGGCTGACGAGGCAGGTGATGTGGTCGCAGCCGAGGCACGGCCAGTCGCCGGGTTTCGCCATCTCCTTCGGGATGGTTAGGCCGCGCTCACGGGCATCGTCGGCTAAGTCGCATACCTCAGCCGTCGCGCGCGGGTACTCTTTCCCGAACACCTTCCAGACGGTCAGTTGGAACTCGGCCACACACCACGGCCAGCCCTGCTGCCCGGGGCCGGGGACGCGAAGCCAGGTGCGCTCCTGCGCCTCGTTCACGCACGGCCCGTTGTTCGTCCCGGCCGGGGTCTCGTGGCAACCGACGCGCAAGCGCAGGGTGGCTAGGGTCCGTTCGTTGGGCGTTTTGGGCATCGTGTCTCCTATCCTCCGAAGACGCTCATCGGATCCCGAAGATTCTCGAAAACGTATCCGCCTTCCAGCGTCTGCCAAAGCTCTATGTGACTATGCGGTGATCCCCCAGTCCACGGGCTGACGGTCGCGATCTGCGCCCCGGCTCGCACCCGCTGTCCGACCTTGAAGTCGCGCGGGTTGACGTGGCGGAACACGAACACCCGTCCGTCTGCCCCCTGGACTTTGACGACACCACCGTAGACTTGGCCGCTCGTGCCGACGCTCGGCTTCACCTCCACGATCATCCCGTCCATCGGGGCGAACACGGCTGAGCCGGCGGGGGCGAACCAGTCCTTCGCAGCGTGGTAGCGGGTGCCGTTCGCGGCCGGTGCGCCTTCAGCGTCCGGGGACGCGAACTCACTGCCACTCGTGACCTTGGTTGTCATTGGTGCGATGAGGTTCCCGATCCTGACCGGCTTCCCAGCCCGGACTCGTGGGGCAGCTCCGGCCTTCGGAGCCCCGGTGTGGAACTTGGGCATTTCCATGAGCATCCGTATCGGGTCATACGTGCCCTGCGCAATCTGCCCTAACGTGGCGAGGGCGAATCCTTTACGGTCAAACCCTGGGGCGGATGCGGGGGAGCCAGGGGTAGCGGCTTGTGAGCCAGGCGCGGGTCCGAAAGGGACAGCCCCAGGGCCGACCGCCCCCCCCGCTCCCAACTGGTTCATCACGGCTGACACGTTTCCGGCCCAGCCGGTGTTCAGCCAGTTCGGGTCATTCGCCGCCCCCAACGGTGCCCACTTGCGGCCGATCTGGGGGACTGTGGTGAGCCCCTGATCGAGGTAGCCCTTGCGAAGGCCGCGGGCCACAGTGTCGATGCTCGCTTCCCAGGAGGGGAATGCGATGTGTGGCCCCCACCCCCAGGCGTTGTGACCGGTGGTGATGTCCTGGCCGGCTTTGGGGTTGGTGGCGAACGAGGTTTCCGCACCGGCGATGGCGACGAGCAACCGGGGGTCGACGCCGTAGCGTTGGCCTGCCCGGACAATGCTGGCGGCGTAGGGGGCTAGGGGTGACCGCTTCGACGTCAGGTAGCGTTGGATTTGGCGAGTCAGGCGGATGGTGTTGACACGCTTAGCCATCGGAGTATGCTCCGTCCGTCATGTCCGTCCTAGACAGGATTGGGGTGTTGGTCGCGATTGTCTTCTGGATTGGGACCATGGTCATCGCTTATGACTTTGGCCGTAGCCGAGGCCGACGCTAGCCAGCAAGCTGCTTCTTCTTCTCTCGTGCCTTGTCGATCAGGTAGTCGATCCCGTACCCCAGTTCGTCCTTGAACCTGAGTCGTTCGTTGATCCACGTCTTGAACGCCTCAGACCACTTGGCGACTTCCGGGTCTGTGCTGTCGGGCTTGAAGTAGGCGGTGAAGTTCTTCTCAAGCTCGGGGGTGAGCACGTCCGGGCGTACCTGCTTGAGAACGGCGAGCTTGACCGCGTACTCCTGCTTCGGCGTCAACCCTTGGTCACCAGACTCGTACGTGTTGTCGCCAACCTTGATCCCGAGTCCTTCCGCGAGCGACCGTTGCCCGGCGAGTACGCCTTCGTACATCTGCCGGTACTTGACCGCGTACGGCAAGTAACCAGGGTTGATCAGATCAGGGTTGTCGCGGACGAACTGCGCGCGTTTGCGCGCTGCCGTGCTGATTCCCCTGTCGCCGGTCGTGATCCTCTTGGCGGTCTCAGGGTTGAATGGCTTCGGGGCGAGGCCGCCTAGGCCGATCCTGATCAGTTCGTCCGTCTTGGTGCGCGGGTACAACGCCTGCTTCGACTTTTCCTCCGTGAGCCCCTTGTAGAAGCGGACAGGGGGGAGCGTCTCGTAGCTTTGCCGTAGGAAAGTGCGAGCACCGGAGCCGACTTCCTTCTGCTTGAACGTGTCGTACCCGGTGATGGCGGTAACGATGTTGCCGATGGCCGGGGTCAGACTTTCCGCCAGTTGCGGCATGTCGGTCGAACCGGTCGCGAACCCGTACACGGACTGAGCCAGCTCGACTGCGGTAGCTTGCGGGAACAGTTGGCGGAGGCCGATCACAAGTGGCATTCCTTCTCGGCCGACCCCCAGCTTGTTCAACTCTTCGGCCAGCCCCTCGGGGAGCGGCACATCGAACTGCGTGTACCAGGGGCGGTCTTCGCCGAGTTTCTCTTCCGCGTACTCTTTCGTCTTGTAGCCACCGTAACCGAGGCCAGCAGCCTGGTAGGGGTGTTCCAGGGGGAACCGGTAGGTGTAGCGGCTTGCGCCCTTGACCCACGGGTAGAAGAAGAGGATGCGGCCGATGATGTGCTGCTCGACCGGGCTTTGGCGTCCATAGTCGATGATCGCGTCGTTACCGCGACGGGCGATCTGGTCGACGTTTCCCATTGCCACTTCGTCGCCGGAGCGGGCGGCGTCGAAGAGGGCATCTACCTCTGCGTGCGTCCGATATCCCTGCCTGCGCGCTTCGTGGAAGAACGCGGCACGCCGGGGGAGAAGGTCGGTGAGGGTGCCGATCGCGCCGCCAACGGGGGCTGTAACGCCTTTGATTCCAGCTGTTATTGGGCTGAACGTGGCGGTCAGGCCTCTGCCGATTACCCCGTCCAGGGCGACGACGTTCTCCGCTTTCATCTTCGTCATTAGCCGCACAGACTTGATCCAGTTGGCAGGCAGGAACGCGCCTTGTTGGAACAGGTTCATGGCGGTGTTTCCGAGGAAGTTGACCGGCCCGTACGCTGGGTTCAGGAATAGGATCGCGAACCGTTCGAGGTCGTTGTACACGTCGACGCTGCCCTTGAGAGCCCGCGTCCCGATGCTTTGGCTGCCGGGGAACTTGAGTGCGAACGGGTTCAACATTCCGATCTTGTCGACCATCGCCTTCGGAACCCATTTGATGTTCGCGATCGGCTCTAGGCTGGGCGGAATGTTCGGGAAGAGAGCGTCCCGGAGCGTCTGGGCCGTATCGTCACCGAGCCGTTCCATCTCCCTGCCGGTGAACCCGGCCTTACTCTCCCAACGGTCCCAAAACGACTTGAGCGCACCCGGAAGATCCTTGGTCGGGTCTACCTTGATCGCTACCCAGTCGTCCAGGTGAGCCGGATCGGGGGTGTCTCGGGCACCTGTGAGCAGGATGTCCCGAAGACGTTTGATCGAGTCAAGTCGGATCGCCTTCGCGAGTGCGCTCGCGCTGAGGTTCGTGACGTCGGTGCGGAAGAGTCCGCTCTCTTTCAGAGCACCCTTGTAGGCGTGCGTAAGAGACGGGTCACGTCCGAGGGCGGTGATACCCCTGCGCCAGCCGCCGGAGATGATCGCGCCAGCTTGCAACGAGACGGACCTGGGGCTCACAACAGTGGAGCCGGGCACTCCTCGCGCCTCGGGAACGTACACCTTGCCTCCCGAGAAGCCCTCGGCGCCGGTGATGGTGCCTCCACGCGCCCTGATCCCCTGAGCTACCTTGACACCCTGAGAACGGATGCGGGCCGCAGCGCCCTCAGCCTCAGTCAACACCCGACCCGCCTGCTCACGCGACGCCCTACTCGTGCCCCGGGCCGATTCGAGCGCGATCACAGCGCGGCGCAACGAGCCGACCATCCGATCGAGTTCAGTATCAGCCATCGCTCCCGCCAGCTCGTGCCACTGCGTAACCTCCGCACCCTCCCGGCGCAGAACGTCCGCTTCCGCCTTCGTCAGCTTCAGGCTCTTGCGAATCGCGTTCACACGTGCGATACGACGAGCGATGTCAGCGGCAGTGAACCCTCGGGTGGCCGTGATCGCGTTCTCAAGCGCATCCTGTGCCCGACTGAGTGCTGCTTGCTGCCGCTCAAGTCTGTCAGCAACACGAATCCTGGCGCCCCTAGCTCGGGAGCCCGCAGCGAATGTGCGCGCGATCTCCTTGTCCCATTCGGCTGTGCTAATACCAATCCGTTCGGCCTCCCGCCGGAACTGCTCGCCACGGGCAGACACACGGGAAGCACTGCGCGTAAGCTCCCGAGCTTCACCTTTGCCCGCAGTGATGATGTCCGACTCGAGCGCACGGACTCCAGTAATGTGCTGGCGAATGTCCGCCTTCGCATCACCCCGCGAGTAGAACTTTGCGCCCTTGACGATGCGACCTGGCATCTGGATTCGGGCGGCTATTCCCTCCTCAGTAAGACGCCCCAGGGATTTCGCGATCTCCTCTCTCGTCCCGGACGTCTTCTCAAGCAACCCCCACGCCTGCGCGAGCACACGTTTCGACGGCTGCAACGTCGGCCCGGTCGGCAAGTCCAGCAAGTGTTTCCGGGCCGCCTGGATCAGCGCGATATGCAACCGATGTGCCAACTCTGAGTCCTTGTCGCCGCGCACAGCCGCCGCAGTCGCCTGCTTCGTGTAGTACGCGATCTGCTCGTCGATCGGAACGCCCTCCGCGACGAGGCGCAGGGCGACTTGCTGGTCAGCACGGAGCTTCCTTCCGACCTTACGAAGCGCCTCCCCCGGGGAGGCTTTCACCAACGACACGTTCTTCGACGTCCGTTGGATCTCGGACGCGATCTTCTTCGTCTTGCTGGTACCGGTTCGGGCTGCCCAGGAGAGGTTCTCGATGCCACGTCCGATCAGGGAGCCGGCGGCCGGAATGGTGGCGGAGTAACCGGCGTGTGCGAGAGTTCGTGTGGCCGGGGCTCCTGCGCGTAGGAGCTTCCCGGCCCTGCCGAACGGGAACACGCCAACGAGGCCGAGCGCCACATCCTTCGGGTCAAAGTACGGTTTAGGGCCGCCCGGCAGATAGGAGGCGAGGGAGGGGCCGACAGCCATCGCGGACCCTTCCTGCGCGAACCCCTTCAACTGGGAGCCAAGCGCCCCCCGTGGGGCGGCAGCGAGAGCGACAGGCCGCCCAACGAACTGCCCCCGTTTCTGCGCCAGGGTTGCCTGTCGGCGCATTTGCTCCCAGGCGAGCACTTCGTTCCTGAGCTTGCTGTCCAGGGCGGCAGGCCCACCAACCGTGGTGAGCGGCGCTCGGGTCAGTCCGGGGTTGCGGGCGAGCCAGGAGGCGTCCGGGGTCGCCTGCGCGAGGAACGCGCGAGTGCGCGCTTGCTTTATCTTGGCCGGGACACGCGGATTGACGTTGACAGCCCGTTTCTTGCGGGCTGCGGCTGCGGCTTGCCGCCGATCCTTAGCGGAAGGCGGCAAGTCAGAACCGCCGTGGGGCGCTACCCACGCCAGAACCCGGTGATCCAGATGAGTAGGGGAGAGTTCCGCCGCCTGGCCCGCCGACTGAGGTTAGTGGCTTCGGTGGGTAGATGCTGAGTCCGGCGAGATACTCGCGGATCCGGCGGCGTATCACTCTGTCCTTGACACCGTGCTTCCATTTGCCTGGCCCTGTCCCATAGGTCGTGTGCAGGTAGGCGTAGATGGCCTTGTACGCCTGGGCATAGGTGGGCGTGGTCGGGCCGGATGGAGCAGTATCTGCTGAGCCCGGTGGGGCGTTCAAATTCGGTTCGCCACTAGCAGTCGTGCCTCCCCGGTTGATCTGAGAAAACACAGTCTTGTATGCGGAGTCGATGCCTTTCCCGATCTCCTCGAGGTACGCGGGCCGCTTGCTCGCCGCTTTCGTCGGCTTCTTCGCCTTCCATGGTCGGACGTTGCCGTTTGCGTCCAGCATCGCGTTGCCGTAACTGTCCATCCAAATCCCGGCCTGCTCCGATGCAGCTACGTTGACCTTCCCGGTCCCAGATGGCGGCTCGACCGGCATCGCCTCCCCGGTCATCGGGTTGTAACCGGCAGCAAGAAGGTTGTCCCACTCCTGATTCGACACGTCAGAACCGGCTATCTTCGCCGAAAGCTTCATCGCCTGAACATCCAACTGGTACTTGCGGTTCGACTCGATGATCGACCACGCTGTTTTCGCCTTCTCCAGCTCCTGCGCCCACAACTGCTGAGCCGCCTCCGCACGCATCCCCGGCAACTGCGCTGCTAGGGCTTGCATCCTCGACGAAATCTCCGCTTGCGCTGCCCCGGCCTCTTCGTTGATACGGGCGATCTCCTGCTGCCCGGCCCTAGCTGCTACTGCCGGGAGCGTCTGCGCGTAGGAGGTCATCGCCGCACCCTCACGATTTAACGTTGTAGCTGGCAGATAGCCGCCCAACCCGTACAGCACGTCCCCAGCGCCCTGGCCGACATTCTGGACACCTTCGATCTGACCCTGGGGCGCGCCCTGCTGCTGTAGGAACGCGGCGTCCTGTCCGCCCTGCTGGTTCGCCAGCATCTCCAACCCTGCTGAGAACCCCTTCCCGAACGCCCCCTGCGACTGAGCAGCGGTCTGGTAGGTCTGTTCGATGCTGCCGGCGATCGGCTGCAACATCTGCCCTAGCCCCTGGTACAGACCTGATACCTGATTGCTTTGCGCCGACGTTTGCCCAGCGAGACGCTGAGCCTCCGCCTGCAACATCGCCTGCTCCGGGCCGACCTGCGAAGAGACCATCGACCCAATCTGCGCCGACATGTCCTCCTGCGACATCGGGGCGAGCAGGGCAGCGAGCTCCGGCGGCAAGCCGTAACCGCCACCGCCGAAGCTGGGGCGAGCCGGACGTGCGCTAGTCGCCCGTACCGCGCGAATCGCCTGAATCTCCTGCTGAGTCCGTTGCGCCCGCGCCTTCTTCCGCGCCTGTTGCGCCAGTTTGATTTGCGCCTTGGTCGCCATTTACAGCCTCCCCGCCTGCCGTTGCGTCGCATCAAACGCAGCCTGCCCCAACCCCGCCTGAGTTTGAAACCCAGCCTGCGTCAACGCCGCCTGCACCCCCGACAGGTACTCGAGCAGTTGCTTGCGCGAGTCATACTCGGTTTGCTGGCGTTGCAGGCCGAGCTCGGCCAACTGGGAGGCGGTCTCCCCGGATTGCAACATGCCCCTCGCGGTGAGGTCGTTTACCGAGCTGCGCCGAGCGAGATCAGCGGCGTGTTGGATGCGGGCCAACGTGGACATGCCCGCTTCGGTGTTCTGCTTCGCGAGCTGACGAACGAGATCGGTAACCCACGGGTTCTGGTTAGCCGCCCCGACAGCCTTGTCGTAGATGGCTTTCTTCGCGTTGTAGGCACCCATCTGGTTTTGCCACGTCCGCAAGTCGTTCGTGTACTGGACGACGGCTGCAGCACGTTGAGGGTTAGAAGTCATGTTCGCGTAGTCAGGTACGGCAGGTCTGATAGGCGCAGCCCCCGGACTAGCAGGCAGGTTCGTCGTTGGATCTAGCGCGCCCACGTCCCCGAAACCGATCAGCGCCTCCTGTATCTTCTGCTGCGCTTGCGCCTGCTGAGCAACCCACTGGGCGTTCAACAGGCCGGTCTGTTGGATGTACCAGGGGTCGGCGAGTATCGGGTTCGACTTCGCCTGCGACCGCTGTTGATTGGCCCACTGCTGCCGCTCGTACGCCTCGCCACCGGGGGCATAGGGATCCTGAAACGGTGGGGGTGGCATGGACTTCCACGGCGCTCCCGCCGTGGGCATCCCGTAGTTCGTTTGCCGCCCCGTCATCGGATCCGTGTACTGAACGAACTGGACAGGCGTCGCTTCCGCCTCCCAGTTGGCCGCATCCGACGGTGGCAAGCCGGTCATGATCTGCGAGTAGTTTGGATCTACGCCCCCGGCTGGGAGCGGCTGCCATGGGTTGTTTGCCATCTGCCCTCCCTAGCTCAATCTCGCGATGATCATGTTCGAGTTCGCTGTCGCGGTCGCTGTTGACCAGGACTGCGTTTTCTTCGCACGCAACTCAGCCGTTTGGGAAGCCGCAGTCGTGGTCACATACCATTGATTCGCCACCAATCGAGTCTCACTCGCAACAACATTCGGAACCGACAGCACAGGACTTTGCTGCGTACCACCGACGTACAAGTACCCAGTCAGAGTCTCAGCGAAACCGGAGCCGTACACAGTGACCGTCACGACATCGACATCGTGGTTGCGAGTCGCACCACTAAACGTAGCCCAGACGGCGACACCAAGTTCCAAGTTGTTGATCTCAGATGCCGTCCACACCGGCATCGTGCTCCACAGATCGGTGGATGTCCCGAGCGTGTGAGTCGTGAAATCCGTTTGGGCGGCTGTGGTCTTAGCCGCCCCCACTAGATTTCCGGCTCTTAGAAGCTGAACGTTCCAAGTGCTTCCAGAAACAGTGGTTTTGCCGATGAACTTGACTTCAACCCCTTGCACTGTTGCGTCGCCAGGAATCCCAGCTCCGAAACCGTAGAGTTCAAGGTAGTCGGACTCACCGAGAGCACAGTTGGCGGTCCCACCGGTAACGGCCAGAGCAAGATCCGTGCTCGTCCAAGCCACGTTGCCACCTCGGTCTACGTTCAAGGTGGACGTTCCATTCGTTTCCCCTGAGTTACCTGACTGTGAGCCCAACGTGAACTCGAAGCTGCCGGTGACAAGGTAGTTGCCGGGGTTGTAGATCGTCGCCGAAGCCCCGGTGAGAGCCGCAATGGATGTGGTGAGGGTCGTGGCGGTCGCTGCTGTCTTCCCGTTGTTGGCGATCTGGGCGTTCCAGCCGAGCAACTGATTCAGATGAAATGCTGGTTGGTTGATCTCCAAGTAGGAGCCCAACCATGTCTTGAACTCACGTGGGAATGCGAGCGGGTCAGCCATTGATTCACGCATGATCCGTCGCACATCCTGTTCGGTTAGCGCCATCAGACCCTCGAAGCCTCGCGGGCGTGAACTTCCGCCCCCAACCCGTAGAACTTAGTGACCGAGCTTGCGTTCGTCTGCGCCACCTTGAACCCCAATCCTTCCGCTGACACGTTCAGGAACCGGCGCGCGTACGTGTACGCGGTCGATTCCGCGAACGTGTTCGACGTGGTACCGTCGAGCTTCTTGACCGTGATATAACTCGTCGCCTCCGGGGTCGCCACGTAACTAAGAGTAAGCAAAGGGTTGTCTGTGGCAGCGTCCTGACAGTCGTATGTCATGTATGCGCGCTTCCACGACAGCTTCCCAAGCTTCGGCTTGAAGAACGCGGTTTCCAACACCGGGGTTACCGCTGTCGTGTCCGCGTCGTTCTTCACCCCGGCGGCCGGACTCCACATCGACGAGAGAGAGTTCACCCGCGGCTGAGCCCGGCTTCCGTAGTACGTCTCCGCAGCCGTGCCGACCGCATCCCAAAACATGACCGCTTTCACATTCGACAACCGCAACCACCGCCGCGTTTCCGGGTCAACCAGGAACGAATCCTTGAACGTGGCCCCGTCCATGACCGAGATGACGTAACGGCGCCTGTGCCGTCCGGCCGCGATCCTCCACGTCGAGGCGTATGAGGCCACCGTGTCCCGCCAATACCGTTGCATCCCCCCGGCCTTCGTGAGATCCAAGACGGCGGCCCCATCGGTGATATACACCCCAGTCGTGTTGGCAAAGATCACTTGGTCGTCGATTACCACGACCGAGCGGGCGTCGATACAACCGGGCTCGTACAGGGGCTCTTGCACCATGTCCGTGCCGGGCGGCGGGGTCGCACCTCTGATCCGCTCGACTCGCTGGTTCGAGAACAGTAGGAGCGCGTTGCGAAGGGCAGCAACGGCGACGATCGGGAACGATGCGCTTATCCACGAGTTCGTCGTATCCCACGAGGTCGGATCTCCGGCCCCGGAGAAATAGGCGTACGTGGGTTGGGCGCTCGTGTTGGCGAGGACGGTGCGGTCCTTGTAGACGGCGGCGAACTTGGCGGCCGGCGGGCTGCCTGCTAGAGCGCCCAGGGTAGAGCCGTCGTAGTAGCCGGGGGCGGTGGTGCCGTTGCCACGTGGGATGATCAGCTTGTTGCGGTGAAACGCGAGCGGCCCTACTGGGGTCGAGGAGTTGGAGATCCCGACGTCGGTGACGGTACCGGCGGCTGCGATCGTGTAGAACTCTCCGTCCTCGTCGATCGCACAGTTCTTCGCTGCCGCGGCGAACGGGGCGTACGCTCCGGCGACAATGTAGCTGGCAGTGCTCTTGGTCGCCGAGATGTCAGCGGACCCGTACGACCAGCCGCCCCTCTTTGTCAGCGGTGCGTCCAACCCCGGCAGGTAATCGACGAGGTTCCAACATGCATTCCCTGGAAGCCGGTCACGGGAAACGTCACGGACCATCATGTCGAAAGTGCCCTGCAAAGGCGTGACTTTAGCCACGTCAGCACTCCTCGATCAGATCAAGAGCATTCACGGTAACGGCCGCCAACGTCAACGTGTCCGAACTAAGAGCAGTAAGCGTCAACGCGCCCGGCGTGATCGTCGACAATGTGAGCGCCCCTGGAGTGAGAGTAGAAAGCGTCAGCGTGTCGGGCGTGAGCGCCGTGGCGATGACGGTGTGGCATACGACCCGCCCGCCGGATACGGAGACTGCGCTGGCAACCTTGCCGGTCTTCTGGTAGATGGTGCCGGCCGCTATGTACTCTGAGGCACCGGATGGGACGGCGGCCGATACGACCTTGCCTGTCTCGGCGGCGGTGAAAACGTCAGTTGCAGAGACCGCCGCGGCGCTGGCGACCATGCCCGTCTCGGCTGCGGTGCGTACGTCAGCACCTGCCACAACAGCAGCAGACACCACCGAACCGGCCTCTACGGCCTCGCGGGCATCCGCGCCTGACGTGACACCCACAGAGACGATAGAACCGGTATCTACAGCCTCGAACACATCGGTGGCTGCAATCGCGACAGCACTCGCCACTAAGCCAGCCTCGACGGCTTCGTACACATCTACTCCCGCTGCGACTACCGCAGAGACGACCACCCCAGCCTTCTCGTAGGTCGCCGCCTTTGTGCCAACGCCGCTGATGACGGTATCGGAGATGGCCGCGCCAGTCTCAGCGGCCGTGAACACGTCGGCCGCGCTGACGACGGCGGCACTAACGACAGCGGCCGTCTCCGTTGCCTCGAACACGTCGGCGCCCTTGGCGACGGTCGCGGAGACTACAGCGCCCGTCTCTGACGCGGTGAGCACGTCGGGGCCTGCGGTGGCGGCTGCGGAGACGACCGCCCCTGCCTTCGTGTACGTCGTGCCCGCGGCCGCCTTGATCTCGGCAGCGACCGCTCCGGCCCGAGTGCTCGTCACCCACGAGTACGATGGCGACGTATCCTGTCCAAGCAAGTAGGCGGCCGCGAACCCATCACCCGGAGTGGACGCAGACACGTCGCCAAGCTCGGTATATCCGGTCTCTTGCGCTTTGGCCTCATTTTTACCGTGCCCACAGAAGATGACGGCCAGGTTGTTAGTCGCATCAGCGAACGCGGCTAGAGTGACCGTGAGCGACGTGCCTGCTCCAGTCAGTGTGTTAGTGGCCGACTGGACGATGGCCCCAGACCCGTTCGTTCCCGACGTGTCGATGCCAGTCAGTTGCCACCAATCGTAGTGGCATCCGGTCTGCGTCACACCGTTGAAGTCGATCGTGAGCTGACCCGTGGTAGGGCTTGCACCGAGGGCACGCCAGAGCGAAACCATCTTGATTCCGTCAACACCCCATGCCGCAGTCTCAGCGACTTTCACCCAGGTAAGACCACAGCCGGTGATGCTGGTCGGAGCAAGCGCCGGACCTGTCCCGATCGAGTTATGGACTCCGATCAGTTGCAGCGCGTTCGCGGTCGGCGTCTGCGACGAGGTGAGGTAGCTAGTCGCATCAGTGGTGGACGCCGCGGCTGCGAGAAGGGAGGCGGAGATCGCCATTACATTCTCGATTCGCTATTCAGCATGTAAACGGCCTGCACCATGTTCCTCGCCCCGGCCTTGCGCATCACGGCGCGGCGCTTGCCCTTGATCGTCTCCGGCGAATAGCCAAGCCGCTTGCCCGTCTGGGCGACCGTCAACCCGTCCGCCGCAGCCCGCAACACCGCCAGCTCACTCTCCGTCAATCGCTCATGGCGGTGCGTGAGACGCTCAGGAAGCTCCGTGCGCGCAAGCTCAAGGAGCGCCCGGCCTGCCAGCCGATGGGGCAAGCAACGTCGCAAGGCCGTGTAGGCGTCCCACGTTCGGCCAGAAGCGAGCGCCCTGCTGATCCCCGGCATCAGATCAGGAAGCGCCAGCGTCATTCGGTCCTCCGATCACCCATGGAAAAGGCCGCTAACGCGGCCTCCCCACATCCTATGGGAAACGCTCTCAATCGAAACACCGGCACGTCGGGCAATGCGGCGAGGACGCACCCCTACCGTGGTTGCCTATCCATAGCTCGAGGTTCTCGATGCGGTTGTCCAGCTTGTCGCCGTTCAAGTGATGCACGGTCTCGTGAGATCCAAGGGAACGTCCGAGCTCGCGCTCCATCACCACACGATGCTCAGGGCGGTACGAACGTCTTCCCTTACCTACTTCCCCTACAAGCACTTGCCGATACCCATTTGTATCGATGTACGACCCTTTGGCCGCCAACCCTCGCAGACGTCGGCCAACCTTGTCAGCCCGATTCGCGCATGCTCGCGAGCAGAAGGTGCCAGGTTGGAACTTCGTTCTGCCCACAATGAACGGGAAGGTCTTCCCGCATTGAAGGCAGGTGCGCTCCTCGCCTCGATGCCGCTGACGGGAGTCTTGATACCACCACTGACCTGATCCATCCTTGAACCATGTAGCTGCCATACCATTAATATAGCAGGTGAGCGGGTGGCCGTCAAACATGCCAATTTGCGGGAGTTTACGAATTGTATTGGAAGCTGGGCGTGACTTTAATGATATCATTTGTGGCCAGGACCACGGCGGTCACGTCGTCGAAGTTCGCCGCCCCCTCGCACTTGTCGCCGGTCGTCGAAAGGATGTCGCTGAGGAAGAGGCCGTTGATCGTCGCGCCGGTCGCCCCTACGGTCGGGAACGTGATCTGCGAATACGTCGTCTTCCGCCCGCCCGTGCCGGCGGCCACCGCCCCCCACGTCGCGGTTGTGAGCTCCTGCCGTGCGTAGTTCGTGAACACGGTCTCGGTGATGTCGGCCATCGTCTGACCGGACGTGATCACCGTCGACGCTGTCTGTGACGTGAACAGGCACAGCCAGCAGCTCGTCTGCCTGGTTGAGTTCTTCGGGAACTGGCCGAGGAGCAGGTCGAGCCCCTCATCTGGGATGATTTCGGAAATTTATTTCACCCCCCCTCGCGGCTCGTGCGTGTGTCCGGTGTCGGCGCCTGGCTGGCCGCAGTTCGGGCAGACGCCCTCGCCGGCCAGACCCTTTTCCTCGATCTCCTCGTACGCCTTCCCGGTCAGTACGTGGAGTTGCTGGGAGGTGATGCCGCCTGTGAAGTGGCCGGGCTCGCCGACGGCGCCGAGCGAGCAGGCCGGGTTGTCGCACTGGTAGACGACGCTCATATCGCTCCTCCTGGTTCGGGTAGCGGCCCCCCAAGCGGATGCTTGGGCGGGCCCTGGCACGGGTCGCACAGCCGCGGCGTGTCGTCGTACGCCACGAACAGGTTCATGCAGCACGCGCAGAGCTGGAGCGTGTGTTTCCGCGGGTCGTACTGGACGCCGAGGGTGCGGCCGAGCCTCTTGACCGCGTCGGGGTCGCGCACTTGCCGCTTCTGGCGGTCGTGGACGCAATACACCTTGGCGCTACCGCCGATCCCGAGTTTCACAGCAGCCATCAGCGAGCGATACGCGATGGGTCAGAGTAGACGGGACGTGGGTAACGACCGAGTTTCATCGCCGCCGGCCGAGTACCGCCCAACCGCCGTTCCGCCGTCTTCATCTCCTGACATGTGCGCTCGAACAATGCTCGCCAGTAGGAGCCGAACTGTGACGGCCCCTGCTCGTTGTACTCGGCTGCTCTCGCGAAGGCGTAGTATTCGAGCGCCACATGCCACTCCGCTGGAACAGAATCAGGGGTGTTCGCCCCGGTCGTCATCGCGGTCGGACGGGGAACGTAGAAGATCGTCAACGTCTCCCCCGACCCCGGGGTCGGGTACAGCATCAGTGTGTTCGCCTGCTGGCAGTACCACTGAGCTGTTGTTGGCGAGGACGGCTGGTTCATCCGGTACGTCAGCAAGTCCTGTGTCGTCAACCGGATCAGCGGATAATCCGTTGTGGAGACGGTGTTGTACAGGTCCAGGATCGACAGGATCGCCGAGTCCAACGTGTAGTCGTCGGTGCCGGATGTGAGGGCCATCGTCGCGGTCCCGACCTTGCAATGGGTTTTCAGCAACACCTGCTCCTGCGCCTCGTTGACCCACCCGTCGATCAGCGTTTGTTCATCCCCGGCGGCGGTACCTGTCAGGCCGATGATCGCGCTCACCCTGAGCCGGTATTGCGTCAAAGTGGTGGAGGCCATCTAGGGGATCCACACTCCTCTCGTGCGTAACCGTTGCTCCGCCTGCTCCGCCTCACGTTCGCGGAGCTCAGCGTCGGTGACCATGTACTTGTCGTCGCCGGCGTACAGACGGGAGAAGTCGATTCTTTGCTGGTCTTTCACTGGGTAGCCACAACCTGGGAACGAGCACACCTCCGGATACGACGCGGTGAACTTTTGGTAGCAGTTCAGGCACCGGTAGCCTTTCGCAACCTGATCCAACCACTCGGCGCTGAGCCAGGTTACGTGATCGAGGGTGAGCCGGCCGGTCGCATCCGTGACCGTTATGGAGTCGTCTTCGATGTCGATGTTGCCCTTCCACTCGTCGCTCATGGGACCCCCTCCCAAAAGTCGAGATGGGAAGCAAACAGGCTCTTGTTGTGCCCGTGGAACCGGTAAACCCACGTGATTTCGGGAACGCAGAAGAAGCGGGCGCCTTTCTGTTGGCAGAGCCGCCAGAACTCATTGTCTTCTGCCCGCTGCTCTTTCCCCCACCTGACCTCTTCCCACAATGACCGACGGATCAGAGCGGTGGCCGGAATCTGCGGAATGTCCGCATCCGGGTCGTACGGAGTGTTAGGCGACCAGCCGCGACCGGTCACCTCACAATAGGAGTAGATGACATCCGCCTCATTCGTGTGAGCCGCCAGGGTTTCCAAGTGATGGGGGAGCATTAGGTCATCGTCAGCCAACGTGGCTAGCCACTCGCAGTCCGTTCGTTTCGCCATCCTGTTGAGCTGGGGGCCGCACCTCTCGGTGCGCTTCTCGTCCAGCTCGATCAGGTGCTCGACTGGTTGCAACGTTTGGGCGCGCACACTGGCTTTGCACTCCTCGAGCATGTCGGCGCGCTCCGGGATGGTGGGGGTGATCACCGCGATTCGCACCTGTAGAACTCCTCAGCGGCGAGAACAACGTTCTCCGGGTAGAGAGATTCGAGCTGCCAGAACGGCTCCGGCCCCACTGACTCCCATAAGTGCTCAAACTGATCGAACGAGTGCAGGTTCAGGTGGCTCTTGAAGCCGACCCAGGCGAGATGATCGATCTCCCTGAACGTGAGCCTCGCCCCGGGGTTCGCCCCGGTTAGATTGGAGATGGTACTCGCGTCAATCCCGTTCTCCGCCTCGTCCGTCGCCGGCCTGTCCCCGCACGCTTTCAGAAGCTCTGCGGGGATCACGAACGGGCCGGCACCGTAACGGTTGAACTGATCCATCACGCTCAACCTGGCCAACCGTGTCCCTGTTTCGTCGACCATCGCGTGTTGCCTGGATGTGAAAATCTCGTCATTTGCGGGGAGTTCTGTGAACACGGTTCGGGGGAGTATCCAGTTGTCCGAGCCAACCGGAACCACGTAATCCGCACCACAGTTAGCCGCGAACTGAAAGCCATCGTTGTACTTCCTGCCGAGTGGCGATGACGCCTGCGTCACGGTGTGAAACCCGAGCTTCCTGGCTATGTCGATGTTTCCGTCATCGGCGATGACGACCGCGTATCCGTCCGCCCCAGGCAGATGATCGAGCGCCCAGCGAAGCTCCTGGAAACAGACGGCGGACAGAGCAACGCGGCCCCAGGCAGGGATCACGAACCAGACGCTCGGCATCTCTCGATCAGCTCCGACGTGGAGATCCCAGGCGTGTATGGCGGATGCACCGTTACGATCTGGTGCTTCGCCAGAAACGCCTCCGTGACCCCCATCTGCGCATACAGGGGCAGCCCCGTCCAGTCCGACCCATGAATCAGGTAGTTCGGCTTCACGCCCAGGATCGCCCGGGTGGAGTCCTCGTCGTCATCGTTGACGATCACGCTGCTGACGTAGCGGCAGGCGTCGACGACAGCCCACCGTTCCTCCAAGGTCATGACCGGCGGGCGCTTGTACCGTGTGACGAACTCGTCCCGGTTGAGGGAAACGACGACGTTTCCGTATCGGGCGGCGCTACGGAGAATGTTCACGTGACCTGGGTGGAACAGGTCGAATGTGCCTCCCACATAGCAGACGCTCACGCTGCCACCCGCTCCCTCACTCCGACAGCTTCCCGCCGTGCTTTCGTCCAACCGCAGTAGTGACACATCCGCCCAATTGGGACGTATCGCGGAACCCAGTGCTTCCCTACACACGAGAGTGAACGAGAATCCGCGAGCGTTTCGTCCGACACCAACTCAATCTCGCGCAAGAGTTGGGCACGCCAGTGCTTGGGCCAATCAGTCCTGCTCTTTACGTAGGCGATGTGTCGCTCACGGCACGACGTTGTTTTCATGCCGCCACCCTCTCCTCAACCCTCACAGCTTCCCGCCACGCCGAGACGGTACGCTTGATATCCCTGTGCTCGAGCACGTACTCACGAGCCGCTCGGGCGAGCATCAGCACCTCCTCGGGACTTCTAACAAGATGCTTGACGATCTTCTTGAAGTCCCACGAATGCTCAGCAACCAAGCCGGGTGCTTCCCCATCCCACCATGGCCGGTACGGCTCCACCTTCGACACGACGACACAGGCACCACCCATCGCTCCCTCAAGCGCCTTCACGTCACTTTTACAGTCCTCCCATTCCCCCTGCCTGAGCGGACACAACATCACGTCGAGTAGACCGACATTACGCCGGTACTGGGAGAGAGAGTCAGTCCATTCGACGTGCCGGTACGGAAAACGGTAACGCGCGAAGTCCGGGTGGATCCCGATGATCACCACTTCTACGTTCGACTGTCTGCTTGCCCATTCCAGGGCGTCCAAGATCAGAGGGGCGTCGTACACGTGGGAGTCCGAGGCGGCCCAGCCGATCCGTAGAATCCCGTCCTTCTGATGCGTCGGCTCAGGCCAATCATCTGGGTCAACCGAGTTGCGGCACACGTGGATCTCCGAGTTCAGGTGTGCGTATACCTCGGCGAGTTTCGGGGTGGAGACGATCATCCCGTCCACGAACTTACTAACCTTAGAAAACACCTCGTATGAATGGCGATCGGAGCCGTCAAATCGTTCCCGCCAATCCGAAAGGTTGAGCGGCGGATGCAACAAGTAGTTGTCATCCGCTTCGGCGAGCACCCGTATCCCCTGGGATTTCATCTGCGCGATCAACAGGGCTCGGGTCGTGTTGCCCGGAAACAACCAGATAGCGGTTTCCCCCTCCTGCCTCGGGAACCGGTACTCGCCTTCCTGGTCTCCAGGTTGCAGGTCCGCGGGAGTCAGTTTCACTACCGTGCCCGGCAAGTGACGGGCAGGCAGCCTGGCCCGGTAGTAGTTGACGCCGGCTGTCGCCTGTGCCCAGTACGTGGCTAGCGAGTCGGTCAAGCAGTGACCTCCACCCCATCCTCCTCCGGCACCCGCACCAACTCCTCCAAGGCTTCGAGGACTTCCTGACGGTTCAGGTTCTGCCGTTCGTAGGCGAGCACATCATCCGGCGAGTACCCGTCCTCGCGAACCTTCGCGACGATCGACTCTGCGACCATCTCCACCGTCCGTCGGCCCGCCGCCCGCAACTCGTCATACCGGGGCCACGGCTTCCCGACCTTCGGCTGCTCCACAAGCAGGAAATCACGGCCGTGCTGATCATGGGAAATCAACAGTTCCTCCACCCGTGCGCGCAACTTCGGATCCTGAATCTGGTGCGTGTCGAACGTACCAATCCTGTCGTCGTTCGACACCGGGGTCACCATGTCGTCCCGTAGTCGACCACCCTTATTGAGCGCCGCACCGAACCTGTCGTACGCAACCTGCTTCTCGAAATCGGTGTAGTCGTTTCGCTGGAATTTCGCGACGAATCCGCGGGGGAACTCCGTCTCAGCACGCTCCTTCGGCTTCACCTGCATCGACCCGTCCGCGAGCCGTTCCACCTCCTCATGCACCAGCACAATCCTGTAGTTCGCGTGCGGACTGATAAATCTCATCGAGCTCTCCCTTCGTTCGGGAACGAGAGAGGGGCCAGAAGGCCCCTCTCGTCGTCCTAGTTCTTCCCGATCGCTTACGTAGCGGAGTACGAGGTGACGTTCTTCAGGATTCCATGAGCCTGCTGCTGTCCGAACTCCAGGCTCAGAGGCGAGTAGAACTCGTCCGCCTGCGCCGTCGCCGACGGCTCCTGGATCTTCCTTCTAAGTGACCCGATCGGCCAACCCCGGAACGGCCGCAGCCGCACCTTCGCCATGTCGATCAGGAACCCCCACGTACCGTAGTTCGACCCGGTCGCGTTGAGATCCGACCACTCCTTCTTGACGATGATCGGAATGTTGCCACCGTATGTCGAGTCGATCCACCCGTTGACCTTGACCCCGAACTTCTGGGTTCCACCGTCACGCGGAGCCCAGATCCCCCGGTACATCTGGGAGAGGACCGTTGCGACCGTGGGAGCGCAGAAGAACACGGGATCTTCGGCGTAGCCGAGAGGACCCTGAAGGAACGTGTCCATCTCCGCTGGCGTCAGAGCACCACCCGCAGACGTGATGTTCGTCGAGATGAACTCGACCGCACCACCGCAGGAGCCACGCACACCCGCGCTGTTGTAGTCGCGAGCCCCCCAGAACAGGGTGGACTCGATCGACTGCTTGTGCTCGACGCCCTTGCGGACGATCTCCTTCTCCGGCTCCCGGCCACCGTACAGCTCGTTGCCGATCTCGATGAACGACGTGAGCATCGGGTGGCGGATCTCCTGCACGTAGTTGTACCCTCGGACGCGCTGCGTGTACCGGTTGACACCGGACGAGGCGCCCTGCGTGTAGGCGTTGCCGACAACGAGGATCTTTGCCGCTGACGTTGCGGACGCGGCTGCGGTGCCACCCCAGGTGCGGGTGACGGCAGCCGAGTTGGCCGAGACGCCGGTGACGAGCAGGCCCTCGCCGGTCTCCATGACGCGGAGCACGTCGTTGATCTGAAGAACGGTGTTGCCTTCCCCTGTGGTGACGGTGATCGCGGTGGCGGCCGACGTTGCGGACGCTGCGAGACCCGTCGTTCGGGGGGTGTACTGCTCCTCGAGCCAGTCGATGACTTCCCTAGTGGCTTCCTTACGGCTGATCTCCATGAGCATGGTCGTGAACTGCGTGCGGTCCTCCTGCAAACGGTGGATCCGCTCGGACATGTCGACGACGAGCTCGTTGGAGAGCACCTGTTCGTTGGTGATTAGTCCTGTTTTGATCGTTGCCATGATTGTTTCTCCGTTCGGTTCGGCTAGTGCTTCCTATGTCGGCCGACCGGACGTGTCGGAAACCGGGTCGCTCAGCGTTGGCTGAAGCCGGTTTCCTGGTCCCAGAGGTCGTAGAGCCGTTGTGTGTCCGCCGGTGTCTGCTGCCCGGTCCCCTGGGGGACCTGGGTTGCTGAGGCGACGGTTGCTGCGACGCGCTGCGCCAATGAGTCTGCCTGCGGTGAGGGTGCTGACTCTGGTGCTGGGGGCTGGCCGGGTGTGCCGACCATGCCGCGCGCCATGTAGTAGAGGGTCTCGAAGACCCGTTCCTTCTGCTCCTGGGATCCCTGCTGGAGGGGCATGAGCAGCTCGGGGGCTCGTTCCGCGGCGGAAGCCATCGCTTCCTGCAACTGGTCGAACTCCGGCAGCTTCGCACGGGCCGAGTTCCACGCGGACGTGAGCGTCTGCTGATGGTACGTCGTCTGCATCGGCTGGATCACCTGCTGCACGAGCTGCTGCTGGTTCTCAGCAACAACCCTCCTGGCGTGCAGGTCGAGGGCGGCGAACTGGTTCTCGGTGGCGAGAGTCTCCAGTGACCGCTGGTACAGCAGCTCGTTGCCGGTTTGCATTGCGTACACGGCGGCGCCACGAGGGTCACGTTCGATCCAGTCCTCGATGTCCGCCTCGTCGTACTGCGGTTGCTGAGGTTGCTGGGCCTGCTGGCGGGCCAGGCCGAGCTCGTTGCCCATCTCCCCCAACTTGGACTGAAGTTCCCCGTAGGCGCGCTCTAGCTCCTCCGGCGTCTTGTACTTGCCGGCCAGCAGCTTGGCGCCCAGGCTGCGGATCTCAGCGGACTGATCGGGCTCGTCAGGTTCCGCCTGTGGCGGCTGCTCACCCGGCGCTTCGTCCGGTGTGATCTCCTGTGCGGGTGCCCCAGTGGGGGCCGCCAGGTCGAGGCCCTCGAGGAAACGGGCCTCCTCGTTCTCAGTGACGCTCACGACGTCCCCTTCCCGTTGACATCACGCAACGTGTCCTCAAGTCGCTTCTCGGCCTTCTCAGGGGTATCGAGAAGCGTGAACACACCATCCCAGAACCCGTGCTCGTAATCAGCCTTGCGCTGGTCGATCGGCTCGAAGGTGCGGATCACGGACCGGCCGACCAACAGGGCTTTCTGATCACGGATGTTCTCGTAGTAGTGACGCAAATCCGCCCAGGACGGGTGCTGCTTCAACGCAGCCAACCTAGACGTTTCCGTCACTTCAGGTGGGGTGAGCAGCCGGTTACGCATTCTTGGTTCCTCCGCGCATCGCCATCGCCCGTTGCAGGAACTGCTGCCCCGACAGGCTCGTTCGGTTCGACGGGCTGGCAGGCCCGTACGCTGACGGGGCCGTCACCCCCATGTTCGGCTGCCCGTTCGGCCCAGGAGACGCCCCAGGAGGCTGCTGTGAAGCCTGGGGAGGCATTCCCGGCGGCCCGGATGGCTGCCCTTGCAGCTGGGGTGGCGGGGTAGCGGAGAAGTACCGTTCGAGGTCATCGACCTCCCACTCGCGTAGATAGTCCTCCGCGAAAGCGCGCATGTTCCACGGGTTCCCTGTCTGATGCATCACCGGGGCTGTTTGCGCCGCAACCTGAAACTTCGCCTGCGCCTCAGCCCGCCGCTCCTGCCGCATCATGCTCTCGTTCACCGGATCAACGTTCACATGAAACTCACCTTGGATCTCATCGGGGAACACCTCACGGAACGCCTGCGCCCCATCAGCCCCAACGATCGACACCAACCGGGGTTCGCGCATGAACTGCTGCAACAAACCAACCCACTGGTTGGCTGTGCGCTCGTCATCCCAGGCGATCTGCTGCTTCTGCGCCGCCACCATCCGCTGAGCGATCGTCGTCACAATCGACACGCCCGTCGCCGTCTTCTGATCCAACGTTTGGGTTGCAACCCCGGACATGAACGGCATCCCACCCGACACGTTCTGCATGTCACCCTTCGTGTCCGCCATCACCTGCGTCAACATCCCGATCATGCTCGCATCAGGATGAAACTGCGTCACAGCCTCCGAAGCGTTACCCCCAGGGATAGGCCACATCGCCCCTGGATAGAACTCCAACACGTCCCGGTCGACCATGTCCTCCCGGTAGGCGAACACCGGGCCGCCCAACAGCATTGCTGCGTCCATCCGCATGTTCATCACCTGCCAGATGTACTGCTGCAACGCAATGATCTTCTCGACAATCGAGATGCCAGGAATCCGAAACAGATCGGGGCTCGTGGTAAGCACCGTGAATGGGTACTCACCATGGGAGAACACGTCCGTGCGGTCGGACAACAGCACCTTGCGGTCAGCGACGGTGACAGTCCGAACCTTCCCGTCCTCCTTCGCCCAAAACTCGAGGATCTCAACCCGATCCTTCCACCTCTTGTCCCGGTCCAACTCCTCGTCCAGGTTCGTGAACTCATCCTGAAACCCTGAGCCTTTCTCATCACGGGAGAGCTGGTCGACGTTCTGGTACAAGCCCAACCTTTCGGCCGCCTTGATCTCCTCCATCGTCGCCGCCACCCTGTGACAAACCCATGGGGACTTCTGGATCTCGACCGCCCCCTCCTCCCAGAGGAAATCCTCGACCCGGATCACCTCCGTCGTCGGATCATCCTTGACCAGCTTCTCCTCCGGGGTGTCCAACCCCTTGAACGCGGTCGTCCAGTAGCTCTTGCGGACGCTCATGCCCTTGATCGCGCACTGCTGAATGTGCTGACGACGCTTCTGCGAGTAGTCATCCTGATCCTGCTCGTAACTGAGGAGGATTTCGAGGGCTCTGGCACCCTGACCCATCCGGACAAGCTCGGCCGGGTCAGCCATCGACGGGCGCGCACGACACATGAACCTGATCCGGTCATCCGCCAGGTTCGCAACAACCCCGTCGACGATCTGCATGATGAACGGCGGGAACAGCTTCGACTGCCAGTCGTTCGCGTCATCCGCAGGCTTGACGATCGCGTAATACGCTTCCATCCGCTCCTGCCACTCCCGACACAGCTTCTCGTGACCGCCCTTTCGTTCGCTGTAAGCCTTGAGAACGCGCTGAACGCCGTCGTCACGGGTAGAACGAGCCATCTACCCCATCCCTCCCGGCATCCCGCCGCCCTGCATCCGCATCAGCACCTTCTGCGCCGGAGACACCCCCAACGCGGCGTCACCTTCCTTCTGATCCTTCGCCAGAAGTTGCTGCAACCCGGCCAGAAACTTCAGCGCGGCCGCCTTGTCCTCCTCATCAGGCTCGGCGCGTGCGTAGAGCTGTAGGTGTTCCATCGCGGCTTTCAGGTGCTCGAGCGCCTGCGTCTCCCCGCCACCCTGCGGAGCCGGCGGTCCGGGTGGGGGACCCATCAACCCGGGCGGAGGACCGCCCATCATCGGCATCTGACTCATCAGAACCTCCTCATGCAGCAACCTTCTGCCACGGATACGAAGCCCTGTACGGACGCTTACCCCGACGCTTACCCCGAACGTCATCAGCGTGCTGCCCGTACTGACGGAACAACTCGGTGGTGATCGCCGCAGCCATCACCCGATCATCGTTACAACCATCCTGCGCCCTAGGCGACGGATGCGTAGGGCGTCTGACGAACGTACCGAGTTCACCCAACAGACCGTCTGTGACCCACGGAAACGCCTTCTCCCTGATTGCCCTTTGCAAGCCTTCGAGGACTAGCGGTCGGGTCTTGACGTTCATCGGGAACCCGAATGGCTTATGCTCAGGCACATCCCCCCGTGAGAACTGACGGTGACGGTACTGCGACGGATATGCCGGCCGTCCCTCCTTGCCGTCACGAAGGAAGATGATCACCGGCTCACCGAATCCACCACCCGTCTCGACGGCGATCAGGGCCGAGTTGTAGTAGCGGCCCAGGTAGTGCAACTGCTCCGCGTAGACGTCAGCGTCACACTTCCCGTGAAACTCGGCGCACAAACTCATGTTCGACAAGTCGATCACGTAAGCGGCCGAGTAGTCCTGGCCGCGACCCGTAGCAACGTCCGCTCCGATCGCGTACTTGTGATCCTCCTGGGGCTCCCCGAACACCCGGATCAAGCCAAGATCATGCTTCGCCCGCATAGACTTACGCGCCGACACCCGTTCCCAGTTGAACCGGTACAACGGCTTCGACGTCGCCTCAGCCTCATACCAAGAGAGTGCCTCCTCGTCGAAATACACGTTCTGCGTCAACCGGAAAGCCTCCCGCGGTGAGGACGGGTACTCGCGGCCCCTCCTCACAGAGTCAGGGATCGCCATCACCTCACGGTCGTAGAACGCCTGATCCCGATCAGGGTGCGTCTGCCACCCGTAGAAGCGATTACCGACACCTACAGCGTCAGCGGTCGCCCAGATCCGGTGAAAATGATTACCCTCCCCCGTCTCTTCATTGCTGACACCGTTCGCCGTCGAAATCACAAGGATCCGGCCACCCTTCGCCGCCGTCGGCAACGCCGCCGTGTACGTGTCAGCCGCATACTCGTGAAACGCGAACTCGTCCAAGATCACCAACGCCGCAGTCTCAGACCTACCAGCCTTCGGAGTCGACGGAAGGCCGAGCACAGTCGACAGCTTCCCGTTCCGATGCCGCACCTCGATCGTGTCCGACGGCTCAGCGTCCCGAGCTGGCTTCACAACCACCACACCGTTCCGCAAATGCTCCGGTAGCGACTGAAACTGCACCCACACCTTCCGAATCACCTTCTGCGCCTCCATCTGATTGAACGACACAACCAGAGAGCGCGTACCCGGCCGGTACAACAAGTGCCACAGCGCGAGGCCGGCAGCAAGCCAACTAACCCCGAGCTGCCGAGCTTTCAACACAACCGTCTTCGGGTTACTGAGCCACCAGTCCAGCAGGTCCCGCTGCCAGTACCAACCATGCTCAGGATCGTCAAGGTGGAACTCGAACTCGTCACCGATCTCCGTATCCAAACAATGAACATGACGGAGCAACCCGGCCGGGTGCTCCCTGCACTCACGGATCTGCTCCAGCTCAGCCAGGGCAGCCTTGACCGCCAGGAACTCATCCTGGAAGTCAGGCGCCAGAACGACCGTCACAGGTCCGTGATCGCCTCCCCCAACAACCCCCGCGACCGCCACTGCGTCTGATCAGGATGACGGGTGTAAGTGATCCAATGCATCCCATCGTTACCCATCCACTCACACACCAAATAGAAACCAGTCAACACCCCACCATCCGGGGGTTCCTCATCCACAGAGTCATCCGAACGAGAGAACAAATCCGAATCTATCCCCTGCAACAACTCCCGCACCTGCTCCGCAGTCTGACGAACCTTCTGCTCACTCACAGCAACGCACTCGGCGTAGTCGGAGACGCAGCCAACGCCAACAACCGACGCCGATCCTCATCAGAAAGAGTCTTCCACGGAGCAAAATTCGGCTCAGCCCAGAAGTCAGGAAACATCGACTGCCCTGTTTGGAACGGGCTCTCAGACACCTGATACTGCTCGATCTGCCCCGTCACCGGATTCCTACGCACACGGGTCCCTGACACCAACCCGGAGGCGTTCGAGCTGCCCTCACCCGGATACCCGTACGCCGACCACCTGTTGTAAAGGCCTCCGCCAAGACCCTTGCCGAGCGCAAACGGATCAGACACCCCCGTAAGACCCTGCGCGCTCAAGACACCAGCCCCCACCTGCTGCGGCCCCCCCGTCATCCCCTGCACCGGACTCCTCGTATAGTTCTGCGTCTGAGGGTTCCAAACCGGCGACCCAAACGTCAACCCGGCCTCGAACCCCTCCGGCGGAGGGGTCCCAGCCGCCCGATGCGAATACGCCCAATCCAAGGGTCCAAGAGTCCTCAGCACCTCCTGCGGCGACAGGCTCCGCAGAAACGACGTCTCCCCAGCCTGCAACGACCCGAACTGCCCCAAACTATTCGGCCGAGCCCCCGGCCCATACAACGGCTCCCCCGCACCCGGCAGGCCAAGGCCGAGCTTGCCCCCCTCATCCGAAGGACGCATAATCGACGGATCAGCTAGAAGAGACACGTCAAGATACGGGATCCCCAAACCCCTGAGATCCGACTGCAACCCAGAAGCCCACCCAGGCACCAACCCCCGCCTTTGCTCCAGAACGTTCCGCACCTCGGCCGGAGACAACCTACTCTCCCGGTCAGGTGTGATCGATCCCGAAACAGTCTCCCGCAACGGGCCAGCCAAACCACCGAAAAACAAATTGAACGCAGACGGATCAGACAACCCCACCATCGACACATTCTGCAACGCCGGGTTACGCCTCACAAGATCCGTGTTACCAGCCTGATTCGCTGCCCACTGAGCAGCCCCAGCAAACTGAAAACCAAGCCCGAGCGCGTCCTTCGCGCTCTCCAACGACGCGTAATCCGTCCCAGCACGCTGATTGATCAGATGAAGCTGCCCAGCCTCCTTCGGAATCGCAGCCACATTCTGCATCTGACGAGGATCACTACCCACTGTGAACTGCTGAGTCCCAGCCCCCGTCACCCTACCCGGCTGCAAAGCACCAACCAACTTCTGACCCGAAGTAGAAGCCCACTTCACAGGCGACATCCCCATACGACCCGTGAAATCCTGCCATCTCTGCACAAACTGCTGAGGACTAAGACCCGTACCCGCAGCACCCCCCTCTCGCGTGTACTCAGCCCTCTGAGTCGGAGACAGAGACACAGGCACTACCGCTTCCCCTTACCCTTCTTCTTCCCCCGCTTCATCTTCTTCGACCCAGACCCAAACAACATTGCATCAGCCACCTTCTCAAGCTCACGCCTCATATCAGGACCCACCAAAGCATCAGTCTCATCCTTCATACGCTGAGTATCCCGCTCCATAAGATCAAGGCGCAACAAAAGAAGATCACTCTCACGACCCGACACCGCAGGTAACCCCTTCACTTTCGTCCCTTCTTCTTCGACTCAGACTTCACTTTCTCAGGCAACCGCTTACCCTTCGGAGTCCTCGCCTCAAACTCAGCCGCCAACTCAGGATGCTTCGCATGCAAAAACCGGCGCTGAGCCTTAGACTTCATGGGCACGACAAATCACACCCACTCAGAGAAGGAGGGACCCAGACAAGGGACCCGCGCGTCTTCACGAGTTCGGGGGGGTGGGGGGGGGGTGGCTGGTCGCCGACCCTGGAACTCGAGGCCTCGCGCGCGCGTCATCTGATCCTCGGTCATGGTGTCCCCTGAGGGCTGGTCACCCGGTCGATGAACTGACTCAGCACACCGCGCTCCTCGTCTGTCATGAGCTCGAGCCAGGCGCGTAGTTGGCCTAGGCCGTGCAACGTGTCCTGTTCCACTGTGATGGTCTGCGCCGGCTTCCCGTACCCGCGATCCCACAACGCTTCGAGGGCTTTCGTGCGAGCTGTCCAGTCAGGAACGATGACCGGCACGTTCTTCGCTTTACAGCGGGTGCAAGCCCCGAGGTACTCCCGAGGAGCGGCGAGCGCATCGACGAGGTTGACCTCGACCAAGCGCATGAAATCACGCTCATCGAGCCTGATCTTGAGTCGCTCGGTGGCCGTCCCAGTGGAAGTGACTGGTGCGCGCACGATAGGCAACGAATCAGGGGCGGCGACCAGCCTCTCGGAACCACGATCAATGATGAGGTTGTCGGGATGAAACGAGTGCGAGGTGCCTCTTGGGAGCTGACACTCGATGGTCAACGTCTCGATCCCCTGGACAGCTTCGCTGCTGTCGTCGTTCGCTCCTGGGAGTTGATCCCGGTCAACCGTCGAACCTGATCAGTCATCTTGTTCTCGGTTCGGGGCGGCCTTTCGGGGCCGCTTCGTTCATGCTTCCCTCACGTCATTGAGCACGTCGATACGCACCCTGATCCGGCAACCAGCGAGGTCTTTCAGGATCTCGTCGAAATCGTTCTCGGCTTTGTAGTTATCAGGGTCGTCGAGGCAGAAAGACGTGTCTCCCCAGAAGTTGACAAGCAGCTCGCCTTCCCAGGTGCGGCTACCGTTCAGTGGGACTGCGCCGCAGACGTGCGGGTAGTCGGTTTCTCCGCATTTTCCGCAGAGTACGTTCATCTCCCGACCCGTTCCCTAGCCCGATCGATTCGTCCGAGGCAGTCCTCGGGCTTCGTGCCGGGACTAGCACCACCCATGCCGTCTCGGCTGATGGCTGGGATGCCTCGGAGACGACGGGCGTCTCCGGGGAGGGTTGCCGGCCCGTGTCTGCCTGGCATCTGGGCGAGCTCGCCGGGGCTCATGGTGTCGATGACTTCTCGGAGGGCATTGGCTTGTGCTCGTTCAAGTCGTGTTCGGTCACGGTAGCGAGGGAGTAGCCGGCGCTCGTCGTGCTCTTCGATCCGGTGTGTGGGAATGGATTGGAGCATAAAAATCGCCCTTTCGGGCGTGGCTTGGACGTGGTGCGGTGTGAGCGGTGGTTTGCTCAGGCTCGGAGTCTAGCAACTGTGATCGGATGGTGTATCAACTTCGATCTGAATGAGGACGTCTTTGGCCTCTCGTAGTGCTCGTTTGACGTTCTTCGCCATCGGATCTTGCCTGCCGCTGATTCTTTTTCGCCAGACGATGTTCGGTCCGAGTGTTTCTCGATCTTCGATGTAGATGTAGGTTTCGGGCCAGCCGGCTGTCGTGAATCCTTGGAGGGTGCTGATCCGGTAGCGCCCCCCCTGGCCCCACTTCACTTCCTGTAGCTTTGACGCCCTGGGAGCCGTTCTAAGCTCCTGATCCCCCTGTCTGAGGGTTCCCCTACCTTTTCGCCCTGTCGTCGTCTCTCGTGACGAACGGTGAGCTCCTGGGGGCATCTCAGACATGGGCGGCGAGTTTCCGCCACGCTTCGGCTCGGTGAGAGCGGATCGTAGAGGGGTGTAGTCCAAGCACGTAGGCTGTTCGTTTGATCCCGGCTCCTGCCGCCCACCATTCGCAGATTTCGAGTTGCCGGGGGGTGAGTAGGTTGTCCCTACGGGCAATGCTGAGCAGCTGTTTGCGTTCGTGCTCGGGGAGGTCGCCCATCACGCGGACGGTTCCTCGGCTGTCAGCGCTCTCAGCGCGTCAGCTTGGTCGACGGTCAGGATGTGTTTGAGTCGAGGCAAGATTCCTTTCAGGTTGCGTCGGTTGATCTTGCCTTGCCGGATCTGGTCGGTGTAGTAGCGGAGTGTCTCGTGCTGGGCGTTTTGGTCTCGTTGCTCCTGTCCGAGCTCGTGGTTTTCTCGCATCTTGGCCGCTTCCCGTAGTAGCCGGTTGCGATCTTTGGCGGTGAGGGTGGCGCCGTTACCGACCTGGGCTAGCCGGCTGATCCTGTCGAGTTCTTCCTCGAGGTCTTCGGGCCAGTATTCGTGTCCGGTGTTGGTGACGAGGGCTTGGGTGCAGCGGAGCAAGGTCGGGTAGTCGGGGCCTTTGCCGGGTGTGTTGCCTCGCCAGGCTTGCGGGTCTGGTGCTGTCCAGCCTGATCGGAGTTTGGTGAGGAAGAGGCCGGCGGGGTTGGTGACTCCGCTTTGCTCGCGGAGCCAGAAGAGGATGCCCCAGGAGCGTTCCTCGTCGATCTCGGCTTCGTGGATCTGAGCGGGGGTGAGACCCAGACTGGTGAGGGCTTCGGTGAGGGTTTGGGTTTCTTCGCTCATGTGGTTCGGCCTTTGGCTGTGAGCCAGGCTTGGACTGTCGGATCGTCGTCGCCGACGGAGACAGTCGGCCTTGGCCCCTCACGCCCTTGCTCTTCCGTGTGCGCTTGCGCACCGTCCGTCCGTCCGTCC